>UMHT01026091.1_pt1 | contig 43531 bp, 38 predicted proteins | sample 1965601 | NCBI WGS metagenome assembly UMHT01 (sample SAMEA4836105, study PRJEB28245) | human gut metagenome | biome: gut microbiome; material: fecal sample | place: Denmark | collected 2008 | reverse complement strand
TGGCTCCGGCTGCCATATCTATGAATTCAATCACTCTTGTGATGAATTTCCATTGTATCTTATTTTGACATTCAGGTCAATCCCTGTTGGAATCGAACTCTGACTTATCACTTTCCAACTTCCATAAGTCTCAACCATGATTGAACCTTAGGAGGACCCCGTTATATCCATTTAACTAAGGAGACAAATGCCGTATTTTCGGGCTTTTCAGCTCTTTTGGCTCCGGCTGCCATATCTATGAATTCAATCACTCTTGTGATTTAACTATAGGAACATATGCACAATTGTTAGTATACCGAAAATATTGTTATTTTGCAACATTATTCCTCAGGAAAATTGATATATCCCTGCAGCCAGATAGATCCCTTAAAACGACGTCCCACCTGAGGTTCACCGTAGAGGTCTTTTTCGTTAATGCACACATCAAAAGTCAATTCATTGCACAGAATCGTAAGAATATATACCTTTTCTCCGGTAATATCATTGGTCACCAGGCGAAACTCTGTAATCTCTCCCAGTACTGAGTACTGGTCGCACTCCACACCGTAAGGCATAAAATAGGTGTCCACCAGACTGAAAATATCGTTCTTCTGTATCTTCCGGGAGATAGTGGTATACATATCCATATCTTCAAGTGTCAATGTCTCAATGGCATCTTCGTCTCCCTGTCTGGCAGCGGCCAGGAGTTTATTACGATTGGCAGAATCTTTTTTCACGCGCAAGACCTGTTCTTCATCCTTTTTTATAGGTAGAAGAATACTGCCCTTCAGAGACAATCCGGATAAGGTAAGTGTAGTACCGCGGATTGGTAACTTTCCGGTGCTTTGTGCTTTGATATAGGGAATACGATTCCGCAGATAAAAAATCAGAGAGATTCCCACCTTGATATCATCGCAGATACCGGCATAGGAATCCTTATCCGCATGGCGTTCCACAGAGACATCTTCATACGAAGTAATGCCGCTTCCCGTCAGATACGGAAAATAGTATTCGTAGATAAACTTATCGTTATCATCAAATTCTCCACAGACAGCCACACCAAAGGTACCGGATTCTGCGGTACCCTTAGTGTGTGTGTGATTTTTGCTGAATTCTCCTAGGAGGATGCCCTCCTGATTCATGGTATATGCACGATGATCGGAATTCATGATCACGTCTGTCAGTAATTCTTTTAATTTCTTTCGGTCCGTATATTCACTGAATCCGATGGCTCTCATATATTTATGCAAAAAATCACCTTCTTTCCATCTGTGTCGTCTATTATAGATGAATTTTCTATGCTTCGCATGGGTGAGCTATTCTATCATTTCTTAGGCAGGACTTTCTCCTTACCACCCATGTAAGGACGCAGAGCTACGGGAATGTTCACGCTGCCATCCTCATTTACATTATTCTCCAGGAATGCGATCAGTCCTCTGGGAGAAGCCAGTACGGTATTGTTCAGTGTGTGTACCAGGTAAGTTCCATTTTCACCCTTGGTTCGGATACCCAGTCGTCTTGCCTGCGCATCACCCAGGGTAGAACAGGAACCAACCTCGAAATACTTCTTCTGTCTGGGACTCCATGCTTCTACATCGCAGGATTTTACTTTCAGATCTGCCAGATCACCACTACAACACTCCAGGGTACGAACGGGTACATCCAGACTGCGGAAGAATTCTACGGTGTAGGACCACATCTTGTTATACCAATCCATGGAATCCTCAGGCTTACACAGAACTACCATCTCCTGCTTCTCGAACTGGTGTACACGGTATACACCTCTCTCCTCAATGCCGTGGGAACCTACTTCCTTACGGAAGCAAGGAGAATAAGAAGTCATGGTAATGGGCAGGCTCTTCTCTTCTACGATCTGACCCTTGAACTTACCGATCATGGAATGCTCGGAAGTACCGATCAGGTACAGATCCTCTCCTTCAATCTTATACATCATGGCTTCCATTTCTGCGAAACTCATAACGCCGTTTACTACGCTGCTGCGGATCATGAAAGGAGGAATGCAATAGGTAAATCCCTTATCGATCATGAAGTCTCTTGCATAGCTGATCATTGCAGAATGGATTCTTGCTGCATCACCCATCAGATAATAGAAACCATTACCGCTGGTACGTCCTGCGCTCTCCTTGTCCAGACCGTTCAGACGTTCCAGGATATCTGCATGATAAGGAACCTCAAAATCAGGAACTACGGGCTCGCCGAATTTCTCGATCTCTACGTTCTGGCTGTCGTCCTTACCGATAGGCACAGATTCATCAATGATATTGGGAATGACCATCATGATCTTGGTGATCTTCTCCTGCAGTTCGGTCTCGGAAGCTTCCAGTTCAGCCAGACGCTTTGCACCGGCAGCTACTTCTGCTTTCTTGGCTTCTGCCTCTTCCTTTTTGCCCTGACCCATCAGTGCACCGATTTCTTTGGAAATACGGTTTCTGGATGCACGCAGATCATCTGCTTCCTGCTTTGCCTTTCTGCTCTCGGCATCCAGTGCGATCACCTCATCTACCAGAGAGAGCTTTTCATCCTGGAATTTTTTGCGGATGTTCTCCTTGACCACCTCGGGATTTTCTCTTAAAAATTTAATGTCTATCATGACTTCCTCCATTCTGCCATTCTGATCTGAACAGCATTATTCTAATCCTTTTTCAATATACACATTCAGAACTTTCACAAGATCCAGTATCTTCTCTTCTTTTAATTTCTGTCCGTTTTTATCCCGGATAATCCGGATCACAGGACGATCCTGAAAATCTTTGTTCTGCGATACTACGATTGCTTCTTCTCCGTCACTGGTAAGCACATGGCTTCCGGCGGGGTAGACTGCAGTAAAACTTAAAAACGCGTCTACTATTTTACCATTATATTTCACATTTTTAAAGCTTTTTAAATATTCTACCGCTTCATATACTTTGCTGCGTCTCTGAGCAATACCACAGATCATCTCATCAAAGGCATCACATACCATTACGATCTGGCAAGAGAAAGGAATCTCCGCTTCTTTTAATTTGAGAGGAAAACCAGATCCATCCAGTCTCTCATGATGATACAGAATGATCTTCTTCACCTCATCAGAGATCCAGTCCTCATCCTTGACGGAAGTATATCCGTAGACCGGATGCTTCTTATACTCAGCCAGTGCTTCCGGCTTCATATCCTCCATGGATTTATCTTCGTAATCCAAAGTCGTATATCTGAGTCCGATATCATGTAACAGACAGCCTACACCGATATCATGAATCACACTTTTATCTAGCTTCAGCCGAAGCGCTGTCAGAATTGCCATGGAACTTAAGCTGATGGAATGTTCATAGATATCTGCACTTCTCTCCCGGATGTCAAATACTTTTTCTATGACTTCTTTTTCATCCAGTATATTCGTAATAATCTCATCTGCCGCCTGGGTCAGTCCCTGCAGTTCTTTATTATTGTGATAAGTGTGTCTCTCAAGAATACTTTTTACTTTATTTTTTATCGTTTTTTCTATATCGTTTTTAAGTATTACTATTTCATTTGCCTGGTCTTCTTTTACATAGACCTCCAGGATACCCATTTCTTCTATTTTAGAAATATACTCTTTTTTTAATACTACGCCTTCCGGAAGAATGATCTGATAATCCCAAGTCATCAATGACTGTGCAAGAATTTCGTTTCCGGTCAGCTCGCTCAGTTTCATCCTCTTCATATGCTGCTTCCTCTTTTATTCCCCCATTGCTATGGAAAGTGCTTCTGCCTCCTCAGCTCCCAGATCGATCGCACACTGTCCGAGTTTGATCTCCTTAGTGTAAGAATAACAACCCTCAGAACTATGAACGGAATTAATAATAAATCCATTATTATTTTCATCCAGCAGTGCCAGAGAAAAACTCAGCTGTCCTCCCATCTGATTAAATGCATCGTATTTTACCAGACCCATTTTCTGATAAGCGGATTCCATATTCTTATATAAAGTACGAATATCCTTTTTATTTTTCTCTGTATTTGCCTTGAGGAATTTATTGTCCTCATATAGACCTGCAATATCCTGTTCCAGACTGGTACCGTCTTTACCGGTGAGAAATTTATCCAGTCTCTTTTTTAATTTACTCGTCTTCCGGATCTGCACGATCAACAGAATCAGAAAAATGAGTAACAGCAGGATTGTCACTGTCATTCCGATCAGAAGGTATCCTAAGTCAAATCCACCCAGACCGATCTGATTTAAAAAAGTACTACCTGTCATAATACTCTCCTTTGTATCTCTTCTCTTTACTTGTCTCTCTTATTTATTCAATACATCCAGGAGTCTGTCCAAATCTTCATGATTGTAAAATTCAATTTCGATCTTACCGGATCCCTCTCCCTTAGATGTAACTGTTACTTTTCTTCCAAGCTTTTGTTTCAGTTTTTCTTCAATATCCTGGTAGATTACCTGCATGGTTTTATCATCTACTTTTTTGGACTTTGCAGGTTTATGTAAATTTTTTACCAGTTTTTCTACATCACGTACGCTCAACTTTTCATCAAAAATACGCTGTGCCAGATTATACTGTTCTTCCGGATTCTCCACTGCCAGTAATGCTCTCGCATGTCCGGTACTGATCATCTCATCTACCACCATGCGCTGTACTTCTTCGTTCAGTTTCAGAAGTCGGATAGAGTTGGTAACCGCTGCACGGCTCTTGGATACTCTCTCTGCAACTTCATCCTGCTTCAGATGAAACTCTGTTAAGAGTCGCTTGTATGCCTGTGCTTCTTCAATCGGATTCAGATCTTCACGCTGGATATTCTCAATCAAGGAAATCTCCACAATCTCCTGTTCCGTATAATTACGGATGATAACCGGAACTTCCTTCAGACCTGCCAGCTTTGCTGCACGCCATCTTCTCTCACCGGCAATGATTTCATAATAATCTTTGCGGTCCTGTACCAAAATCGGCTGCAACAGACCGAACTGCTTAATAGAATCTGCCAGCTCCTGCAGAGCATCCTCATCAAAATTTTTACGAGGCTGTTCTCTGTTAGGCTCTACCTTTGTGATCTTCACAAGGGTCTGCGGTTCTTCTCCCTCTGTTGTCTCTGTCTTTGATTTTGCTGCTGTTTCTTTTTTTGTCTTTGTTTCCCCTAATGCATTAGGTATTAGAGAATCCAGACCTTTTCCCAATCCTCTCGCTGCCATACCGTTCTTCTCCTATATTTTCTTACTTGTTTCTAATTACTTCTTCTGCAAGCTGCATGTAAGCTTCTGCTCCGGCAGATTTTGGATCATACATATTGATAGGCATTCCATAACTGGGAGCTTCTGCTAATCTGATATTTCGGGGAATTAATGTATTATACACCTTTTGATTCAGATTTTGTTTAACATTTTCTACCACCTGCATAGACAGATTGGTACGGGAATCGTACATAGTGAAAACAACACCATCAATTCTAAGATCCGGATTCAGTCTCTCTTTTACCAGATTAATAGTGTGGATCAACTGGCTCAATCCTTCCAGTGCATAATATTCACATTGAATGGGAACCAGCACACTGTCTGCTGTAGTCATGGAATTAATCGTTAACATATTCAGAGAAGGAGGACAATCAATGATAATAAAATCATAATCATCCTTAACATAATCCACTTCGTTCTTTAATATATATTCCTTCTTATCTACTCCGATCAGTTCGATCTCAGCAGCTGCCAGATTTACATTGGAAGGAACTACCGATACATTCTTGATAATATTTGAAATAATACAATCTCTGATAGAACACTCTCCCAGGATTAGTTCATAAATTGTATTTTCCAATTCATTTTTTTCGATACCAAATCCACTGGTAGTATTTCCCTGTGGATCTGTGTCGATTACTAATACCTTTTTACCTTTTGCAGCCAGAGATGCAGACAAATTAATGGACGTAGTTGTCTTACCTACGCCACCCTTCTGGTTTGCTATTGCAATAATTCTACCCATACTTTTTTCACCATGTCTTTCTTAATGATTTAGCCGTGCAAACCTCTGGACTGTCTGTCCATATCTTCTACAACAATATCATAGATTTCTCCGAGAGAAGCACAATACTCCAGAACCTTCCAAGGCTCATTGGTATGAAAATGAATCTTGATCAGCTCTTCATCTCCTACTGCCAACAGGCAATCACCTTTGAAATGTTCTGTAATGTAGTCATTAATTTCATCTTCATCCAGATTGGTACCTTCAATTAATAATTGTGTATCATATTTGAATTCTAACATTATGAATCCTCCATTCTGTAAATGTGAAACCACTCTATAATAATAGCATGAGCATTTCTATGTTACAAGGTAAAAATACTACAAAAAGTTGATACTTTATTCGCATTTATAGGAAAATACTAGATATTGTGGCTGTGTATTTGTTGTTTTTTTCATAAGTATTATGTTTCACGCTTCTTTTGTAATATGTTTCACAAATTTAGCCACTATATCTTGGGTTGTAATGTTTCACGTGAAACATTATGTAGTATGATTTTCATATAGGCTCATAGAATGTTTCACGTGAAACATTCTATGTAATTAACCCCTACATCTAGTGAACAAATTAATTTAAAAGGATATCTATGTAACTTGTTTTGTTCTAACATCTATGCTAGGATAAAAATGCTAGTGGCACAAGTAAGCACAAACCGATTTGGAGTAGAAAATTGAATTTTGATTTGCGATTTCTTCGACGAAAGGAGTCGTCTGCGGAATGGAGATTAATATGGCTATTGATAAAGTAAGAGAATATTTCAAAACCTATCAGATGGATGATCATATTTTGGAATTTGATGTTTCGAGTGCAACCGTAGAATTAGCAGCGGAAGCTTTACAATGTGAAGGAAAACGTATTGCTAAGACTATGTCCTTCTTAATTGGTGATCAGCCAATATTAATAGTAACTGCTGGGGATACAAAAATCGATAATGCGAAATACAAACACTTTTTCGAAGCAAAAGCAAAAATGATTCCGGGGAATGAAGTAGAAAATATTATTGGTCATGCCATTGGCGGTGTATGTCCATTTGCAGTGAATGATAATGTGAAAGTATACTTAGACGAATCTTTGCAAAGATTTGAAACTGTATTTCCGGCTGCAGGAAGTCCTAACAGTGCAATTGAATTAACAATCCCTGAATTAGAAAAATACTCAAACTTCCTGCAGTGGATAGATGTCTGCAAAGGTTGGCAGGAATCTAATACAATTTAATCAGATTATTTTTGATAGCAAACACAGCTGCCTGTGTTCGATCGGATACATCAATTTTTTTAAAGATATTAGAAATGTGATTTTTTACTGTTCTCTCACTGATATTCAGAGATGTTGCAATTTCCTTATTGAACATTCCGTTAGCAACCTCAATAAGTACTTCCAACTCTCTCTTCGTCAAACTGTTGATTTTTTCTTTGTCAATATCTCTGGATACCAGTCGGCTGTTCAAAGCCGGTACCAGACTGGGTTGAATATAAGTTTCTCCCTGCATAATACAATTAATGGCTTTTTTCAGTTCTGCAGATTCTGCATCTTTCATAATATAACCATCTACGCCAATGTCCACAGCCTTTAAAAGATATTCAACTTCATTGTGTACCGTTAATACCAATACTTTAACAGAGATGTTCTTCTTCTTAATCTCCTGCAGAACTTCTATTCCATTCATAACAGGCATATTAATATCCAGAAGAAGTATATCAGGATGAATAGAAAGTAATTGTTCCATACATTCTACACCATTATTAGCTTCGGCAATCACAGAAATAGTACCATCAAATTCCAGTAATTGACGAATTCCTTCTCTCATAAGAACATGATCATCTGCCAACATAACTTTTATACTCATATATATCCTCACTTACTTGTATATACTTATTCTTTGTCCTTGCTGTCCTATTTTTCAGCTAAATGTAAATCTAAAGGAATCTTAATATCTATCGTAGTTCCCTGACCAATCTCAGAACTTATATGTATTGTACCGTTCAGTAGAACGACACCCTCATGAATCAATGCTAATCCAAAATGACTGTTTGCTTTATCTTCCACTTCTTCCATGGTAAATCCCTTACCATTATCTTGGATTAAAATTTCATATTGCTGCTCTGTTTTTTTACAATGGAATAATACCCTGGTAGCCTGTGAATGCTTTTTAATATTCAACAGACATTCCTGAACCACACGGTATAAGGTAATACAAAAATAGTCATCTGTTTCACATGAAACATCATCGATTTCCACATCCATTATGTAGTCTCTGTCAGCATTCAAAAAATCCAGTAATCTTTCAAAGGAAGCCTTTAATCCCAGATCATCAAATGTCATAGGACGCAGATTGAAAATAGTACTTCTGATATCTTCAATGACATTATGCAATCCTTTACTCACAGAATTCAATTCCATCTTTGCTTTGGAAGGATCCTTATCAATATATAAGGAAGCCAGTTCAATCATATGAACAAAATGGGCAATATTCTGCAAGGAAGTATCATGAAGTTCGGAAACAATTCTTTTTCTCTCCGTCTCCAACATCTCCACAATTTTCTTACCATTTTCTGTATTACAACTACACTCATTCTTTTGTACATTTTCATTATTGTTCATATATCACCTTATAGAACATATGTTCTATTTAGAAATATTCCATTATATTTATAATATAGGAATAATATTATTGTGTAAAACTCTTTTTATTAATAAAAATAAATCTTAACACAATTTTTACATTGGATTCTCTTCGTTTTATGACAAAGGTTCCTTGGATGGCAATCCGGCTTTTCTGGGATATTTTGCAGGTGTGGACTTTTGCTTTGTAATAATAAACAGATTCCGATAAATATCCGAATCGGGAAGTGTAAATTCAACCTGTCCATCCATTTTTCCACCTAGTATCTTCACAGCATGCTGTGCGGCATTCATCTCTTCTGTTATTTTTTCAGATTTATAAGAGATAAATTTGCCGCCGACCTTTACAAAAGGAAGGCAATATTCTGACAATGTGGAAAGATTTGCCACTGCCCTGGATACACAAAGATCATATTTTTCTCTGCATTTTCCCGGCTTGGCATAATCCTCCGCACGACCATGAATTGTCTCTACACCGGTAAGCCCTAAAGCAGAGATCACCTCATTTAAAAAATTAATTCTCTTATTCAGGGAATCCAATAAGGTAACCTGGAGATTCGGAAATGCAATCTTCAGTGCAAGCCCCGGAAATCCTGCTCCGGTTCCAACATCGATCACGGTTTTATTCTGTGTCACATCGTAAGCTTTGCAGAGAGAAATACTATCCACAAAATGTTTCTTCATGACTTCATCATATTCTGTAATTGCAGTAAGGTTCATTACCTCATTCCACTCCACCAGCATCTCAAAATATTTCAGAAATTGCCGGATCTGTTCATCACTTAAGGTTACACCCAGTGCCTTACAATCTTTTTCAAATTGTTCTGTGTTATATTCTGCCATGCATTCCTCCGGAATTCATATTAACTATGATTTTTTACATTATAATGTTCCAGGTACACTAACAATACCGAAATATCTGCAGGAGATACTCCGGAGATACGGGAGGCCTGTCCTACGGAAATCGGACGGAATTCCTTCAGTTTCTGTCTGGCTTCCAGTCGAAGGGAAGGAACTTCATCGTAATTCAGATTATCTGGAATTAATTTTTTCTCCATCTTACGATACTGTTCAACCTGACGTTTCTGTCTGATAATATATCCTTCATATTTAATTTCAATTTCTACCTGTTCCACAACAGCAGGAGGAAGGGGTTTTCGTTCCTTATCAATAGGAGCCAGTTCCGCATATCCCAGCTCCGGTCTGCAGATCAGTTCTGCCAGTGTAGCTGCCGTTTTCAGAGTAGAGCTGCCACACTCTTCCAAAAAATGCTGGATCTCTTTATTGGCACCTACTGAAGTATTTTTCAGTCTCTGAATTTCCTGATCGATAAGTTCTTCTTTTTCAATCAGAGCATCATACTCCTGCTGTGAGATGAGACCTATCTCATAGCCTTTCTTACGAAGACGAAGATCTGCATTGTCCTGACGAAGCAACAGACGATACTCCGCTCTGGAGGTCATCATACGATAAGGTTCTCTGTTATCTTTAGTAACCAGATCATCGATCAATACTCCGATATAGCTTTCGGAACGATCCAGGATCAGAGGATCTCTGTGCAGAATAGACATTGCCGCATTGATACCGGCGATTAGTCCCTGGGAAGCTGCCTCTTCATATCCACTGCTTCCGTTAAACTGTCCACCACTGAACAGTCCAATGATATTTTTGAATTCCAGGGAAGGATTCAACTGTTTCGCATTAATACAGTCATATTCAATTGCGTAAGCATTTCTAACGATTTCACAGTGTTCCAGTCCCGGAACAGTACGATACATAGCTAACTGTACATCTTCCGGAAGAGATGAGGACATTCCACCAACATACATTTCATTCGTGTGCAGCCCCTCCGGCTCAATAAATACCTGATGTCTCTCTTTTTCCGCAAATTTTACAACCTTATCTTCAATCGAAGGACAATATCTGGGACCGGTTCCTTCGATAATACCCGCATAAATTGGAGAACGATCCAAGTTATTCCGGATGATTTCATGCGTATTTTCATTCGTATAAGTCAACCAACAGGAAGCCTGTTCTTTCTGTACAGATTCAGGGTCCGTGGAAAAAGAAAAAGGAACCACTTTCTCATCTCCGAACTGCTCTTCCATTTTGGAAAAATCAAGAGAACGCTTATCCATTCTGGCAGGAGTTCCTGTCTTAAAACGGCGCATTTCTATTCCCATTGCTTTCAGAGAATCCGTAAGATGATTTGCTGCCTGCAATCCATTAGGTCCGGTATAAGTAATAGATTCACCGCACAAACATCTCGCACGAAGATATGTACCGGTGCAAAGGACCACAGCCTTACATTCATAGATGGCTCCGGTAAAGGTTTTGACACCTGTGATCTTTTTCTTATGATCTTCTGTTTCCTCCCAGAGAAGTTCACAGACTTCCGCCTGTTTGATCAACAGATTATCCTGATTTTCCAATACTTTACGCATTGCCCTGGAATATTCCGCTTTATCCGCCTGTGCACGCAATGAGTGTACTGCAGGACCTTTGGAGACATTTAACATTTTGGACTGGATAAAAGTTTTATCAATATTTTTACCCATCTCTCCACCCAAAGCATCCAATTCTCTCACCAGATGTCCCTTGGATGAACCACCGACGTTCGGATTGCAGGGCATCAAAGCAATACTATCTACACTTACCGTAAATATCACTGTCTGAAGTCCCAGCCTTGCACAGGCAAGAGCAGCTTCACATCCGGCATGACCGGCACCTACCACACATACATCCACTTGTTTTTTTAGTTCCATGTTATTTATTCCTCTTAGTTATTACTTTCCCATACAAAATTTTGAGAAAATCTCATTGACCACATCTTCATCTACTTCTTCCCCGATGATCTTACCCAGAGAAGCATATGCACTTGTCAGATCGATAGAATAAAAATCTTCGGGCATTCCATCTTCAATACTTCTCTCTACCAATTGCAGGCTATGCAAAGCATCCTGAAGAGCTTCTTTATGTCTAAGGTTGGTGACTACCAATTCATTATTATGTTTTAATTCACCCTCAAAAAACATATTCCGAATGGTCTCTTCCAGTTCTTCCATTCCGGAATTTTCCGAAGAGGGATCAATGGTAGAAGTGCGAAGGATACGAATATCCTCGCTATGTTTTAATCTTTTTGCCAGATTTTCTTTCAGACTTTCTTCTGTGATTTTATTTTCCAGATCTGATTTATTCAAAAGAATAATTGCCTTTTTGCCATCCAGTAAGGAAATAATATTCTGATCGTCCTCATCAATATTCCCGGAAGCATCTACCACATATAAAATAAGATCAGCATCCATAGCATATTTTTTGGCCCGTTCCACACCGATCTTCTCAACCACATCCTGTGTTTCATGAATTCCGGCGGTATCGATCATATTCAGACTGATTCCATGCAGATTGATTGTCTCATGCAGGGCATCTCTGGTAGTACCCGCAATCTCTGTAACAATCGCCCTATCTTCTCCCAGCAGCATATTAAGCAGAGAAGATTTTCCGGCATTAGGCTTACCTACAATCACGGTGGATATTCCTTCTTTGATAAGTCTTCCATTATCAGCTGTAGCTAAAAGCTTCGCAATCTCTTGTTGAAAATAAGTAACCTTTGCGGCCAGTTGCTCCGGATATCCATCCAGACTGATATGTTCCGGATCGTCCAATGCCGACTCAATAAATGCAATCTGATATAAAATATCTTCCCTTAATTTATGAATTTTATCAGAAAGTCTGCCTTTTAACTGGCTTACCGAGGAAGACAACGCATATTCGTTTTGGGAATGAATGACATCAATGACTGCTTCCGCCCGGGACAGGTCGATCCTTCCATTCAGAAAGGCTCTCTTAGTGAATTCTCCCGGCTCTGCTATTCTTGCACCGTTTTCAAGTACAGTCTGCAGCACTTTCTGCACTACCAGTACACCGCCATGACAGTTAATCTCCACGGTATCTTCCGTGGTATAACTTTTTGGCGCTTTCATGACAACTACCATGACTTCATCTATGACATTTTCTTCCTTGTCCACAATATAGCCATAATGCACCGTATGACTCTGTACTTTCGTCAGAATCCTTTTGCCGGATGGTGAACGAAAAATACTATCTACTATATATATGGCATCATCACCACTGATTCTAATAATTCCGATTCCGGAATCTGATAACGCTGTCGCAATAGCAGCGATCGTATCATTTTTGTAATTTTCCATAAGATTACCTGTTTCATATTTCAAACAAATTTATAAATGAAAATAACTATTCAGAATAGTTACAATTATACTCCATATAAAGGTCTGTTGTAAATAAAGCCGGTAAATAGAATAAAATTCTAATACCGGCTTTTTGAATACTTTCTGTAACTATTCTCTCACTATCTCTTCAGAGTAACTACAACTCTTCGGAAAGGTTCCTCACCTTCGCTGTGTGTGGTAACATATTTATCATTCTGCAATGCGGAATGAATAATTCTTCTCTCATAAGGATTCATGGGCTCCAGAGATACGCTTCTCTTGGTTCTCTTAACCTTATAAGCAATGTTTTTGGCAAGATTCTCAAGAGTTTCTTTTCTGCGCTGACGATAATTCTCGGTGTCAACCTTTACATGAATATACTCTTCAGATTCTTTGTTCACCACCAGAGATACCAGGTACTGAAGGGAATCCAGTGTCTGTCCTCTCTTACCAATCAGAACACCCATCTCATTACCGCTTAATTCGATATCCATGTTCTTCTCTTCTTCGTTGTACTTAATGGCAATTACTACTTCCATATTCATTGCCTGGAATACATCGTTTAAGAATACTCTGGCAACTTCTTCTACAGAACTTTTTTTAACAGATGCTTTGATCACAGCAGACTTTGCTCCGATTCCTAAGAATCCGGAAGAACCTTCTTCTACTACTTCATAATCCAGCTTATCACTGGTAACACCCAGCTTCTGGCAAGCTTCTGTAATAGCATCACTGACTGTCTTTGCAGATACTTCGATCATGTCCATATTATTTACCTCCTCAATTATTAAGGAAACTTTTTATTTACGGCTGTTTTTCTCGTTATAGTCTCTGACCATATTAGCCTTAGACATCATACTTCCGGGTTTTGCTTCTTTTACTTCGGAATAGCTGTCAGCAGATACTTCACTATTATCTGTTTTAGAAGAAATATTTGCCTTCTTCTGAAGATTTTTAGTATTCATGCTTGCATAAGCATTCAGTTTTTCCTGCTGTTCCTTCATTTTTTCAAGCTTTTTCGCACTCTTCTCAGAATTTTTCTTGATAATATCATCAAAATTCATCTTATCAATATGCTTATTGATCACTATCTGCTGGATACTTCTGACAACGCTACCTGCAACCCAGTACAGACCCAGACCGGAAGGTAATGTAAAACAGAACCATGCAGACATCAGAGGCATGATCATATTCATAGTCTTCATGGAAGAAGCCATTGCTGCCGCCTGATCATTGCCATTGTTAGAAGAAGTATCCTGCTGAGGCATCAGCTTTACGTTGATCCATTGTGTCAAAGCAGACAGAACCGGAATAGCAATTGCTCCGATTACTAAAAGCCATGCTCCGTTAGCCCATGCCTCCTTCAACACATAAGAAGGAGAGTTGCCGATATTCAGTCCTAAAAAATTATTATACTCTTCCAGCTTGCTTACCGTATTGGTCACATCTGCTGCAAGAGAAGGGAACTTCTCACTGATACTTGCAAAATCAGCGGTAGATGCCTTGTTCAGACAGTCAATGATCGTATTCTGTACATATTCACTGTGAGTACCGGCTACAAATCCTGCATTCGTGAACTGCTTACTGTACATAGCGGAATTGCTCAGATTTTGAACCAGCTCCGTTGCACCGGCTGTATCAATAATATTATCTACCAGAGGGAAGAAGGCTTCCTTAACTCTACCGACATAAGCAGGAATTGCATAAATTACACGATACAGAGCAAACAGAATAGGCATCTGGATCAACATATACAGACAGCTACCGGTAGGAGATACACCATACTTTGCATATACTGCCTGGATTTCCTGATTCTGTGCCAATTGGGCATCCTGATCCTTACGATTCTTGTATTTTGCCTGAATCGCCTGAATCTCAGGATTCATTTTAGCAGACAGCTTAGAGAATTTCTGCTGCTTGATGGTAAGAGGCATCATCAACAGGTTAACAACAATTGTAAAAAGGATGATTGCGAGACCGATATTGGGAATACCGATCATATTCAGAACTTCGAAGATTCCTTCCATTATCTTACCCAGAAGCCAGGCTACCTGTCCGATAATGAATGTGGAATTCTGTGTCAAAAGAATACCGTTCATTTATCCTCCTAATAAGTGCCATTATTTAAAATTTTACGGTACCGGATCATATCCACCCTTGGAAAAAGGATTACACCTTAAAATTCTCCAGGCTGCCAAAAGTCCTCCCTTGATCACACCATATTTTTCAATGGCTTCCAGACCATATTGAGAACAACTGGGAACATAAGGACATTTGGTTCCCTTATAAGGCGAAATATATTTCTGATAAAATCTTATCATGGCTATCAATATTTTTTTCATATACAATTCTAATTTAGTCATTATAAAAATAAATTTTTATAATATGATGAAGTTTTGCAAGATGTAACAATGCGCTCTCCGCTTCTTCATATCCTATGGAAGCTGCACCGGGTCTTGCAATGATTACCATATCCAAACCACTATTGAATACACTTTCATGTAATCTGTAACTTTCTCTGACCAGTCGTGTAATCCTGTGTCTTACCACACTATTACCGACTTTTTTACTTACACTGATTCCGATTCTGTTCTTATCAAGGCCATTTTCCTTAACATACATGATAAAGTACTTGTTAGCATAAGATCTGCCATTCTTGTACACAAAACGGAACTGTTCATTTTTCTTTAATGATTCCGAAAACTGCATGCAATCCTCCAACCGTGAAAGTTAAGAGAAAAAAAGGTCACATTGCTGTGACCTATGCGGATAATTTCTTTCTTCCTTTTGCACGTCTTGCTGCTAAAACTTTTCTTCCACCGGGAGTACTCATTCTGGCTCTGAAACCGTGAACCTTGGAATGGGAACGCTTTTTAGGCTGAAATGTCATCTTCATGGAAAGGCACCTCCTTCTCTAAACCTTCTTATATAAAAAGGTAAACATATTTTTCAACAATTGGGCGCATAAAAATACGCCTTCCTTTCGGAAAATAGCATATTGATTGTAATGTAAAAGCACATCAATGTCAAGCAAAAATCAATAAAAATGCTGAAAAATCAAGAGAAAACGAGATTTTTAAAATTCTAAAATTTTTTTAAATTAAGTTATCCACATAGATATACACCATTTTTACCCACAAACAAGTTATCCACACCTTGTTGATTATTTGTGGATATTTTTATTTTTCATAGGGATATTATGTGTAAATCACGTGTAAAAGTGGACAAGTATTCAGTAAATGTGGATATCTTGAAATTTTATTATTTTATCCACATTTACACATCGCTATCCACAATCCCTGTTTATATTACAAGTTATAAACAACTTTATCAACAGATTGTGGATAACTTTATACATGACCTGTTCATAACTTGCATTTGAATTATTTGTAATTCTATTATACAATGAAATGGAGTTTCGCATGCGTCAGCTTGCACGGGAGGAAATCAATGGAAACAATCAAAGAAAATTGGAAAACTATCAAAGAAGCTGTCAGAAGAGAATACAGTCTTTCTGACATTTCTTATCATACATGGGTAGAACCTTTAGAATTTCACAATGTGGTAAATGATGTAGTAAGTATCATCATTCCCTCGGACCAGGCACATGCCCTGAATTATATTTCTTCCAAATATAAGAGTTTTTTTCAGGTAACCATCACCGAGATGTTTGATCATCCTTATGATATCAGCTTTATTTTGGAAAAGGATGTAAAAGGGGAAGAGCCTGCAGAGAATGAAATGGCTGCTCCAAACCAGATCTACGGTGTTAATTATGAAGATGCCCATCTGAATCCTAAGTACAAATTTGACACTTTTGTCGTAGGAAGCAACAATAAATTCGCTCATTCCGCATCTCTCGCTGTAGCAGAGTCTCCGGGAGAGGTCTACAATCCTCTCTATTTATATGGAGGTCCCGGTCTGGGCAAGACCCATTTGATGCATTCTATCGGACACTTTATATTAGAACAGGATCCGGACAAAAAAGTACTCTACGTCACCAGTGAGGAATTTACGAATGAAGTAATCGAATCTATTCGTAGTGGTAATGCAGCTTCCATGACCAAGCTGCGTGAGAAGTATCGCAATGTTGATGTACTCATGGTTGATGATGTACAGTTTATTATAGGTAAGGAAAGTACCCAGGAGGAATTCTTCCATACTTTCAATGCTCTGCACGCTGCCCACAAACAGATCATTCTGTCTTCCGATAAGCCTCCTAAGGAAATGGAGACTTTGGATGAAAGATTCCGTTCCCGTTTCGAATGGGGTCTGATCGCAGATATTCAGCCACCCGATTATGAGACCAGAATGGCTATTTTACGGAAAAACGCTGAGACCTATGACCGTCAGATTGATGAAGAGATCATCAAATATATTGCTACGAATATCAAATCCAACATTCGTGAGCTGGAAGGTGCTTTTAATAAGATCATTGCTTTTGCCAAATTAAATAAGGTAGATCTGACTCTCTCCCTGGCGGAAGAAGCACTGAAGGATGTTATCTATCCCAACAAGCCCAAGGAGATCACTCCATCTCTTATTATTAATGTAGTAGCAGAGCATTTTGGTGTGAAAGCGGAAGATATTACTTCCAAAAAGAGAAATTCCGAGTTTGTACAACCACGTCAGGTCGTTATGTATCTGTGCAGAGAGTTGACGGATACTTCCTTCACTAATATAGGTAAGCTTTTGGGTAAAAAGGACCACACGACCATCATCCACGGTGTGAATAAAGTGGCAGCGGAGATTCAGACCAACGAGGAACTTCGTAATAAGATAGATATTATCACGAAAAAGATAAATCCCTCCTGATGTGTATATCTCGGGAACAAAATGTGTATTGTTGTTGATAACTGATTTCAAGGCTTCAAGAAGGATAGGATGTAGTGTGAATAAGCTAAGAGTTATTCTTAGGTTATTCTGCCAAATCCACAAGATTTCCATTCCATTTTTCCTTGAAAAATAGTATAATAAGACTGGTTATGCACATATCAACATCCCTTATTAAGTATACTACGAAATTCTTTTATTATTTTTATATAACGCGTATCCACGCGTACACAAATCAACCAGAAAGGAAGTTATGCACACATGAAATTAGTCTGTTCAAAAGCAAATCTTTTAAACGGCGTACAGATCGTATCCAAAGCTGTTCCAAGTAAGACTACAATGTCTATTCTGGAATGTATTTTAGTAGATACTACTAACGGAGAAATTAAACTTACTGCCAACGATATGGAACTCGGCATTGAGACGACCATCGAGGGACAGATCATAGAAAAAGGTATCATTGCCCTGGATGCCAAGATATTCCTTGAAATTGTGCGTAAACTTCCCGACAGCGATATTACCATTGAAACAGATGCTTCTTTTAAGACCGTCATTACCTGCGAAAAGGCAAAATTCACTATTATTGGTAAATCCGGCGAAGATTTCTCCTATCTTCCCACAGTGGAGAGAGATGACAGCATTGTGATCAGTCAGTTTACTTTAAAAGAACTGGTAAGACAGACAATTTTCTCTATCTCTGACAATGATAATAATAAATTAATGACCGGTGAACTGTTTGATATTAATGGAGATGAATTCAAGATCGTGTCTCTGGATGGACACCGTATCTCTATTCGTAAGATTCAGATGAAGAATAGTTATGCTCCAAAAAAGGTAGTGGTACCTGGTAAGACCCTGAATGAAGTAAGTAAGATTTTACCCGGAGATGCAGACAGTGATGTTACAATCTCTTTCACTGAAAAGCACATTGTATTTGAATTCGATAAGACCGTTGTGGTATCCCGTCTGATCGAAGGAGAATATTTCAAAATCGACCAGATGCTTTCCAGTGATTATGAGACGAAAGTAAAGGTCAATAAAAAGGAGTTCTTAAGCTGTATTGATCGTGCTACTCTTCTGGTAAAAGAAGGCGACAAGAAGCCTATTATTGTAAATATCACAGACAACGGAATGGAACTTAAGATCAATTCCGCTCTGGGAAGCATGAATGAAGAAATTGATATTCAGAAACAGGGTAAGGATCTTATGATCGGATTCAATCCCAAGTTTTTGATCGATGCTCTTCGTGTTATAGATGATGAGGAAGTAGATTTGTACATGGTAAATCCCAAGGCTCCCTGTTTCATCAAAAATGTGGAGGAAAGCTATATTTACCTGATCCTTCCCGTGAACTTTACGACAGTAGCTTAGAAATGAGGTTATAGATATGCATACGATCCGTTTGAAGGATGATTATATAAAGCTTGGTCAGGCATTAAAGGCAGCCGGTGTAGTAGAATCCGGCGTAGATGCAAAATTTGCCGTACAGGACGGTCTGGTAAAAGTAAACGGACAGACTGAGACCCAGAGAGGCAAAAAGCTGGTATCCGGAGATAAAGTGGAATATGATGGCGAGACCATCGTAATAGAGTAAGCAGGTTACTATGATCATCAAATCAATAGAATTGGCAGATTACAGGAATTATGATTCGCTCGTCCTGCAGTTCGACCGTGGAACCAATATTCTGTACGGAGACAATGCGCAGGGCAAGACGAATATCCTGGAAGCAATCTATGTTGCTGCCACCACAAAATCGCATAAAGGAAGCAAGGACAGAGAAATTGTTAATTTTGACAAGGAAGAGGCACATATTAGAACGTATCTCGAAAAAGATGGAAAAGAGATCCGCGTGGACATGCATCTGAGAAAGTCAAAGTCCAAAGGAATTGCTATTGATGGTCAGAAGATCAAGAAGGCTGCAGATCTCCTGGGGCTTTGTAATGTCGTATTTTTCTCACCGGAAGACCTTGGAATTATTAAAAACGGTCCTGCAGAACGAAGAAGATTTGTAGATATGGAATTATGTCAGCTGGACAATTTCTATCTCTATAATCTCAATCATTACAACAAAATCGTCAATCAGCGCAATAAGCTTCTGAAGGATATGTATATGAATCCGGATTTGAAGGAAACTCTGACTATCTGGGATATGCAGCTGGTATCCTACGGAAGTAAGATCATAGAGCGCAGAAAGCTGTTCGTAGAACAGCTCAATGAGATCATTTATGAGATTCATAAAAAGCTGTCCGGTGGCAGGGAAGAGATCCGTATCCAGTATGAGCCGGATGTGGAGCTGGATGAATTTGAAAGAAAATTAAAAAACAGCCAGGATCGTGATATGCGGGCCAAAATGACATCCGTGGGACCCCACAGAGATGACTTTTCCTTCCTGGTAGGTGATGTGGATATACGAAAGTTCGGATCCCAGGGTCAGCAGCGTACTGCTGCTCTCTCTTTAAAATTATCCGAGATCGAATTAGTAAAAAGGATCACGAAAGATACACCGGTCCTGTTACTTGACGATGTATTGTCTGAACTGGACAGTAACCGGCAAAACTATCTGTTGAACAGTATCGGAGATATTCAGACGATCATTACCTGTACCGGTCTGGAAGAATTTGTAAATAACCGGTTTGAAATTAACAGAGTATTCAAGGTATCCGCCGGAACAGTTACCTGTGTAAATGAAAATATGGGTCTGAAATCGGATATAGAAGAATCTCCGTCAGATGAATATAATTTTGGCAGCCTGTAGGGCAGAATGTGAGGAATCATGAGCGAAGAAAATAGGAACAATACCGCGGTAGAACATGAATACGGCGCGGATCAGATTCAGATATTGGAAGGTCTGGAAGCTGTAAGAAAGCGTCCGGGAATGTATATTGGTACCACATCCAGCAGAGGACTGCATCACCTGGTGTATGAGATCGTTGATAATGCGGTAGATGAAGCACTGGCAGGATTCTGCGATACCATTGATGTAACGATCAACGAAGATAATTCTATCACTGTTATCGATAACGGAAGAGGAATTCCTGTAGGTATCAATCACAAGGCAGGTATTCCCGCAGTAGAAGTCGTATTTACGATTCTGCATGCCGGCGGTAAATTTGGCGGTGGGGGATACAAGGTATCCGGTGGTCTGCACGGTGTAGGTGCGTCTGTTGTAAATGCCCTCTCCAACTGGCTGGAAGTAGAAATCTGCCAGGGCGGCAAGGTATATAAGCAGCGTTACGAGAGAGGACATGTGTGTTATGCACTGAAAGAAATCGGCACCTGCCCTATGGAAAAAACAGGTACCAAGGTTACTTTCCTGCCGGATGATACGATTTTTACCGAAACAACGGTCTATGATTTTGATGTACTGAAGAGAAGACTCAGAGAGATGGCATTCCTGACCAAGGGACTGCGCATCATCTTAAGAGATAACCGTACGGAAGAGGAAGCTTCTCTGGAGGCAATGTCTGCGGAACATGAAAATGAGCAGATCAGCGAACTGTTACAGAGAGCACAGGAAGATGCCAAAGATACATCTGCATCTTCAGATGATTCTGTTTCCGATGCTGCGGCAAAAGAATCCGTTAAAGATGACTCTGAGGCGTTTGCAGATGCTTTTGCTACTTCCGAGGAATCCACCAAAGCCCGCACCGGTGGCAAAATCGGTAAGATACATACCATTACTCTGGAAAATGGTAAGAAACAGAAAGTCGTTGAGTTCTACTACGAAGGTGGTATCAAGGAATTTGTTGCTTACCTGAATAAGAGTAAGGAGCCTTTATACGAAAATATTCTTTATTTTGAAGGTGAGAAGAACAATGTGTACGTGGAAGTATCCTTCCAGCACAATGATTCTTATAACGAGAGCGTATTCAGCTTTGTAAATAATATTAATACTCCTGAAGGAGGTACTCATTTACAGGGCTTTAGAAATGCTATTACGAAGACTTTTAATGATTATGCCAGAAGCGCAAAGCTGTTAAAAGACAGTGAACCAAATCTGTCCGGTGAAGATATTCGTGAAGGTCTGACTGCTATTGTCAGTGTTAAGATTGAGGATCCCCAGTTCGAAGGACAGACCAAGCAAAAACTTGGTAACAGTGAGGCAAGAGGTGCAGTTGACAATATTGTAAGTGAGCAACTGACTTATTTCTTAGAGCAGAATCCTCAGATTGCAAAAACAATCTGTGAAAAATCTATTTTGGCACAGCGTGCCAGAGAGGCTGCCAGAAAGGCAAGAGATCTTACCAGAAGAAAGACCGCATTGGATACTATGGCTCTGCCCGGTAAGCTGGCAGACTGTTCTGACAAGGATCCGAAGAACTGTGAAATCTACATCGTAGAGGGAGACTCTGCAGGAGGAAGTGCGAAGACAGCACGTTCACGTGCAACCCAGGCTATTCTTCCCTTACGTGGTAAGATCCTGAATGTAGAAAAGGCAAGACTGGATAAAATCTATGCCAACGCCGAGATCAAAGCAATGATCACAGCGTTCGGTACCGGTATTCATGAAGATTTCGATATTACGAAACTTCGTTATAACAAAATCATTCTGATGACCGATGCCGATGTAGACGGTGCACATATCAGTACTCTTCTGCTGACTTTCATCTATCGGTTTATGCCGGAGCTGATCAAGCAGGGACATGTGTTTCTGGCGAAACCGCCTCTGTATAAGCTGGAGAAGAACAAAAAGGTATGGTATGCCTATAGTGACGAAGAACTTGACAGTATCCTGACGGAAGTAGGACGTGATCAAAATAACAAGATCCAGCGTTATAAAGGATTGGGTGAGATGGATGCGGAGCAGCTTTGGGAGACCACCATGGATCCCGAGAGACGTATTCTGCTCAGAGTGAATTACGATGAAGAGACGGAATCCGAACTGGATCTGACCTTTACTACTCTGATGGGTGATAAGGTAGAGCCCAGAAGAGAATTCATCGAAGAAAATGCCCAGTTTGTTAAGAATCTGGACATCTAGTAACTATTTTGCAAATCAGGATCTGAATAGTTACGGTATTTAATAATAGAGAGTCGTATTTTACGACAGATTGTGAGGAAACATGAACGACGATATTTTTGATAAGCCTTCGGAGGCTGAGATTGATAAAATCCATGAAGTCGATCTGAAAGAGAAAATGGAAACTTTCTATATCGACTATGCCATGAGTGTTATCGCATCCCGTGCGCTTCCGGATGTGAGGGATGGTCTGAAGCCGGTACAGAGACGTGTACTCTATTCCATGATCGAACTGAACAATGGTCCCGACAAACCGCATCGTAAAAGTGCCCGTATTGTCGGTGATACCATGGGTAAATATCATCCTCATGGTGACAGCTCCATCTACGGCGCATTGGTTAATATGGCACAAGACTGGTCTACCCGTTATCCGCTGGTAGACGGTCATGGTAACTTCGGTTCCATGGATGGTGACGGTGCCGCAGCAATGCGTTATACCGAGGCAAGACTTTCCAAGATTTCCATGGAATTATTGGCAGATATCGGTAAGAATACCGTAGATTTCGTACCGAACTTTGATGATACCGAAAAAGAGCCTGTAGTATTGCCCAGTCGTTATCCGAATCTGCTGGTCAACGGTACTACCGGTATTGCCGTAGGTATGGCTACTAATATTCCGCCTCACAATCTCCGTGAAGTGGTGCAGGCTGTCGTAAAAATTATTGATAATCGTGTGGAAGAAGACAAAGATACAACGATCGATGAGATTCTTCCCATTGTAAAAGCTCCCGATTTTCCTACCGGAGGACTTATCCTGGGTACCAGAGGCTGTGAAGAAGCCTATCGTACCGGTCGTGGTAAAATCAGAGTCCGTGCAGTGACCAATATTGAGACACTTCCAAACGGCAAGAGTCAGATCATTGCTACTGAGCTGCCTTACATGGTCAACAAGGCAAATCTGATCATCAAGATTGCCGAGCTGGTAAAATTAAAGAAAATCGATGGTATCACAGATATCCGTGATGAATCCAACCGTGAAGGTGTCCGCGTGGTCATTGAGCTTCGTAAGGATGCCAATGCCAATGTTATTCTGAATCAGCTGTACAAGCATACACAGCTGCAGGATACTTTTGGTGTGATCATGCTGGCGCTGATCAACAATCAGCCTAAAGTTATGAATCTGCTGGATATGCTGACTTATTACCTGAAGCATCAGGAAGATGTCGTTACCAGAAGAACCAAATATGATCTGAACAAAGCAGAGGAAAGAGATCATATTTTACAGGGATTGTTAAAAGCTTTGGATTTCATTGATGAAGTCATTACTATCATCCGTGGCAGTCAGAATGCACAGATTGCAAAAGAAAGACTGATGGAAAGATTTGAGCTGTCCGATGTCCAGGCACAGGCAATCGTAGAAATGCGTCTGCGTGCTCTGACAGGTCTGGAAAGAGAGAAGCTGGAGAACGAGCATAAGGATCTGGTAGTAAAAATTGCGGAGTTGAAGGCTATTTTGGCGGATGAAAAACTGTTATTGGGTGTCATAAAGACAGAGATGACTGCGATTGCTGAAAAATATGGTGATGACAGACGCAGTAAGATCGGCTATGATGAACTGGATATCTCTATGGAGGATCTGATTCCGAAGGAGAATACTATCATTGCCATGACCAGTCTTGGTTATATCAAGCGTATGACCGTAGATAATTTTAAAGCACAGAACCGCGGTGGTCGTGGAATCAAAGGAATGCAGACGATTGATGAGGATTATATCGAAGATCTTCTGATGACGACTACACATCATTATCTGAATTTCTTCACCAATATGGGAAGAGTTTACAGGTTGAAGGCATATGAAATCCCAGAAGCCGGTCGTACAGCAAGAGGTACTGCTATTGTGAATCTTCTGCAGTTGGCACCCGGTGAGAAGATCACTGCTATGATTCCGATTCATGAATACAGTGATGATAAGAATCTGTTCATGGTAACTAAGACCGGTATTGTAAAGAAGACCCCTCTGATGGAGTTCTCCAATGTCAGAAAGAATGGATTGACTGCGATTAACTTACGAGAAGAGGATGAGCTGATCGAGGTGAAAATCACTGACAGCAGCAGTGAAATCTTCCTGGTAACCAAACAGGGTATGTGCATCCGATTCCAGGAAACGGATGTCCGGGCTACGGGCAGAGCTTCCATGGGTGTTATTGGTATGAACTTATCTCCCGGGGATGAGATCATCGGTATGCAGTTACAGACTCAGGGCAGTGACCTGTTGATCGTATCTGAAAATGGAATGGGTAAGCGTACCAATATGGATGAATTTACCGTACAGAAACGTGGCGGTAAAGGCGTAAAGTGCTACAAGATCGTTGAAAAAACCGGTGATGTGGTAGGTGCCAAGGCTGTAAATGACGATAACGAAATTATGATGATAACCACAGAAGGAATTATCATACAGCTTCGTGTTCAGGATATCTCCACTTTGAGCAGAATCACATCAGGTGTAAAACTGATCAATCTGGATGAGGGTGTTAAGGTTGCGCAGATTGCCAAGGTACGTGAGAAGCTTTCCAACGGAGACCATGAATTCGACAATCTTGAGGAAGCCATGGAAGAAGTAGCACAGGAATCCGTTTCTGAGGATGAGGAGGAAACAGAAGAAAATCTGATTTTCCCCACTGAGGAAAATGAGGATGATGAGTAAATTATTTTTAAAATAAAAGAGGCGTGAAAAATGGAATCTTATAGTATTTTCAGAGATCTGGCAATTATTATTATATTTGCCAAAGTATTTGGTATTATTGCAAGAAAATGTAAAGCACCACAGGTGGTAGGTGAGATTATTGCCGGTCTGTTGATCGGACCCAGTGTACTGGGACTGGTGCAGCAATCGGATTTTCTGATCGAGATGGCAGAAATCGGTGTTATCCTGCTGATGTTCTCCGCCGGTCTGGAGACGAATCTGAAGGACCTGATGAAGACCGGTTTTGTGGCATTTCTGATCGCATGTATGGGTGTATTTGTTCCTTTGGTAGGCGGAACATTATTATACATGGGATTTTACGGAGTGGCACCCTGGGGCTCTGAGAAATTCTATGAAGCCGTATTTATCGGTGTCATTATGACGGCTACCAGTGTAAGTATTACCGTGCAGTCTCTGAAAGAACTGGGAAAACTGAAAGGTAAAGTCGGCACAACAATCATGAGTGCCGCTATTATCGATGATGTCATTGGTATTATTGTACTTACTTTTGTCATCGGATTTAAAAATCCGGATTCCAATCCAGGAAGTGTAGTAATTTCTACTCTTCTGTTCTTCCTGTTTGCAATTGGTGTCGGATTTGTATTGTTCAAGGTATTCCAGTATCTGGATAACAAATATCCGCATACAAGACGTATTCCTATTTTAGGTCTGGCGCTCTGTTTTATTTTCGCTTATGTAGCGGAGGTATTCTTCGGTATTGCGGATATTACAGGTGCTTACGTGGCAGGTATTATCCTGTGTTCTATTCGGGATTCGGAATACATAGCCGAGAAGATGGATATCAATTCTTATATGATCTTCGGGCCGATTTTCTTCGCAAGTATTGGACTTAAGACCAGCTTTGATCATCTGAACGGGGAATTTGTGTTATTTTCTATCGGATTCGTCGTTGTAGCATTACTGTGTAAGATCATCGGCTGTGGTCTGATGGCAAGAATCTGCAAATTCAAGGGACCGGATGCTCTGAAGATCGGTGTCGGTATGATGACCAGAGGTGAGGTTGCCCTGATCGTGGCACAGAAGGGATTGTCTGTTGGAATGATCGGATCCGAGTATTTTACCGCAGTCATTCTGCTGATCATCGTATCCAGTATTTCCACTCCTATCATGCTTAAGATTCTGTATACGAAGCATGCCGAGATTGATTAAAAAATATGGATCACATGGATCAGAAGCGTTTTGAAGAAGCTAAGAGAAAAATAATAGGCGTGGACCGTCAGAGACTGGGAATCGGAACTCTCTCAGAGAAGACGGTTCATGCTATTTTTAAGGATTATTATGAGCCGGATGAGGACCATCAGGAGATTCCCATAGAGAATTATGTGGCGGATATTTACAAGGATGGGGAGATCATCGAGATCCAGACGAGACAGTTCAACCGTATGCGGGGAAAGTTACAGGCGTTTTTACCTATGTATCCGGTGACAATTGTCTATCCCATTCCTTATGAAAAATGGCTGATCTGGATCGATGAAGACAGCGGTGAACTAAGTAAAAAGCGAAAATCCCCAAAAAAGGGATCCACTTATCAGGCATTTAAGGAACTATATAAGATCAAAATGTTCCTGAAGGATCCGAATATCCGGTTTAAATTTGTATTGGTGAATATGGAAGAATACCGGCTGTTAAACGGTTGGAGTCGTGACAAGAAAAAAGGATCCACGAGATATGACAGGATTCCTACGGATCTGATCGAAGAGGTGGAAATCAGACAGCCGGAGGATTATCTGCAATTTGTACCTTATGAACTGGAAGAACCCTTTCACAGTAAGGATTTTGCGAAAGCTGCCCACATTCCTCTCTCACTGGCACAGACAGTATTGAATATATTGTTTGAAATGGGAACAATAGAAAGGGTAGGAAAACAGGGAAACAGTTATTTATATTGTGTCGTGGATTAATAGATAAAAAAAGAGGATTAGGCCGTATGGCTTAATCCTCTTCGTCTTCCTGATGGGATTTCGGCAGGGAGAAAATAAATTCACTTCCAACGCCGGGAGTACTGATCACATTGATATGCTCATCGTGGGCATTGATAATCTCTTTTACAATGGAAAGACCCAGTCCGGTTCCCTTTTTATCCTTGCCTCGGGATAGGTCGGATTTGTAAAATCTGTCCCAGATCAGCTTCAGATCTTCTTTCGGGATACCGATTCCTGTGTCTTTTACGGAGACAAACAATTTATTTTTCTTCTCCGAGGTCTCAATGTGGATCACTGAATCATGGTGACTGAACTTAATGGCATTGTCCATGAGATTATAGAGTACCTGCTGGATCTTACCCATATCTGCATGAACATACATTTCATTGCCGGTCAGGATCATCTCAATAGCAATGGATTTGTTATGACAGGTGCCCTCAAAGGTACTTGCAGTATTACGGATCACTTGATTGATATCAAAATCTGTTTTATCTAAGAGCATTCCTTTGGTGTTAAGATTATTCAAGGTTAAAAGGCTGTTGGTCAGCTTCGTCAGTCGTTCTGTTTCATTCAATACGATAGTAATGTATTTTTCGTGCATTTCCGGTGGAATCGTGCCGTCCAGCATGGCCTCCAAATATCCCCTTATAGAGGTCAGAGGGGAACGGAAATCGTGGGATACATTGGCTACAAACTTTTTCTGATCATCCTCGGAACGGGCAATTTCGCTTGCCATATAATTCAGACAGGAAGCCAGATAACCGATTTCATCCTCACTATCCACCTGAAATTCATAATGCATATTACCGGCGGCATACTGCTCTGTGGCATGAGTGATCTTCCGCAGAGGAATATATACGATCTCGGTGAAAAAGATCAGAATGATCAGGGATAGCAGGAACAGGATTGCCAGGGTGATATAGGAAATATTCAGCAGGTTGTTACAGGATTTCTGAATATCATTCATATCGGTATGGATGACTACATAGCCTTTTACCTTGTAGTTGGAGGTAATGGGAGCAAATACAGTAAGTACATCTGAATCAAAATTACCGAAGAAATCACCAACAATGTAATAGGAGCCGCTGGTTACAGTCGAATCAAAATTCTCAATGACTACCACATTCTCCACATCTAAGGGACTATTGGTATCCAGTACCAGTCGTCCGGAGGGATTGATGATGCGAATCTCGGAATTCAGGTAGACCGCCAGGGAGTCCAGCTGCATTTTAACGGTCTCCAAAGTTGTTTCACTGGTGTACAATCCGCCGGCATAGGTTCCGGCGATCAGGGTTGCTTCGGAATAGAGACTTTCTGCCTTTTCCCGGATCAGATGTTCTTTGGTCATATTGGGAACAAAAGTTGTAACAATGATGAAACCAAATACACCAAAAATAAAATATGCAAGTATGAATTTTAGATAAAGTGTTTTTTTCATAACAAATCCTGCTTTTGGTATGACTTAATTGCGTACTTCGAATTTATAGCCGATGCCCCAGATGGTGCTGATCTTCCAGTTGGCATGATCCTTGATCTTCTCGCGGAGACGCTTGATATGCACATCCACGGTACGGGTATCACCGATATATTCATAGCCCCAGATCTGATCCAGAAGCTGTTCTCTGGTGAATACATGATTCGGTGAAGATGCTAAAAAGTAGAGAAGCTCCAGTTCTTTCGGCGGCATTTCCACAGTATGTCCCATATAGATGACGGAATAATTGGTCAGATTAATGGTCAGATCCGTATATTCCACACACTTGTCGTTTGGATTTTCTGTGGGGGCATTGGAGGGCTTGTAACGTCTGAGGACTGCTTTGGCGCGTGCCACCAGTTCCTTGGAGTCAAAAGGTTTTTCCATATAATCATCCGCACCCAGCTCCAGTCCCAATACCTTGTCGAAGACTTCACCTTTTGCGGAAAGCATGATGATGGGAACGGAGTATTGTGCCCGGACTTCTCTGCACACCTGATAACCATCAATGCCGGGAAGCATCAGATCCAACAGAATCAGATTCGGAGCAAAGGTCTCCATAGCCGGCATCACGGATTCTCCGTCATTGACGATCATGGTATCAAAACATTCTTTCGTCAGATATAGGGAGATCAGTTCCGCAATATTATTATCATCATCTACAATGAGAATTTTCTGTTTACTTACCATGTAGTATAGGCCTCCTGTCAGTTATTATTTAAAAGTAACAATGGTTACGCCGGCATCACCTTCACCGTATTCACCCAACCGGTATTCTTTGACGTATTTCAGACGTTTTAAGTGAGACTGTACGGCATTGCGCAGAGCACCGGTGCCTTTTCCGTGCACGACTCTCACACTGGGGAGATGAGCCAGATAAGCGTCATCCAAGTATTTATCCAGTTTTGCAATGGCTTCATCTACCGTACATCCCAGAAGGTTGATCTCGGAGGACACGGAGAAGGACTTGGACATTTTCAACTTGCCGGTGTTGGTACGCTGCAGGGCAGGTGCTGTAATAGTCTCTTCTTTTACCGGTACGAGATCATTAACATTCGTCTGCATTCTCATAATTCCGCATTGTACGAAGAGGTTGCCCCTGGCATCCGGCAGAGTGTTTACGATTCCCTTGAGATTCATAGAAATGATCTTCACGGAATCTCCTTTTTTCAGTTTCTTCGGATCCACGGTCTTCTGATCAGCAGGTTTCTTTTGTGTATTACCAAGAGCCAGCTTTCCGTTCTTCTCATTGATCTTGTCACGGACCTTCTGTCTCTTTTTCTCCAGTTCCTTGATGTCGGCGGAAGCGCCTGCTTTATTGAAATCACGGATGGTTTCGTCGGCTACATCCTTTGCTTCCTGGAGAATGGCTCTTGCCTTCTCATTAGCATCGCGGAGAATTTTGTCTTTAGCCTGGTCGATTTTTTCGTTTTTCTTCTGTAACTGTTCCTGTAAGGTACGGATCCGTTCTTTGTACTCCGCAATCTCCTGCTGTTCTTTTTCAATGGTCACACGGCTCTGTTCCAGATCGGCGATGACATCTTCAAAGCTTTCGTCCTCTTTGCTGATCTGCTCTTTTGCAGCATGGATGATCTCGTCGGACAGTCCGAGTTTGGAAGAAATGGCGAAAGCATTACTTTTACCGGGAATACCGATGAGCAGACGGTAGGTGGGGCGAAGGGTCTCCACATCAAATTCACAGCAGGCATTTTCTACAAAATTCGTGGAAAGTGCGTAGATTTTCAGCTCACTATAATGCGTGGTAGCCATGGTGCGGATGCCGCGGTCATGCAGATAATTTAAGATAGCAATTGCCAGAGCGGCACCCTCCGTAGGATCTGTTCCGGCACCGAGTTCATCAAATAAACACAGGGAATCCGCATCTGCGTGCTGCAAAATGTGGACAACTCTGGTCATATGAGAAGAGAATGTGGACAAACTCTGCTCAATACTCTGCTCATCTCCGATATCTGCGTATACTTCCGAAAAAATAGACAGTTCGGAACGATCCAGTGCCGGAATATGCAGTCCCGCCTGCCCCATCAGGGTAAACAGTCCCACCGTCTTCAGAGACACGGTCTTACCACCGGTATTGGGACCGGTGATCACCAACAGGTCAAAATCTTTACCCAGACGGACATCAATGGGAACCGCCTTTTTCTTATCTAACAGTGGATGACGGCCCTTACGGATCTGGATGTAATGCTCAGTGTTGAAAATAGGCTCTGTGGCATTCTGTTCCATGGCAAGTTTTGCCTTGGCAAAGATAAAGTCCAGCGTAGTCATGATCTTCTGATCCGCGGCAAGCTCTGTGGTATGAACAGCAGCCTGGCTGCTCAGATCACCCAGAATGACTTCAATCTCCTCCTGCTCCTGCAGATCCAGTTCTTTTAACTGGTTGTTCAGGTTCACAACAGCAGCCGGCTCGATGAAAAATGTGGAACCGGTGGAGGACTGGTCATGCACCATACCGCTCACCTGGCTCTTATATTCGGCTTTTACAGGGATACAGTAGCGGTTATCACGCATGGTAATGACTGCATCCTGCAAAAAGGTACGGTAAGCGCCGTTTACCATGGAAGTCAGCTGGCTATGGATTTTTTCATTGGTGGACAGCTTGGAGCGGCGGATACTTTTTAAACGGGGGCTGGCATCATCTGCCATTTCCTCTTCCGACAGAATGCAGCGGTTGATCTCATTTGCAAGCTGTGTCATAGGGGTGAGTCCCTCAAAGTAGACATCCAGGCTGTCATTTGGGAGGTCTTCCCGTTCTTTTTTTCCATAGGTTTTGATCCGGCTGACATTATCCAAAAAGGATGCCAGCTTCAACAATTCGGACATGGACAAAGAACTACCGATTTCCAGAGAACGGATGGAAAAACCTAAGTCTCTGTTACTTCCAAATGAGGTGCTGCCGATACGGAAGAGACGGGCTAAAGCGTCTTTTGTCTCCCGCTGTGCGGTTCTGATAGTGGAAAGATCAGTGGAAGGCACCAGATCGCGGCAAAGCTTTTTACCGGGCTCAGAGTCGGCCTTCTCCGTGAGGAGGTCGATGATCTTATTATATTCTAAAGTGGTGAGTACTTTTGTGTTCATGTGGGGCTCCTTAATATTATTGAAAATACGCAGTACAAGCTCACTGCCGGGCTTATAATAACACGATTTCTTCGTGCTGCGCACTCTCAAAATCGTTATATCCATTCGCAATCCGGACTATCGTCCTTCTTGCTCATGTCTGTTTGCTCCCCTCATAGAAATCCTGCTTTGCCTGCAAGCAGTCACGCAGGATTTTATGGGTGAGCTTATTATACCATATTTATTGCCTTTTTTGGTACAGTTTTGTATAATTGAGATATTAGAGTCCTAAGAAAAAGCCGGTGTATCTGTAGGCAGCAGAGGAGGCATATTTATGGCGGATTCGCAAGAAAATAAGCAGAAGGAACAAAATGACGTTTCTGAGAAAAATTTTATGATAGAAAAAATCAAGGAACGTCCGGTAAATAAGAAAAAGCTGTTGCGCAGGACTTTGATCACGGTTTCCATGGCGGTGATCTTCGGCCTGGTGGCCTGTTTCACTTTCTTGGTTTTGGAACCGGTGATCAGTAATTGGTTGTACCCGGAAGAGGAACCACAGGTGGTGGTATTCCCCGAAGATCAGGATGAGATGTCTCCGGAGCAGATGCTGGCAGAGAATATGCAGCAGGAGAATCAGAACAGTCAGTCCTCTTCTGTTCCTGGTGAGATTATGGAACAGGAGCAGATCCGGGAATTGTTATCCGGAATCATATTGGATCTGGATAATTACAAACAGATTTACAGTGCTCTTGCCCAGTATGTTGCAGAAATGAACCGTTCCATGGTTACTGTGACAGGAGTGTCATCCGGTGTGGACTGGTTCAATAATGTAAATGAGAGCAAGAACCAGTCATCCGGTGTGATCATAGCGCAAAATGGCAAGCAATTACTGATTTTAACCGATTATTCTCCGGTAAAACAAGCAGATGACATTATTGTCACATTCAACGAGGGCACTCAGGCAGATGCATCTTTGAAGGAAAAAGATGAGACTACAGGTCTGGCGGTGATTGCCGTAGAGCTGGATACTCTGAATGAAGATTTTCTGAAGAATGATATTACGATCGCTACTTTGGGATCTTCTAATATCAAAGATATTGCCGGACTTCCGGTGGTGGCTCTGGGGCGTCCCATGGGTACGAACGGCTCACTGGGATATGGCATCATTACTTCTTCCGCCAGTGAGTCGGCGGCATCGGATACCACTTATCGGATTCTACAGACGAATATTGTAGGCAGTCAGAATGCAGGCGGCGTATTATTCAATCTTCAGGGACAGGTCATTGGTATCATTATCAATGGCAAATCTGCCACAGATATGAAAAATATGGTTTGTGCTTACGGTATTACGGAATTGAAGCGTCATATCGAGAAAATGTCGAATGGAGAAAAATTCGCCTATCTGGGTCTTAAGGGTGTGGATGTCACAGAGGAAGCTAACAGCGAACTTGGGGTTCCTTACGGAGCTTATATTAAAGAGGTAGAAATGGACTCTCCTGCAATGCTGGCGGGAATCCAGCAGGGAGATGTCATCACAGGATTCGGTGAGCGCGTGATCGTCAGCTTTGACGAGTATACGAACTCTCTGCTCAGTATGAAACCGGGAGATAGTGTAGAACTGACGATTATGCGGCAGTCACAGCAGGAATATAAAGAGATGAAATTCGACATCACATTAACGGTGTTGAAATAGATTGACAGAAAGGTTTGGACAACAATATGAAATTCATTAAAGAGTTAAAAGAAGGCGACAGAGTATTTGATATTTATCTGTGCAAACATAAACAGGAGGCTGTTACCAAGAACGGTAAACCCTATGAAAGCGTGATTTTACAGGATAAGACCGGAACTATCGACGCCAAGGTATGGGAGCCGAACAATCCGGGCATCGGTGATTATGATGATCTGGATTACATAGAGGTATACGGTGATGTGACAAATTTCCAGGGGCAGCTTCAGATCAGCGTGAAGCGTATCCGTGTCTGCCATGAAGGAGAATATAATCCATCCGATTATCTGCCGGTGAGCTCCAAAGGCATCGACACTATGTACAATGAATTAAAGACTCTGATCGGAAGCATTAAGAACACCTATTTGCACCAGCTGTTGCAGGATCTGTTTATTGACGATGCAGATTTCGCAAAGAAATTCTGCAACTCTTCTGCAGCCAAGACAGTGCATCACGGTTTCGTAGGCGGACTGTTGGAGCATACTCTGAGTGTTACCAAATTATGTGACTACTACTGTTCTGCTTATCCTATTTTACAGAGAGATCTGCTTCTGACAGCGGCTATGTGTCATGATATCGGAAAAGTAAAAGAGATTTTTGCATTTCCGGTGAATGATTATACCGATGACGGTCAGTTATTGGGGCATATCGTGATGGGCGCACAGATGGTTGGGGAACGTGCCGCTAAGATCGACGGATTCCCTCACAATCTGCTGGCAGAATTACAGCATTGTATTCTGGCGCATCATGGCAAGCTGGAATACGGATCCCCAAAGGTGCCGGCGCTGATCGAGGCAGTGGCTCTGAATTATGCGGATGATACGGATGCCAAAATGGAGACCTTTAAGGAAATTCTGGAAAATAACAGTGAAAACAGTGGCTGGCTGGGTTACAACAGATTGTTTGAATCCAATCTGCGCGCTACCAAAATGGAATAAATAACAGAATAAATACTACAAATTCTATGAACAGACAGGAAAGAGAGGAAACATATGGAAATCAGTGCGTGTGTAAAATATGTGGGTGTAAACGATCATCAGGTAGATCTGTTTGAGGGACAGTATAAGGTTCCGAACGGAATGTCTTACAATTCCTATGTGATCCTGGATGACAAAATCGCCATTATGGACACAGTGGATGGATTTTTCACCGAAGAATGGCTGAACAATGTGGAACAGGTTCTTGATGGGAAAATGCCCGATTATCTTGTTATACAGCATATGGAACCGGATCATTCCGCCAGTATTCCGGCTTTTCTGAAAAAATATCCTAAAGTCACAGTAGTATCCACAGCTAAGGGATTCCAGTTCATGGAACAGTTTTTCCCGGAGTTTTTCGCCGGTCAGGGATTACCTGCGGAACAACGCATTGTTGCGGCGAATGATGGCGTCCTGGAGCTTGGACAGCACAGCCTGCATTTTGTCTATGCTCCCATGGTGCATTGGCCGGAGGTTATGATGACTTATGAAGCAACCGAGAAAATACTGTTTGCCGCAGATGGCTTTGGCAAATTCGGTGCGCTGGATGCAGAGGAAGAATGGGCGGACGAAGCCCGGCGCTACTATATCGGCATCGTCGGAAAATACGGTCCACAGGTGCAGGCTGTTCTGAAAAAAGCGGCAGGACTGGACATTCAGACCATCTGCTCTCTTCACGGTCCGGTACTTAAGGAGAATCTGGGATTCTATCTGGAAAAATATGATAGGTGGTCTTCCTATCAGCCGGAAGAATCCGGAGTGGTGATTGCTTATGCTTCTGTCTACGGCAATACCAGAAATGCTGCAGAATACCTCGCGGATGTTTTGCAGGAAAAAGGACAGAAAACAGTACTGTATGATCTGGCAAGATGCGATAAGGCAAAAGCTGTTGCCGATGCTTTCCGTTATGACAGGCTGGTGCTGGCGGGTATTACTTATAATGGAGACCTCTTCCCCTGCATGCGCAGTTTTATCGAAGGTCTGACCGAGCGTAATTACCAGAATCGTAAGGTGGCAATCATTGAGAACGGCACCTGGGCACCCATGGCAGGCAAACTGATCCTTGGAATGTTTGAAAAAAGCAAGAATCTGACATTTACGGAGACTACGGTAAGCATCAAGTCTGCCATGAATGAGCAGAACAAGGGCGAGATCGGAAAACTCGCTGAGGAACTTTGCTGAGAAAATTTTTCACACGCAAACAAGAGCCTGCGTAAGCTATTTTAGAATATGGCACTAAAGTACAAAAAAGTTTGCAGGTTACGGAAAGGCATAAGGATATTTATGGAATTTAAAAAGAATGATCGTGTAACGGTAACCATAGAGGATATGGGAAGTGACGGAGAAGGAATCGGTAAAGTAGACGGTTTTACCCTCTTTATCAAAGATGCCGTTATCGGCGATCAGGTGGAAGCCAAGATCATAAAAAGTAAAAAGCACTACGCTTATGCCAGATTAGAGAAGGTGTTACAGCCTTCTCCTTTTCGTGTGGAACCGAAATGTACATACCACAGACAGTGCGGCGGCTGCCAGCTGCAGGCACTCTCCTACTCCGAGCAGCTGCATTTCAAGGAACAGAAGATCCGCAATAATCTGATCCGGATCGGTGGGTTCGATGCGGAATACATTGATGAACGCATGCAGCCCATTGTAGGCATGGAGGAACCCTTCCACTATCGTAATAAAGCGCAGTACCCCATAGGAACTGATAGAGACGGTAATGTCATCACCGGTTTCTATGCCGGACGCACCCATACAATTATCGCCAATACAGACTGCGCCCTTGGTGCTTCCGAGAATCAGCAGATCCTCGAAACCATACTCTCCTATATGCGGAAAAACAAAGTGACTGCCTATGACGAAGTCACAGGAAAAGGCTTGGTACGTCATGTGTTGATCCGGAAAGGATTCACCAGTGGACAGTTGATGGTATGTCTGGTCATTAATAAGAAAATGACAAAAATGTCATACTCTACTGCCGGAGTACAGAAGAATACAAATGAGTTTTTACCAAATCAGGGAGAATTATTGGCTGCACTGGCAGAAATCCAAGGTATGACAAGTGTGTCAGTCAGTATCAATACCGAGAAAACCAATGTGATCATGGGTACCGAGATCCATAATCTCTGGGGTGAGAGCACCATTGAGGATACGATCCACGTAAGGGACATGCAGAAAGAAAATTACCCTTATACCGGGGATGCATTAACCTTCAAGATCTCTCCCCTCTCCTTCTATCAGGTAAACCCTGTTCAGACTGAAAAACTCTATAGCCTGGCACTGGAATATGCGGGACTGACCGGAAAAGAGACCGTTTGGGATCTCTACTGTGGTATCGGAACCATCTCTCTCTTCCTGGCGGGCAAAGCCAAAAAGGTATGCGGTGTGGAAATCATCCCCCAGGCCATCGACGATGCCAGAGAGAATGCAAAGAGAAACCATATTGAAAATGCTGAGTTTTTCGTGGGCAAAGCAGAGGAAGTCCTGCCGGAATTCTACAAAAAGGCAACCACAGAAGCATCTTCCGATGAAATGCTCCATCCGGATGTCATTGTCGTGGATCCACCCCGAAAAGGCTGTGACGATGCCTGCTTAAACACCATGCTCCGCATGCAGCCCGAACGCATCGTATACGTCAGCTGCGACTCCGCCACCCTTGCCAGAGACCTGAAGATCCTCTGCGATGGTGGATATGAGATCCGGAAGGTCCAGGGCGTGGACCAGTTTGGAATGACTGTGCACGTGGAGACGGTAGTCTTACTTTCCAAGGGAATGGTCGACAGCAGAAAAGTAAAGGTTGACTTCTCCCTGGAGGATATGGATTTATCTGAATTCAAGGGAAAAGCAACTTATGAGCAGATAAAGGCATATGTACTGGAGGAGACAGGACTTAAGGTTTCATCACTGTATATCGCACAGATTAAGAAGAAGTGTGGACTGGATGTCGGTGAGAACTTCAATCTGGCTAAATCAGAGAATGCCAGACAGCCACAGTGCACACCGGAGAAGGAAGATGCGATTATGCAGGCATTAAGACATTTTGGAATCATATAGATTGTGAATAAGCAGCATCGTGTGTTAAAAATATAGTAAAGTATGGGAAAAAGGACATTCCGGAACTGTAGATTTTACAGGTCAGGGGATGCCCTTTTTGCAGATATGGAAGTGTTCAAAGGACAAGGTAATGATACTGAGGTATTAAGACTGATATGAATGATATCTATCTTATCTGATCTGCGTATGAACTATGATAACATTACAATTTAGTATAAATCATACATTTCTTGAAAGCGTAGTTGCGGATAAGAAGTATTCAAACTGGAGATGTAGTGATTAAGAGACCAAATTGTTGAACATATACAGATAGAGATATGGAACTTAAGGCTGTGCTTACTAAGGTTGACATTCTTGGTAACAAGAGTGTCGAGTATTTCCTCGAAAAATGGGAAAAATTAATGAAAAAATGCAGAAAGAATTCTATATTAAAATAGTTTGATTTATGTAGAAGATAGTTTATCGATATATTCGAATTATTCAAAAAGGCTGTATGTCGCTGTATGTCTTATAAATAAAGGGTTTACAAGATTTTTAATAGTTCTTTTATGAAATAGTAATAAATCAAACAATGCACAATATGGACGAAAATGTAAAAACAAAGACACTACATGTAGTAGTTCAAAGTTTGGCTTCAATGTTATGAAACAATCGATATATTCTAAGATTGTATTGACAATAGATTTGTGTCGGTGGTAATATATAAAATATCAATGTGTACAAGGAGGTATTGTATGTTAAACTATAATGTAGATTCGTATGAGAAGATGCTGGGGAACATCAATGAAAAGGCATTTGCTAGCGCGGTTTCTTGCATGTCTCAGTGCACTGGTTGCAAATGCAGTTGTAAATGTTCATGCTCTGTTATTATGACAGAAGGATTAGATTGGGAGGAAATGTAAGATGAGTGCTAATAGTGTTGATTATGCAAAGATGTTTGGTACAATCTGCGATGAAGCGGTTGTTATGGCTAAGTGCGCTTGTGTTGCTTGTAATTCATGTACATGTGGTTGCTCTTGTCGTAATATTCCTGATTTGGATGAGCTTGATTGGGAATAAAAATTATTGATCGCAAACATACTGAATTATGTAGAGCAAATCAATAATTAAAATAAAATACAGTGGAGGAAGTCCGGTGGTAAGATTATCTAGATATACCCACAAATTTGATTTAGGGGATAGTGTGGCTTTATATCATTCGTTAAGAATGAAACCAGTGTATTTGAAGAAGGATGCGTATGAAGGCTTACAAGCATGGCTTGTAGGCCCTTTTTGCAATGATTATTCAGATGCACCAGAGGAGTTAAAAGCTACCGTAGATGAGTTAGTAAAATACAAAATTTTAAATCATTCAGAAGAAGATGATGATAAAGTTTTACAGTTCGTTAGAAGTAGAATACCTAGTCCAGCAATTAATGTGTGTTACATGATTACAAGTGAGCAGTGTAATCTTGCTTGTAAATATTGTTTCCTAGGAAATAATGATAAGTGTAAGAGAAGCAATTTCTCATTAGAGAATATGTCAAAGGAAACGGCTGACAAAGCTATTGATTTCTTTATTAATCAGATTAAGTTGTCGGGTTTGGATTCTGAAGACAATAAGCCTTCTATTATTTTTTATGGTGGAGAGCCATTAGTGAATTATGATGTTTTGGTATATATTGCTGAGAAAATCAATTCATTAAGGGAAAACGAAAAGTGCGTAAAGAATATGGAACTTTCCATGGTTTCAAATGGACTGTTGCTTACAGAGGAACGTGCGTTAAAACTTAAAGAGCTCGGTGTATCGATAGCTATCTCTGTTGATGGATTCACAGAGGAAGCAAACAGTATGCGTGTCGATGTGGCTGGAAATAATGTGTTTAATAAAATTCTTAATACATTAGATATGTGCAAGCGGATTGGTGTTGATGTATCGTTATCTGTTACATTAAGTGAAGAAACAATTAAAGATACAAAGGCTATATTAGAGTTGGTAGATAAATATGGAGTAACATCATTTGGATTTAATATCATGATGTCCGATGAGAATTTTATAGTACCACAGGAATATAATGAGAAGGCAGCACAGTTCATTCTTGATGAGTTCATAGAACTTAGAAAACGTGGCATTTATGAAGATCGTATAATGAGAAAGTTAAAATCATTTACAAAATCTCAGGTTTATTTCTCTGATTGTGCTGCTACCAGTGGCGGACAAATAGTAATCGCACCAAATGGCCAGGTGGGTATTTGTCATGGATGTTTACATAATAAGCAGTATTTTGTTTCAAATGTTGATGATAAGGAGTTTGATGCTTCTAAACATAAAGATTTTATTGAATGGTCACAATTAACTCCAGTTAACAAGGAAGAATGCCAGGATTGTGTTGCATTAGGCATTTGTGGTGGCGGATGTCCTATTAATGCAATGCATCTAAAGAAGGGGAATACAATCCATGATTTAGATGAACGTTTTTGCACTCATTCTAAGTTAACATTAGACTTCTTGATTAAGGATTTGTATAAAATTATTTCGGAAGGATGATTTTATGGGGGAAAGCATCGTAATTGAAGGTATAGAAACAAATAACCTAAAGAATATAGATGTCAATATAGTGAAAAAAGGGATAAATCTTGTTGTTGGACCATCAGGAAGTGGAAAATCATCTCTTGCGTATGATACTATTGCACAGATTGGACAACATGAGTTTATGTCAATGTTTGCAGATGAAGTGAGTGAACCCTCGTACAAGGTTCGTTCCTTTAAAAATATGGTGGCAGCAGTTCCGATTAAGCAATCGAACCATAACAACAATATGCGTTCAACAGTTGGCACATATTTTGGATTAAATAGAAGTATTGGGTTGATTTATGCAGTTGCGCTTGGTTTGACAGAGGATTTCTTTGTGCTAAATAAAGAAAGTAATTTGTGTGAGGAATGTCATGGCTTAGGGTATGTTAGCAAGTTGGATTATAATAAGATAGTTGATTTCAATATACCATTGAGGAAAGTGCCTTTTAGATGCTGGAATCGATATAAAGATTTCTTTTCGCAGATGATAGAAAAATTCTGTGAAAAAAATAAAATTGATTGCAATAAAACATTTAGAGATTTGTCTGACAGAGAAAAACAGTTAATTTTATTTGGTGAGAGCACTGAAAAATATCAAGTCAAGTATAAGAAGGTAAATTCGCTTTCTAGCAGAACTACAAAGTTTTATGGCGTTCTTACGGGAAATCCAATGCTTCCAGGTGTAGGAATTGGAAAAAGCTTTTATTCAGATTTTGAATGTGAGTGTTGTCATGGTAAAAAATATAGTCCGCTTTTTGATGAGTATAAGGTTGAAGGTTTGTCAATAGGCGAATTTATGACAATTCCATTTTCGGAGCTGAAATCAAAGATTGAAAACATAGAAAAAAAAGTGACTGATGATAGCTTGACGTTTACAATAAAAAATCTGAAAGCTTTTGTAGATAAGGCTATAGAATTAAATCTTGGTCATTTGTGTTTTCATAGAGCAATTCCTACTTTGTCTGGCGGAGAACTTCAAAGATTAAGAATGGTTCAGGTATTTACGACCCAATTGTCAGATTTGATTATTGTATTAGATGAGCCGTTAGCCGGATTATCCGGAGAGGAAAAGAAATCTATATACAATAATGTAGTTGAATTGTCAAAAAAACATACAGTTGTATTAGTGGATCACGGTGATACTTTTTGCAAAGCAGCTATTAAAATAATAGCACTTGGTGAGAAAGGTGGTAGTACAGGTGGATATTTAATAGATGCAAAAAGATATCTAGAAAAACAGAAGAATATTTCAAATTATGAGGTTCCAATTGTTGAGGAAACAATTGATATCGAGTTGAATAGTTCGATTTATAAATACAGAGGAGCAAAAGTATCTTTTGCAAAAAATCGAATGAATCTTATTACAGGTTATTCGGGAGTAGGAAAATCAACATTGTTAAGAGAATACCTACCACAGTATTTTGATAGTTATCTGTATATTAATCAGAAGCCGATGATGGGGAATAAGAATTCTTCTGTAGCTACAGCTTTGGATATCGCTACAAGAATATCTGAGGCTTTCGGGAAAAAATATAAGAAGGATAAGAAGTTTTTCTCAAACCTAACTGGAAATGATGGAATGTGTCCTATTTGTGCTGGAGCAGGATATATTGAGTATGGCGATGATTATCATCAGACTACAAGAATTGAATGTCGAGAGTGTGAGGGGACAGGCTTTAATAAATTATTAAAAAAATATAAGATTAAAGACAAATCCATTTTTGATATATGGAAAATGACCCTTGACGAGGCGAAAGAGTATTTTGAAGACATTGATAAGTCTGTATCAGAAGTGTGTGCTACTGCATCAGAAATTATGCTAGGTCATTTGCACATTGGGCAGGCAACGGGGATACTGTCGGGGGGAGAAAATATACGTGTAAAGATTATGAAAGCTACAAAGTCAAAGGCAGATATTATTGGTATTGATGAGCCATTTAAGGGACTTAATAATACTGAGGTATATGCCGTAGCTAAATTCTTGGATCATATAAGAGGAAAGGGAAGAACAATATTGGTAATAGACCATTCAACAGGCGTTGATAGATATTTTTCGCAGTGGATTCAATTGGAAAATAAAAAAGATATTCTACAAAGTAAGACTATAAAAGCTTGGAAAGGATAAACTTATGAATTATGGTATTGGTTCTAAAGCAGATTATTATAAAATTCGTAGATGTGGAATAGAACTCACTGGTGCCTGTGATGATGATTTTCAAGGGTTTAGTAAGGAAAAGAATAAAAAAGATGATAGTGATAACAAAAAGGTTAAAAAGAGTTTTATAAGAAAAATATTTCAAAAATCTAAATAAATTCCTGCAATCATGATTTTTAAGTTCCAAGTACCTATTAGAAGGTTGGACCCCCGTTAATAGGCGCTTGGAACTTTTGTATGGTCGAGAACAGAAGAAGCAGAATCTTATGTTGGAAAACTATAGTACCGGCGCAAAGAAATATATAGAGACATACTTCTCTCAACTGTAATGTATACAGACTGCACCAATGTACACGTAAACGAAAAGAAAAAATGCATATGTTTTTGTATGTGCAGATTCAGGTGAAGATATACTGTATTTTGCACGAACTAAAAAACATGAGGGTGTAAAAGGTGCTTTTAATGAAGCTGAGAAACTACTGAATATTCTAGCTTGTATATCCTTGTTGTCTGGTATCAGGAAAACGATTGGCAAGAATATACAAGCCGGAATATTCACTATGACTAGTCTATACAATAGATTTAATGTTTACAAGCTGATACAATGAACAGTAACCAATAGATTTTATAATTTCGGATTTCGCCTCCTCAATTTTCTATGTTCCTTTGCCGGCTTGGAACGGGAAAATATTGCTTTTAAGGTCTGTTTTTCTTCGACAGAAAGCTGGGTGATTTTCATTTCCAAATTTTTGCAGAACAAAAGGAGTAGTCCGTTAATATAAGCATCATTAGAGGCTTCGGGATTATCTTCTGTAGCAATCTGGGGTGGAGAAGTAAAATCATCAATGATATTTTTGACCATGCTTTGATAGTCAATATCGCTGGCTGTGTTGCTATCTTTCATATGGGTATTTCTTAGGTCAGAGACGATTGGTTTTAAGTCTTCCAACAGGATGTTTAGGTAATACTGTTCTGTCTCTATGTGAGAAGTATCAAATATTTTTGCAAAAGCATCGGTGGAGTCGGCACCGAGTTCGTTCAGTTTATATCTCATCACATCAAGAAAAGCATTTGCTATCTGAATGCCTTTATCATTAAAACCATCAATATAGATTTCCAGGTCAGTCATGAATTTGTGGAAGTTTTCATGAGAGAGTAATTCTGATAATAACCGTGGATTATATTTTTCATCAGTCAGTATTTG
>UMHT01010635.1_pt1 | contig 43599 bp, 38 predicted proteins | sample 1965601 | NCBI WGS metagenome assembly UMHT01 (sample SAMEA4836105, study PRJEB28245) | human gut metagenome | biome: gut microbiome; material: fecal sample | place: Denmark | collected 2008 | reverse complement strand
TGTAACTTGGAGCGCAACCAATGCAGAAGGTGTAACCAAAACAAGTTCTGCTCAGTTCAATAAGAAGAAAGTGGTGGTTATTCCAACTCCAACAGGTATCTTCGCTTACTTCATCGCTCCTTCAGACTGGACTGATGTTCACGCTTATGCTTGGAATGGTAGTGACGAATATGCTGGTGGATGGCCTGGTGTATCTTGTACCAAGACTGGTGAGAAGAAGAATGGTTTGGATGTTTGGATGTGGAAGTATGATGGTGATAAGACTGAACTTCCTACTAACATTATCTTCAACAATAATGGTAATGGTAACAACCAGACTGGTGATTTCGAATTCGTAAACGGTGCAGTTTATGATCGTAATAGTAGTTGTAGTAGAAAGGCCAACGAGTCTTTCACAACAGGTATCAACCAGGTAGGTAGCAAGAAGGCTCCTGCTAAGTTGAAGATTTACTCTATCAACGGTCAGAAGGTAGCTGAGGTAGGTAGCATGGCAGATGCTGAGTACATCCTCGCTCCAGGTGTCTATGTTTGCGGCGGCAAGAAGTATGTCATCAAGTAAGCATTGCACACTCTCTTTAAATACTTAAGGATATACGTTCTCTCTGAGAGATACTAATATATCAATTTTTAATTAATCAAAGTAATAAGTTTTCCGGTCGGGCTCTTTGGTAGAGCTTGACCGGTTTTTTTGTGTCGTTTGTTTTCCTCCTCTGAATTGTTTTTCGTCAAATTCATCGAAATCCGCACGATTTGTGATAAAAAAGATAAATCTTTTCGTCATTTACAAGATCTTTTGTATCTTTGCACCAAACAAATAGAAAACAAAGATGAAAATAGGTGATAAAGTAAGATTCCTGAGTGAAGTGGGAGGCGGTAAGATCTCCGGCTTCCAGGGTAAAGATATCGTGATGGTGATGGACGAGGATGGCTTCGAGATTCCTACTTCCATCCACGACGTGGTAGTGGTGGAGCAGGACGACTATGCCATGGGTAAGATGATTTCTGCCAAGATGGATGCCAAGAAGGCTGCTGAGGAACGTGCCAACACGGAACTGAAGAACGACAGCCGAAGCATCAAGTCTATCCTCAACCAGCATGATGTGGAGGTGGATATGAATGTGGACGAGTATGATGCTGCCGACCGTGAGATTACCTTCCAGGCGCCAGCCCGTGAGCGTGACGGCGGCAACAAGCTCAGCGCTTATCTCGCTTTCGTCCCGGTGGATATCAAGGAAATCACGAATACCCGTTTCGAGACTTACTTCGTCAACGACAGCAACTATTTTATCCAATACACCTATCTCGTGGCTGAGGGTAATGCCTGGACACTGAAGGGATGTGGAGAGGTAGAGCCTAACACGAAGCTCTTCATCGAGGAATTCGGTCGTGACGTGCTTAATGAGATGGGACATATCGCCATCCAGATGGTGGCCTACAAGAAGGATAAGCCTTTCCTCCTCAAGCCTGCTACCGACGTGCAGTTCCGCCTGGATCCTGTGAAGTTCTACAAGCTGCATCTCTTCGAGGAGAATGATTTCTTCGAGACTCCTGCCTTGCTCTTCACCATCGTGGAGAATGATGAGGTGGCAAGACCTTTGGTCATCGACTCTAAGAGACTGAAGGAGCAGATGTATAAGGACGAGAAGATCGTCGCCAACGAGAGCAAGAAGAAGCAGAAGAAGGACGATGGCACGGTGGTTATCGATCTACATGCCGACGAGGTGCTGGAGACGACTGCAGGCATGAACTCCGCCGACATCCTGCATTATCAGATGGATGTGTTCAAGAAGACGATGGCGGAGTACAAGAATAAGAAAGGACAGAAGATCATCTTCATCCATGGCAAGGGTGAGGGCGTGCTCCGTCAGGCAATCGTGCATGAGTTGAACTACCGCTATAAGTCCTGCTCTTATCAGGACGCTTCCTTCCAGGAGTATGGTTATGGAGCAACTCAGGTTACGATTAAGTGAAGAACGAAGAGTGAAGAATTATGAATATGAAATATGGCTTTATGAAGGTGGCAAGTGCAATCCCAGCAGTACGTGTGGGAGATGTCATTTTCAATACTCAGAAGATAGAAGAACAGATTATCTTGGCTGAGGGCAAGGGTGTGGAGGTGATTACTTTCCCTGAACTTTCGCTCACGGGATATACCTGTCAGGACCTTTTCCGCCAGCAAATCCTGTTGGAGGCAACGGAACAGAGCGTGATGATGCTGCTCGATTTCACCCGCAAACTCGATATCATCGCCATCGTGGGAGCTCCTGTCGTGGCTGGCGATCTGTTGCTCAACTGTGCAATCGTCATTCAGCAGGGACAGATATTGGGCATCGTGCCGAAAACTTACCTGCCTAACTACAGTGAGTTCTATGAGAAGCGATGGTTTGCATCGGCTCAGGACCTCCGTGAACAGGAAATCCGTTTAGCCGGACATAAGGTGAAACTGACTCCTGACGTGCAGCTCTTCCGTACCTTCGACGGATTCCAGTTTGGTGTGGAAATCTGTGAGGACGTTTGGGCTCCTGCGCCTCCAAGCAACAAGTTGGCTTTGGCGGGTGCTGACATCATCTTCAACCTCTCGGCTACAGATGAGCTGATAGGCAAGAACAGTTATCTGAAGAGTCTGCTCTCCCAGCAGAGTGCCCGCACGATAACAGGCTATGTTTACAGTTCCTGCGGATTTGGTGAGAGCACCCAGGATGTGGTCTATGGAGGCAATGCCCTGATCTATGAAAACGGTGCACTTTTAGGTGAAAGTGAACGTTTCAGTTTAGAGGACCAAATGGTTGTGGCTCAGATAGATGTGGAGAAGCTCCGTTCTGAGCGCCGCACCAATTCTACCTACGTGAATGCCCAGCGAAATATCAAATATTCCGTGCTCAATAAGCAGTTTGGTATCTCCGTGATAGATATACATCCTGCCGAGAATGTCCGTGATTTTGTATTGGAGCGAGAGGTGAATCCGCATCCTTTTATCCCAGCTACTGCCGACATGAAGGCTTCCTGCGAGGAGATCTTCAATATCCAGGTGATGGGTTTGGCGAAGCGCATCGTACATACCCATGCCAAGACCGTGGTAGTGGGCATCAGCGGAGGACTCGACTCTACGTTGGCTTTGTTGGTTTGCGTGAAAACATTCGATAAATTGGGCATGAACCGCAAGGGCATCATCGGTGTCACCATGCCGGGATTCGGAACCACCGACCGCACCTACAACAATGCCATCACGCTGATGGAGAGCCTCGGCATCACCATCCGTGAAATCAGCATCGCCAAGGCGGTAACCCAGCATTTCGAGGACATCGGCCATGATGTGGAGGTGCATGATGTGACCTATGAAAATTCGCAGGCGCGCGAGCGTACACAAATACTGATGGATCTTGCCAACCAGTGTGGCGGTATGGTAATCGGTACGGGTGACCTCTCTGAGTTGGCGCTCGGTTGGGCTACCTATAATGGCGACCACATGAGTATGTATGGCGTGAATGCCAGCATCCCTAAGACCTTGATTCGCCACCTGGTGAACTACGTGGCAGAGAGTGGGGTGGACGAGCAGAGCCGCATCACTTTGCAGGATATCATCGACACACCTATCAGTCCGGAGCTGATACCAGCCGACGAAAACGGCAATATCAAGCAGAAAACGGAAGACCTGGTGGGACCATACGAGTTGCACGATTTCTTCCTCTATTACTTCCTTCGCTTCGGCTTCCGTCCTTCCAAAATCTATCTTTTGGCAAAGAAAGCCTTCCTTGAATCACAAGGTGAACGAGTGAAGATAAGTGATAATGACCCAGATAGTTATGATGAAGAAACCATCAAGAAATGGCTCAAGACATTCGTGCGTCGTTTCTTCAATCAGCAGTTCAAGCGCAGTTGCTTGCCTGATGGTCCGAAAGTGGGTAGCGTGAGTCTGAGTCCTCGTGGTGACTGGCGAATGCCTTCGGATGCCACTTCTACCATCTGGTTGCAGGAAGCAGAAAGCCTGTAGTCTCGGTTGGAAATGGTTCCTGGTGTAAAGTCTGTCGTCCTGTTGCAAACCTGTTCTCGGTGTAAAAACTGTTAAAAAAATAGCCAGTGCAGCATACTTTGCGAGATATTTTCTTATATTTGCAGAATCAAACAGAATTATGATAAGAAACTGAGCGATGACGCAAAGAGAAGATAAACAAAGAGCGAGAACGAGTAGAGAGGAATTAGGAAAATTCTTCTATAACTTAGCAGCTGTAACTTTTGGTACTACAGTGCTGGGAAGTGGTATGGGTTTAATAACCGAGAATGGGAGTCCGCAATGGCTTTTCAGTATGTTGGTATTAGGTCTTCTGCTTACAACTTTTTTTGCTTGCTTAGGATTTATGATAATTAATAAGAAATAAAGTTATGGATTTTGCATTAACTATAGTTTTGATGGGATTCGCTGAAGGAATGACTATTATTTATGGCATTATTGCATTAATAGCATCTATTATGTTACTTTGGCTGAAAAGTAAGTGGGGTCAGAAGTGGTTGGATAGTCTGGACTGATTTTCAACCCCAAAATCGTTTTAGATTTTAGCATTTGGGCTGATGTTTTCCGTTGCCAGCCCTACATGATATTGTTTCCCGATTTAAGCATCAAGAGCGATTCTGATGTTTAAATCGGGATTTTTAATGGAAAAATTATATAAATTTAAAAGCGATTATTCGGTGGAAAGATATTTTTTTCGTAACTTTGCGCCCAAAAGTAAAAATAATAATAAATATACAGATAATATGGCTAAGAAATTTGCCGAGCACAATGGTCTGAATTTGACAAAGACCAACAATGACGTTTTAGCAGAGTGGGAGAAGAACGACATCTTCCACAAGTCTATTGACGAGCGTGAAGGCTGCCCTCAGTTTATCTTCTTCGAGGGACCTCCATCAGCTAACGGCCACCCGGGTATTCACCACGTGTTGGCACGTAGTATCAAGGATACATTCAACAGATACAAGACTATGAAGGGTTTCCAGGTACACCGCAAGGCGGGATGGGATACTCACGGACTTCCTGTTGAACTCGGTGTCGAGAAGGAACTCGGCATTACCAAGAAGGATATTGACAACAAGGCTTCTGAGAAGTATATCTCTACAGAGGACTACAACCACAAGTGCCGCGAGAACGTGATGAAGTTCACCGCTGAGTGGCGCGAATTGACCGAGAAGATGGGTTACTTCGTAGATCTCGATCATCCTTATATCACCTACGATAACAAGTATATCGAGACCCTCTGGTGGCTCCTCAAGCAGCTCTATAACAAGGGCTTGCTCTACAAGGGTTACACCATCCAGCCATACTCTCCAGGTGCAGGTACCGGTTTGAGCTCTCACGAGTTGAACCAGCCTGGCTGCTACCGCGACGTGAAGGACCTCACTACCACAGCCCAGTTCCTCATCAAGGATCCTAAGGCAGAGTGGACCAAGTGGGGTAAACCATATTTCATCGCATGGACTACTACACCTTGGACTTTGCCATCAAATGTGGCTCTCTGTGTAGGTCCTAAGATTGATTATGTAGCTATCGAGACCTACAACCTCTACAATGGCGAGCATATGACACTCGTGATGGCTGAGGCTTTGGTAGGCTCATATCTGAAGGCTGACCAGGAGTGCAAGGAAGGCGATCTCCTGCCATTCGACAAGGAGAAGAAGCAGTGCCCATGGCGCATTATCGACCACATGAAGGGTACCGACCTCGAAGGCATGCACTACGAGCAGCTCCTGCCATGGGTAAAGCCATGCGAGAAGGTAGATGCCTTTGCGCCTCAGTTCGTTACAGAATATGCTGCTGCTCATCCTGAGAAGGTATTTGCTTCTGAGGATGGTCGCGATAAGTTTGTTGAGATGGACAGCGAGGCTTTCCGCGTCATCCTCGGCGACTATGTTACTACCGATGACGGTACCGGTATCGTTCATATCGCTCCTACATTCGGTGCTGATGACGCCAAGGTAGCCAAGGATGCCAACATCCCTGCGCTCTGCCTTATTAATAAGAAGGGCGAGACCCGCCCTATGGTTGACCTCCAGGGTAAGTTCTATCTCATCGAAGACCTCGATGCCAACTTCGTAAGCGCTTGCGTCAACAAGGAGGCATACGCTCATCACGCAGGCGACTACGTGAAGAATGCCTACGATCCACAGTTTAATGTGGATGGTGTTTGGGATAAGAAGGCTTCTGATAAGGCTGAAGACCTGAACATCGTACTCTGCTACGAGTTGAAGCAGGAGGGCAAGGCTTTCAAGAGTGAGAAGCACGTGCACAACTATCCTCACTGCTGGCGTACCGACAAGCCTATCCTCTATTATCCATTGGATAGCTGGTTTATCAAGGATACTGCCCGCAAGGAGCGCATGGTAGAACTCAACAAGACCATCAACTGGCAGCCTGAGAGCACCGGTACAGGCCGTTTCGGCAACTGGCTTGAGAACCTGAACGACTGGAACCTTTCACGTTCCCGCTTCTGGGGTACTCCATTGCCAATCTGGCGTGATGAGAACCGTGGCGAGAAGTGCATCGGCAGTCTGGAGGAACTCTATGCTGAAATCGAGAAGTCTGTGGCTGCTGGCATCATGCAGAGCAACCCATTGAAGGAGAATGGTTTCGTTCCTGGCGACTACAGTCAGGAGAACTATGATAAGATTGACCTCCACCGTCCATACGTTGACAAGATCGTATTGGTCAACGAGGAGGGCAAGCCAATGTATCGTGAGAGCGACCTGATCGACGTTTGGTTTGATTCTGGTTCAATGCCTTACGCCCAGCTCCACTACCCATTCGAGGGAGAGATGGCCCGTGGCACAGAGGCAGAGCGCGATGCACTCATTCACAGCACCTACGAGGGATATGCTATTCCTCCTAAGTTCTATCCAGCCGACTTCATCAACGAGGGCGTGGATCAGACCCGTGGATGGTTCTTCACCCTGCATGCTATCGCTACCATGGTATTCGACAGCGTAGCCTTCAAGAACGTCATCTCTTCTGGTCTCGTGCTCGATGCCAAGGGTAACAAGATGAGTAAGCACGTGGGCAATGTGACCAACCCATTCGAGATGATCGATAAGTATGGTGCCGACCCTGTTCGCTTCTATATGATGACCAACAGTGAGCCTTGGGACAACCTCAAGTTCGACCCTAACGGTGTAGATGAGACCCGTCGTAAGTTCTTCGGTACTTTATATAATACATACAGCTTCTTCGCCCTCTATGCTAACGTAGATGGTTTCGATGCTGAGGCTGTTCAGGTGCCATTCGAGAAGCGCCCAGAGATCGACCGCTGGATTCTCTCTTCACTCAATACCCTCATCAAGGGCGTTGACAGAGAGTTGGCTGGCTACGATCCAACCCGCGCAGGCCGTCTCATCGACGCTTTCGTCAGCGATGACCTCTCTAACTGGTACGTTCGTCTGAACCGTAAACGTTTCTGGGGTAAGGAGATGAGCGAGGATAAGCTGAGCGCTTACCAGACTCTCTATACTTGTCTGATGACAGTGGCTAAGTTGTTGGCTCCATTCGCTCCATTCTATGCTGACGAGTTGTATCACGACTTGGGCGGCGAGTTGGAGAGCGTACACCTGGATAAGTTCCCAGTAGCTGATGAAGCTGCTATCGATGCAGACTTGGAGGAACGTATGGCCATCGCCCAGAAGATTACTTCTATGGTATTGGCATTGCGCCGCAAGGTGAACATCAAGGTGCGCCAGCCACTCCAGCAGATCATGATTCCTGCCGTAGATGATGTACAGAAGGCACACATCAAGGCTGTAGCTGGTCTGTTGAAGAACGAGGTGAACGTGAAGGAGGTTAACTTCATTGAGGGTCAGGGCATTCTCGTGAAGAAGGTGAAGTGTAACTTCAGAGTGATGGGTAAGAAGTTCGGCAAGCTGATGAAGGGTGTTGCTGCCCAGATGTCAGCACTCGATCAGGATCAGATTGCAGCCTTCGAGAAGGCAGGCAACATCACATTGAATATCGACGGACAGGAAGCCGTAGTAGAGGTAGCCGACGTGGAGATTATCTCTGAGGATATTCCAGGATGGCTCGTTTCTAACGAGGGCAATCTGACCGTGGCACTTGAGGTAGAGTTGACTCCAGAATTGAAGAAGGAGGGTATGGCACGTGAGTTGATCAACCGTATCCAGAACCTCCGCAAGGAGACCGGCTTGGAGATTACCGACCGCATCAAAGTGACAGTGGCTTCCAATGAGGAGACCAACGCAGCCATCGAGGCATTCGGCGACTACATCAAGGGTCAGGTATTGGCAGACAGCATCGAAATCGGTGACAACGCAGGTGTTGAGACCGAATTTGATGACTTTAAGTTGAACATTCTCGTAGAGAAGAATTAAATCATGTAAGGAGTTAGAAGTAAGGAGTCAGGAATATCCCCGAAAAGCAGAGACGGAGTCCCTCCCGAGTGGAGCCGGAATTCCCCTCAAGAAGGAGTTTCCCCAACTGTTTGCTTCTAACTTCTGCTGTTTATCCGGAAACAAAAATAACTAAATAAACAAGATTAATAACTGCATAACAATAAATGTCTATGGCTAACGAAAAACTACGTTATAGCGATGAGGAGCTCGAGGAGTTCCGCGCTATTATTGAAGAGAAATTGAAAGTGGCTCGTTTGAACTACAAGGAGATGATGGCTCAGCTGAATCATTCCGACAGTAATGATATAGTAGATACATCACCTACCTACAAGGCTCTCGAAGAGGGTAGTGAGGCCCAGAGTAAGGAAGAGATCATACAGATGGCACAGCGCCAGCAGAAATTCATCAAGGGTTTGGAGGCAGCGCTGATCCGTATCGAAAACAAGACTTATGGTATCGACCGTGAAACTGGTGAGCTGATTCCTAAAGAGCGTCTTCGTGCTGTTCCTCATGCCACATTGAGTGTAGCTTCCAAGGAGGCAAGAAATCGTAAATAAATGAAAGAAAATAAAAAGGTAAAGACAGGCTGGCTCGTCACGGCAATGGTAGTGATTCTCTTGATTATCGACCAGATTATCAAGCTCTATATCAAAACCCATTTTTGCCTTGGCGAGTCGGTTCGTGTTACAGATTGGTTTTATATTGAGTTCGTCGAGAATAATGGTATGGCATGGGGCATGTCGTTCATCGGCAAGTTCTGGCTCAGTCTGTTGAGGCTTGTTGCCATCTGTGTGCTGTTCTGGTATCTGCGCCGCATCATTCAGCGCGGAACCCACCGCAAACTGTACATCTATCTCGTGGCATTGGTACTGACGGGTGCCATCGGCAATATGCTGGACTCCATCTTCTACGGTCTCATCTTCACGGCTTCATCCACCGAATATGTTTCCTATATGGTGCCTTTCGGAACGGGTTATGCTGGTGTGCTGATGGGCAAGGTGGTGGATATGTTCCGCTTCCCATTCTTCACTTATACGTGGCCAGACTGGGTGCCTTTCTTCGGAGGGCAGCATGGTACTTTCTTCGACCCGGTATTCAATTTCGCTGATTCCTGCGTTTCTGTAGGTGTCATCTCGCTCCTACTTTTCTGTCGTAAGGAACTGGAACAGTTGGGAGGAGGAAAGAAGGAAAATGAACAAGAAAAGGAATAAGAATGAAATCATTGAATAAAGCATTTTGGGGTATATTCTTGGGTATCAGCTTCTTGGCAAGCATTGCTTCTTGTAAGCCTTCGGTGCCGGGAGAGTATCTTTCCGAGAAGGAGATGGAGAATGTGCTCTACGACTTTCATATTGCTGAGGCGATGGCCAACGATAATTCCCGCCAGGATGGAGATGCAGCGATGATTACTTATCGAGAGGCTGTTTTCAAGAAACATGGCATTACGGCTGCTGAGTTTGATTCGTCGATGGTCTATTATATGCGCCATACGAAACTGCTCCACGACATCTATGTGAATTTGGGCGACCGGCTTACTGCTGAGGCGCAGGCGATGGGTGCTGACGTCAGTGATTTGAACAGTCTGGGCAATATGGTTTCCAGCGATACTGCCAATATCTGGAAGGGTCCTTCTGCGATGGTGCTCAGTACTTACAAGCCTTACAACTATTATAGTTTTGAGGTGCCGGTGGATACTTCGTTCCATAAGGGCGATAAGTTGATGCTCAATTTCCAGGCGCAGTTCCTCTTCCAGGAGGGTATGCGCGATGGTGTGGCGATGCTTGCCGTCACCTTCAAGAACGACAGTGTGGCTTACAGCAACTCCCGTATGTCCAGTTCGCAGAGTTATTCTATTCAGGTGGAAGACCGCGACAGTTTGGGCATCAAGAGTGTGAAGGGATATTTCCTCCTGAACGTGGGCGATTTCAGTGGTGCAGCATCTTATACTACCATGAAGCTGATGTTCGTGCATCATATCAAGCTCGTGAAGCTTCGCATGAAACCGCAGCCGATCGGAAATCAGAATGTAGCAGGGGATTCTGCCAATGCTCGAAATGGGGGGCCTAATGCTCCGGGGAATCCTGGTTCCGGATCAACTCCTGGTTCGGTTTCAGGCTCATCTGCTGGTTCTCCATCAGGTTCATCTGCTGGTTCTCCATCAGGTTCATCTGTTTCTCCTGTATCAGGCCGTTCACTTCCTCCTCGTCCTCAATTATCCGGTCCTGGCGGTTCAGCCGTTCCGCCAGACAGACTTCGGAATATTGAAGTGAAAAGATAAGGATTGGAAAGATTGAAGGAAAGAGAATTTAGGAAAAGATTCCTTCTAAATAGTAAAAAGAGAAACTCTTTCTTAAGGGGGCTCTTAAATAAAAAGTGAGAAACTCTCTCTTAAGGGGCTTTTAAAAAGAAGAGAAAAGTCCCCCTAAAAAAATAAGGGGATTTTAAAGGGAATTAATGATAAAGGAGGATGAAAGAAGATAAGAGGAGGAAATGGGAATGGAAGAAATCAGAAGGTGCGGCGCTCATGAGGTTCGACTTCCGGGAGGTGACTGTCTGCAGCAGGCTGTGGTGGAACTGATGGAAGGAAGGGTGGTCAACTATTTCGAGTTTCGGGATGAACTTCCGATGACGGAATGGTTGGGCGGACTCATCGAGGTAAAATGCGATGAGGAAGGAATCCGGAGAGCCTACTGGAATGGAAGAATTTTAGAATAAAACTGAGGTCGAAACTTCAGATGCAGAGCCAAGGCTTTAAAAAAAGGAACTAAGGCTTCAGATGCAGAGCTAAGGCTTTAAAGAATAAAAACAAGAATCATTAATTTTTAAAAAGGATATTTATGTTAAGCGTAGATCAATTAGAAGACAAGTTGATTGACTTGGCATTTGCTGAGGATATCGGTGATGGTGACCACACAACCCTTTGTTGCATCCCTGACGATGCGATGGGCAAGAGTCATCTGCTTATCAAGGAAGATGGTGTGTTGGCTGGCGTAGAAATGGCCAAGAAGGTGTTTGCTCGCTTTGATCCTACCATGAAGGTGGAGGTTCTCATTCAGGATGGTACTCCTGTGAAGAAGGGCGACATCGCGATGATCGTGACAGGAAAGACCCGTTCACTCCTCCAGACTGAGCGCCTGATGCTCAACATCATGCAGCGTATGAGCGGTATCGCTACCATGACCGCTAAGTACGTGAAGCGCCTTGAGGGTACCAAGACTCATATCCTGGACACCCGCAAGACTACTCCAGGTCTCCGAATGCTGGAGAAGCAGGCTGTGAAGATCGGCGGCGGTATGAACCATCGCATCGGTCTCTTCGATATGATCCTGCTCAAGGACAACCATATCGACTTCGCTGGGGGTATCGACAATGCTATCGACCGTTGCCATGCTTACCTCAAGGAGAAGGGGCTCAACCTGAAGATTGAAATCGAGGTGCGCAGCTTCGAGGAACTCGATCAGGTTTTGAAGCACGGTGGTGTAAACCGTATCATGCTTGACAATTTCTCTGTGCCTGATACCAAGAAGGCGGTGGATATCATCGCTGGCAAGTATGAGACGGAGTCTTCTGGCGGTATCACCTACGATACCATCCGCGACTATGCCGAGCAGGGTGTGGATTTCATCTCTGTAGGTGCCTTGACACATAGCGTGAAGGGCTTGGACATGAGTTTCAAGGCTTGTGATTAAGAGTGATTTAAGTGAAGAGGGAAGAATGAAGAATTCAAATGCTTTTCTCTTTGTTCTTCTGAAATAATTTTGTGGAGTTAGGAGACTTTTCTAACTCCACATTGCATTTAGGTGTATATTAATAAAGGTATATTTTATGAATAAGATTTTTGCTTCGGCCTTGATGGCTGTGGCTATGATGGGCAGTGTATCTGAGGCGGATGCCTGCACCAATTTCATCGTGGGCAAGAAAGCGTCTGTAGATGGTTCGGTGATGTGCTCTTACAGTGCCGACGACTATGGTATGTTCCAGAATCTCGCCCATTATCCTGCGGGCAAGCATGCCAAGGGCGAGATGCGCAAGATTTTTGACTGGGATACCAATGTTTATCATGGAGAAATTCCTGAGGCTGCCGAGACCTACAGTGTTATCGGTAATATCAACGAATATCAGGTGACCATCGGCGAGACTACCTATGGTGGTCGCGAGGAAATGGTGGATTCTACCGGTATCTTAGACTATGGTTCACTCATCTACGTGGCTTTGCAGCGCAGTAAGACCGCTCGCGAGGCTATCAAGGTGATGACTACACTGGCGCAGACCTACGGTTATAATTCAGAAGGTGAGACCTTTACCATCTGCGATCCTAACGAGGCTTGGATCATGGAGATGATGGGCAAGGGACCGGGCAGCAAGGGCGTGGTCTGGGTGGCTCAGCGCATCCCTGACGAGGCTATCTGTGCCCATGCCAACCAGAGTCGCATCGGCAAGTTTAATATGAAGGACAAGAAGAATGTCATGTTTGCCAAGGACGTGGTAGCCTTTGCACGCAGCAAGGGCTGGTTCAGCGGCAAGGATGCTGACTTCTCCTGGAAGATGGCTTATGCCAAACCGGATTTCTCGGGTCGCCGCTTCTGCGATGCCCGTGCTTGGGCTTTGCTCAACCACTTCAAGGATATGAGCCGTTATCTGCCTTGGGCACTCGGCAAGGATCCGAATGCTGAGGATATGCCACTCTGGGTGATTCCTGACAAGAAGGTGAGCGTAAAGGATGTAGAGGCTTGCATGAGAGACCATTATGAGGGTACTCCGCTCTCTGTGGCTGATGGCGATGATATCGGTGGCGGTATCTGGCAGATGCCTTACCGTCCAACTCCTCTGACATTCAAGGTGGATGGCAAGCAGTGCTTCAACGAGCGCCCTGTCAGCACCCAGCAGAGTGGTTTCGTATATGTGAGCCAGATGCGTTCCTGGTTGCCACGCGAGATCGGTGGTGTGCTCTGGTTTGGTAATGATGATGCCAACATGGTGGCCTTCACACCTATCTACTGCAGTTCTACCGTGCGTCCAGAGTGCTACAATACGCCTGGCGCAGATGCCGTGACCTTCAGCGACAAGAATGCTTACTGGGTTTGCAATATGGTGAGCAACATGGTTTATCCACGTTACAGCCAGCTGTTCCCAAGTTTGAAGGAGGTTCGCGACAGTCTCGACAACAGTTATTTTGCTGCCCAGAAGCAGGTGGAGGACAAGGCGCTCGAACTCTATGCCCAGAATCCTCAGCAGGCAGTGAAGTACCTCAACGATTATGGTGTAGAGAAGGCGCAGCAGATGCTCGGTCGCTGGAAGCAGCTCCATACTTATCTCGTGGTGAAGTATAATGATATGATCATCAAGCCAACCACCAAGAATGGAACTTTCGAGCGAACGAAGGAGGGTCTCGGTGCACGCCCAGTTCGTCCGGGATATCCAGAGAAATATGCTCGTGAACTGATTAAGCAGACTGGAGATAAATTCGTTTGTCCTGAGTAGAAACTCAGGACCTGCGGGTTCTCCTTGTTCCCCTTTGTCAACCAGAAGGCTGCCAACAAGGTGAATGAGGCTCACCAGAAAGTTCATGATGCAATCAATGATGCTGCCAACAAGACCTTGCATGATTTGGCGAGATAAAGATTAAATAAGTTGAATACAGGAAAGCCTGGCTTCTTTTTCTCTTCTTAGGGAGAATTAGAAGCCAGGCTTTTTTATTGGGAAATCTGTGTAGGAGTACCGATGAAGTATTTCATCAATTATGTAAGGGTGTATCAGAAGAATAATTCCGCCAACTGCCACAACGAAAAAGCGCCAACTGCCACAACGAAAAAGCGCCAACTGCCACAATGAAAATGCGCCAACTGCCACAACGAAAAAGCGCCAACTGCCACAATAGAATAGGAGAATAACAAGGTTTAACTATTTTATTTGCTTGATATTCAATGAAATATATTATTTTTGCATCAGAAATTAAAAATAAGATTTTATGAAAGAATATAAAGCAAGAATTGCAGATAAAATATTGGCAGAAAAACTGGATGCGATGGGAGCTGTTTTGATAGAAGGTCCTAAGTATTGCGGTAAGACTACTCTAGCCAGCCAACAGGCTAAAAGTATCCTGTCTATGTCTGATCCGGATACCATGGAGCAGAACATAGCCATGGCCAATACCAATATCAAACTGTTGCTTCGGGGTGAAACGCCACGATTGATAGATGAATGGCAAATAGCACCAAAGTTCTGGGATGCCGTGAGAAATGAAGTGGATAAGCGTGATGATGATGGGCAGTTCATACTAACCGGGTCTGCTGTGCCACCTAGTTATGATGAAATCTTTCATACGGGAACGGGGCGTTTTGCCTGGCTCAAACTCCGAACAATGAGTTTGTGGGAATCAGAAGATTCTACAGGAGAGGTGAGCCTTGCCAAATTGTTCGCAGCCGACAGGACGGATTACTTCGTAGAAGGAATCAACCCAATCGACTTGGAGCATCTGGCATATTTGACTTGTCGGGGTGGCTGGCCGAAAGCCTTGGATAAGAAAAGCAAGCAGGCAGCTTTACAGCAGGCCATTGAGTATTTTGAGGCAGTAACCAGATTCGATGTATCCCGTGTAGATGGAGTCAACCGTAATAGTGAATTAGCACGGAGGATTATGCGTTCGTATGCGAGAAATCAGGGAAGTCAGGCTACTGCAGGTACCATTTTGGCAGATATAGCCAACAATGAGAGTACTGAGGTTAGCGAGAATACCATCTATTCCTACATCAAGGCTTTGAAGAAGATATTTGTGATAGAGGATTCTACTGCCTGGAACCCGAATATGAGAAGCAAGTCGGCGATACGTACTTCTGATACCAGATATTTTACCGACCCTTCGATAGCTACGGCAGCTTTGGGAATGGGACCAGATGACTTGATCAATGATTTGAGTACGTTTGGCTTATTCTTTGAAACCTTGTGTGTGCGTGATTTGAGAGTCTATGCCGATGCATTAGGCGGCTCCGTTTATCATTTTCGTGATAAAAATGGTCTGGAGTGTGATGCTGTGGTTCATCTTCGTAATGGTAAGTATGGATTGATAGAGGTGAAGCTGGGTGGCGACAAGCTCATAGAGGAGGGCGCAGGAAATCTGGTGACATTGGAAAGTAAAATCGATACCGATAAGATGAAGTCCCCATCTTTCAAAATGGTGCTGACCGGTGTCGGTAAATATGCCTACCAGCGTCCGCAGGACGGCGTATATGTTGTGCCGATAGGGTGCTTGAGAGATTAGGAATCTATTTCTTGTTACCTTTCTCTATTAATGGTACGTTATGTTATTGACTATAGATGATAGTCATTAGATAAGGATAAAAGAAAAAGGGTTGTAATCATCGGAAAGATGGATTGCAACCCTTTATACCTTTTATATATAAGAGTTCAATAACTCATCGGATCTGATGGTTCCTTAGTTTTTTCCTCGGTAATAACCTCCACTTTGTTGGGCTCATCGGCAGAATCATTTTTTAGCAAAATATTGTAACTAAATAAGCGGAAAAATATTTTTTATGATAATACTTTAGGATTTTTTATTTTTTCGTCGTGTTCTCAATATTTATTTGTATTTTTGCACTCATTCTATAAAGCGATTCGCTATAGATAAGAAGATAAACAGAATAGATATGACTAAGTCAATTTCAATAGATATAAACAGAATCGATATCTCGGAGGATGAGATAAGTAAGCTTTACTCAGGTTTGCTTGACTCGTTGTTGTTAGATAGAACCCGAACTCATTATTCTGGTTCTGCTTCATATATTGTCTGGGGTACAGATGACTACTCCTATATGGGTGAATCATATGCTAAGGATAAACCAATTACTCCAAACCTCGTTACTGGTGAAAACAACGGCATCATCAAACCTCGTATTTTGAAGAATGAAGAACTTCGTAAATCAAGAACTGAGGATAAAGCGGAAGTATTTACACCAGCTTGGATATGCAACTCTCAGAACAATTTGCTTGATGATGCTTGGTTCGGAACAGAAGGGATATTCAATACAGAAAATGCTGATAAGACATGGACTTCTGTTCCAAAAGGTCAGATACATATACCTGATAATTATGATTGGAAGCAGTATGTAAAACTCCAGAGACTGGAAATGGCATGTGGAGAGGCTCCTTATTTGGTAAGCAGATATGATGTCACAACAGGTGAAATCATTCCTGTTCAAGACCGAATTGGTTTGCTAGATCGCAAATTCAAGTTGATAAATCAATTTACCAAGAGTGAACCAACAAAGTTAAATAAACGTGAGTGGCGAAGGTGGGCTCTCAGAGCCCTGCAATCTGTTTATGGCTTTGATTGGCAAGGGGATAATGTTCTTCTTGCTCGTGAGGCTTTATTATTGACTTACATAGATTTTTATGTTGATAAGTGGGGAAAATTTCCTTTAAAGGAAGCTCTGGAAAAGCCTGTTGAAGTCATTTCATGGAACATTTGGCAAATGGATGGACTTCAAGGAACATTGCCTGGAGTAAAGGGCATTCCTATGCTGCAAAGAATGTCAAATAACCAAGAACTATTTGAAGACGAGACTCTTTGCCTGATAAAGGAATGGCATAAGCAGGAGCCTCCTGCTGGTGAAAATATAAGATTTGTTGATCTCATCAATAATAAGTAATATGGCAAAGCATAAACCTACATACGACTATACACTCATCTATGCGTTCAGTATAGATGATGGCAGGCATGACAATATGCTCAAAGTGGGTAAGGCTACTATCAACTATTTTAAAAAATGGCAAGACCTTACCCCTGATTGCGAACTGTTGATAAAGGCTGCAAAGGCAAGAATCACTCAAGAAACAGGTACCGCAGCTATTGAGTATAAACTGGAATATACCGAACTTGCTATCTATGAAGCTGATGGTGAGGAATTTGGCTTTGATGATCATGATGTACATGATGTTTTGGAAAACAGTGGTTATCATGCTGTTGAATTTGCCAATTTAGAATACAATCCAAAGGAATGGTATCCTGTAACGACAGAATTGGTAATAAAAGCTATTAATGCAGTTAAGCATAATCAGTCACTTCTTGAGAGAAAGGATTGGAAAACAGCATCTGCAAGAGAGAAAAAAACAGAGATTGTACTGAGAGAAGAACAGGAGTTGGCTGTTACAAAAACTCTTACTCAATTTCTGCATGGTTCCAAAATGCTGTGGGATGCCAAAATGCGTTTTGGTAAGACACTGTGTGCCTTGGAAGTTGTCAAGCGTAAGCCTTTTAATCGTGTATTGATACTTACCCATCGTCCGGCGGTTCGTGATGGTTGGTTCAAAGACTTCAATTTGTTGCAGTTGCCAGGATTCCACTATGTAACTCGTGTAAAGAATAAACTTCTTGTGGATGGACAAAAGATTGCAGGTGGTTTGGAGGTGCTGAAACAATATACCGAGCATGATCCAGACTATAAATATATTTATTTTGCATCTATTCAGGATATCCGTGGCTCAAAGACTGTAAACAAGAAAAGTAAGTTTGACAAGAACAACGAACTTTTCAAGGAGAAATGGGATTTGCTTATCATCGATGAGGCTCATGAGGGTATTCGTACAGAACAAGGAAAGGCTGTAGTTGCAGAGTTCCAGAAGAACAAACAGATGAAGAGCCTGTATCTCTCAGGTACGCCATATAATATTCTAAAGCTTTTCAAAGAGAAGGAAATCTACCGATGGGATTACAATATGGAGCAGGATGCCAGGGAACGTTGGACCAAGGAGCATCCTGACGAGAAGAATCCTTACGAGGGATTGGCTCGCTTGAATATATGTACTTACAATCTTGGTGAAGTGATGACTAATTATAGTCATGACGAAAATGACTATTTCAACTTTACAGAGTTTTTCCGTGTTGACACTGATACGGATAAATTCGTGCATGAAGATGATGTACGTGCTTTTCTCAAACTGATGACTAAGGATGGTGAGAATAAAGAACTCAATTATCCTTTTGCAACAAGCGAGTATCGTGATTATTTTCAACATACACTGTGGTCTATTCCTGGTGTAGATGCGGCTCGTTGTCTGAGCGCTATATTGCGTGAAGATAAGGAGGATAACTACTTCCGTGACTATGAAATAGTAAACATTGCTGGCAAGGGTGATAGTGATCTTGAGCGTGAAAACGAAGATAACGCTACACGTGATAAGAAGGAAACTGAAGCTTTGGCTAAAGTGCAAAATGCCATCAGAACTCATGAGAAAACAATTACTCTGACTTGTGGCAGATGTACGACTGGTGTCAGTGTACCAGAATGGACGGCCGTCTTGATGCTGTCTGGTTCATATGAGACGAAGGCTGCTCGTTATCTTCAGACTATCTTCCGTTGTCAGACCCCATTCAGGGGAAAGACAAAGCGTGAATGCTATGCTTTCGATTTTGCTCCTGATCGTACATTGACGGTTATTGATAATTATCTGACAGAAATAAGTCGTGGTAGTGGTAGCAAGAATTTTGGTCAGAAGAAAGCTCAAGAGACTGAACGCTTTCTGAGATTTTGTTCTGTCATTAGCATTGATGGAAGCAAGACTGTCAATTTTGATACTCGTAGCTTTATGAAGCAGGTCAATCGTGCCTATTCAGAAGAGATTATGAGAGGACGTACTCGTAAACTATTTGATAACCTTGACAACATTAGCGATGATGAATTTAAGTTGTTAAAGGAAATTGATGCCAGAATGTCTGTTTCTTCTTCAGGGAAAAAGGGGCGTGGAAAAGTGAAGGTGACAGACGAGGGTGTTACTGGAGAAAGAGCTGTAAATGCCAGTTCGTATTCTGGGACACCAAAAGAAACTAAGGCTAGAACGAAGAATAAGACTAAAGGCGACCAAGCGTATGAAATTCTTGAAAAGATAATTATCCGTTTTCCAATGCTCATATATGGAGCTGTGGATAAATTGAGTGATTCCTTCACTATAGATAAGTTCATCAAGAATATAGATAATGCATCCTGGGAAGAATTTATGCCTAGAGAATGGACAAAAACAGACTTTCTTAAGGTGGCTCATGTCATCAAAAATGAGCGCTTTATAGCATGGGCTGAGTCTATTTTCGAGAAAGTCAATGCTTTAGAAGGCAAGCCTGTTGATGAACGTGTAAATGGAATTGCTGATATTATCTCAGAATTCCGCTATCCCGATAAGGAAACTGTTCTTACTCCTTGGCGAGTAGTCAATATGCACCTGAGTGATACAGTGGGTGGTTATGATTTCTTTGGAGAGAAACATAGAGATGAAGATCTCTTGTCTGAACCTCGGTTTGTGGGTGAAGACAGAGAAGTAACAAAGCGTGTGTTCTTTACGCCTGAGCCGAAGATTCTTGAACTCAATTCAAAGACTGGCCTATATCCATTATATATGGCTTATACGTTGTATCGTCTTCAATGTAAAAACCAACAAGGTTTTGGTCCCGAGTTAACTAATGAAGAAAAGGCTGACGTATGGAAAAAAGTGATAGAGAAGAACATCTTTGTGGTTTGTAAAACCAAGATGGCTGAAAGAATTACCAATCGAACACTTGTCGGTTTCTCTAAAATTAAGGTCAATGCAAAGTGTTACACAGACGTACGTAATAACAATGCAGACATCATAGAGACTCTAAAGAACAATCCACAGCATTTTGTGGAAGATGTGAAAAATGGTAAAGAATTTTGGAAAGCAAATAATAATAGAAAAATGAAGTTTAATGCAGTCGTAAGCAATCCTCCTTACCAGGTAGGAGTAAACAAGGAACCTCTATACCATCATTTCATTAGCATAGGTATGGAGATTGGTGACTTGGGTACATTGATACACCCTGGACGATTCCTGTTTAATGCAGGTAAAACTCCAAAAGCATGGAATCAAAAGATGCTTAATGATGAGCATTTTAAAGTAGTAAAATATTGGAAGAAGAGCGATGAGGTGTTTGATGCTGTGGACATTAAAGGCGGAGTTGCTGTAACTATGTGGGATAAACAAAACGTTATAGGACCAATTGGTACATTTGTTCTTCATGATGAATTACGTACAATACAAGAAAAGGTAGAATCACTAGGTGAAGAGTCTTTCTCAAAATTAGTATATTCACGTGATTTGTACCAGTTAACCGAGTTGTTCTATAAAGAAAACCCTGAACTGGAAGGAAGACAAAGTAAAGGACATCGTTTTGATTTAGGTACTACTGCGTTCTCGCTTTTCCCAGAGGTTTTCTCGGATGAGAAGCCAGCTGGTGACGGCTATGCTCTAGTTGTAGGCAGAGAGAATGATACGAGAATTGCAAAGTGGATAAAGAAAGAGTATTTAAAGTTGCCAGATAACTTTGAAAGCTATAAGATTGCATTTCCTGTAGCTAATGGTTCAGGTAAATTTGGTGAAAGTTTGTCCGATCCTTTTGTTTGTGGTCCTTATTGTGCCCAAAATACGACATTCCTTTCTGCTGGAAATTTCTATACTTTATTTGAAGCGCAGTCTTGCCTAAAGTATGTTAAAACAAAATTTGCTCGTTGTATGTTGGGAATATTTAAAGTTACTCAGCATACCACAAGAGAGGCATGGAGAGCTGTTCCTCTTCAGAACTTTACGCAACAATCAGACATAAATTGGGATTTGTCTATCCCCGAACTTGATGCTGCTTTATACCAAAAATATAATCTCACGCAAGATGAGATTGATTTTATAGAAAGTAATGTAAGTGCGATGCAATAATGTTTGATAATATAAATGATTTGAAACAATGGCTGTAGAATCACATGATAAGAAGCTTGACGACCTTTTGAAAATGGTTGAAGAAGGTAAAGCCCAGTTGCCGGACTTTCAGCGCAGTTGGGTATGGGATGATACGAAGATATGCAAACTTATAGAGAGTATCACCTCAGGCTTTCCTATGGGAGCCGCTATGTTTTTGGCTAATGGAGGCGAACATATTCGCTTTAAGTACCGTAAGTTTGAAGGAGTAGAGTCTGAAAATGACGTTACTCCGGAATGGCTTGTGCTGGATGGACAGCAGAGGTTGACCACTTTGTATCAGGTATTGAAAAGCAAGAAGGCAACAAGCACTCGTCTTGAAACCAATCGTGATGCAACAATCAAACGTTTCTATTACCTTGATATAAAAAAGTGTCTTGATCCGAATGCTGACAGACTTGATGCTATCGTGTCTGTTTCTGACAAGAAACAACAGACTACTAATATCGGTCGTACAGTGACACTCGATCTCTCTACTCGTGAGAAGGAATTTGAAAATCTGATGTTCCCTTTGAATATTACCTTCTCAGCCAACGATACAGATGATTGGCGTTATGACATGGAGGATTACTATCATAACGATCGTGATTACAGCCTGTTGTTCCGTGAATTCTCGCAGAAGATACTACGTCCTATCTTGGCCTATAGTATGCCTGTAATCCAACTCGATAAAGAGACCCCAAAAGAAGCGGTATGCCAGATATTCGAGAATGTAAATACTGGTGGTGTACCTCTTACAGTCTTTGAATTGGTAACGGCTACATTTGCTGCCGATGGTCATGAACTACGGAAGGATTGGGAGGAAATAAAACATTCATTTTCACAGAAAGTTAATTGTGAATTGCTACGTGAAATTTCTGGTGCCAACTTCCTTGCTGCAATGACACTTCTGGTGTCTTATTATAAACGTGTGGATTCTGGTAATGATGAACGAGTAGCTGTAACCTGCAAAAAAAGAGATATACTTAGACTTGAACTGAAGGACTATGAAAAGTATCACGATGCTCTTGTACAAGGTTTTGGCGATGCTGCTAATTTTCTTGTTCACCAAGGTATTTACAGATCTCGTGACCTTCCATATACCTCTCAACTCATTCCTCTTGCAGCAATTTTTGCCTATGATAATGAAAATGGCAAGTTGTTGAACCTTGGCTCCAATCAGAATCTGTTGTCACAATGGTACTGGTGTGGCGTCATGGGCGAACTATATGGTGGTGCTAATGAGGCAAGGTTTGCACTTGATATTCTTGGTGTGTTCCGTTGGATGAATGGTGGCGAGAAACCGGATACGGTTTACCGTTCAAGTATTCAGCCAACACGATTGCTGACTATGCAAACACGAAACAGTGCAGCTTATAAGGGAATTATGGCTTTGATTCTTCAGGATTCACCTCTTGATTTTATGACAGGCAACCGTATGGATATTGCTTCTTATATAGATGAAGACGCAGATATTCATCATATATTCCCGCAAGCCTATTGTGAGAAACAGAACCTTCCACGCATCAAGTGGAATTCTGTTATCAACAAGACGCCTATCTATGCATCTTCTAATCGTTCTATTGGTGGTCATGCACCAAGCATTTATATCGGTACTATGGCAAATAAAGGCTTGGATCAAGAGATGATAAAAGCTGCCATTACTTCACACAAGGTAAACTACGACTATCTTTTTGCTGATGATTTTGATTCCTATTTTATTGATAGGGCTAAGCATCTGCTTGATAGGATAGAGAAAGCAACAGGTAAGGCTATATCAGGACGTGATAGCGAAGAAACCATCAGAGAGTTTGGCGTTGCATTACTATAAAGGTAGAAACTTTAATGTTCCTGCATCATTAGAAATAACAAGTATAGGTAAAGTTGCTTTCCGGTACTTTCACCAAAAGGTCTTCTATAAAGGGTTGTAATCATCGGAAAGATGGATTGCAACCCTTTATTTTCTAATCTGGAATCTATCGTGAAATGGATGGTTCTATATTTGGTAAATTGTTTTTGTTGGAAAGCATAGTATGAATAATCTAAGGATTTGTTTTATATGATTAATGAATCTCTTCCGCATTTTATTATCTTCTCCTGAACCAAAAAATAGTCCAATAATGCTTTAAAAGTGTAGAGTTTTGCTCTTTCTTATGGTTAAAAAAATGTTATTTTCTTTTTTGTTATCAAGAAAAAGTATTAACTTTGAAGAAATTTTTAAAATAAACGATATGGATAAAACGTATTTAAATAATGTAGGTCAAAAACAACGCAAACATGTTGTTCGTTGGGCTAATGGAATGGATGGTTTTATTATTGATCTCAAGAAAAACGGAGTCTTGAGATTTGTAGAGTCCTGCACTGATATTGATAGTAATGAGTGTGATAAGAAAGACATGGATATTAATTATCCATACGTGGCATCAGGTATTGTGGCGTGGTGGTTTAAGTACCATAAATCACAAAAAGAATTCGAGTTATTTGAAAAATATTACCGACAGCGTCTTGACCAATACAGAAAAAAGAGAGAGAAGGAGCCTAATTCTTTTAATTATGATATAGAAAGTGAATTCTTGAAAACTGATTGCCTGCAAATGGAAAAAGAAGAAAGCGGTAAATGTCAAATCTATAATTATGTTTCAGAGAGTGATGGTTATACTATTAGAACGATGATTTATAATTATAATAGATATGTAGAAATAAAAAAGTTTATATATCATTTGCCTTCTCATATGCCCCCCAAAAAGAGATTAGATTTAGAATATAAAATATTATATTTTTTATATGAGCATGGTGAAAAGATAGATACGTCTATAAAAGACTCGCCACAAATTTACAATTTTAAAGATTTTAGATTATATTCTGAAGTAGAGATAACTGAGGCTAGTTTATATTTGAAACAAAAAAGATGGATTTGGTGTTTTAATGAACATGACGAATATGGGGTATTGCCTTCTTATTGGCATGAACTCTTGGATGACGGAAAAATTGCTCTGAGAGAATACTTGGAAGCTAAAGGAGAAACTTCGAATTCGGGAAATACTCATAAAAAAAATCAGTCTGCGAAGAAAGTAATGATGTTTAGGGATATTGTTCAAGGTAAGAATGAAAAGGATAAAAATGATATCATCAAACGTCTTCATGGTCGGATTGATAATAAAGGCGGTAAGTTGGTTGCTTTATATTTGTTGAAGGCAATGGATCTCGAACTAATAAGTAAGCGACCTACTGAAAAAGAGTTTGAGACTGAGTTTACTACTTGTGGCAAATGGCATAGCATTTCTACATATTTAAATCCGAATAAAAGAAAAAAAATAGAAGGAGATTTGTCTTCTATAAAGATATAGTTCTTTTTTCATTGATTATTATTGCCAAATGTTGCTTTTCTTTGCAGAGCAATATTTGGCAATATTTTTTTTCCTTATTCTTTTTTATTATGCTTAATTTTGCACCAGCATTTGCAAAGAAAAGGGTTATGCGTAGACCGAAAACCAGTTTTGCTTCTTTGTAAATAATAGGCACCCCTTTTGCAAGACGGAGGGTACTGCCGGAAAGATTCAAGGTTATGATAGATAAAATAACCTTTGACTTTGGGGCATCTGTTTTAAAAGTAGCACCGCCTCGTCTCATCGGAGAAATCCTCAATGAGTATTTACTCCACAGCAACGCCCCTCTGGCTGCGGCTTATCGCAAGCACGTACTGGAGATGATGGCAAGTAATGAATCTGTTGATTATATCAAGAAAGGAGGATAGTATGATTAATAAAGATTCTAAACAGGAATTGGATGAAGTTGTAGTTCAGGCTGCTCTTCAGCAGACTGAATCCCAGAAACAGGCTCAGGCTCTTGCTCCAGGGGCTGTTCAGCAGCAGGACAAGCCTAGCTTTTTCAATGTGTCTCCTTTCAATGACTACCGGATGGAAGGACTGAGGATGGATCCACCAAAGGAACTTTGTCCCCATATTCTGGTGGAACAAGAGACTACGATTCTCTTTAGCGGTCCAGGTGTGGGTAAAACAGTCCTCGCCATGCAGATAGCTATTGACTTGGCTGAACAGGGAAAGCGGGTGCTTTATGTCAACTTTGAGCTTTCGCAGCAGCAATTGGCTTTGAGATATCCCAACAAGGATAGTCCTGATACACTCTACCACGCTGGCATCGATTATACCAAGATGCACGATGTTACCGACCAAAGCATGATTCTTTCTGAGATAGAGCGAATGGCACTGGAACTGAATATAGAGGTGATAATCATAGATAACTTTACCAATCTCTGTATCAATTCTAAGGAGTCAGCTGAAGCTGGAAAAATCATGCAGCAACTGGTAGCTATGCGTATGACTCACAACTGTACCATGCTCATCCTTGCCCATACACCTAAGCGCAAGCAGGGCGATCCGCTTACAATCGACGACCTGGCAGGTAGCAAGCTTCTCAGTAACCTTGCCGATAACGTTATTGGTTTCAACAAATCGAGAAAGGACAAGAACATGCGCTATCTCATCCAACTGAAGTATCGTTCTCTCCCAATCGAACTTGATTTCAAGAACGTGCAGGAACTTACGTTGACCAGTTCTGACGGATGGCTCCATTTCGAATATGGAGGCTATGATGAAGAACGGGCACATCTGCCAAGATCACGAGATGAAAGGGCAGAACTGGAGCGTGACATCGTGAAGGAACTCAAGCAGCCTAACGGCTTGTCTTATCGGGATATTGCTGATAAACTGGGTACCAGTTCGAGTATGGTTCAGCGTGTTGCCAAGAGCAATAACTTGAACAGAAAAGGCAAGTAAGCCTTACAAGAAGTAAGCATTTGTATCAGGAATGTATCATTCAGGTTTTTGATACAAAATGATACTTAATTAATTGATATAGATATAGTTAGACTGTATCATGAGTGATACAACTGCTGTATCTGATACAAAGGGAATGTATCATCTTTGATACACAATAACCTTCTGAATATCAATAGATTAATGATTGTTTTGTATCAATTCGGAAATGATACACTCTGATACATTTTTTTTATCATTAAATTTCAGAACAATATGTATAATAACACTGAAAACAGATTTATTTTGGAGCGTTATCGTTCTGGTGGTTCCAATCGCTATGTCTGCCCTCAATGCGGTCGCAAGAAGTGCTTTACCCGATATGTGGATCTGGAGACGGGCAAATATGTGGCTGACGACTGTGGTAAATGCGACCATACGGCATCGTGTGGCTATCATTATCCACCGCGTCAATACTTCCATGATCATCCGGAGCTAAACTGCAAGAAAGATTACCAGACGGAATATGTAAACGGTAAACCCTTGCTGGGATTGGGAAACAGGCATCAGTGGGCAGATGAAGCCCGAAACAGAGAAATGCTTTCCCGTAAGAACAGATTGCTGGTGCAACCTCAGGATAGGCGACAGACCGAGTTCTTCAGCCCCGAATGGGTACAGAAGGCGATGCTGAGACCGAGTGCTTTCAGCATGTGGCTTGAAGGCCTGAATGTCGGTGGTGATGCCCGGCAGGTGCTAGCCGATTATTGTGTGGGAGGTACTGCCCGAGACGTCGTTGTGCAGGGGGTGAATTATGGCAGGGCAGTGGTGTTCTGGCTGATAGACGAACAGCAGCGGGTGCATGATGCCAAGCTGATGGCTTATCGCAATGACGGTCATCGGGTGCAGGGATGGGCCAACACCATGCGTTCCATCTGCGAACGTTCTCATGTAGGACCGCAGCTTCAGGATACGGAAAAGGTGCTCTTTGGACAGCATCTGCTTCCCCGCTATCCCGATAAGACGGTATGTATCGTGGAGAGTGAGAAGACATCGCTTATCTGTGCCTGCCGCTATCCACAGTTCCTATGGCTGGCAACGGGCGGATGTGGCAATCTGCAGACCGATAAGCTGCTCCCCTTGCTGCATCGGCGACTCGTGGTTTATCCCGATAGCGGAGAGTATGATAAGTGGAAGGAGCAGATGGCGAAGAGCGGATGCTGGGATTATCGGGTAGTGGACTTCATGGAGCAGTTTGAGGCGAACACCGATATTGCCGATATCCTGTTGGGTGAGGCTCAGCAGAAACCCGAAATCCTGCTGCCTCCTCCTTCTGATGTCTGTCCCTTCTAAACATAAGGTTTATGCCCCATAAGTATCATCTTTACGAGGCATAAGTATGGGGGAATATATTTATTCATTGTGTAATTTCTAAAGATTGATAATATGACAGAATTTAAAGTCAGAGCCTATGGCAAGTCTGAGCTTGCCTGGCTTTATTTTCCAACAGCCAATTCGGCTCATACGGCAGTGAATCACTTGATGGCTTGGGTACGTCGCAACCCGGATCTCGTAAATGGACTCCATAAGTTAGGCTATCGTAAGTCGGCCAAGTTTTTCACCCCTAAGGAGATAGCTCTTATCATTGATTATCTGGGTGAACCATAAAAATATCCTTATAAAGTATGCTATCTCACGCAACGTATGCTATCGTCAGAATGACCCTTCAAAATGTTGTATCTTTGCTATGTAAACCAAAGGGGTTTACTCGATGAAACTCTCTGACGGACAAGGCGATGGATCCTATGCCTTTGAAGGAAAATAGAGATGTGGATTTGACAGTAATTAACTCAAAATTTAGAAAGGTATGATTAAATACGTTTTGAAGCAGAACAAGAACAAGAAGAGTCTTGCTTTTGATAAGTGGTATGCTTTCCCTGTGGTAGAAGAGACGATGGATTTGGCAGGACTCGCCAAGCACATGGAGGAGCACAATACGGGATTCACTGAGGCGATGTGCCTGGGCATGATGACTGCCATGGTGAAGTGTATCAAGGAGCAGCTCCTGGCTGGTAAGAATGTGAAGATTGACAACCTTGCTATCTTCAGCGTGGGTATCCGCAATAAGGAGGGAGCCAAGACTGAGGCTGAATTTACTGCGGCAAACAATATTGCCGGTGTAAAACTCAGAGCCCGTGCTACCGGTACTTTGAGCAATGCCAATCTTAACACTTCGGCAAGTGTTAGAAGAGCCAGCAATGTAGTAGTTTCAGGTTCTGGCAGTGGTACTGGTAATGGAGCCGACAGTAACACCATTGGTGGTAATACGACTACTGGAGACAACAGTCAGTCAGGTGGAAGTTCTACAACTGGTGGCGATACCGACTACGAACTTAAATAAAGCCTTCTGAGGTTTATGAATGTGACTTGAAAATCAAAAAATCCTCGTCCGATATAGAAACGGACGAGGATTTTTTTTATCCAACTTTCTCTTCTTTTCCGAGATTTCCGAAGAGGTCGAATGAGGCATCCCAATCTTTCCAGACTGGTTCTCTGCCTATTTCCTTCAGTCTCGCGTTGATCACCTTGGCGGTACGCTCATCGCTCACGGTGAACTGCTCCAGCGCCTGAGGATAAGTATGATAACCACCTGGATTTACCTTGGATTCAGCCGACATGGTGGTGACACCGAGGGTAGCCATGTTGTCGCGGATGTAGGCTGGTTCACGGGTAGAGTAGGAAATATCTACGTCGTGGTCGAAGATACGCATGGCGAATGTAGCCTGTGCCAACTGCTTGTCGGTCATGAAACAGTTAGGCTGGAAACCTTCGTTCTGTGCTGGGCGCATACGAGGGAAGTTCACGCTGTACTTGGTCTTCCAGTAGTGCTTCTGCAGGTAGCGCAGGTGATGAGCCATCATCACTACATCCGTGCGCCACTCCTTCTCCAGTCCGATGAGCACACCCATACCGATGGAATGGACACCTGCCATACCCATGCGGTCGAAACCGTCGCAGCGCCACTCAAACTTGCTCTTCATACCACGTGGGTGGTAGAGCTTGTAGTTGTCGCGGTGGTAGGTCTCCTGGAAGCAGATCACACCGTTCATACCATGGTCGGCGAGGGTCTTGTAGTCCTCGGTAGAGAGCGGCATCACCTCGATCTTCACGTTGGAGAAATACTTCTTGGCGATGTCGATGGCCTTGGCGAGATAAGGGGTGCCAGCCTTTGCCGGGTTTTCGCCCGTTACGAGCAGGATGTTCTCGAATGGAGCCAGCTGCTTGATAGCCTTGTACTCGTTCTCGATCTGCTCAGGGGTGAGGATGGTGCGTGCCATCGGATTCTCGCGGTGGAAACCGCAATACACGCAGGAGTTGGAGCATGAATTGGTGATGTAGAGAGGGATGAACATTGAAATGGTCTTGCCGAAGCGCTCCTCTGTATATTTGCGGGAGAGACGAGCCATCACCTCCAGATATGGCTCTGCTGCCGGTGAAATCATTGCCATGAAGTCGTTTACATCGCAATGGTCCTTGGCGAGGGCACGGCGTACATCATTATCGGTCATGCGAGCGATACGCTCCGTGGTCTCCTCCCAACTGATATTCTTTAATTCGTCTGAAAACATATTCCTATGAATTTCTAAAGTGCTGCCTGCTCCTTCCTCAGGTGAGAAATGAGCCGGCAGACTTTTGCTTTTGCCTTACTTTATTTTTTATATTTTCTCAAATCGTGAGTCAACTTGGCTGCACAGAAGTTAGGACCACACATGGTGCAGTATTCACCCTCGGTATGACCAGCCTCCTCGAAATACTTCAAGGCGAGCTCTGGGTCGAGCGAGAGGTGGAACTGATCTCTCCAGCGGAACTCGAAGCGGGCTTTGGAGAGGGCATTGTCGCGGATGGTTGCACCTGGATGACCCTTGGCCAAATCGGCTGCATGAGCGGCAATCTTATAGGTTACCACACCTGTGCGCACATCCTCCTTGTTAGGCAATGCGAGGTGCTCCTTCGGGGTTACATAGCAGAGCATCGCAGTACCGAACCATGCTATCTGGGCGCCACCGATGGCTGAAGTGATGTGGTCGTAACCTGGGGCGATATCGGTAACCAATGGGCCGAGGGTGTAGAATGGTGCCTCGTGACAGTGGTCGAGCTGGCGCTCCATGTTTTCCTTGATCTTCTGCATTGGCACGTGGCCAGGACCCTCGATGAATGCCTGTACGTTCTTGTCCCAGGCACGGGTAACGAGCTCGCCCATGGTATCCAACTCGGCAAACTGGGCAGCATCGTTGGCATCGGCGATACAACCTGGGCGCAGACCATCACCCAAAGAAAGGGCTACGTCGTACTGTGCCACGATGTCGCAGATATCATCGAAGTGCTCATAGAGGAAGCTCTCCTGGTCGTGGTAGAGACACCACTTGCTCATGATACTACCGCCACGGCTCACGATGCCGCAGAGACGGCTGTCGGCGAGATGCACGTTGTGGCGACGGATACCGGCATGGATGGTGAAGTAGTCAACACCCTGCTCGCACTGTTCGATGAGGGTATCACGGAATACCTCCCAGTTCAGGTCTTCCACCTTGCCGTTTACCTTCTCCAGAGCCTGGTAGATAGGCACGGTTCCTACTGGTACAGGGCAGTTGCGTACAATCCATTCACGGGTTTCGTGGATGTTGTCGCCGGTAGAGAGGTCCATCAAAGTATCGCCTCCCCATTTGCAAGACCATACCGCCTTGTCCACCTCTTCCTCGATGCTGGAGGTAGTGGCAGAGTTGCCGATATTGGTATTGATCTTCACGAGGAAGTTGCGTCCGATGATCATCGGTTCGCTCTCCGGGTGATTGATGTTGGCAGGAAGCACGGCACGTCCGCGTGCAATCTCATCGCGCACATATTCAGGAGTGATGTGGGTGTCGATGCCCAACTCCTGGCAGTTCATGTTCTCGCGGATAGCCACATACTCCATCTCTGGAGTGATGATGCCCGCCTTGGCGTATGCCATCTGGGTGATATGCTTGCCAGCCTGAGCACGGCGAGGCAACTGGATGTGCTCGAAGCGGAGGTGGTCGAGACTGTGGTCGGCCAGACGCTGCTTGCCATATTCGCTGGTAACCTCCTGGAGCTGTTCGGTATCGTTGCGGTCGAGAATCCACTGCTCTCTCATGCGAGGCAGTCCCTTCTTCAAATCTACCTGATAGTTAGGGTCGCTGTATGGACCGCTGGTGTCGTAGATATACACAGGAGCGTTTGGCTCGGTATGAGGAATGCCGCGTTCGTCCTTCACCACAGTAGGAGTGAGGTTCACCTTGGTCATTCCGACTTTGATCTGAGGGAAGAGTTTTCCCTGCATATACGCCTTTTCTCTCTTGGCGTAAGCTTTGTTATCGTTTGGCATAATGTTTATAAAGGTAAAAAGGTAAAAAGGTAAAAGGGTAAAAAGAGCGTTCTTGCTTCTTAGCCTTCATCCTTCATGCCTTTTATGATCATATATATTTATTTATATTAGTCGTTGAGGAAAGCGGTGAGTGGAGAACTTGCCTCGGCACAATCGCTGATGGCTCCGAGACCTGCCTCGTAAGCACGGCGACCGCATACCACTGCCTCCTTGAATGCCTTGGCCATTTCTACTGGGTCTCCGGCTACGGCGATGGCGGTATTCACCAGGCAAGCGCTGGCACCCATCTCCATGGCTTCGGCTGCGTGGCTAGGCGCACCGATACCCGCATCTACTACTACAGGAACAGTAGCCTGTTCGATGATGATCTGCAGAAAGTCCTTCATTCTCAAACCCTTGTTGGTACCGATAGGTGCAGCGAGTGGCATTACGGTAGCAGCACCAGCCTCTTCGAGGTGCTTGCAGAGGGTAGGGTCTGCCTGGCAATATGGCAATACCATGAAACCGAGCTTCACCAGTTTCTCGGTAGCCTTCAGGGTCTCGATAGAGTCTGGGAGAAGGTAGCGAGGGTCTGGGTGGATTTCAAGTTTGAGCCAGTTGGTACCGAATGCCTCACGTGCCATCTGTGCAGCGAATACAGCCTCCTCTGCGTTGCGCACACCACTGGTGTTAGGGAGGAGCTGGATGTTAGGATTCTGCACGATATGAGCGAGCAGATCGTCCTGCTTGTCTTCGAGTTCGATACGCTTCATGGCTACGGTAACCATTTCGGTTTCAGAAGCCTTGATGGCTTCAGCCATGAGCTGGTTGTTGTTGAACTTACCTGTTCCCAGGAAAAGGCGAGAGTTGAATTCTCTGCCTGCAATTACTAATTTTTCCATTGTTTTTATGATTTATACTTTTATTTTTTCTTATAGCGGGGGCTGGATTATAGCGGGGGCTGGATTATAGCAGAGTTCTAGATTATTCTGGAGTCTGGATTATAGCAGAGTTCTATATTATTCCGGAGTCTGGATAATCGCAGAGCCAGCTTTATAGCAGAGCCAGAATCTCCCTGGTTTCTTCAACTGGATTTACTGCATGGAGGATGCAACCGCTGAGTGCGATGCCGTTCACTCCCGTTTTCATGATTTCGGGGATATCCTCCTTGGTAATGCCTCCGATGGCGACGAGCGGGATGTCGATGCTTTCTTCCTTCATTTTCTGGATGATGTCCTTATATCCTTCCAGTCCGAGGATAGGAGAGAGCTTCTCCTTGGTGGTGGTAAAGCGGAACGGACCGCAACCGATGTAGTCGGCTCCAGCCTCGTAGTGTGCCTTCACATCCTCAAAGGTGTTGGCAGTACCGCCGATGATGAATCCGTCGCCCAGTATCTTGCGGGCTTCAGCGATAGGCATATCGTTCTTGCCCAGATGCACACCATCTATCTGCAGTTCCTTCACGAGAGCCACACGGTCGTCGATGAGGAAGGTGGCCTGCTGTTCTCTGCACCATTCCTTCACCTGCAGGGCGATAGGGCGCACCTCGTCGTCGGTAGCTCCCTTCATGCGCAGCTGGATCCATTTGCATCCGCCAGCTAATGCCTCACGGATACCGTCGAGATAACCCAACTTTTCATTCTGATGGGAGATGAACTGCAGGCGGAAACGGTCTAATGAAATTTTTGTCATTTTTTTAAATTCTTCGTCATGTTATTGAAAAACCTCACTCTATTATCATAAAGCCATAGCCTGTTTTCTTGAGTCTATTTATGTTAAAGTCAAACTCAGATTATCCTAAAGTCATAGCTTTATATAGAATCCTTATCCCCCGCAGAAAGCTTTTACGATAACGATGTCAGCGCCTTCGAGGATCTTTGTGGTTTCCCATTCGTCGCGAGGCACCATATTGTTGCTGATGGCAACGGCTACACCTGTGGCAGGAAGATTGAGTTCTTCTGCCAGTTGCTTAATGTTGAGAGCCTGAGTCTCAGTTTCCTTGTTGTTGATATTTACTTTCATAAATCGAATTGTTTTTAAGGGCTATGATGCTAGCCGTTTATTTTAAGTCCTTGTTTTTATCACGGAAAAAGCCCCTAATCCATGGTCATTAGCCATAGAATAGGGGCTTCTTTTCGGATACACCTTCTGATACTTATCTTGCAGTATTCCAGTGTCATTATCCTCTTGGTTATATCATATTTCCCTGCGTCAGCATTATCTGCGTCAGGTTCAATGGGTATAATCTCAGCCGATCTCTCAGCACCCCGTGACATTCATTCTGCAAATGTACTGATAATATCCTTAAGTCGTATCAAAAGGGCGGTTTTTTAGTGTATATTAACAGAAATAAAAATGCTATACTTGTGTTATCAACCTTAAATTCCAATGAAACAGTCATTTATATTGGATAAAAATCTCACTTTTATGCTATAAAAATTATCTCTTTAAACTCAATTTGTATAGTACTAAAGCAACTACTCATGGCTGTTGGTGGTGCGTTCCATCTGAAATCACGAAAGTGATGGGTTGTGATCTACGTGCCATTTGCCATGAATGTGGACCAGTGGACAGGCAATGGATTGACCGTGGTACAGTTTTCATTGGCTTCGGCAAAGACAAATGTGATGATCCTGAGTAATAGTTTCTTCCTGACCAAAGAGGAAGAAAATTAATTGATCATCTGAAAAATATTTATCAACCCATACTTTGCGGTTGTTCCAAGGGTCTATATGCCACGATGAATAGGTGGCGTATAGACCCTTATGTTGAACATAAGTACTCATGTTCGTGGGCACAAATTGGAAAACGTGGCGTTTTACCATTTATTTACAGCACCCATTCCAACCAATTCTCTGGTGTTACGATGGTTTTTTCCTTCACATCGTATGCAGTAAGAAAGGTATTCGAAAATTGAGTGTTGGCTCTCTTGGGATTCCATTTCATCTCAAACAAAGAGAATTGTCCGTCACACTCCTCTATATAATCTATTTCCTGCTGCTGGTTGGTTCGCCAGAAATAACTGTTCACATATCTACCGGCATACTGATTTGCCTTTAACCGCTCACTGATGAAGAAGTTCTCCCACAAGGCACCAACATCCTGGCGAAGCGAAAGTGGAGCAAAGTTCTGCAAAATGGCATTGCGGATACCATTGTCATAGAAATAAAACTTCTTAGCCTTCTTTAATTCCGTGCGAAGATTGCGACTGAACCCACTCAACTTGAAGATGATATAACATTTTTCCAGCAAATCAATATATTTCTCCACCGTCTTGTTATCTGTTCCCACCGTTTGTGCCAACTCATTATAAGAAACCTCGCTCGTTACCTGTAAAGCCAAAGCTGTAAGCAACTTGCCCAGCAAAGCTGGACGACGAACGCTTTCTAAATTGAGTAAGTCTTTATAAAGATAACTGTTGGCGAGATTATAAAGCAGTTCCTTCGCATCTGCTGCATGATTAATGATATCAGGATAAGACCCATAAATAAGTCGATTTTCCAACGTCTGCTTTACACCCAACAGTCCCTGGGATTTGAGTAACTCTCCTGTAGAAACGGGGAAGAGATGGTACTCAAACTTACGTCCGGTCAACGGCTCGTTAAGTTTGTTCTGTAATTCAAACGAGGAAGAACCGGTTACCAGTAGCTGCATATCGGAAAAATTATCTGTGATTCTTTTCAACACTATTCCGATGTTCTCTATCCGTTGTGCTTCATCAATGACTACAATCCGATGATGCCCGATCAGCAGTTTGAGTTCAGCAGAGTTAATCTGTGACAGCATCTGTATCACCTCCGGCTCATCGCAATTCAAAAACAGAGTTGGTTCGTCGTGCTTTTCAAGAATCATTTTGAAAAGCGTACTCTTTCCTACTTGTCTCGCTCCAATCAGGATGATAGCCTTTCCGGCAAACATCCGTGACTCTATCACATCTTGCAGTTGACGTTGTATCATATCATTAACCCCTTTCCATATATTAATAAAGTTCTTTGTTTCAATTTCGGCACAAAGATAAGAAAAAAAAACTTAATCCCAAAATTTATACTGGTTTTTAGGATTGTAATCCCAAAAATCTGTATGTTTTTTGGGATTAGGAGCCAAAAAGGCTTCATAGCATCCGTATAGGTCTATGATTATCTTAGCAATCTCAAGGCTTCACTGGTGTTAGAGATTGCATTTTTTTATGTGACAGGACAAGTGTAGTTTTTATCCTCATTTCTGTCACGGTCACAGTTGTCACAGTTTTTTTCTCAACTTCTTATGATTTTTCTTGTTGGTTTCAAAATAAATGCGTACCTTTGCTCTTATTTATATAAGAATCAGTAAAGGCAAATGGAAATGAACGAAGAATCCATCTTGGCATGGAACATTATTGAAAAAACAAGTGCTAACTTGTTTCTTACAGGTAAAGCGGGAACGGGAAAGACTACTTTCTTGAAACAACTCAAGGAGAAGTCGCCGAAACGAATGGTGGTGCTGGCTCCAACCGGTATCGCTGCCATCAATGCGGGTGGCGTGACGATTCATTCGTTCTTCCAATTGCCCCTGTCTCCTTATCTCCCAGGCACTTCCTTCGGAGGTAATGAGAAGAAAAAATATCAGTTTAGCGCCCTGAAGCGCAAAATCATCCGCTCTATCGACCTCTTGGTGATAGACGAAATCAGTATGGTGAGGAGCGATCTGCTCGATGCCATCGATTCCGTGCTCAGGAGATACCGCAAGCATGATCTGCCCTTCGGAGGCGTGCAGCTGCTCATGATAGGCGATCTGCATCAGCTGGCTCCCGTGGTGACCGACCATGAGGAGAGGATGCTGCGCCAGTATTACGACACACCCTATTTCTTCTCCAGCAAGGCGCTGCAGCAGGCGCATTATCTCACGATAGAACTCAAGAAGGTGTATCGCCAGCAGGACCAGGAATTTATCTCACTCCTCAATCAGGTGCGTGAAAACAAGGCCACGACTGCTACGCTGCAGGCGCTCAACAAGCGATATATCCCCGATTTCATTCCTCCGAAAGAGGACAACTATATCCGTCTTACTACCCATAATGCGCCTGCCCAGCGCATCAACGAGGAGGAACTGGAAGCGCTGCCTTCAAAAGCATACTCGTTTACAGCTGAGGTGGAAGACAACTTCCCGGAGTCCTCATACCCAGCCGATTACAAACTCGTATTGAAGCAGGGTGCACAGATCATGTTTGTGAAGAATGATGTCCAGCACCGCTTCTATAACGGTATGATAGGAGAGGTGGTGAGTATCGACGGAAGCGAGATTGTGGTGAGAAGCCGTGATACGGACGAGGAGTTTGAACTGGAGAAGGCGGAATGGGCGAATGCAAAATATACGCTCAATGAGGAGACCAAGGAAATAGAGGAAACCGTGGAGGGTGTGTTCAGGCAGTATCCCGTGCGACTGGCATGGGCGATTACCATCCACAAGAGTCAGGGCCTTACTTTCGAGCATGCCATCATCGATGCCTCCCGCTCGTTCTCCTATGGTCAGACCTACGTGGCGCTGAGCCGCTGCAAGTCGCTTGAGGGCATGGTGCTCAGTGCGCCCCTTTCGCCTTCGGCCATCATCGGCAGTGGTACCATCGAGCAGTTCAACAGTCATCTGGCTTCTCCTACTCCCGAGGTGGTTTCTGCCCTGGAGCAGCAGTATATCCTGCGCTGCATCGGTGAACTCTTCGATTTCTGCGGAATATATGCAGCCTACGAACTGCTGATGCGTTGCTTGGTGGAGTTTTACAATGTAAAATATCCACGGTTGGTGGGAGAGTACCAGCAGATGAACGTGGTACTGAAGAGTTTAGAGGACGTATCGGAAAAGTTCCGACTGCAATATACGAACATGCTTGCCGTCAATCCGGACTTGAGGAGTGCGGATCTGCAGGACCGCATCCATAAGGGAGCAAAATATTTCGGACAGAAGATGGGAGTATTGGTTGATCTGGTGAAGAAAACGAATGTGGCGACCGACAACAAGGTGGCCAAGAAACAGTTTCAGGAGCGTTTTTCATCGTTTGAACTGGAGGTGAATCTGAAGCACCGTCTGCTGAAGTATTCCTCGGATGCCGAGTTCCTGATTTCGGATTATCTGAGGAAGAAGGCCCAATTCCTGCTGATGGAGGAGGATGAGGCTGCAGGTAGTTCCGGCAGGGGAAGAAGCAGACAGAGAGTTAGTAGGAGTGTCGGTGGGGATGCTGACGGGGAACCAAGGAAGCCGAAGGTTCCAACCCGTGAAATCAGTTATGGCCTGTTCTGTCGGGGTATGAATCTCGACCAGATAGCGGCTGAGCGCAATCTCACCAAGGGTACCATCATCGGTCATCTCACGCCATACGTGATGGAGGGCAAGATTGGTCTTCGCACCTTCATCTCTTCGGCTCATGAGAAAAAATTGCGTGAATTCATGCAGGCTCATCCGGAAATAGAGCATTTCTCGGAGATCAGGGAAGCCGTGGGTAGCACTTTCGAGTATTATGAGATCAAGCTGATACACGACCTGATGGTCATGGAGAAAGGGGAATAAAAAATCCTCCATATTCCCACACGTGGGAATATGGAGGATAAATATTTTGCCTAAACAAAAATTACTTCTTGTTCAAAGCCAAGTCGATAGCTACGGCGATAGCTACAGTAGCACCTACCATAGGGTTGTTACCCATACCGAGGAAGCCCATCATCTCTACGTGAGCAGGAACTGAAGAAGAACCTGCGAACTGAGCGTCTGAGTGCATACGACCCATAGTATCAGTCATACGGTCGGCAATCTTCTTGGCTTCGCTTTATCCTTTGTCCATAATCCGTTGTAAACCAATAGCATATTTCAGCATTTCAGTCTTCGGAGTTAATATTTAAAAGAACTATTTTCGGACTGTTGGCATCATCTTGTACCAATAACGCCTGAATCCGAGTGCAAAATTACAATATTTATCTGAACTACGAGTAGTAAGTTCCCTATATATAATAAGGTGAAATATTATTGTTCTTACTTTCCCTCTTTCTTATCTCCTCCCATCAACCTCTTCTGCTCACGCTCAAAGTTCTCCAAGAAGTGAATCTCTACAGGTGAAAGGTCATTCTTGGTACGCTCCTTGAATTTGTCGTATTCCTGGTCGGCTTTCTCTTTGGCGAGCTTGGCGGAGATTTTGCCAGCATGAGTGAGGATGTCTTTTCGGGAGATACGGAGGAAGTCATCAAGAATGTTTATCCAGTCCTTCATATACATAGGGCGGTGTTCCTCGGCTTGCATTTCGGCGAAGTCAAGATACAGACTTACGATGCGGTTCAGTGACTTTATCTCTTCGTGGGTGAGGTAGTTCTTGGCTATTTCCGCTTCTGGTTTTGACGGCATAGCTCCAGCCCACGTTGTAAGTCCCATAAAGTCTTTCTCAGCATCGGCTCTCTCGTATATTATTTCCGCCGCCGTATGACCGTGAACCGAATAGTGCATTTTGTTCTGTACTGTTTTGAAGAACTTTTGTGTCATTTCCACTCGTGGGTCATAGTCGATACTGAGGGCATAAATCTCCAATACCTTACGATAGAACATCTTCTCACTGGAGCGAATGTCACGTATTCTTGCAAGCAACTCGTCAAAGTAATTGCCGCCTCCAGCTCTCTTCAAAAGGTCATCGTTCATGGCGAAGCCTTTTACTATATACTCCTTCAGTACCTTAGTTGCCCATATACGAAACTGAACACCACGGTAGGAATGAACACGGTAGCCTACGCTGATAATCATGTCGAGGTTGTAGAAGGCTATTACTCTTTCAACCTTGCGAGTACCTTCATTTTGAACTGTTGCAAAATTTGCAATAGTTGCCTCTTCTTGTAATTCTCCATCCTCTAACACATTCTTTATATGTCGTGAGATAGTGGACTTATTACGCTGAAACAACTCTGCCATCTGGTCAAGCGAGAGCCAGACAGTATCGTTCTGCAACTTCACTTCTATCTGTGAATCACCGTCAGGAGTTTGATATAATAAAAATTGCCCTTTATCCATATATACATTACTTTAATGTCTTGGTTTGGAGAAGAACTTGGTTTAACTTCTTAACAGATCTTTCATTTCGACACCAAGCAGTTTTGCAATGGCATTAAGAGAACTAAGGTTAGGCTGAGCTTTATTACTAGCCCATCTTGACACAGTACACTCTGATACACCCAGTTCTTGTGCTAACCATTTCCCCGTCTTCTTCTTTTCGACAAGGACTAACTTGATGCGATTCAAATCTTGCTCCATATAAAATTTATTATCGTTTGATGCAAATTTATATAAATCCTCCGAAATTCCACCATTCTACACGTTAAATTAAGAAAAATAGCCCGATTTTGCCACTTTCTCAGCAAAAAATTCTTGATTCTCACTTAATTTCCGTACTTTTGTCACGCTGATTGGAGGCTCTGTGTAAAAGCAGGGAATAGCCAGTTAGTCAAGAAGGCGTATCAAGCTATTCATACCGCTCTAAAATGTCTGGAAAACAAAGAAGAAAGGTACTAATGAATAGAAACGATATGCCCTTCCTTGGTGTATATGATAATGTTCGGTACAGCCCTAATTGTACCCCTACATATCAATCAACACTGGGGATGGGGCTTTGTTTCTGAACATTTCGTACCACAGGTTTTTTTCCAGACTACCTTAGAGCGAGGGATGGCAGATTCGAACTCCATCCCTTTCTTGTATCTATATACTAACCGCCGTGAGTTTGTGGAGTTGTATTGGCAAAAGAATTGATGCAGATGGCAAAAAAACATTTTAAATGTCCTGAATGTGGGCATGAATTCGATGCAGAAGTTAGTTTCTTACAAGACAAGGATAATACGACGTTAACAGGTCTTGGTATAGGTGCCGCTGTTGGCTTTATGTTAGGTGGACCAGTCGGTGCTGTTGCAGGAGCTACGTTTGGAGGAAAATGGGGAAAACGTACCCCTAAACTGATGGACGATATTCGTTGCCCAAAATGTAATCATGGTTTTTAACATCTAAAGCAATAGAACATGAGCCGTTGGAGAATAACGATTACACAAGACAGACAACTCTCAAAATGTGGAAGAGTATATAGAATGTTCAAGGGTACATACGTGGAAATTAATTCTGGCTATAGCAATCCTATATACAACGATATAGAAGCTGTTATATTTGCCTTTAAGTGCCAAAACGTGGATTTGGTTGAATTAGGGGCTTGTAAAGATAATTGTTTAAAAGCAACAAAAATTGGGTAGTTATGAGCATAGAAGAGTTAATACATCCAGATGACACAAAGGCTCTGAAAGTTCTTATGAATATCCCAGCCTTGCCACAAGTCATGGAAAAGGTGTTTGAATACGGATATGACGAAATCTCATGGACTGAAAACCTCACAACAAATCTTCGTCTGTCAGAAACACAAATGCCAGAGATATACAATCGTTTGCCGCCTATTTGTGAACGATTGGGAATACCAGTGCCTGAATTGTATCTACAAATGAGCAATATTGCAAACTCATGGACTTCAGGACGCAAAAAGGTTTATATTGTATTGACCTTGGGATTGATTAGAAGAGTGAAAGGTGATGCTCTTGATGCTGTTCTTGCTCATGAGTGCGGTCATATTCTTTGTCAGCATGTATTGTATCAGACACTTGCTAATGCAATCTTCTCATTTGGAGAATCTTTCTCTGATTCACTTGTTGGTATGGTTGGCAATGTTGCAATGAAGCCTATAAGACAAGCACTTATTGCATGGAGTCGAGCTTCTGAGCTGTCGGCAGATCGTGTAGCTTGTGCAATAACATCAGCAGAAGCATTAGCACACGCTTTGATAAAAATAGATATGATTCCAAAGAACATTGCAGATACCATCGACATAAAGACTTGGGCACAGCAGGGAAAAGACTTCGAGGACATGAAGAAAGGATCAACCTGGAACAAAATAGTACGTTGGATGGCTAATTCAGATGCAGACCATCCATTTAGTCCTGTCAGAGTATATGAAGCAATGAATTGGGAAAAGTCAGAAACGTGTATGAAGCTAAAAGCCTGTGATTCTTGTTGGAATTTAGAGCAAAAGGAACAGCTTGTACCTTCTTTGACAAACACCCTAATAGACAAAACTGAATCCGTTGCCAAGAATATTAGTTCTTTGACCAAAGGTATATCATTGGATTCTACTCTTTCAAAATTTGGTATTCACAAGAAATAAAAATAGTTATGGAGAATAAAATTGTAGAGAAATGCCCGAAATGTGGAAACTTCACACAAGGAGTTCCTACATATTCAACAGGGCGTAAAGTTGCTCGAAAAGCAGCAACTACCATTACGACAAAAGTATTAGGAGGTATAATAGGTTTTGTGGTAGGTTTACCATTTGGAGGTATTGGAGCTGTACCTGGAATGATTATAGGTGTTATTGTTTCATCGTTTATCAGCCCCAAAGCTACAGAAAAAATAGACACCACTTTTTACAATGACACAAGACTTACTTTCACTTGCCTTGGATGTGGTGAGACATGGTATAAAGTCATAAAGAATGGTACTGGTAATCTTGTGCCTGATGCTGTTTTGCAAAAAGAAAAGGATGAGATTGTAGCAAAATACAATAAAAAGGCATCAAGTCATGTTTGGAGAATTATTGTGGCGTGTATAATATTTGGGATTGGACTCATTCTTTGTATGAATGGTGATACTTATACAGAAGGATTTATGGGTATGCAAGCCTATTCTAATTCTTTTGTCTTCTCATGGGTTCTTATGATTGTTAGTTTTCCAGGTATCATTTATGAAGTGTATTCGTATAGTACCAATAAAAACAAAGCTAGCACTTATGAGCAAATGTCATTGTCTGATTTTTTAGCAACAAAGTAATAATTCTAATATGATAACGCTTTTTATAATCATCGTTTTAGGTTTTATTATTTATAAGGCTATAGTGAATCCTTCAGATAAAAAAGATAAGAAAGAAATAGTTGAAGACAAAGAAAAAATTGCCCAATTACCAGATATTTGTTTCAAAGGTAAAGAATTATCTTCGTTACAACGTGCTGCAAATATGTTCCCTGGGAAAAAGGATATATTGGATATTTTCAAATACAATAGTTCAGACCACAGCATCTATATGAAAATGTTGGATGGTAGAAGTATTACTTGTTCTTTATCTGAGTTGGATGTAACTTTTGATAAAGTGTCATCGGTATATCGATTTCTTATAACAGACGGAAAAACGAAGTTCTCTTTCTATCAATTCGATTTTGTTTTTTCCAAGGAACAATATGAAGTGATAACTGGGGTGTTATTGCTTGCAGGCACAACACACAACAAATCAATAATGGGAAGTACTTATAAAAATATGTCAAGAGCCGCCACTGTCATTAAAATAATGAGCAAACTATAAGTTCACAAGATATGAGAACAATAAAATTTAAAATCATTCTATCGCTTCTATTAGCGGTATTATCATGGGGTACATCCAATGCCCAAACAGCCTTTACATTCAAAGGTAAGATAGGCAATTACCCTGTTGTAATGGAACTCTATGGATATATCTCTGGAGTTGAAGGGGATATGTACTATGTTAGCCAAGGCAAAAAAAAGAAGTTATATCTGAAAGGTGAAACAATAAATGACCTTGACAGTCAGGTGTTGGTTTGGAAGATATACGAAACCGTCAATGGTAAATACAATGGTACTTACTATGTTGAATGGAACGCTTTTATTGGTGGCTCTAAAAATATTGTCGGCAAATACACCAATACCAAAGGCAAGACATTCAAGGTAAACCTCAAATGCATCAGCACATCGTCTGCAAGATAGGATAAAAAAAAGAGAGGAAGGACATCCAAAGTCTTTCCTCTTTTTAGTTCTATGGTCGTGAGAAATTAGGTACAGTTGTTTTGAATCTGTAGCCATTGTTGCAAACGCCATTAGACTTTAGATTATTTGCTATACTGCCAGGATTCATCCCAAGAGCTTTAGCGGCATCATTCATGGTATTAAAATCTTGCCATGTTCCGTCTGGTGCAAAAGCTCTGACTGCTTTACCACGTTTTTGTTGAGCGAGTTTCATATTTGCTCTGGCTGCATCAGGTATTTTGTGGTTTCCCCAATAACCACCACCATGTGTCTCTCTCCACTTTTTGGCACCTTCAGAAGCTGCTTTTGGTTCTATTCCTTTCATACGATCAGATTGAGCTTTCCTCATTTCGGGAGTACGTTTTTTGCCTGTATTGCCTTGACTAATTCTCTGTTTGGTAGCATCAGATTGTGTTCTACCGAGATTAGCTGCCGAGATCTTTGGGTCACTTGCAAAAGCGTGTGGATAGCATAGCACAATAA
>UMHT01029439.1_pt1 | contig 46026 bp, 38 predicted proteins | sample 1965601 | NCBI WGS metagenome assembly UMHT01 (sample SAMEA4836105, study PRJEB28245) | human gut metagenome | biome: gut microbiome; material: fecal sample | place: Denmark | collected 2008 | reverse complement strand
CACCAAGTTCTACCTCGCCCCGGAAAAAGAAGAGGAGAAGCCTACTCCCAAGCAAGCAGCAACCAAGAAGAAAAAATCTTCCAAATAGGTGAAGCGGCTTCGGCCGCTTTTCTTTTTGCACCGCATCCGGAGTTTACTTGCGCTCGCGCAGACGGACCCACCCGCCCCTTCAGCGGTATGGCTGTTCCGCCCTTTTTCGGCATGAACGGAACCGTCTGCAAGCAAACGGCACGGTTCATGCCGAGGTCGGAAGGAACAAACGCTGTTCAGGCTGGCCCGCCGGCTTCCTCAGAGCTAAGTTTTCAACTTAACAACCTCGGTCACTGGCGTTCCTTGCCTGCCCAGGGATTGTTCCGGCAGCCGGTGCTCACCCATTGAAAGGCTAAAGCCTTTCTTTATAAACCGGAATCTAATCCGTTGTTAGGGAGTCAGTTCACGGATTACTTTCTGCATTCCGTCTTTCTCTTTTTCTCCGGTGTTTTGCGCTCCCATATTCCATTTTAGAATCTGCTCCATCTGAGAGCCCTTTTGGATACGGCAAAGGTATGAGGAGAAATGGAAATGAAAGAGTTCCGGGCACAGCCCTTTGGTCGTAAAAAATAACGATGGACGGCTACACTGTCCCCAACATTTTTTATGCCCAAAACTTTTCTTATTCAATTCTATCCTTACTGAATTCTGCCGTAAAAAAGGCTCATAAACTCAGATGGGGCAGAAATCCCTTTTAAAAAAAGTCGGCTAACAGAAAAAGACCAAAACGGAAATTCGTAAAAAGGTCTATAAATCTAGCTGAAGCATAAATCCGAAGTTTCACTTTAATCATTACGCTTATGACAACCATTTCCAGAGAGTTAGAAAACGCATTCGGACTGAGTCCACTGTATTCAAAAGAGGGTCAGGGCTTCAATGCCACCGTACTGGCTATGTTTGTTCTCCCGGGCACCAGTGCCTGTTGGATGGCTACCGAGGCTGAACGGCAGCCGAACGGCGATTGGGTCTTCTTCGGCTACTGCCACATCCACGAATGGGAATGGGGGTATTTCTCCTTCTCTGAGCTGGCGGAGCTGGACCTGCACGGCTATGTAGTGGAAACCCTTCGCATCCAACCGGACAAACTGAAGGTCATCGACTGCTACAATGCGTTTCAGAAGGTGGCAGGTTAATCCTGCCCCTTCCTTCCACTCAGTATTCACCCAAAACTATGAGATAATGATGATTTACGAAACAAACTGCACCCAGCTTTCCATCGACGAATGGACAATGCTGATGAAACATGCTCGAAGCTGTTCCTACCGCTTGTTGGTCCAGCGCATTCGAAAGGAACTGCCGGACTTGTACGAGTCTCTTGCCTTGCAATATCCCAACCCGTATGCAGGACAATGCCGGCAAACACTCACCCATTATATCCTGGTACACTCTGCCATCGAGTATTTTATCCGAAAGTAAAACTGCCATCATGAAAAGCTTGGAATCTTACCAAACCGCTCATGCAGGTCTGTTCAAAACTGAGACCTGCTATATCTATCATTACACGGCTTGCAATGGTCTCCGATTCGAGACCATTGCAAGCTCTTTGGACGAATGCCGGAAGGCTCGCGACAGATGGCTGCGCTCCCTCTCCGTCTCTTTCACGGGACACAGACATCTGTCAGAACATACCGACTCTCTTGTACTGAAGCTGAAGAATGAAATCATCCGTGCCTACCGGACTGGCAAGCGCTTCTTCAAAACGGGCGGTGCTGTCGGCTTCGATACACTGGCCGCAGAAGTTGTCCTTCAACTGAGGGAGCATCTTCCGGAGCTGGCCCTGATGGTCATTGTTCCGTTTGAAGGACAGGACATATATTTTTCCCCTGCCTCCAAGGTCCGCTATCGCCGGATCCTCGATCAGGCAGATGAAGTTGTGGTCCTGTCCGCTGCCTACTTCCAACATTGCTATCTGCGTCGAAACGCTTACATGGTGAACCATGCTTCCCGACTGATAGCCTACTATGACGGTGTAGGTACCGGTGGAACCTCCTTTACGGTCCGACTGGCTGAATCCAAACAGATTCCGGTAAGTAATCTCTTTCAATGAAACGAATGGTGCCCGCCATCCGATAAAGGATGACGGGCACCATTCGTTTCTGTTTGTCAAGGCCAAATCCTCTTGAAGTGATAGGTTCCTTTCATCTCCCCTTCAATCGTAATGGTCACGCTTACATCGGCTTCTTCCGCCGAAACAGCTTTCCATTTAGACTGATTGGATGGCTTGACATACAGTTTTTCTTCTTCTATGTATCGATAGCCTATATTGACTCCAAAAACAGCTGCTATTTTCTCACCATCGTTCTGGAAGTACGCTGCTTCTTTCCGAGTCACATCAAAGACTCCCAAATCGCCCTGTTTGAGCGGGACGTTCCTATTGAACAGCAGGGTATCATACAACATCTCCTTGGTCTGGTATGCCAGTTTTTTCAAAGACTTATCGATGTAAACAACCTTGATGTTGTCATGCTTCAGTTCATGGATGAATTCCTCATCCACATCCTTGTCCTCCAAATAGCGTACAAACTCTTTGCTGTCTTCTGACAGTACGGGTATCTTAATATTATTGGCTGATAAATACTTTTCCATATATGTTTGATTTACACATAACAAAGATAATAAAATTATTATATATATGCAACTTTAAACACAGTTATGTTATACTTATATCGTTGTATATCAGACTATTTATATATTTTTACATCACCATCTTTCATCAAATCCTCATTCCAATCTTTCCAGTTAGGCAAGTCCACAAATGAGAGTGATAAAACCTTCTGATTCATCGTTTCTTCACTGAGATTTTCCACATTTTCCTGCCCATGGAAGAAGCGGTTGTACATCCATAGAGTGTACTTATACCCCTGCTTGTCGTTGTCAAAAATCGTTCGGATTTCCTGGATGTAGTTACGCTCCAAAATAACTTGCAGCAGATTCATTTGACCTTCCGTCAATGTCCCTTCACTGGACACGTAAACCAGGTTCTTGGATGTCTTCTCGTGATGTAGCTGGTAATGCGAAATGCAATCGATGATAGATTCACCGACATAGAGGATGTCGATCGGCCGGCTCCGGTCGTGAGCACTCAGAGCCAGGCAGTCAAACTTCCCTCCGATGATGCCCTTGAAGGATTCGCTCCGCTGCGAGATGGCCTGCACTCCCTGCTCGTTGTACATCTTCACACAGAGGTTCTGATAGGTCTTATATTTTTTCCTTACCTCACGCACATAGAAGGTGTCCTTAAACGTCGGACTTTCGATGCTCTCCCGGGTGATTCCCCTGTTCTGAAGATAGTCTCCCCGGTAGGATTTCAGCTGTCCCAAGTAAAAGTGCAGTTCATCGGTGGTGATCGATGAACTGCCCACACGATAGCTGCTCTGTTCCGGAGTCACAATCTGATTCGTTTGGATATACCCCTGCAGCATCTCACCCACTTCCCGAAGGGTAGGCCGCTTGCCGGTCGTTTCCATCAGGTGATCCTGCATCAGGTCCAAGATGGTGCGTCCACGCACACTGTCGCTGTGCACATCCCAATAGGTATATTGGTTCTGCGCATTGCGCTTGATGACAATGGTATGGGTGCCATTGCTCATCTTCGGACAGGCTCTCGAACTTCCCTTCACAAATTTCCATCCCAGTTCATAAAGAAAATCTGGCAGCGAGATGAGTGTCTTGATCTGATTGAAATCCACTTTCATAGGCATAAGGATTATTGATTGTCAATCATTTTAAAACACTTTTCCCCTTCCTTCCAGCCATCACCAAGCGTTGCTGACCGGAAAGAAGGGGAAAAAGCTATTCTCAGTTTCCCTTCATGGTAGTGAAGGTCAGGTCAATTGTCTTTTCGGGATTGCTGGCTACATCCAGCTCCTTAGTTTCATGATAGATTTCCTTGCCGTCCTGGGTGATGCGCATCGACAGGGTGCCGTTCTCCGTGGAATACAATACACCTTGCACCGTCATTTCCTTCACCAGCCCTTCGGTTGTATAGGTGGCGGTTCCGCTAAACGGTTCATTCACGGATGACTGGCTGACTCCGGTCTGTTCACACTTGAACTTCACCCCATCCAGATTGATGAGATGGGCGTTTCCACGGGGTGAATTACCGGTCACCTTGAAGGTGATGCTGTAGAGATGGCCTTCTTCTCCTGATATGGGAGAATCGTCACTGCTGCAGGAGGCAAACATTACACTCAGAAGGGTCACTAATGCAAAATAAAACTTTTTCATGGCGGTTGTTTTTTGGGGTTATAATTTCAGATTATTGTTGTTTTTCGGGTCATTGGGTTTCTTCAGTTTGTCTTTCTCAGCCTTCTTCCGGGCGATGGGCTCCAATACCTGGTTGACATCTTCGATAATCTTTACATAATTCTGCTGTACGATTTCCTCCAGAATGTCCAATTCCAACTTCTCGTTGCCGGATGCCAGCTTGACCGGAAGGGAGAACGGAGGAATCTCCTTGTCTTCAAACCTGCACATGTTCATCTGCACATTGAAGAAGGGCGGCTTTCCGCCGGCTATCTTGCCGATGAAGTGCCCGGCTGACTGGCCTGCCACCTCACGGGCCTTCAGTACCTTTTCCTTCTGCAGGCTTTCGGTCCGGCTGTTGCCGCCTCCCTCCTGCTGCGAAAAGCTTTCCTGGGCTTCCTTCTGTTCCCCGAATAGGTTCTCAATGTCCTTGGCGGTCTTCTCGTTTCCGGTCATACCATAGGCTTGGGTTCCGCAGGATGCCTTCAGGATGTTGGCGCTCTTGTCTCCATAATCTCGGACAGCCTGATTGAAGTCCTGCACAGCCAATATCGTTGATACGTTGTGCTTCCGCGCGGTTCCGATGAAAGTGTCGATGCCCTGCAGCAGGATGGTCGGAAACTCGTCCACCATGAAGACGCTGGTGGCTTTCCCGGGATTGTTCATCTGCGACATCAGCACACTTCCGATACAGGAGATGGCCGGAGAAACGGCTTCCTTGATGGTGGGGGCATTGCCGACACAAAGCAGGGTCGGGTGCTCCTTGTTGGTGATGTCGAGCGAAAACTCCTCCTCCGGCAAGGGTGACAACACCCAGAAGATATACTTGTTGTTCAGCATGACCAACGGAGTCTGTGCGGATGACACGGCTCCGGCTGTCTGCTGCTGGGCGCCGAGCTTCCAGGCCGTCAGCATCGAAGACATGTTAAGGGCGATCTCAGCATCTTCCGTAAGCCATTCAAAGACCAGTTCGCTGTCAGAAAGCGCGAAGGCAATCACATGGGGCAGCGTGCATATACCCTTGTCCCGGTCCTTGAAGCACTTGTAGGCGATTGAATAGACGTAATTGATGGCGTTGTTGGCCCAAAAGTCTGTCTTCTCCTTCCAGCTGGCCTCCAGGTTCTTCATCAGGGTCATGATGATGTTCCGGATGAAAAGGGATTCGTTGCCTTTGGCCATATACTTCGGTGAAAGCACGTTCACCCTCACCGTTCTCGACATATCCACAAAGTTGATGTAGGCAAAATTGGGGGTGGGCTTGCCTTGCTTCTTGAAGTATTCTATGCTGCCGTAAGCGATTCTCGACAGGATGGGGGAATGGTCCTTGGTCGGGTCCCCTTCCCAGTCGTAGATGAATCCGGCATAGTTCCGTTCGGCACACTGGTAAATCATTCCCTTGATCCAACTTTCAGACTTTCCGGATCCGGGTCCTCCGTCGATGTAGATGTTCTGTTGGGGCTTGTGGATGACCAGGGGGCCCTCAGCCGTCTCAAAGGCGAAGTAGAAAGGAGATGTCTCGTTGCTCAATCCGAAGATGCTGGAGTCGGATACCACCTTCCGTCGGAAGAAGTAGGGCAACGTCTGGATGACAAGCAGGGTATAGCCGACAAAGACCACGGGAAAGAAGAAGAGGTTATACCAGCGGATGACTTGGCTGAACCCGGCCACCAGTGCGGTAGCCGTCAGCAGGGTCAGGCTGGTATAGAACCACTTTCTGTCCTCCGGTCCCGGCTTGCGGTATGGAAAGAGAAAGGCCAGTCCGGCTATCAGTATCACATAGAGGAAACGGAACAGGAGCTGCTTGTCCATCAGTTTTGCCCAGACTCCCTGCATCTCCGGTTCATAGAACCGGTTGATGATTGCCCACTGAAACAGCACGGCCATCCCGACCAGCGTGGAGAGCAGAATCAGGATGAATGACAGATCTTTCTTCTCTTTATCCATACCTTATCGCTTTAGACGGTTGCTTCTTCTTTCTTCTCGGTTTTGCCAAGCAGTTCGATGCGGCTGACGGTCAGGGTCACCGAAGGGATGCAGCTGCCGTCGTCCTTCTTGAATACATCGGCAAAGACATCACCGCACACATAGACCTGCACTCCCTTCTTGATGTATTCCACTACCTTACTGTCGTAATTCACGAAACAGCATACCCACAGCGTCTGTTCTGCTCCTTGCGCGTTCTTATACTTGGTTGAAACATTGAAGTTGAAACCTTTTCCATTCTTGTTCGCACGTGCATCTGCACCTACATAACCGATAATTTGTCCTGTAAACATAGTTTTAAAATTTAAAGTGCTAAACTAAAATCATTATTCATGGTTTTCCGTTCCTGATAGGCCTCCATCCAGTCATTGGCTGTCCGGTCATTCATCTCCAGGTTCAGTTCTATCATGTCCTTCATATACATCTTCCGCAACGGCACACTGGCCATCACATCCTCCAAAGTGAACGAAACGGATTCCGGCTTGTCCGCTATGCCGAACTGCCGGTCCAGATGTTCCTTCATCCCTTCCGTCAGATGACTGCTGTCAATCCGTTCCATCAGTTCCGGTGCCGGAACAAATCCTTCCTTCTTCAGGTCTTCCAACAGTTCTTTGTTCTCCTGGATGACCCCCACCATAAACTTCTCTTCCGGGCTCAGCAGGGGCAGCATCTCCCGGCTCCGTTTCTGTATCATGCCACTGGCCTTCCCCACATCCGACAGGATGCTGTAGATGAACTTCGGGTCTTCCTTCAGCGCAGCCAGCCAGTTCTTCAGATACATGGCATTCTCCTCGCGAATGCTGGTCGTGATACCCATGGCTTGACCGGTGGTGGCCGCTGTCAGCTCGGCAATGAGCTCTTCCTTGGCATACTTGTCATCCCCGAAGACAACTCCCTTTTCCCGGTTCAGCAGATGCACTTCCCCGGTGGAATGGGCCATCTCATGCATCAGGGTGGCATAAAACGATTCACCGTCCTCAAACTGCCCTTTCAGGGGGACAACGATGTGCCCGTTCTTTTCCCCGCGTACGTAGTAAGCCTGGTTCCCTTCCTTGGGCAGAATCGGACACACCCATTTTCCTTCTCTTATCATGACATCCAGCAGGGGCATGGCGAACATGCCTTTTTCATCCTTCAAGGCCGGTGACTTAAACCGGTTTTCCAGCTGTTCGTACAGTTCCGGCTTCACTTCCTTCAGATTGGTCTGGTTCACATTGAAGACATTGTAGGTCTTCATATAAGGGGTCACCTTGTAGTTCTCCTGCTCCTCCCTGCTGAGATGGCGGTACTGGTCCATGGTAATCTTCTTCCCGTTCTTGTCCTTGATGCTGAAGTTCCAATAGACCACCGGGAAGGAGTGTTCCCCCTTCAATACGTTCAGCCCCTTTTCCTTGGCCTGCATGAAAGTCATATAGACCGGCATGCCATACTGCTCCTTTTCCGTCAGTAAAAACAGCATAAAGGAATTGACCCCGTTGTAGTTCCTGCCATCAATATTCTGAGGAAGCCCCCCACCCTTGGTGCTGAACCACGGCTGCTGCCAGTTATCCTCCACTTGCTGGATCTTTTCAATCATCAGTTCTGCAAAACGTTGCAGGGCTTTGTCACTTGCGGTATCCATAGGCTACTCATATAGATGGTTGTTTTCATAGTCCAACAGCCATTCCCGGGCTGTTTCGTCACTCAATTCGCGGTCTGAAGCAGCCATGGCTGCCTGATAGGCCGTTGCCAGTTCATCCTGGGCAAGGAGAAACTGCAAATCGCTGATCGCTCCGCTTTGGTTCAGCTGAACCAGTTCGTCATAATCTTCTCTCATACGGTTGCGTTTTAGGGTGAATACTATAGATCATTGAAAGCCCGGCTTACGGTGTTGCCGATGGCTCTTGTGTTTTCCTTTAGGTGACTGGGTTTCGGCGTGCTGGCCAGCTTGACATCGCCCAGCGTCTTTCCCTGCTTTTCCAGACCGAATATCTTCTGCACGGCTATCAGGGTCTTGGGCTGTACACCGGATTCCCGCATCAGTGCCAAATCCTTATCAGTGATTTGATAACCGCTCCGCTGAATTTCCTGTATCGTGTGATAACGCTCTTCCAGGGCAGCTTCCACCAGCCTTCTGCTCTGCTTTTCATTCTCCGACAGTTCGTCCGTCTTGACTCCGAACAGCGTCCTGACTTCTTCGGTTTCCCGTTCGTCCAGTCCCAACGTCCGGGCCACTCCCTTCACATACTCCTCGCTGGGCTTGTAGCCCTCTTCCCGCAGCATCTCGATCTTCTCAAAATCGCGCCGACCGACCACCTCTTTAAATTCGCTGTTCCTATCCCGGCCTTGCGTGGGTTCCTGCCCGGCTTTCTGTTCCAGTCCGACGGGCTGCACATCCAGCCGCTGCCGCATGGCCTGTATCATCTCGTGTGCTTTCTCGTTAGACACGCTCTGGATATTTTGGATCATCACGCCCTTCCGGTCCTCCGTCAGTTGGATGTCGGCAATGAAGTAGCCGTCCTTGCTGTGCAGCAGCTTGTTCTCCAGCGAATGCCCGTTGGCCAGCAGATACTTGTCAGACTTGGTGAGCTTATAGCCTTCGTATTCATCTGTCTTGCCGATGACCTGGGGTATCTTCAGCTCCTGGTTGCTGCGCACAATCACGCTGTTCAGATCCCGGTCCACCTGCAAGAAGATATCCTTGTTCCGAATGCGGACCGGCACCACCTCACCGGCCAACAGTTGCTCCTTTTCCGTCTTGCTGAGCTTCTTTCCCAGAATCTTGTCCGGAATGACCAGCGATTCCTTCCGGTAAAAGACGGAAATACCGTCTGCATTGAATCGCAACTTCCCTGGCCTGCCGTTGAGGTCCATCAGGTCTGACATCACTCCCTTCTCCAGCCTGGTTCCCTTCCCGTCGAGGATGTTCCCTTGCTGTTGGGCATATTCATAAAGGGCCTGTCCGGTATAGCTCACCTTGTTCTTGTGGTCGATGATGGTGAAGCCGTCCCTCTCCTCTCCTTTCAGATTCTCCCACCGGATGATGCTGACTCCTTCCTTTTCCAGTTCCTTCAGATAGGCCGGATCATTGGCCCGGTCCTTGTCGAAGAAAGCGGCTACTCGCTCTTTCGAGGCTTCCCTTCCCGGTTCATCATCAATCATACTGGCCCTTGCACGGATTTCTTTCACACCCATGACTATATTTTCGTCTCCTTTCCGAAATCGAAAGTGACCGTCCCTATATTCGGTTTCATAACCCAATGACTGGGCGATGCCGCTGAATTGTCCGGCATTCTCAAAATTATAGGTTTCAAATGCTTCTCTCAGTTTCATAGCTTCAGAATTTATAAAGTGGTTCTGCAGATAGGATATATTCATTCAGTACGGCAAGCTTCATATGCCTACCCCCGTTCTTCTCATACAGTTCGATTTCAAAGACCTTGTCGTCCGGAATGGTGAACTTGTTGAATCCGAGCACAAGCCGGTTGCTACCCTTTCCCTTGATCTTCGTGTTAAACTCATCCTGATAGATGGGCTCGATGGTGGTCTCCTGCTGGATGGCGTTCTTCCGTTTCTTTTGGTCCCGTTCGAAGCATTTCACAAACTCGATGTCGTAATCGATATATGAGTTGTTCTTCAAATCAAAGACAAAGAACATATAGTCTTCATGTACATATAGGTTGGCCATCGACAACTCGAACTTATTCTCAATAACTCCCAGGCTAAAGATGTTGCGTTTCTTCTTCTTGAGTTCCTGCAAGTGCTTCGCCATCTCTTCGCTGTTCACGTCCACATGGGCGGTATAGGGTCGCTGGTCATTGTAGTTATAGGTAAAGACGGAAGTATTGCTCCGTTGAATGGTGATGTGGTAGGTGTTCATCTTCCGGTCGATAACAAACAGGTTGGAGGTACTTACAGCATCCTTGGCAGTCGCAACCTTCAGCTGGTTGTTATAGCTACTCAGTGTAAAGGATGCCTCGTTACCAGGTGTTCCATAGACAATATCGCCCGGGAAGAAGAACTCGGCCACATGCAAGTCACTCACTTCTGCCTGATAATCATGATGCTCCCATTTATTCATATCTTCATAGATATTGGGCTGCCCGTCCGTCTCTCCTGCCGGAAGGTAACGGATGTGGTAGGTATAGACGCTTCCGTCGATGCAGACCACCGTCAGGTTCGTCTCTTCTTCGAAGCCTTCGGTCTGTGCCGACAGCCGGATGACATGAGGGGCTTCCTCTACCCGGCTGGCCATCACGAGATCCTTCTGGCCGATTTCGATGTCATTCACTTGCACCGGGAATACGATATGCTTGACACAGTCGAAGGTAACGTAGATGTCCTTCGGCTGGATGGCCTGCGGCAGTGGCTGTTTCTCTTGTGCCGTCACAAGGAGCGAACACAGCAGCAGGAGAATGAGAGTCAGTTCTTTTTTCATGGTCTTCACGCTTTAAGGGTTACTGAAAAATGCAGTATAGAAGGTGATGCCCCATAGGAGGAGCACACAAAGGAGAAAAGAGATGAGTAACGATCTTATCTCCGAAAAGGCTTTTCCATCTTTACGGGCCGCATAGATACGGTAACCGAAAAATACAGCGGAAATAGCCAACAGGTAATTCAAAATATCTATCATAACTTGTCGATTAAGGTTTGTAACGGGTGACTTTTGACCGGTTCTTGCTGAGCCATTTCTTCATACAGGCGCTGTAACTCGGCTTGCACAGCCTGGCGTTTCAGCTTCGATTCCTTGGTTTCTTCTTGGATGTACATCTGATAGTTTGCCTTCAGATGTACCTTCACCTGCGAGAGGCTCATGTTCAGGATCTGCTTGGCTATCTGGGTGGTGGCGCTCACCACACTGGTCACCTCACTGGCCATCGTTCCGATGGATGAAAGCGGCATGTCGATGTTCTGCACCAGTCCCTGTTCCATCCGCTTGGCAGCACTGGCCTTCAGATTGTTCGGCAGGTTCAGTCCTTCCATGGCATCGTTGTCATAAATGACGAACGATACGGGGTTGATATTGTCCCCCACCTTCAGACTACTCACCGCCACATCCAGCCGACTGGCTCCCAAGGTAGCCACCCCGTAGAAGAGGGTGTTGGCCGGTATCTTCATGCCGGCTACGGTCACGTCCTCCAGCAGACGCATTCTGACGGTGCTTCCCGTCACCACCGTCTGGTCACCGTGGATGCAGGCCTTAAACAGGTTGCTGCTCACCGGCACGGCGGTCTGCTGCTTCCGCATCCGTTTTCCGTTCTCCGCCACATAAATGGGCTTGCTTTCCTCCAGGCTGTCCAACAAGGGGCTGGACGGTTGCGCGGCTTCCTTCTTTTTCTTGTCCTCATCGTATTGGAGGATGCGCTTATACATCTCCTTGCGGTAACGCTCCGATTCGTCCAGGTCCTTGCGGATCCGGGCATTCTTCCGGGCCTCCCGGATAATCTCGTTCAGGGCTTCTTCGTCTTCCAGCCCGTCCAGCTGCTGGTCCAGCTGCTGTGCGAAACGTCCCTGCCGTCCTCCTCCATAGCCCGACATCACCTCGCTGTAGGGGTCTCCCTGCATTCGCCGGATACGCTCCAGCTTCCGTTCGTCATACTGTTCCTCCCGGTTGTGCAGGTCGAAATAGAAATCCGAGCCCTTCACGTCCGATTCCTTCCGGATGCGTTCTTCCTCTTGTTTTTCCAACTCATCCCGCTTATAGGCTTCCAGCTTGTCGCCGGCCTTTTCCGATTCCTGGGCGGTAGGTTCAAAAAAGGCGGAAGCATCCTCTTTCTGCTGCGTCTCTTCGGGCTGTCCTGCATGGATGAAGAACACGTAGATAAACAGTAGGCCCAGAATGACGGGGATGCCCATCAGCAGCTTGTTCTTATCCTTGAAGAGTTCATTCGCTTTCATGGTCTGTCGTTTTTGGGGTTGCAGATTCTGTCAAAGTCTCATCGTCGGCATAGCCGCCTTGTTCCACGGGGGCCGAATAGTGTACAATCCAGTCCTCGATCTTGGCCCCGTGGGCATTGTCTTCACTGCGCGAGACATCGTAGATGGTAAACTCAGCCACGATTTCCCGGGAGATGCTGCCCCGGGCCCGGTAGCCGGTCTGTGTGAAGGAGATTTTTCCGGTCGTAGGAATCGTCTGGGTATCAATCTGAATGTCCTTGATGCTCACGTCATACCGGATATTCTTCTGAATCAGCGAGTTCTGCATGTTCACGTCGTTATACTCGTTCAGCAGTTCCTTTCCTTTGTTTCCTATGAGGTTCAGCGCATACTTCACATGCTTTTCATAGGTGTTCTCGTCAAACGCATACCAGCTTTTGACAAAGCTCTTCACATGGTTCATGTATTCATACTTGCGCATGGCCAGCGAAGGCACGGCACTGGCGGTATATACTTCTCCCTTCCGGTCAATGACCAGTGCCTGGGCCTGTGCCTTTTCGATCTGCACAGACAGATAGATGAGACAGCTCACAAAGGCAAGGGTCAGCAGTACGCAATAGCCGACGGAGAGACGGATGGTCAGTCTGACTGCATCATCCGCAGACTTAAATTGGGTCAGGTTCATGGCTTACTTACTTTGGGTTATCGTTGATAAAGCTCTCTCCTATCGAGGCGGCTCCGCCTACGTTCGTCAGCCTGGTGGCTGCTCCGGCTCCGCCCAACAGGGCAACGGTGGCTGCCGTAGTCACAATCGACACGGCCTTTGAGATAATCTTGCCCGCATCGCTGTGTCCCACGATCTTCGAGGCCAACCAGAAACAGCTGCAATAGGCTCCGATCAGCGCCAGGTCCATCCCCAGATACTGGAGCTGTGTGGTGGCTCCGTCCACCATGTCGGCACTGGGGATGTAGATGGCTTTCAGGGTCTGCCACATGATCTGATTCAGGATATTGATGACCGTAAAGACCATACAGCTGGAGCAGAGGGTTCCGAACCAGACGTTCAGCTGTTTCTGAAAGACCGGCAGCATGCTGACGGCAAAGACAAAGGGTCCCAAAATGACCAAAATCTTGACAATTACCACGCCGATGCCCAGGATGATAATCTGGATGACTCCCACCAGCAGAGCCGCAAAGGCATGAATGACCAGCGTAACCAGGTTGATGGGATTCAGCAGCTGCACGATTTTCTCCACACTCGACCGCACGCCTTTCATCTCGTCCTCTTCTTCCTTCTTGTCCAGCTCGTGCTGCATGGCTCCGGTGGTATCGGCTCCGTCCGCCACTTCGGATTCCAGCGCATGCTTGTCATATTCGGCCAGCATCTCACCCTGTTCGTCCGCCTGCCGGGTCATAAACTGGGCAAACTCCTCCGCCCGGCTGGAGGTCAGCGAAGTGGCTTCATTGATGACTTCCATCGTTCCGACGATGGTTTGCGCAATGGGCTTATACAAGGTCAGACAGAACATCAGCACCAGGCAACGGGCGATTTCCATCATGTCCGGAAACTTGTCTTCGTTCGGGGTCAGCAGCTGGCTGGCTCCATGGTAGAGGTAGTTGTAGGCCATGTTGCAGATGAAGCAGATAACACCTACACCAAAGGCGATAACGGTCATCTTCGATACCAGTTCCATGGTCAGACCGTCCGTGATCTGGAGTCCCCAGAGGAAATTGTCTTGATTCATAAGGCTTCTAGTTTATGTGTCGGGTATAGGCGGCCAAACGTCCCTGGTAGTAGGTCTTGCGGTTATGCCCTTTCAGGCTCTTGTAGATGACTACCGAACGGACCGATTCATTAAACTCTCTCATCTCTTCGGCGGCTTTCTCCACCGATGCCTTCACCTGTTCGATAAACTGCATTCTTCCTTCGGAGTTCATCGAAAAGTAGCTGGTCACGGTGGCCACCTTAAACAGCAGGTCCGTACTCAGACTCAGGTTGACGGTCACTCCCTGAAAGTTCAGAAACTTCAGACAGTTGTAGTTCGACCCCACGTTCATGTAGAAACTGTAGTCGCTGCTCAGACAGGCTACGTCATCCAGCAGATCTGCAAGATCCTTGAGCGAACGCAGCTGCTTGAGCTGGTCAATCTTCTGCAAGCCGAGACGCAGCTTTTGGGCATCTACCATCTCGTTGATCTGACTGGCCCATTTCTTCACATTTGAAGCCCATTCAAAAGAATTCAAATAGGTATGCCCCGGGTCATGCACAACCCACTGGGCTTTCGTCTCCAGGCTGCTTCCGGTGAGCAGCACCAGAGCGAGGATAAAGGCTGTAAGGTACTTTTTCATAACAAAGGTCTTATAAGATGAATAACACGGTAAATATCACGCAGACAATCCAGGCCAGCAGGTAGCTCCGGGCATTCTCCTTCTTCATGGCCAGTGCCCATACCACAAAGATCAGGGCTACTCCCAGCAGGGCAGCAGCAATGCTGCCGGCCACCCCGTTGCTCTGGGTGTAGAAGTCACTGCTCCAGGTGGACAGTTGGGTCAATCCTTCAGTAGCATCATCCATGGCGTTTCCTCCTTTCTTCCAGATACAGGTTGATGGCCGTATAGGTGGATCCGGTCTCATTGAACAGCTGCTTCAACCGGACCACCGTCGATTGCCGCGAGTCAAAGGCAACGGCTGCAAAATCCGAAACTTCGTTCCGGAAGATGAAGGCATCGTTCGCCATCTTGATAAAGAACTCCCTCCAGCGGTCGGTCCGCTGCAGCGATTCAATCATATTGATTTCCTCATCGGTGATGGACAATACGGCTTGCACCTCCGGCAGGTTCTGCCGGTGCTCCGAGTGGTCCAGTATCACCTTCGTCGCACAGTTGATGATGATCGAATCCTTGATGCCTGACGGCATGTTCTTCAAGAATAAGATGTTCTGCGCAGCCAGGGTGATGCTTCCCTCTTTCTTGCGGAAAGTTCGGTACAAATAGGCTATGAAGTCACCAAATTTCTCATCCTGCAGAAAGTCCAGCGCTTCATCGATAATCAGTTCCTTCATGATACCCTGGCGCTTCTTGATCTTATCGACAATCATCTGCAGGGTGATGATGGCCACCAGCGGAAAGTATTCCTTCTTCGAGGCATCTTCCATATCGAAGGCTATCAGCCGGTCATGTACAATATCCACGTTCTCCTTCGCATTGAGCAGGAAGCTCAGTTCACCAGTACAGTAGGGTTCCAACAGCAGGATGAGCTCTTCAATCTCAAACTTCTGCTTTTCAAACTCACTCATCCGCTGACTGAACACTTCCTTCAGATAGAGGCGGTAGGTCTTCATGTCCGGAAAGATGCGTTCATGCTTCTCCCCTACCGACGAATTGTTCACATAATCATAGAACCCGACAATGGATTTCCGGAGGATGGCCGTCTCCGCCGGCACCATCTGTTCCCGAGCCTTCCAGATGTAGCTGATGATGGCCACAATGGTCTTGATCTGGTCATCCGCAGACTCGGCATCCGATGTGTCGATATACAGGTATCTGCCGTTCTTGTCCCGGTCACAGAGGAAGGGGTTGAAGGCAAACTTCTTCTGTTCCGTAGAGTCAAAATATTTTCCCCGATTCAAGGCTATCATCGAACGGTAGGATCCGCCGATGTCGATGATCATCACGTCTCTTCCCAGTTCGTAGCTCTGCAGGATGTAGTTGTTCAGCCAGAAGGACTTTCCGCTGCCGGAAGGACCGATGACAATCCGGTTCTTGTTGTTCAGGGTCGGATAGTCCCACAGGTTGATCTTGACCGGTGTGCCGAACCGGTCGTTGTAGATATGTCCCTTGGCATCCGACAGATACATGCCTTCCTTCTGCAGATAGCAGATGGCCTGCTTGGTGGTATTCACAAAGCCCCGGTAATTCGAGCGGGCGTTGCCGGGGATGTTCGTGAAAAACAGGTTGCAAAGTTCGGCATTCTCCACATAGCAGCTGCTCTGGTTCATGAAGCTGTACCCCTGCTGCGCCAGGGCTATCTTCCGCATCAAGGAAGTATGGTCTGTATCGTTCAGGATGACGTTGAAGGCGGTATAGGCCGTCTGATAGTCAAACTTCGTGATTTCGTTGCAGAAGGCTTCCTGTTCCCGCTGCTTCTCCGCTGCCGGTGGATAGAAGTTGGTGATGTAGTTGAGTGCATCCTTCTCCGCCCCGATGGCCGTCACGGTGGCATCCGGATCCGTAATCTCGATCACCACATTCACGATGTGGTTGAACGGAAGTCCCAGTCCCAACGGATAGAGCATCGAACACTTGCTCTTGATGTTGTCAGGTATCTCGATCTGCCCGCCAAAGGCTTTCGACTTGCCGGTGTGGGGCAGGTTCAGTTCCTTCAGATGTTCTCCCTCGTTTGTCAGCGAAAGCATGGCCACATACTGCTGCCCGATCTTCATGGTCCCGTCCTTGGTGATGGCCATGGGATTGACGGCTTTTTGGGTGGCATCCGTTTCCGGAGTTTCATAAGACAGATTGATGTAATCGTAGATGGCGTTGTTGAGTTCCACCTCGCTCATCTTCCGGATCTCAAACTGCTGGATGGAGGCCAGACCATTCTCGAAGTTCATCAGAAAGGCTTCCATTTCCTTCAGCCGTTGCGGATAATCCTTATACGGCTGCTTGAAGGGGAAATACTGCTTCCGCAACAGCGAAGTGGAAGTGGCGCTTTTCCGCAGCTTTCCAGGCCGGTTCCCGTTGGTAAACGTCACATACAGGTTGGAATAGCTGTTCAGGATTTCCTTTCCGTCAAAGTGCCGGTTGTTCTCAGCTATCAATGCATTGGTGGAGTATTCCGTGTTCCGGTATTCGCCCGTATAATAGAAGTTCTGCTGGTGTACCACAGTTCCGGCAGGAAGCATCTTCAACAGGGCTTCCAGCCGTTCGTGGATGTAGAGCGCATCACTCTCCGAAAGGGTGAAGACCTCCGGCAGAAACAGCCGATACCCAACCGTGATGTCCCCATTGCCGTTGATGATCGCATCTTCGGTGATGGTCTGGATGGGCAACACATCCCCCAAATCCACCGAGCGGTCCGTCAGTTCCACTTCGCTCTGACGACTGTAGATCAAGACCACTACCAGGGCCAGCAGTCCAATCAATAGGGTGATAAGTAAGATGATTCCAATCATTTGCTTCTTTGCAGGATAAATTTGAAAATCTGTTTCTTGTCTCTAATCTGGCGCGGTGTCGCGCTTCGCACACTGATACCGGTCAGATAATCCGGGTTACCGGCTTTATGCTCTTTCTTGAGGGTCCCGAACAGCATCCCGGAGAGTCCCAGGATGCCGGATACGATACCGATGATGAATACCGGATGCAGCTGCTTGAAGATGCTGAAAATGATAATCAAGGCCACCACCAGCATAAAGACGGCAAATTGCCCGGACGACAAACCGAAGAACCTGATCGGCTTGTTGATCTTCCGCATGGTGCGCATAGGCGTTCCCTCCTTAGATAATGAGGAAAGCTACCATGATAACCACTACGGCTATGATCCATCCCAGCAGGTATTCCTTGGCGTGGGGATTGTTGGTGGCCAGCGAATAGATGACAAAGACCAGGGCAATGCCCAAGACAGCTGCCAGAATATACTTGGCCACATCGAGGATGGTATCAGCTCCTTCCTTCGCCTTGTCCGTCACCTCAGAAAGGCTGCTGATTTTCAGCCCGCTCTGGGCTTCCACTACCTGGACTGTTCCCAACAGCATGAAGAAGACCATCAGCGTAAAGATGGCTCTGCTGTGTTGGCTCACGAAGTTTCTTGCTCTCTCTTGGGTCTTTTCTAATGTTTTCATGGTTTTCAATATTTGGGGTTATACATTGATCTTTTCCAGATCTTTCCATTCCACTTCCTTATAGCGGATGAAGTGGGGAGGTTCCTGTGCTTCCTTTCCGACTTTCCCTCCGGTGTAGTAGAAGGTTCTTCCGCTGTGAAACAGGTCAGCCAGTTTCTCGGCCACCTCCTCCTCCACCACGTCCGACTGAAAGATGATGTTGATGACCGGTGTCGTAGAAGCTGCAGGAGCTCCATCTTCCTTCTTTTCTCCCGGTTTCTTGCCGGTCTTCTGCTCCACCTTGGCAGTAGGCTTGTTGCAGTACCACCAAACGAGTCCGGCTGCGAGTCCTACCAATAGCAGAACATCCGCAAATCCTCCTAAATCAGCTGCCATATCAGTAACCAGGTTATCAGTGCAACAAGATAGGTAATGATGGCTTCCTTGGTTCGTTCGTGGTTGCTGATCAGCTTTTTAAGAACTGCCAGCCCGGCACACACAAAGCCAACGCCAATCAAGGTAGTCCCTATTTCACGATACAGGGCTATCAGGCCAGATACATCCGTACTAGCTAAAATGACTAAAGGTTCCATAAGATGAAAGGGATTAGATTAGTATAGCAAGAACTTGATGCCGACATTCCAGATCGTATTCCAGTCTTCCACAGACAAAGGATTCCAGAATTGCTGTACACGCCCCAACAGAGCGATACGCGGGGCTACGAAGACTTCCAGTTCGGTTTCCAGTTTCGGGCCGACAATAAAGGTGTATTTTTCATCAGGCCGCTTGTCAAACTCGCAACCGATAAAGGCTCCCAGACCTACGTTCCAATAGACGGATTTGAGGTTGGTGACAATCGTATAGTAATAGCCTCCGTCCAGATGAAGGTCCCATGCCTTTTTATCTGCCCATTCGGTTTCTACCGGTGCAGGTGTTTCCGGAGCTGCCGGTGCATTCCGCGTGGTTACAGGTGCAGAAGACGTAACCGGAATCGTGGCCGGATCCGACTGTTGGGGTATGGCGTAATCGTAAGGCTTTTCCAAATAGCTGATACCGGCTTTCCAGTAGCCCTTCCGGTTGACGTACTTCGAAAACGACAGGTTGCCGTAGTGCGCATAACCGCCAAAGATATTGCTGCCGTAGTTCAGCTCCAAGGCAGAGATGTTTTTGTAGTGGCGTTGCGCGTAGGTGTCGATACTGCCTGCTGTCAGCAGGCAAAAGATGACTGTTACAAGGTTCCGGTCCATGGCGTTTTCAAAGGATTAAGGGTTTATACTAGGTTTTATTTATTGCTCCTATTTGCATCAAAAGGATACAAAAAGTTATAATTTGATTTCTTTTCGTGTCTCAAACATATAGATTATATACGAAACAACAAATTTTCTAACACAATAAAACCAGCTTCTTCTGCATAACTTAATCTACATTAAAAAATGCACATGATTCTCATTCCATCATCTGGTCATAGCTGCTTCTTCGTTCCTGGGTTTTGAGGGCTAGAGGGCATAAAGCTTTTACAGGCAAAAATCGATACACGAAGACCGGAGTTTACTTGCGCTCGCGCAGACGGATTACGGAGAAAACAATTATTCTCCGTAACTTTTAACCTGTTTTGTTCGCATCTTTTCGCAAGTAGTCGTAATTTGCATGCATAATATGAGACGAATGGATAAAAGTGCAATCATCCATACGCTACAAGAGCAGGGAGGTTTCATAACCACAGGTGAAGTGAAAAGCCGCGGTGAATACAAACAACCCCGCCGTGCCGCAGAAGCCGGAACGGTCATACGGCTTCGTAAGGGTATCTATGCAGTCAGCCTTGCTTTTCGATTTAAAAGTTTTTTATTTCATTCAATACTTGTTTAAAAAATATCCAGTTCAGCTATGGCCACGCCATCGGCTGAATGCAAAGGCTTAATCCGAACATAACGCGCTTTCACCTTTTTCTTCAAATAGAAATACCTCTTGGAAGGATCATTTACTAAGTTTCCAAAATCAAAGGATTCCAGATCTTTCCACTGCTGTCCGTCAGAACTCACTTGCAAAATGCCATAACGCATGCCCAACAATGGCTTCTTTTTCAAAGGCAGATAGGCAAATCCATGAATATCCCGTTTCACACCCAAATCGATACTGATATGATGATTGCCTGCCGACACCCAATGTGTCACAGGATTAGCATCTAAAGCCATCTCTGCGGCATGCCCGTTACTTGATTGAGTGTCGGGAAGAATCCTCCACTTTTCCCGACTGAAACCCATCTGCTCGTCCAACATCGCTCCTTTCAATCCATGCAATATAGCTACGGCTTTTAACTTGCCGCCATCCATCATGAAAGGACCTTGATACACTATTGAGGTTTCATCTGGATTCTTACCATCAGTGGTATAATAAATCGTGTATCCACCGTTCAAATTGGCAGATGCATCTTCTCCATGTGATTTCCAGTTGAATTCCTGTTTATAGGGATAGAGGGTAACCTTTCCCTGCTTGTCACAACTATAAGTCAAACGTGGAGCATGCGCCCTATAATAATGTGCAGAAATATTACAGACGGAAGGGTTCAGACGACTTTCAAGAATACGAATACGAATTTTGTCCGTTGTCACCTCGGGAAAACGCAGAATACGCTTATACCCGATGTTGGTAGCACCGGCTATTTGTTGCCAATTGCCGTCTATCCAGGCATCCACCGCATGTTTTTCCACGCGCTCGCCTCTTTGGGCTATCGCTTCCTGAATGAGAAGCCGGTTAATCGTAATCGGACGAGGACACGACAGTAATATTTCCATTTTTCCCTCCTGCTGCAAAGTAATATAGGTATCCGCATTCCCGTCTAAAACTTCCCGGGGACCTTTTGTACCCTGCAGCAAATCAATGCCATAGGTTTCACGTATACGTTCCCCGGTTTCTTTCAGTACATTCACATCAGTGGGAGAGAATTTACCTTGTCGGTTAGGCGGTATATTGAGCAGGAATATCGAGTTTCCGCCTACAGCACGCTCATAAATGTCAAAGACATCATCCGCACTTCTCACCTTCTGATGCACATCATCCCGATAAAACCAACCTTCGCGAATGGATGTATTAGTTTCTGCAGGCTGATAGTGCAGAAATTTAGCGAATTTAATTACCTCTCTACTGCCCAAATTTTCATCCGTCATATCAGGAAAGAAAGAAGTAGTGTCCGGATTTTCCGCATATGGCACTACATTCCACTCGGTTTTTCGGGTGCCTCCTGCTTCATTCCCACACCAGCGGATATCCTCCCTACCAAAAATGACCGCTTGAGGAGCTAAGGTATGAATCAACTGTTTCCACGCTTTATAAACATACTTCTGTCCACCTTTTGTTTTGGGATGAGCCCCATCAAACCATACTTCATGCACCGGGCCATACTCGGTAAGAATCTCGAACAGTTGGTTCATAAAGTATTCGTTATAGTCATCCAATTCAAACTCAAATTCAGTTTTATTGGCAAACGGCCTTCCGGCTACCTTGCGTGGAATCGTGCGCTTGTTATATCGGCTTAAATTTCCATACAACCCGGAGGGGGATTCAATCTGATATAAATCGGCTGGTGAAAGATAGACTCCCAGTTTCAGTCCATATTTACGACATGCCTCTGATAGTTCTTTCAATATGTCACCTTTACCTCCCTGAAAGTCAGTAGACATAATACCGTGTTCTGTATACCGACTCTGCCAAAGTACAAATCCATCATGATGCTTGACAGTAAGAATCACTTTTTTTATTTCGGCAGCTTTCAAGGCTTTACACCACTGGTCGGTATCCAGTTCTTTCAAGTCGAAAATTTTAGGGTCCTCCATTCCGCTGCCCCATTCTTTACATGTAAATGTATTCGGACCAAAATGAATAAAAGCAATAAACTCATCCCGCAAAGCGTTTATTTGATTAAATGTCGGAATCACATGTGCAGCCTTCTCTACTATGGTAGAGGGCGAATCAACCGAATCAATTTTCAATGTATTCAGAAACGAAGGAAAAAGGTCTTGTGCTTCCACTGTACACAATCTTCCCATCATAAGTAAAATAAAAAACAATTTATTTTTCATGTTATCTAATCTATTGATATTTCGGTAAATCTTACCGAAAATTTAAAGTTAAGCAATAGGGTGCCGAGTTTTTAGATCAAAATAGATATGGTACAAGGTTTAAATCACAGATAATCATATCTCTTCAAGATATATAAACCTAATGACTTAGCAACAAATTTTCGTATGCTCAAATTATACCTAATTAACACTGTTCTAGTTTATAATCAACATATAAAGTTGTTAAATCAATGTCAAAAACGAGAATGTAGAACTGGGCACCCTAGTTATTAAGTTACAAATAGCCTATTAAGGCTCCACAATCTCTACTGACATCTGAGCATCATCAGATAAATCCGTGGCTTTCAGTTTCAAGACCACAGACTCATATGGTCTGAGAGGATCAACGTCAAGGATTCCGAGCCTAGTCATGCCCGCTCTAATCACAGCCCGGCATTTGCAAGACTCGCTAAGCCCAAAGTTTGTGACTTCAACCTTGATTAGACCTGTATTCTTGTCATAGGTTGTTTTGCCGGGCGACAGAATTGACCGCTGCATTCTGCTCTCGGGATAGTTCACGTAGGCCGAATGCACATTGCCGCTGCGGTCTGTCCCGATAAATTTGAGCGTAGACGGAGATACCAGACTTTTTTTGGCAAATGTCAAAATTAAACGGCCCTCTTTCTTGAACGACCTGACAGGAGAAATGCCTTTGCCTATATTTACATCATTGGCCGCTCCCAGTCTAACCGTTACAGCATCCAAATCTGAACACGGATCAAAGCCTTCTTCGGGAAAAACCGAAATATAGATATGTCGTGATGTAACCTTTTCAAGCGATATTTTTAAATCACGCCGCACCGGAATACATATATTCTTAGAGCTATGATGGTCGCCTGGAATGTCATTCCATTTTATTGTATCGATAACAGCGAAATTCATTTGTACCACACGCCCCAATGTGTCAAGATATACCTTAGGACGCTCATATTTGAACCACGCCTCAGATTCCCCGTCAGAATGTCTGGCGATTCCCGGCATATATGCCTCACCAATCTCCGTATCCCATTCTACTCCGTCAGGCGACCGCATATAATAGGCTATTCTACCGAACCAGTCGTTAACAATAAGATTATACTGCACGCTGTCTCTCCATACAACCGGGTCTTCAAATTCCCCCTCAACGGGAGGATACACGCTGTTGTCACCCAGCAGATGATAGGTTGATATGCCATCCTTGCTTATCCACACACCTCCCCCGCGGTCAATCATAAGAAAGGATCCATCAGGTCTCCTTGTGAATGTAAGGTTTGAAAGTCCTTCCTTTATTTTATGCCCTCGGGTGTCAAAATCGAAATTGCCATAGGTCCATACCCTGCTGTCAAGACTGTCAGCAATATAATAACCGTCTATGACATATACGATTACTCTGCCGTCATCAAGCATAAAGGCTTCAGGGTTGTGGCCTTTGCCGATTGAATTCCTTATCTTAAAAGGCCCTGACAGGCTGTCTGAAACCGCATGATATACAGTGGAATTTGGCCAAAACATATGTCCGTTAGGTGAACATTCGAGCCATCCGCAAACAAAAAGATGGTAAACCCCTTTGTCATCCTTAATGATATTTCCACCCCAAAAAGAAATGGAATCCGATTCTATGCCATTGTCGGTGAAGCGCATCTTCACACTGTCAGTACCCCATACAGCATTTTTCTCATGTCCGGTCATAGGAAGAAAACGATCGACAAATCTGCATCCCTTCATAATCTTCGACCATTCCTGGGGTCGTTGTCGTTCTGTGATTTGGGCGGTCATACTGACAGATATAAACAGAAAGAACACCACATACAACGCAATCCTAAAGTAAGATGAAACCATTAAATAATTCCTCATAATTTATGTATCTTAGCCTAAAAAAGTTGACTGTTTTTAAGTGAGTATACTTCTTTTCTCGTACAAATCATATTATCAATAACTACATTTCATTTTTCAAACGCCGAAGTTACATGACGACCAATCCAAACCTGCGGTTGTTCAATACCGAACATATATCCGATAGTCGAAGCGATATCGTAAACCATTGTACACTCCGGAATTTTGTATCCCTTCTTAATCCCTTTGCCATATAGTACAATGGTAGTTTGCATCTCTTTCATTGTTTTGCCTCCATGTCCTGTATTGATACCACCATGATCTGCAGCAAGTATAATCACTGTTTCATCCATCATTCCAGCATCTTCTACAGCCTTGACAATCTCACCCAAAGCCTTATCCAAATGAGCTACAGTTGTAAAATATTGTTCCGATTCCCATCCATACGTATGTCCGGCACCATCAGGTTCAGCAAAAATTACAGAACAAAAGACCGGTTTCTTAGTCTTTATATAATCAACAGTAGAAGCTACAGCCAACTGCGTATCTGCAGAAGATAATCCTGCGGACGTAATATAATTAACAGAAAGCGTATCTACCAGATAGCGCATTCCGTCCCATTCATAGATAAAGCCCAGTTCTGCTTCTGGCATTTGTTTACGCAACAGATAATAAATATCAGGGAATTTCCCATTTTCTGTAAGTACACGCGAAGGCAACTCCGGTGTCCGGCTGCCCCATTCAGTATATCCGTGTATTTCAGGACCTGCTCCCATAAACATAGATGCCCAGTTTACTGCACTTGAAGACGGAAGTACAGAGCGATTTTCTACAGTCGAAGCTCCTTCTGTTATCAGTTTTCTAAATACAGGCATATCAGCACCATTGTTAATACAATAAGAACTAAGACCATCAAAGCCTATAAGAATAACATGCTTAGGAGGATTCTGTAATTTACTGCCTCTGTTCCCATTTACTCTACACGATGCTAGGCTGATTACTGCCAGCAATACAAATAATATTTTCAAGTCTTTCATAATATTTTATACATTATTTTTATATCTAACTTATTAAAAATAATTAGTTTATCGATAAATATTAGCAAAATAAAATAAACAAAACTAATGATGTTCATTATCTTCAATAGTATCCTACCACACATTAAAGCTATGAGCAAAACAATACTTGGCCTATATGAGGAAATCGTAACCGATGCTTTGAAAAGTTGTTTAACAAAGCTATGCAAAATTATTAAAACAGCATTCATCCAGCTCATGACTTTATCTGCCTAATAATTGATTTCACCCTAATGAAGCATTATTCAGACAGATCTGAATAATGCTTCCAGCGATTGTGTGAACGTGATAGGATGCAGCTCAATTTCTTCCTTATGCAGCAGCGGTTTGACAAAAGTGTTAGAAAAGCCATTGCTATCGACACTAACTACATTTTCAAAGATAATGAAATGCAACCTCAAAGTTATTGTTCATAATCCAGCAATCTATTCAATATACTGCACCTGCTTCCACGATACTGCATAACGGACGACAGTGAGAATAGGCTTTCATCTACTTACTCAAAAATGGTCATTGGAACTTCCCCTGTCCATGTATCAGGCTTTTCCACACCAAACAGATTCAGAATCACAGAAGCCGTATTTACGGTATTGTTTGGCTCTGTCAAATTCATGCCTTTACGTATTCCAGGACCGGTTATTCCCCACGGAACAATCATTTCGTCCGAACTTGTGCCGCCATGTCCGTAATTTATACCCCCATGGTCACTAATAAACATAAAATAAGTATCGTCATATAAACCAGAGGACTTCATATTTTCAATAAAACGCCCGATTTCCTTATCTGCCTCTTCTATGGAAGCTATATACTCATCAGACATCCATTGATGTTTATGACCTGCATGATCTGTATGAACTGAATACAGAAAAACAAATGTGGGGTTGTCCTTGTTAGACAAACAAAAACGAAAAGCTTTTTCATAATTAGGCTTATAGGCATCGTTTTCCAGAAAACTGACTTCATCCACATTCTTTTTATTATAAGGATAGAACAGATTAATCCAGTTATAATAGAAAGCCGTCTTAACACCGGAGACTTCCTCTTTCAGCACACTAAAAACTGATGGATAATACCCGTCGGCATCCTTAGCTGGAACCGGATACTTACTTTCCTCCAATGTCCAACCGTTACCAAAAACCCCATGCTGTTCCGGACCGCTTCCCGTAAGATGACTTGTCCAGTTTGGCAAAGTAACAGAAGGCATAACCACTCTTGTGTCTAAAGACAAAGCACCCTCTGACAATAATTTATCCAAATTAGGAGTCTTCGCCTTAGTAAACCCCTCTACAGAGATTCCATCCAATGCAATAGCTACTACCCGTTTCGGAGATTCGGTTGTACATGATACAAACATTGCACAAAACATCACTACACCTAATAATTTCTTTCCCATAATACTCTAAATTTATTTATACTTTTTTGAGCAAGTTATGCAAGTTCACTTTCAAGGGAACAAGGATAAAAGAAAACAGAAGCTAAAATTCTTGCGACCAGGAAAGTGAACATTTACAATACTTAAACCGTTTATTTAATCCTATCTGTAATCCAATAATGTTGAAACCTTAGCCTGCTTATTTGTACTGAAGCGTATCCAGCGAGCTTGGAAGCCCGACGGGAACTCATGGGTCAAGACCTCACCTGACTTCACATCAAAGCTATCATATACCATCCATTCTCCATTTCCTGTAGGATCAATTTCTACCGAAAATGTTACGCTATCTGACGAATCATGCCACAATTTCAGCGTTTTCCGGTCATAAAAAGCCATAAGGTAAGCATCTGAATACTCACCTGCTTTCACATCTGCCTTATCCCAAGGACCGCCAGAGCCAACCGGTTTGCCCAGTTTCCACAAATCATCAATAGCCCCAGCCCAGACAGCAGCTTTGCCATCTTCAGATACAATGATATGTTCATTACCATCCGCATCAGCTGGATCTATTCCAGTAAGTACCATCATACCTCTATACGAAGCGTAATCGTTTATCCGATAAGAATGCGTGGATACCGGACGAATTTTAGCGAAACCGTCCGCGTTTTCTGCAGGCAGTTCATAAAACGTACCCATGCAACTAAACAAGTCTCTTTCTGTAGCGACTTCCCTGCATATACGCAACTGATTATCCATCATCAAGCTTGCATACTGCTTATTGCCCAAAGGGAGTCTCCATCTTCTGCCTTTATCATCCTGTATTAAAACAGAAGAAGATTCCACTGATACGGTCTGAGAAGGTATTGCACATTTTTGAGAAATAAAGTCACGCATCTCACGGTCTGACTTGCGTATCAGCCGTAATGTATCATCCATTTCATAATATCCGGTTTCAACCACACCTTTACCGGTAGAACGGTTAGCCACCAGCCCCAGTGATTTTCTGTCATCGCCCAGAGCATACAGAAGCCCTCCCACAGAAGAACGTGATGACACATCTGCAAGTCCTTCAAATATTCCATCGGGGTTTCCCGACCGGTCATCTTTATCGGTATAGGTAAAGCTAACCGTAGTCTTTGCCGGCTTGTCTGTCTTGACGCGCACCCATTCTCCTTTTTCTGCAGGACTGAAAGTTACGTATTGTGAGGTCTGTGGAGCAAGTAGAATGTCTTTCAATACACACCACTCTCCATTGCCGGAAGCATCCGTCTCAAATGTAAACACAACCGGATGATTGGAATCATTCTTAATCCATGCCGTTCTGTAATCCCATCCTGCAAAAAGAAAAGGCTCTGAATAAACTCCAGCGCCAACCTCTTCTTGTTCCCATACAGAACCGGAAGCCGTAGAGGGACCAAGCTCATCAGGTTTTGAAAGAGAAGTAAACCATAAATTGGAATTAGACTGTCCAGGACCGGCCAGACCTCCTTTTGCCTTGCGCTTGTTCAGGAATTCATTCTTCGCAGTATCATCACATCCAAAAACAAGGCAGTCTCCCCAGCGGGCAAAATCGCCTATCACTTTAAGATAAGCAGAACGAGGTCTGATTCCGGCACTTGAATGAGCCGTAAAAGTTCCAGGGAAACGCCAGAACATGCCGTGCATAGTCATCAGATAATCCGGAGCAGCATCGGTTCCTATATTACGTATTCTCGGCCATTCCGTATTCCATCCATGAGCACCGTCATAGCTATGGCTTGCCTTGGGAAGACGGTAAAATGACCAGCCCTTTCCTGCTTCACGCACACCAACGATAACTGACTTGTAATCCCAACCAGTAGCCCAGATAGGATCTGTTTCCGAATTTGGGTTTCCATAAATACCTCCGGGCCCCGTAACCTCAACGAACTGATTACGACGAACTACTTTCCAATCATTTCCATTCCACTCGGCCAAGACTCCAGACTCTATATTAAATTTCGACAATGCTTCAGTCGATTCCTCACCGTTATTGGTGAAAATCACAACACCCTGGCCTGAATAAAGACCTTTGCCGTGAACTCCAGGAAGCATAGCTCCTATAGGACCATAACTGCCAGACTTTTCTTCAGTCTTCACAAAATTTGCATCCTTATAAAGTTCGGTTACATTTAGGGTATGCACATCCACCTCATATATACCTTCCTCCATAGTTCCGTAATATATTTTATTTTCCGGATCGGAAAGATGCCTTGCATTACCGGTATGTCGTCCAGGCATTATCTCATAAGGTATCACCCGTACCCCCCCCAACGAATCAATGGAATAAGGTCCAATAAACAACTGACCGCTTTCCTTATGTATCATCCGGTTAGCGGGGGTCCCTCCTGTACTTTCGGGGTGTACTATCTGCTTCCTGTCAGAAGTGATTTCATACAGTTTATCACTCGATCCCTCCGGAAGATGGGGGCCATAGGTAATTACCCATAAACGGTTTGCCCATGGTACAACTGCACCCGTTCCGCATTCCCCTTCATTATTATAATATGCCAGTCGGGGGTAAATTCCAGAAACGGAATCAATCATTTCCTTTTCTGATTCCAATGGACTACATCCCACAAATAGAGCTGCCGATAAAAACGTCAATATTCTGTTCATATTTTCACTCATTTATGTCCTTTAAAAAATAGAGGACAAATTTAAATAATACTTCGGTAATCTTTTAACGAAAAAAATAAAAGTTAAACAATAGAACCTACAAAAGTCGGTTCAAAAATACTAAAGAGGTCATTGAAATATTGTCAAAAACAAATGGTTAAGCATGAAAATAAAAATTCGGATTTCACCTCGGTTTCCAATTGTTTTTCCACTCTATGACAGGCATCCCTGCTTTATCAAATTCAACAGGCAACCAAATATAGCTGGAATACATCAAGCTATCCGGTTTCCACACATCCGCCATGAAAATGAATTTGTCCTCTGATACAGGAAACACAAATGTGCCTTGTCCGCCAAATGTCTTTTCAGACCCAGGCCCGATAAACGGATGCGGATGTTGCGTCCACGGTCCCCAGATGGAAGGAGCCGAAAACATACGAGCTTCATTAGGTTTCCAACCGGTACAGCCGGATGTTATCATCCAATAGATATTCTCGTGTTTAAAAATAGTCGGTGCTTCATTGTGACCGCCCGGAAAAAGACGGATATACTTTCCTGTATAGCCTTGGTAATCATCCGTCAGCTCGGCAATCTGCAAGGTAAGATTCTCTTCGGAAGAATAGATATGATAAGCCTTTCCATCATCATCCACAAACAAAGTCATATCGCGGGACATTTGCCCATCCTTCAAGTCACGATGTACAAAAAGCCCTTTCTCAACTGCTTTCCTCCACTCCGAAGTCCACCATTCTTTATATTTATCCCAATCCCATTTCATATTTCTGTCTGACAGAGACATATTCATTGGAAATACTCCGGAATTGACACGCATGGAGCGGACAAAGCGATAAGGTCCCACAGGAGTATCACTTATCGCCATACCGACACGGGCCGCCTCATACCCCCTACCCTTCAATTCAAGATGAAACCACAAAACAAATTTTCCGGTCTTCTGATTGTATATCACCTTAGGACGCTCCATAATACAACCTTTCCCTATCTCACTGTCCGTTTCAGGTGATACAGACAAAGCAACTCCCTCGTGTTTCCAGCTACATAAATCAGTAGATGAATAGCAATTCACCCCTACTTCGGTGATGTATCCTTTGGCCGGACGATGCTCGCCAAACCAATAATATTTGCCACCATAGACCAATATTCCCCCGCCATGCGCATTAATATACTCGCCATCAATGTCTTTCCAACTATTCTGACCCTTTCCAACTGTTGCCAGCAAGACAAACAAGCCCCATAAGACTAATACTCTTTTCATACTGAATCATATTATACAAATAAAATTAATGGAGGATAGATCTACTACTTATCCCTAGCAGATTCCATCCTCCTAACAAGTCAAATGCCTATTGAAAACGTTTTTTGCCTTATCTCTCTGCCGGTTGGTCTGCTGTAACAGGCCAGAACGGATTCTGATAAATCACTGAAGTAGAAGGATCACCCGGTGTAGAGGCAGTAAGTTGCAACTGCTTCACCATAATGGGTTGCAAGTAGTGGGCCATCTTCCAGGTGCAGCCTTCATACCCTGGTTGAGCAGCATAGCGCTCGAACGGACGAAGGTATTCGCTACGGTCCTTTGAGGAGACGTTCGAATCTTCAGAACCATCGGCAATCAAGGTTGAGTTGCCGTCCGTTCCCATGTACCATTCCTCCATCGGTGTATTCCATAAGTGCATACCTTCGATGTGGTACGGATTCTCCATCAATTGATCCATCGCACGCCAACGGCTCAAGTCCATATAGCGGAGACCTTCGGCCATAAATTCGCAACGACGCTCGCGACGGATGTTATAGAGTGTTTCGTCAACAAGCTTTCCGGCTGTATAAGCTCCCCAGTCGTTTTCGGCCTCCTTGCTCATATCCGTCAGGGCAATGGTCTTGTTGAAATCTTCGTCCACTCCTGCACGACGACGTAAAGCTCTCCAATAATTCTGCGCGGTAGCGTCCAAATTTCCATTCAACAAATAGCTCGCCTCCATATAATTGAGCAAAGCTTCAGCGGAACGGAATACCACAGCTGCGGTATAACCACCACCATTGGCATAATGCTTGCGATTGAACGAACCTCCTTTGCGAACCACATAACCGGTGACGTAACCGCGTTCGCTGTCACTAGTGGTAATAAGGGGATAAGGCTCCTCCATAACTACTTCCGTACCTTCGCTGTTGTCAACCTCAAACAAAATGTTCTTCTGTCCGGGTTCTTTCAAAAACACACTGAGCCGGGGGTCACGGTTCACACGGACATCACCTATCTCCTTGTCACCCATATAGTAGCCATCTCCATCGGCATACGTTCCATGCGTATAGACCGGCGTACCATCCTGCATCAGGAAGCTCTGTACCAATCCGCGGGTGAGACCAATACGATAGTTACCACGGCAGGCAGCCGCATTGATGTTGTGTGTTTCAACGCCACGGGCATATTGACGCCACATCAGCACTTCGGATACATTGCTCAAATCCTCCTGCGCATACATATCAAGTATGGGGTTGGCAGGGTCGGTGGCCGATTGCGGCACAAGACCAGTGTTTGGGGTAAGCTGATTCACATACTTGTCACCCACTTCCTTGGCGGCTTCGGTAGCCTTCTTCAAGAAGAACTCTATCTCTTTTTCTATGCTTCCCGCAGGATAAACATATCCGCTGTGCAAGGCGGCACCGGGCCATCCTTCACCACCGGGCACAAAAGCCGTACCTGCAAAGTTCTTCAACCAAGATGCCTCAAACAGAGCCACACGGCTCTTGATAAGCAAGGCCACATCGCGGTTGATGCGGGTAGTCGCCATATCCACGTCTTTCATAAAATCGGCAGCTCTTTCCAAATCTTCGATGATGAAGCGTGCCACTTCGTTTCGGGGCTGACGTTTGGAAGCTTCGACCAGTGACGCGGCGTCATCAACCAAAGGCTCGGTAATAATAGGAAAGTCACCGAAGAGTTGCAGTTTCTTGAAATATTCATAAGCACGGAGGAAATACATCTCGCCGATACAGTGTTTCACATCCGCCAGTGTACCGCCAATGGTATTCTGCGATCCGTCCATAGCCGTTCCGAACTTGGGCATCACCTGGCTCAAAAAGAAGTTCGTACGATAAATGCGCTCAAACTTCCAGTTTTTATCCTCTGTATGAGGCACTCTCCATTGATCGGTGGTAAAACGGTCGTGGATGTAGTCATCCGTCTGATTGTCGGTATCGTTGTCTTCACCGTAGATGTTGTAGTCCCACTGCCCGTAAGAGGGCAGAATGTTGGGATATTCGTCATTCAAATTGGCTTCTAGTTGAGCCACCGATGTATAGTAAGTCTCGGGTGAGAGTTTTGACATAGGTTCGCGGTTCAGGAAATCCTCGCACGAAGTGGTTCCTCCAAGCAGTGCCATTGCGAATGCGATCTGCGCAATATGCTGAATATATTTATGTCTCATAATTATGTCTATTATATATAAAAGGTTCTGTTGTTGCAAAATATAATCTCGAATAATCTCCATTAGAATGTTACGCTCAGACCTACGGAAATGGTACGCGACAAAGGATATACGTTACCGCCACGTCCACCGCTGATGGTTTCGGGATCAAAAAGCTTAATCAGACTGGTTCCGGTCCATAGGTTCTCGCCCGACACATATACGCGTAAATTCTGTAAGCCGGCCTTGTTTACGATGCTACGCGGCAATGTATAGCCCACTTGCAGGTTCTTCAAGCGAATGTACGAAGCATCCTGCAGATAGCGGCTCTGCGTTTCATGGTTCTGTTTGCTGTCAAAACGGGGACGAGGATAGTAAGCGTTGATGTTGGCAGGAATCTCGTGACCTTCCAGACCTATAGGTTCTTCACGGAAATAGTCTTGATGTTCCTTGAAGCCCATAGACCACCATTCGCTATCTGTAGTACCCCAGAAGAGGTCGGAGTTTTGGAAGTAGTCGCGCTTCATCACTCCCTGGAAGAGGGCACGAATATCAAAACCTTTGTAAGAGGCATTCAAGTCAATACCGAACAAGAAACGAGGGGTATCATTGCCTATAACAGTCAAGTCGCCATGATCATCGAGTGTCTTTGCGCCGCGAGTAATGCCAGGCTTTCCATCCAGGTCGGCATACATAATGTCACCCGCACCCCATTTTTTAGAACCAATCTGGTCTTGTCCGCCTACCTGTGCAATGTGGTTTTTCATCTCCTCCTCTGTCTTGGCAATGCCTACTGTCTGGAAGCCCCAGATTTCGCCAAGTTCGCGTCCGGCAATAAAGTTATCGTCTCCGATAGCATTGGTAGGATTACCCGGATAACTTTCTACATACGTGCGAGCATCAGAAAGATTGAATTTGATTCCATAATTCAAGCCAAAGTTCGTCTGGTCGCGCCAACCCAACGTAAGTTCCCAGCCCACCGTCTTAAGGTCACAATTGTTGGTCTTTGGAGTAGCGATACCCAATGTAGCCGGAAGCTCCGGTGCCGGACCTACCATATTGTCGGTAAAACGGGTATATACATCGAAAGTACCGGTGAGTCGGTTATTGAAGAATCCCAGGTCGAGACCCACGTTCCAGGTACGCACGGTTTCCCAAGAGAGTGACGTACTAATCAACTCACCCACATAAGCCGCATTGGGCCGTACACCGTTCTGCAACCATTTACCATCGGCCATTTTCAGTGTCATCAAACGGTAAGTAGGATACCAGTCACTAGTGTTCATATTGCCCAACTGACCATAGCTGACGCGAAGTTTCAACTGATTGCATACATCTGTGAAGTCTTCCCAAAAAGACTCTTGCGCAATGTTCCATCCCAAAGAGAAAGAGGGAGAAAACTGCCAGCGATTTCCTTCGCGGAAACGTGAAGAACCGTCGTATCGGAAGTTGGCTTCGGCCATATAGCGGCCTTGATAGTCGTAGTTCAAGCGACCGAAAAATCCGGCGGTAGCCCATTCGTTGCGGTAGCCTCCCAATTCATTGGCTTTTTCTTTTCCTCCACCGTCCAAACCGGAGATAAGGTCGAGTTCAGGCAAGTCTTCTAATTGCAAACCATATCCTTTGGCACTGAAGAAGCGTTGGCGCATTTCTTCACTTTGGAAACCGACCATTACCTTGAAGTTGTGATCGTCATTCAGCGTAAGCGAATAATTTGAATAGATGTTCCAGTTGGCATAGTTCTCTTTCTTATAATCCTGATAGAGGCTGCTGGTGCCTTTCGTATCAACGATATTACCGTTCACATCGTGATTGTAAACCGGAAGAGAGATTTCGCGAGTGTCGCTATTCAGTGTACTGTAGTTGAACTCCACGTGAGTCACCCAGTTTTTGATGGGTTCAAATATCATAGCTGCCTGATGGTACAAACGGTCGCTTTGCCCGTTACGGTCGCCCCCCAAAGCCAAACGCCCGGGAATACCGCCACCGTTGTTGTCGAAGTAATAGCCGTTTTCATCGTATACACTGAGGTTGGGCCATGTCTGGCGGCCTATATTCTCATACAAGCCCCCGTCGCCATTACTGCCAGTGCTGAAAGCCGTCGGGCGTAGCATATCCTGACGGACAAAGCGCATGCTATAATTGAACTTCATCCAGTCGGTAAGTTCGGCGTTCACTTTGGCTGTAGCATTGAAACGCTTCATATTGTCTGTACCGTGACGGAGCAAACCGCCCTGGTCCAAATAACCCAATGAGGCATAGTAACTTATCTTTTCACTACCGCCGCTGATGCTTACATTGTGTTCCTGCGAAAACACGTTATCCCGATAAATCTCTGAAAACCAGTCCGTATTGGCATAACTGGTAATGTACGGGTCGCCTTCAGGTTTACCCCAAACCTTACCATCGGTTACGATACCACCCCTGTTTGTCTTGCCGGCAGCTTGCCAGTCAATCATCTTTTGCATCACATCCGGTTTAAAAATAGCTTGTCTATCGGCATTGAGAGCTGCCTCGTTAAAGAAGTTGGCAAACGTATAAGAGTCCATCTGTTCAGGCATATTGATAGGACTTCCCCAACGGAAACTGTTGTTGTAGTTTATGGTGGCCTTACCGCTCTTGCCTTTCTTGGTAGTTATTAAGATTACGCCGAAAGGCGCACGGCTACCATAGATAGAAGAAGCAGCGGCATCTTTCAATACGGAAACGCTCTCAATGTCCTGCGGATTCACTAAGTTCAAGTCGCCTTCCATACCGTCAATCAATACAAGCGGACTGCCACTTGATCCCTTACCGATGGTACCGTTACCACGGATATTGATAGAAGCCGCCTTATCCAAAGCACCACTTGAGGAGCTGATTTGCAAACCCGGCACCAAACCTTGCAAAGCCTGCGTGGCATTGGTTACCGGACGGGATTCAAGGTCTTTGGCAGTAGCCAACCCTACCGAACCGGTCAGGTTCACCTTCTTCTGCGTACCAAATCCTACTACCACCACTTCATCCAGCATCTCGTTGTCTTCTTTCAAAGTAATGGACATCGAAATTTTCCCAGCCACAGGAATTTCCTGAGTGGCATAACCGATAAAACTGATAACCAAAGTGGCATCCGAAGGAACATTCAGAGAGAAATTACCATCTGTATCAGTAATAGTACCATTGTTGGTATTACCTTTCTCTACTACACTGGCCCCAATTACCGGACCGAGCACATCGTTAACCACACCTTTTACATTGACTGTTGATCTTTGAGCGTTCATAAACTGAACATTCAATAGAAGAATCATACAAACTGTTAAAACGGTAAACGCTTTCAGTCCGAGTTCTTCACAGAATCTCTGTCTTTTCATTGTATAAACTTTAAGATTAAACATTAAGTTATTTATCATTATCACACTGTATCATGCTGTGAAAACTGCGACAAATATAATCATATGTTCAGCAAAAGCACTCCAATCAAAATTCTGTTTGGTCGAATTATAGTCCTTAGAGCCGTTTGAAACATAATTCTACCCTAAAAAGATATGCAACAGATGCCTTGGGCACTAAACAGTACAGGGATGCTCCAAAAATAAAATCATACGGACGACCAGCATGTTGACAATTCTCATTCAGTAAAACGTTCCAGATATTCGGTCGGCAACATGCCGAATTCTTTTTTAAAGCAGGAACTGAAATATCTAGGATCATTGTAGCCTACTGCATATGCCAAGTCGGAGATACGAACGCCTCTACCCTTCTCTTCCATAATGCGACAAGCAGCCTTCAAGCGGATATTGTTGATGAAAGCGGAAGTATTAAGCCCGGTAAGTGATTTAAGTTTCCTATACAAAGTAGACTTGCTGGTGCCCATTTCATCCACAAACTGGAGCTGGCCAAAATCGCTATCTTCCAGATGGCGATTTACACAATCAATGGCACGCTGCATGAAATCCTCGTCCAAACTAGTATAGTTAAGGTCTTTTACCTCAAAAGCCAACTGATTCTTGAAATCATGCGCTGCACGCTCCTTCGATTTCAAGAGGTTACGGATTCGTGCATGCAGCACAGCCAGATTGAAAGGTTTGCTAATGAAGGCATCGGCCCCCACCTCGTAGGCTTCGGCACGGTCTTCTTCCTTGTTTTTGGCCGTGAGCAACAGCACGGGTATATGGCTTATTTCAAGTTTGTTCTTTACATACTTGCAAAGTTCTATGCCATCCATCACAGGCATCATGACATCAGTCACAATCAAGTCGACCTCTTCATTGTCGGCTATGGTAACAGCTTCTCGCCCATTTTCAGCAGTAATCACATTGTAGTCGCGACGAAGCAGGCGCACCATGAGCCGGAGCAACTCTTCATTATCCTCCACCACCAAAAGGGTGTGTTGCTTGGATTTTCCCGAAGCAACGTCAGTATCTGCTTCCGAAGCAGCACCTTCCTCGTATGTAATCATCTTTTGTATGGGAAGTACCGCCTCTTCATCTATCTGTTCTTCTTTAAAATAGGAACGGTCTATGGGCAATGTCACAATAAATTCGGTACCTCGGTTTTCTTCACTCTCCACACAGATGGTTCCACCGTGCAAATCAACCAAATCTTTTGTCAAAGAGAGACCGATGCCCGTCCCAATGGTGTTATGTTTGCGATAATCCCCCTCATAGAACCGTCTGAACAAAGTTTGCTGTTTTTCCTTGGAGATACCGCATCCATCGTCTTTCACACGCAACCGGACGAAGTCCTTGTTATCGGCATACGACAAGGTTACTTGTATATACCCACCCTCTTTATTGTACTTCGAGGCGTTGGAAAGCAGGTTATACAAAATCTTGTCGAGCTTGTCCGTGTCAAAGTAACCGGATATGGACTCCGGGTCGCAAAGCAGGGAGAAGTGTATCTTGCTCTTCTTGATAAGCGGTTTAAAGGATTCTGTCTCGTTCTTCACAAAAGCCGCCACATCGCCGGGCGATACACGCAGTTTCAAATTTCCAGTCTCGGCTTTACGAAACTCTAGTATCTGCTGCAGCAAGCGAATCAACCGGCGGATGTTGTTCGTCATCACCGTATAAAGTTCCTCTTGTCCCGGAACCTGCATTTTCAATTCATCTACCGTGGCTGAAATGATGGTAAGCGGAGTTAGCAGTTCATGGGTTATATTGGTAAAGAACTGAAGTTTGGCATGATTCAGTTCATCGGATTTCGACTTTTCGAGCTGATGCAACCGCAATTCGTTGCGCAGCATCATACGGTTACGGGCTACCTGATAGACAAAGTAGGCAGTCACGCTTGCCAACAGCACGTAAATGGTATAAGCCCACCACGTTGCCCAAAATGGCGGCAGCACCTCCACGCTCAGTTCCCGAATCTCGCCACTCCATACCCCGTTTTCACTGGTGGCTTTCAGGCGAAACCGGTAAGTGCCGCTTTTCAGATTATTATAATAAGCAAAACGGCGGCTAGCATCCACGTATTGCCAATCATCGTCGAATCCTACAAGTTGATAGGCATATCGGTTCAGATTCGGGTTCTTATAGGTGAGCGAAGCAAACTCGATACTGAAATTATTATATTCGTATGGCAATTTTATCTTCTCTGCAAACACAGGCAATGCAGAGGAAATGCCCTTCCTTACATCAGGCTCCAAGGCAGCAAGCGAACGGTTGAATATTTTTATATCTGTAATAAGGTAGTGCACTCCATCACCCGAACTTCTCAAATTGGCGGGAGAAAAGCTGTTGTATCCCTTATTCGTACCGAAAAATAATTCACCGTCTCGATGGTAAGCAGAGTGTGGCAGGAAGAAGTTGTCTAGCAATCCATCTGCCGTAGTATAAACACGCACTGTATACAAATCCTCATCAGAGGGAACATGCAATTGCACCAATCCGGTGTTGGTTCCCATCCACAAGCTACCTTGTTCATCCTCCTCGATAGAGGCAATCAGGTCACCGGATATATTGTATCGGCGGTTCATTTCGCCAAACAACTTTTCTTTACGATCATAAAGATATAAGCCTCCTCCCTCGGATCCTGCCCAGAGCCGTCCGCTCTTGTCTACGTGCAAGCACAGCACCGAATTGACGGCCAGTTTCTTATTATCGAAACTATAGTTACTAAACTTCAGTGTTTCGGGTTGCTCCACATTACCAGTAACGTGAATAATACCACAGTTGGCAGTAGCTACCCAGATACTACCATCTGTATCTTCCACTATATCTTTTATATGATACCAACCGACCGAACCGCCATTTTCAAAAGGCATTACCCCAAACTTATAATATCCGCCTTTTGCGAGGCTCACGCCCATACCTCCACGGCATCCCACCCAGCAGTTCTTACGGCTGTCTTCGTACAAAGCCGAAACACAGAAAGAGAACAGGTATTCTGCATTATCCTCGGTCAGTACTTTTACTTTTTCTCCTTTCTTATAGATAAGAATTCCTCCATCATACGTGCCGAACCAAAGTTCTCCATTCGCACGCTGGATGATGGTATTGACAGTGGGCACACTCTCCACTTCCGAGAATTCCGGAATACGGGTATAGAAGGTCAGTTTACCGGTTTCATAATCTTTACGAGCCAACCCATAGCTTCCCGTACCCAACCACAAGTTTTTCTCCGCATCGGCAAAAACAGCACGAACCGCTGCCGTAGGAACATCGTCCTTACCCAAATCCAACAGATGGCTGTCAAACGGAGGAGTTTTCGTATCTACCATCAATATTCCCCCTCCGATAGATCCTAACCAGATATTATTGGAACGGTCGCGCAGCAATGAGTTTATTTCGTCGCAAGGCAAATGAAAAGATGAACTTCCAGGCTTATAATTAATAAAGTGCCCCGGCTTATTCCGTTCCATAATACTAAGACCGGAACGGGTGCCAATCCACAACGTGCGGGTGTGTACATCTTCCACAATGTCATACACAATATTGTCAGAAAGGCTTGTTTCATCTCCTGCCTTATGCCTATATTCCGTATAGGCAAGCTTTCTGAAGTCTTTGGGATTATTCAGCCGAAAGAGACCGCAGTCCCATCCGCCTACCCAAATATCCTTCTTTGAATCCTGGTAAATGACATGAGCGGAGTTTCGCTCATTCAGTGCAGGATAAGTATAAAACCGGTTCTCCTCCGTGGAATAACGAAAAAGCCCGTTCGACCAGGTTCCAATCCACAAGTCACCGTCCGCATCCTCCATCAATGACTTGACGGGCATTCTTTTGAGCACCCCACCCGTCAATCGTTCATCATACAATATCAAGGAATCTTTATCTGAATCATAAAGGCACAATCCGCTATCCGTACCCACCCAAACTTTATTATTTTTCGTAACCAGCAAGCAAGACACCAAATTATTTGGAATAGAAGACCCGGCATATTGCCGTATCTCTCCCGTCTTCTTGTTAAGCTTGTTCAGTCCCTCCGCTGTTCCGGCCCACAAATTTCCATCGTAATCATCGGCAAGGCAATAAATATTATTATTGGTTAACAGTCCGGGTGCATATAGATTCGACTTATAGGTAGTGACCTGGTATCCGTCGTACTTACAAAGCCCGTAGCGGGTAGCTATCCAGATAAATCCTTCCTTATCCTGATATATCTTCTGGACTTCATCAGTGGGCAGTCCGTCGAGTGTGGTCACTTGCTTAAACTTCAAATCCGAAATTGTTTCCATACCCATAGCTGACAATGTGCAAGGAAGCAACAAAAAAATGACAAGCAACAGATTTTTTCCTCGAAACAAGAAAGATTTACATTGTTTTTTCATAATACATAAGATTTGTCTTTGATGCAAAAATAATCACATTCTTTTAATAACAATGCTATGCAAAGGAAGAAATATCACTCATTCTGCTCTGCAAATAGTTCTGAACGCCATTCCAGCGTCCGAAATCATTTAAATTCCAACCTTTTACATCCTAATCCCTGGAAAACCAGCATGATATATGCCACTACGTCCCACACACTGAAATCATCACTTTCAGCAGCGGAACACTTCATCACCAGCATGCCTTTCTTACACCTTCCCCAAAGCTGACACAATACGATAGGTATCACTGTGAGCACCTACCTTTCGCAAGAGACACTCCAAAGTTGCAGGAAAAAGCAACCAATTCGTATAAATTGGACCGAATATGACTTAAAATTAGGCTATTTTGAATGATTTCTGGACCATCACCTGCTGATAGAACTGTAATTTTGCTAGCATTCAGTTCCATCTGATAGCAAAAACAATTTTATTTAATACCCTATTTTATGAGAAAGATTTTCTTATTGTGTACAATGTTGCTGGCCTTAGGCATGATCGTACCACTACACGCACAACACACACCTGACAGTTTCACCACCGGCAAGGGAACCTTCCTGCTCAACGGTGAACCTTTTGTAATCAAAGCTGCCGAACTGCATTACCCCCGTATCCCCAAACCCTACTGGGAGCAACGCATCCAGCTCTGCAAGGCGTTGGGCATGAACACCATCTGCCTGTACGTGTTCTGGAATGCCCACGAAGCGCAACCGGGCATGTTTGATTTTGAAGGGCAGAATGACCTGGCCGAATTCTGCCGCCTCTGTCAGAAAAACGACCTGTATGTGATTCTACGCCCCGGCCCGTATGTATGCGCCGAATGGGAAATGGGCGGCCTGCCCTGGTGGCTGCTGAAAAAGAAAGGCATACGCCTGCGCGAAGACGATCCTTATTTCCTTGATCGCGTACGCCTCTTTGAGGAAGCGGTGGCCAAGGAGGTGGGCGGACTGACCATAGAACATGGAGGCCCCATCATCATGGTGCAGATTGAAAATGAATATGGCTCCTATGGTGAGAACAAAGCGTATGTGGCTCACATACGCGACCTAATACGGGCCAATTTCGGCAACGTGACGCTGTTTCAATGCGATTGGGCTTCCAACTTCACCAAAAACGGATTGGACGACCTTGTATGGACCATGAACTTCGGTACCGGCGCCAACATCGACCAGCAGTTTACTCATTTGAAACAATTCCGCCCCGACAGTCCTCTGATGTGCTCAGAGTTCTGGAGCGGATGGTTCGACAAATGGGGAGCCAATCACGAAACACGCCCTGCAGCAGATATGATTGCCGGAATCGATGAAATGCTCTCCAAAAACATCTCGTTCAGTCTCTACATGACACACGGAGGCACCAACTGGGGACACTGGGCAGGTGCCAATTCGCCCGGCTTTGCTCCGGATGTGACTTCGTACGACTACGATGCGCCCATCAGCGAATCCGGACAAACCACTCCCAAATATTGGGAATTGAGAAAAACATTGGCCCAATATATGGATGGAAAAAAACAGATGAAAGTTCCTGCCACCATCAAGCCAATTCAAATCAAACCCTTCCAGTTTACAGAAATGGCACCCCTCTTCGAGAATCTGCCTAAAGCGAAAAAAGACAAGCACATACGTACGATGGAAGAGTATGACCAGGGATTCGGAAGTATCCTCTACCGAACAGTCTTGCCCGAGCTGAAAAATCCTGCCCTGCTGACGGTCCATGATGCTCACGACTATGCTCAGATCTTTGTAGACGGCAAATACATCGGAAAGCTGGATCGCCGCAACAACGAAAAGCAGATTACCCTACCGGCCTGTGCCAAAGGAGCCCAACTGGATATTCTGGTAGAAGCCATGGGACGTATCAATTTTGGACGGGCCATCAAAGACTTCAAAGGAATCACCAAGAAGGTAGAACTCACCATCGATGTACAGGGATATCCTTTTGTATGCGATCTAAAAAATTGGGAAGTCTTCAATCTCACCGATTCGTATGAATTCTACCAAAACATGGCATACAAGCCTATCCAATCAGTCAAGGATGACCGCGGACAGCGCATTCCCGGATGCTACCGCGCTACCTTTAGGGTGAAAAAGCCCAGCGATACCTTCCTCAACTTTGAGACCTGGGGCAAGGGTTTGGTGTATGTCAACGGACATGCCTTGGGACGCATCTGGGAAATTGGTCCGCAGCAAACCTTATATATGCCCGGGTGCTGGCTGAAGAAAGGAATCAACGAGATTCTGGTATTTGATATCGTGGGTCCGAAGCAAGCGAAATCGGAAGGCTTAAAAGAACCGCTACTTGACCAACTGCAGGTGAACAAACCGTTGCTCCATCGCCAAGAGGGCGAAACGTTGCGCCTGGTACACGAAAAACCCTTCCTAACCGGCAGTTTCAAACCTGGAAACGGCTGGCAGGAAGTGTCCTTCAAGCAACCGGTAACCGGCCGCTACCTCTGCCTGGAAGCACTCAATGCGCTGGATGGACAGAAACTGGCATGCATCGCCGAACTGTATCTGCTCAACGAGCATGGAGAACGCCTCCCCAGAGAACCCTGGCTGGTAAAGTATGCCGACAGCGAAGACGTGGCCCATGTGAACCGCTCGGGCGACAAGCTGTTCGACTTGCAGGAATCGACCTATTGGAGTACCGCTACCGGAGTATCTTATCCGCATGCCGTGGTCATTGACCTAGGCGCCGTACATACCCTGACCGGCCTGCAATACCTACCGCGTATGGAAAGCAAAGTACCGGGCGGCATCAAAGATTTCCGCCTCTATATCAAAAAAAAGGCATTTTCTTACTAAGCCCCGTATAGAGGGGAAAATACGCCATAATAAAGAGGGCTTGCTGATGCAAGCCCTCTAATCGGTGTAAGCTCCGGCAAACCTAATATATTATGATTCTTACACCTTAGTTCAAGCCATGTCTAAATGATTCTTCTTTTTCATCGTAATCTATAATAACTCAAGTCTCGGATTTGGGTATTAATGGCTCACAATATATTTCCAGAAGAACCGCTACAACCTTCCAGTTGGATATGACTGGTCGGTTGCAGCGGTTCCTGCTAAGAGAGAATATGTGTTATCGAAAATTTCGGCGGATATTGCTCAGCGTTTGGGGAGTGATGTTCAGATAACTGGCCACACTTTTCAGCGGACAATTCTGCAGAATCCATCGTTCGTGGTTAAACAGATAGACGAATTTAGCCTTGGCATCACAGGTTCGCATCATCTGTTTTCTGTCCGCATCACGTCTCCAGGCTCTCTCATAAATCAGGTTGCTGAAGTGGTTGAAATTGATGGATGTGCAGTACAGATAATCGACATGATTCTTGTGCATACGCCAGATCTTGCTGTTTGCTACTGCCGTTATATCAAAAATGGATCGGCTGACTCCATCACAGGTACCGCAAACCATATTCAATCCGCCAATGAATCGGTGCACGATTTCTCTTTCCTTCCCCTTTTCATCCTGGTCTGTAATGCTGCACTGTAGTATTCCGCTTTCCACGAAATACAGGTATTCAAGTTGGTCATCCTTGTGTATCAAGAATTCATTCCGTTTGAGTTCAATCACTTCGGTGTATCTTTCGATGTATAGGATCTCTTCCTCTTTGAAGAAGATGCTGTATTCTTTGGATAGTTCATCCAACACCCTTCGGCTAATGTAGTTGTTTCTCATTTAGGTTAATTAGGTTTTTGTGTGTGAATAAAAAACGGACGCCTTATGTTAGATAAGACATCCGTTTGCAAATATATATTTTGATTTAAATTCGGCTATTTCCTTATAATCTTTTTCAGAAATCAGCTATAAAATTATCATTTAGTAACCTTTCATCGTTTATCACTTAAAATAAGTCTCATTGATGTTGTATTTCACATCGGCATCCGGAAATTGCTCATACAGTGCTTCACGGAAGAGTTCCAGATACGTTCCCTCGATCTGCTCATAGATAAACTTCGTGGGTACAGCAAACACCAACAGGTTATTCTCTACGTCAATCAGTTTGATGAAAGAGAAGAACTGTCTGTATGCCAATGCATCCCGTTGTCTGATGGCATCCAACACTTTCTCAAATTTCGCCAGTTCAGAAGCGATGCGGGAAAGTTTATCTACTGAATTATCCTGCGGCTCTTCCTGCTTCGGTTCCTCTTCCTTCACCTCCTCGCAGACAGGCTGATGAGCCTTGACGAAGTTCTTCAGGCAGACCAGCACATACCCCTTCGGATTCTGCGGCTTATACTTGGCCTCCTTCTCCTTGAGGGTCAGGATTTCCTGCTCCAGTGCCGGCAGCATCTCATCCACCCACCTGTCCGTCATAAACTTCAAGTCATTGTCCGTATAGCCGTATTCCTTCTTCAGGTGGTCCAAAATAGTGTTTACGTCCTTTTGCACCTGTCCCTTTTCCAACAGCTGCTTGCCCATTTCGCTCATCTTGATCGTAAACTTGATTTCATCGGGCGTTCCGCGCTTGCGCGTGGTCCTGTAGATGGGTTCATAGTCAAACGAGATGTCAATCAGATTCTTTTCCAACAGTTTGTCCATTTCCTTCTTGACCGGATTCAGCACCTTCTGACAAAATTCCCAATACGACGGATAGATTTCATCCTTCACCACGTTGTTCTTCCGGTCGTAACGCAACAGCCCGAGATACTCCTTAAATTCGATGTAGTCCACCGTCTTGGTCTTGTAATTCCGCCACCGTTCCAGGTAGATATATACCCGGGGCGTACGCTTCTTCTTACAGAATTGCGCGATGGTGGCGATGTGGTTCACATAGCCATGGCTCATGTCGAAGACATCCGACAGGTTCTTTGTCAGCATCGTGACGGAAATGATTCCCTTTCTCCGCTTGCCGCCCTTATAGGCATAGGGGTTCCCATTCACGTCATCGCTGTTCGTAGGGATGACAATGCGGCTGAACAGGTTGATATACACCCGGTTGGCCAGCTTCTTGTTCTCATAGACCGGATAAGACATGCTCATCTTCATCAGGTTTTCACAGGCCGACTCCAGCTTGTCATACATATCGCTCCGGATGCCCAAGTCGGACAGGTCCAGGTCGATGGTGATGGCTTCCCTGGCCATTTCATCATTCGAAAAAAGGGTGAGCTGCTTTCCCCCGCCCTGGCTCTTGCAGTTGCGCGACAGATACTCCTCGATGCGTTCCTGGATGGCTTTAGACAAGGCTATGATGATGTTCATCTGCATCAGTGTAAAATCACCGCTGATCATCGAATAGATGACCGGCTGCTTGATCCATTTCACGTCAGCCAACTCCGCAATCAGCCCGTTGTCGCTCTGCATTAACTGGTTTACTTTCTTCCTTCCCATAGCATGTGTTCTTATCGGTTGCGAAAATAAGGTTTATATTCGGTTTATCCATCTGTTCCCCTAATTTATTAACATATATTAGCGTATTTATAATAAACTGAATTTCAGTCGCTTATACTATAAATATACGTTGTATTATTGTCTGTTAGGTGGTTAATCCTTGCTGTTTGGGTGGTTTTTGGCATGTGCAGACCCTTAAGTGTTGACCTTTTGGGTGGATAGGTCATATCCCATTCCGTTCCTTTTGAATAGGTGTTTACCTTTTAGGTGGTATAGACACAGATTCTTTAGGATTTTTGCCGGACATTGACCTTTTTGGAGTTGAACGGCCTCACTTTTACAACCATTTTGGATATATTGACCTTTTGGGTGGAATGGAAAAAGAGCTTTCAGACCGTTTTGCGGATGTTGACCTTTTGGGTGGTTCATCCATCTGCTCGGTTCATAACAGGCTTCTCATCGGAAAAACTTGGCATTTTGGCCGGATTCCATCCGAAAAACCAAGATTCACGGTTGGATTTCCAATCAAAGTGTTGACC
>UMHT01034478.1_pt1 | contig 46073 bp, 53 predicted proteins | sample 1965601 | NCBI WGS metagenome assembly UMHT01 (sample SAMEA4836105, study PRJEB28245) | human gut metagenome | biome: gut microbiome; material: fecal sample | place: Denmark | collected 2008 | reverse complement strand
ATAGAAGATCTCAATTTACAGACTTTTTTTCATACTCTCTATTCAGAATTTCTAAATTCTCAGAATCACAGCAAAACTGAATAGCGTTTGATATAGGGCCCGCCGCCCAATAGGACGACGGGCCTTATATCACTGTTGGTCAGAATATTGTCTGCATAGCAGTCAAATCAATCTCTGCATCCTTCATGACAGAACGCATGTGTTCTTCCATATATGCCCAATCAGGTATATATGTTCCATCCATCTGTTTCACTGCTGGCAACTTAACTTTTAATTTGAGCATTTCAGCCCGTGTCATTTTTCTAATAAAATCATACCTGCCATTTAATATCGACTTGATAACCGAGTTCAAAAACAATCCCTCATTTCTTGTCCATTCGTGTGTTTTGGCGTACATCCCTTGCACGTGTGGATAACCGATAAAATCTTTCTCCTGATAGAAAAAGGAATCCGTGCTTTTCGCTGCGGTGTCAGTAAATGTAATAGTCCCAGCCTTTTCTGTACAATCTAAATTGGAATATCCACCAACGCCATTATTAAATCCTGTGTTTACAACAACTGGGTTCGTACCATCGTCTTCAAAAAGTTCAATATTGATTTTCTTGTAAGCCTTGGTTGGATGAATATCAAATAAATCTCCAATAGTAAATTCCTTCCATTCAGAAGTATTCACCTCATGTTTTTCATTATCGGCTTTCATTAAACTTGCAAGGTTTACCTCAGATTCTTTCACGATCTCTGACATATATTCATCCATGTATGCCCAGTCAGGCTCGCCAGTAACATCAACAGGAAGTGAAATAGGTAACAATCTCGCTTTGTCCCATACACATTTATTATCGTAACTAAATTTGTCCTTGATAGATTTCTCCATGACAGTTGCCAAAAACATCAGTGTAAATGGGGAATCAATTGCTGATTTTGGCTTCACCAGATATGCATCCCATAAAACACCCGTTTTCTGGGGTTGGGCGTAAACGTCTCCAGTAGCAATGGCACCGTTTTGCACGATATCTATTGTCATCTCAGCTACATCGAAATCGCTTTCTCGTCCGTAATACATAATTCCATTATTTCCGTGCTTGGCGTTTACTAACGGAAGATTAAATTCTTCATTTTGTTCTTCGGATACATCCAACGCTTTATTGAAATTTTCGTTTTTTATATCAAGTTGAAGTTTTTCAAACAAATCACCAATAATGAACTCTTTCCACTTACTTGTATCAATCTTCGTCATCACTGTCACCGCCTTTCTGCATTATAACGGTCACAGTATCGTTTTGGACTCCAACACGGCTCGAATACATTGCTGTAGTCATTAATTTCTCACCAAATAATTTCGCATCAATGCCCTTCTGAAACATCAGATAATCTATCGCGGTCTTACGAAAATCCTCTTCGAAAATTTCAAAAGGTTTCTGTGGCATCTGATATGATAAATGCTCAGTAGGATCAATCCACTGACACGTATTGTCGCCAGATTGCTTCTCCATCACTTCAACCCAATGTGCCTCGATAGCTGCCCACTTTCCGTAAATATCATGCCGTCCTTTGTTTTTAACTGTTGCAAGTCCATCAGACTCCATATAGCAAGCAAAGAATTCCTTTCCATCCTGCCCAACGCCAGCCTCAAATACAAAAATGCTTGTAGTGATACCAACACCAAAGAACAGGTCTTCAGGTAATTTAATGACTTTCCGCAGACGATGATTCTTCAGAATGCGCTTTATCTGCGCTTTACTTGCCTTTTCTAACTTCTTATCAGGCAAGATAAATGCACATTGGGTGTGTGCAGGAACATTATCCAGCACATTCTCAACAATTGTCATACACCCGTATTTATTCTCATACGGCGGGTTCATCAAAACTTTTGTAATAGGCTTTGATTTCATCCACTCACATGCAGACTCTGTACGGGCGTCCATCTGCTCAAGGTTTGTCTTACCATCTTTATGAATTAGCATGTTTGCGCATGCCAGTGCATAAATCTCGCGGTCAAATTCAATTCCGTAAAGATGACTTGACTTAATCTCAGCAGCCGTATCGCTTTGCATTCCGCCAGCTTCTCGTATCATATTCGCCATAGCCTTTACGAGAAAGCCACCAGAACCGCAAGTTGCGTCCAATACGTAATCATCTTTATTCACATCAAGAATTTTATACATAAAGTCGGTGATATGCTCAGGTGTAAATACCTGACCAGCTTCGGACTTCTTCTTGTACCGATTGAATTCGTTAAAGAAGATACCCATGACGTCTTCGCCACGCCATTCATTTGAGTTGACACACTCGGAGATCTCAACAACCCAGTCGATAAAATCATTGATTGCCTTCTGATTGTCCGTTGTATTCATTTTAATGTCAGAATATTCTTCCAACAAAATATCAATTTTTGCATTTTGCTTTCGGCTATCTTCGAGCGATTTGGACAGCGTCGAATGAATTGCTGTATGGAACGTCGCATACCCCATATCTTTCAGACGCTGCAATCCAGCACCATAACGTTCAGCTACTAAAGCGCATGCAGTAAAAATCATACGATGATACAGGTTTTTAATACCAAATTCAAAATGCAGACCATTATTGATCTTTGCAGTTAATTCATAGATTCGCTCTTTATCAATACTATCCACGGTATAGAGCGACAGATAATAGCTAACGCTCTGCAGTTTGGTGGGTGTCTTTACTTCCTCTTCACCTTTGAAAACACGAATATCTTCTCCGTTATATAGAATTCCTACAACCTTCTTATATTGTGTTTGCATAATGCGCACGTTTTTCAGAACTTCATCAACCTGCGCCTGTCCAAGAGCAATACGAGTTGCTTTCGTTTCCAGAACAACTGCAACCTCATTTATATTGTTCGGCAGATACCAACCATCTGGTTTGTCAGCTACTCCTGGGAACCCAAGCTGATTGAATGTGGTAAGCTGTCCAACACCAGCACGCGCAATTTCACTATCAACCAAACCAAGCGCTTCACGAGCTAAGTCGCGAACAGCATCTTCTGTCATATTCTTTGCCATATTCATCAACCTCCCTCAAATCATTTGAAAATGTTTCAGTGCATCCATAATGGCCGCTTCCTTTTCTGGCGGACACTTTGGCACTTTCGGATTTTCAGATTTGGACAGGTTATAATTCTGGCCAACCTCTAATCCGCACTTGCGTTTAATCTGTGAGATATACAGGCTGGATACTTTCAAATGGTGCTTATCCCAGACATATGCCTTAATTTCCTCATAGGTAGCTTTGGTCTCGGCAGCAGTAGCGTCCAGCTCATCCAGGTCCAGGTCGATCTCTATGGTGTCATCTGGCTTTTGTTGGGACAAAAGAACAACCGTCTCCACATGGCACGAGTTGATTGCCTGTATGTCAAATGCCCTCGTCCGTTCTTGGAAACATATCTATCGGTTTTTAGGGCATTTTTCGTGCTTACCCCGTTCGCGGAAACATATCCATCTTTATCAATTTCCACATTTTTTATATTCTCTGTATATTAAAGATGTTCCTTATACCAAACTATCAAGTCCTGACGGCTCTCATCAAACCATTCGCTTGTGATGAAAATATCTTTTCCCCCAACCTGTATGGGTTTCCTGTAATATCGCATCTTCTTCCCTTTACCCATATTATCTTCCCGATTGTTTGCCAAAACAGGGTAGGCCACCTTTAAAAATGTTCTCCTCGTGTATTCCTTGGTCTTTAGTGCATCAATCTCTTGTGCTGACAGTTTTCCATCCACTAACAATTTTTCAATTAGCCGATATGCTAATTGCCCCGCCGTTATGGCATTATAAGTAGATTCATCATTGATATCAAAAGTTGCCTTTACCAAGAAGCGGATATCAGCTGAATCCAATTTAAAATATTCACATAAATCTCGAATAGCACTTGCCTTAGACTGTGAACTAAGATTAGTCGTTATGTACACATTATCAGCCACGGCATATGGCTTGCGAAGTCTTTCTTTCTCTAATCCAACCCATGAAAACTTCATATTAGCATATCCCGCTGGATCTATATTGTATAAATTGATATTAATTTTCTTGTATGCATCCGTAATATTATCCGTAGCAATCTCATCTCCAAGCAAAACCATTTTAAGAATAGTCTTATTGGTAAAATCATAATCCTCATCATCCCAATAAACCCACTCCTCTTCCTGTTGATTTGCATAATCGGTTTCTGGCATCGGCCAGATTTGTTCTGCACTTTTATACAGCAGATTTGCTCTTGCAAGGATTTGATCCTCGCTCCATTTATCCTGCATTTTGATGTAAGCGTTCAGCTGTAGTTTACTGTATGCAAAGCCTTTATTAGGCATAGTTTTCTTCTTAGTGAAAGACAAATTACTGTAATCAGCATTATAAGCACTGAGCGTAAGATTTCCGACTGTGTCAATATATTTTCCATGTATAAGTTCCCACTGTTCTCCCAGACTCCTTTTCCATTCCTCAGTCAATGTCTGCGGCATAATATGCTCAATGGTCAGCGTTCCATCTGTTATCAGTTCTTCCACAGCGACTCTTTCTCGATTTCCGCAATTTTCTAACCGTTCCAAAAAATATTTTCTCACTGCGGGCTTCGCATTGTACAATTCAAAAGTGACAAACTTATCAGAAAAATCGTGGTTGTTCGGGAATCTGCTTTTTCCCGTTTTACTCAAAAGTGCATACTTGAATGCCTCAAAGTAACTTGAATCATCTTTTTCAAGAATTGAATCAATTTCCGCTCCAAGACCAACAAATAGTTTATTATAATAGCTGTTTCCCAAACCGCATACAATTCTTCTGACCATATAACTTTCCAAGATTTGCAAAGCTTCATTCAACTCAACGTCATTCAGCTGTTTCCTCTCATGAGCAACAAACAAATCAAGCAAACATGGTGTACAACTATATATCTCCAGCTTATTCATGCGCGCAAGAGATACTTCGTAATCATGTTTACAATTTTTCGGGCATCTGATTATTTCATAAAATTTGGCATATTGCAAAATATCCTCAAAAGTATCTTCAACGGAACATTCCTGACGCATTCTATAATTCTTGAATCCGAAATACAACCTTGACTCCTTTACCAGTTCACGAGTCTTTACCGCTAGATAATAGCGGATAAATGTTCTCATATCATCACTTGAAACCATCTTTTCTAACGGTTCCCAATATCTATAATAAAAACTTTCCTGCATTTCAGACGGCATCTTCATCAACACATAATTTCGGATTTTATCCGGTTCTTCAAGACCTAATCCCGTTGAGTTCAAACTTTCAAAAATCAACTGAGGATCATCACCATCTTGTGGTTTCAAACTAATATTAACGATAACCAGCTTCATAATTGCATCATATAATCCCTGTATTTTGGCTGGATTTAGTTTCTCAATTTCATTATGAAAATAATTATAATTTGCCGTTATATTGTTGTTGGCTATGGGTTCTCTGTTTTCAATCAACCGATCATAGGCTTCATCGTCACCCTGTATCAGTTTCAATTTCAGTTTCTTTTTACTATTTGCATAGACATCCGTCAGATATGCATCCGTTATCTTCCGTGGATTGATTTCAATGTCTAATCCGTCATTTTCGTTAATATAGTTTCGGATAGCTAACAGCAAGAGAGAAACTGTAGTAATTCTCTGCTGTCCATCAATTATAATATGTTCATTACACCCTCTTACATCATTGGACACATAAACAACGCTGCCAAAGAAATGGGAAACATAATTATTTTCATACACATTCATTAAATCTTTAAAAAGGGATTCACAGTGCTCCCTTTTCCAACTGTATGCCCTCTGATAAACCGGAATGATAAATTTCTTATCTGTACCATCCAAAAATCGGAACATAGATATTTCTTTTGCGTCCATAGTCCTTTTGTCCTTTCAGTATCATTGACCCACTGCAGACCAATCAGAATACACTAAGCCAAGATAAATTGTATCAGATTCTCTGGGATTTTACAATAATCATGAAAAAACACTCATCAGTTTCATTACAGGCTGAAAGAGTGTTTTTTAACCATCTATATACAGTTATCTTTTAATCTCTATATTTGTTCCGGCTTTGAACTTTACCATAAATCTATCCTCATAGACTGTAATCTTCTCAACTAATCGTCTGACAAGCTGTTCGTCATACTCAGAGACCTCGGTTGGCTGTTCATTCAAAAACCCCATCATTTCCCTGATTCGCTCTCTGTTGCCCTCACGCTCAGCACCTTCCACCAGAGCATTCTGCTTTTCTTCCCTTAGCCTGTCAATTTCATCCGCAACGGACTCATAATCCATTCTGGCATTGGCCAGTTTCAAAAGTTCCTGCTGCCGTTCTATAAGCCGTGCATCAATGGCTTTTACGATTTCCATACTGGCACTCACCAATACCGATTCTATGTTGGCTTGCAGCATTGGAAGGAAGGTATCTTTCCCACCAAGCATTTCATTAACAGCCTTAACCACCACTTCCTGGAGCAGTTCTTCCTTGACCGTTCTGGCATCACAATCAGGCCCACCTTTTTCCACTCGACTGACACATCTCCATACGGTTGATTTGCACCCACGGTTATTCCACTTAATTCTGCGAAAAATATCTCCACAGTGTCCACATACCACAATACTGGATAAGGCATAGCGGCTGCTGTATACTCGCTTTTTCTGCCCTGTGCCGTTATGGATGTTCGCCCTGCGGAGTATCTCTTCCTGCACCTGCATATAAAGGTCACGGGGGATAATAGCCGGATGACTGTTCTCCACATAATACTGAGGAACGATGCCATTGTTGCTGTCCAAAGTGTTTCTGGCAAATCGGCTGATGGACTTGGTAATAATCATGTCGATTTTCCCAGCCATGCAGTCCTCGATCATGCGGTTGAACTCCTCTCGTTTTTTGGTGTTAGTGCCGGAGATACCGTCATCGGCATAGATTCCGGCAAATACCCAGTCCGGCTTTTGTTGAATGAAATCCGTATAATGCTCAATCTGTGCCTCATAACTGGTAGCCTGCTCGTCACTATCCGTGGAAACACGGCAGTAGGCAGCTACACGCACTTTTGGTTTTTCTGCTGTTTTCTTCTGCGTTCCAACCCGCTGTCTTGCCGGAATAACTGTAATTCTACTCTGTGTCATTTTCTCTGACCTCACTTTCTATCAGACCGTAGGCATATTCTGCCTGCTTGAACGGGTCTTCATATTTCTGTGCTACTCTGCCGATGGTAAAATACATAGCAGGCGGTGCCGCTTCTGCTTCTTTCGGCTCATAAACCCTGCCCAGACTCTTGGCTCTTTTCTGCTGTTCAGCAAGTGCCGCTTCAAAGATATCCTGGCTGATAATCGCCGGATAGTAAGCATCTCCAAGGTAATGGCGGTTCTGCATCATCCGCTTTGCGGAACCGTGGTACAGCTTTAATCCTGCTGCTTTTGCCGCTTCCATCAATGCCAGACCGCCAAGATACCCTTCATACAGTGTTCGTATCTGAGTTGCCTGTTCTTCATTGACTATCGCTTTACCGTTTTCAATGCGATATCCGAATGGTGTATGACCCATATGCTACACTCCTTCCTTCAAAATCAGACCACACTTCATGTGGAATGCAATCTCGGTTCTGGAACAGACCACAATCTGCTTCACATATTCTTCAAATAAATCCCCATCAAAGGCAGTCAGCATTTCTTCCTTATTGGCAAATCGCAAAAGGCTGCTGACCTCCTCGGTACGGGTAAGTTCTCCATTGATGGTATAGGACAGGTTTTCCTTTTCGGTATTCATCTGTGCCGCCTCTGCCAGCAGTTCGTTGTTTTCCTGATTGAACAGTGCAGGCTCCAGATATCCCTTGGTCATAAGTCCCATCAGCACTTGCCTGCGTTCCAGATTTTTCTCCAGTCTGGATTCCAGTTCATTGATTCGCCCAAGACCGTTTGTTCGGCTTGTTTCACGCAGAGCATCGAGCAGTGGCTTTAATACTTGTTTTCTGCCAAAGACCAGCTTATTCATCATCGTGACAAAAGCCTGTTCTATCGCATCTTCCCGGATGTACATCATGGAGCATTTTGAAATATCATCAATGTGCTGACTGCAGCACCAGGCTGCATACCTCACTTTGCTTGCACTGTGCATCCGGCGTTTGAACTTGGCACCGCACTCTCCGCAGATGATTCTGCCGGAGAAAGGATAGCGGTTCTGATATTTGCCTGTGCCTTTCAGAATTCCTTTTTCTGCTGCCCTCTGATTGATCAGCAGCCCTGCCGCTTTAAAGTCCTCCCGGCTGATGATGGCTTCATGATGATCCTGCATCATGTACTGGTCACGCTCGCCATAATTGGTATGCCTGTTGAAATGGGAATCCGTATAGGTCTTCTGAAAAAGAACATCTCCCACATATTTTTCATTAGAAAGGATGCCACGCACCGTTGTCGGTGTCCAGTTGCCGCCCTTACGGGTAGGTACCTTCCGTTTTTGCAATTCCGATGAAATCGCACTGGAACTCTTTCCGGCAAGGGTTTCCGCAAAAATGAACTTCACAACTTCTGCCTGTTCGGGTTCCACCACCATCTCACCATCTACATTTTTATAACCGTATGGCGGATAGGAAATGCTAAAGGTACCATTTTGAAATCGCTTCTGGATTGCCCATTTACTGTTTTCTGAAATGGAAACAGACTCGCTCTCCGCAAGGCTGCTCAATATGGAAAGCATCAGTTCACTCTCCATTGACCCTGTGTTTAGATTTTCCTTCTCGAAATAGATGAATATGCCAAGGTCTATCAGCTTTCTTACCATCTCCAGACAGTCTGTCGTATTCCTTGCAAATCGGCTGATGGACTTGGTAATAATATAGTCAATCCTGCCTTGTTCGCAGTCTTTCATCATCTGAAGGAGTGCCGTGCGTTTTGCTTTCTTCGTACCGGAGATTCCTTCATCAAGATACAGTCCTGCAAACTCCCATTCTGGATTAGCCTTAATATAGGATTCATAATGGTTTTTCTGTGCCTCCAGGCTGACCATCTGTTCATCGCTGTCTGTGGAGACACGGCAGTAAGCTGCAACACGCAGCTTCTTGCCAATGGCAAGGCTCTCATTTTCCTTTATTTTTGTTATCCTTTTCATCAACTCACCTCCTCTTTGGTAGGTCACATATTACCTCCGAACCCCTGTAATAGCAACGATTATCGAGGATATAAATCCGACAAAACAGGGGAGAATACCTGTCGGTTTTTTGTCATGATTATGTCGTACTCTTCCTCCGTAATCAGGCCTCTATCGAGCAGCTTTTTGGTCATCTGCTCCGCACAGATGTAGTTATATTCACGTTGCATTTCTTCTATGGTGTACTGGCGCTTCTTGGGCAAAACATTCATTTCTTCTGCTGTCAGTTTTGTTACCTGCATGATAATTCCTCCAATCCGAAGGATTGATTTGTTCCTTCTGACAGCTATGTATTGAAAAACTACAAACATCCCAATTTGGACAAAAAAATACGGCTCTGCACTACGAAACAAAATCGTAATGCAGAGCCGTTTCATTAAATCCTCCTACAATAATCCAGGGAAATCCATCCCGCACCACTCTTCAGCTTGCCCCATTTAGATGCTCCTTGTCCAACACCCTCTTCCACGATGGTAAAGGAACCAATACCAGTATATCGTCCGGTCTTAGCATAATTCGTGCCAGGACCACGACGAACGTTAAGGTCAGGAATCGCCACCTTTACCATATACGGTACTGCCGATATGGCGGTTGATGCAGGATAAATCTGCTTTCCTGCATCATCAAACACGAAGTGACCTGGATTCTTATCTGCACAGTCCTTCGCATTTGAAAGCTCTTTGAATGCGCCAAGCTGACTCTTGCTGTCCATCCAATTCTTACGCACACGATACCAGCCACCGCCATTGACCGCGGGTGTTTGTTCCGTACCGCCAAGTGCAGCTGTCACCTTTGCCGCCAGATCACCAAGCCTTGCATACAGCCAGTTTCCAGGACAGCTTTTATTGGCGAACCATCGATGTACCGTAATCACCATCTCATCAGACTTTGGCGAATAATTCAAGGTCTCATTTTTATCTCCAAACCACAGTAGTTTCTTCTTTCCATTTCGCCTGCAGATATCCGTGCAAAGCTTGATAAGAGTCGCATAAACTGCGCTGTTCATCGCATACGGTTCTGCCCTATCACTGGCGCACTCAATCGTGACAGCTCTCTGGTCATTGGCGCTGCTTGAAGAACACCAGGAGCGGTTCTTCTCCTCTACGCATAAGGATACTCTTCCATCCGTGCCGATACCATAATTGCAGCTTGCATCCCGGCCTGCCGGGAAACAGTCGCAGATAGCTTCTGCAGAAAGCTGACCCACCACGCAGTGTGGTGTGATGCAGTCAATGGAATGGATCCTCTGCCCGGAATGGTTCGGGCTGAATTTAGTGTAAGACACCAATGGACTGTTTGTGTAAGCCATTATTATTCATCCTCCTTTTCTTCTGCACGGTCATGCAGCTGTTCCAATACAGATTTCAGTTTCTCTGGAATAGGCAGACCCAGATGGCCGGCATTCTCCAGAAGAGAAACACCCTCGTTAGAAATGTAGAAGAAAATGATTGCTGTACGCAGAACACTGCCTGTCCCAATCACTTGGACATCCATGATGTTCGCAACGCCCACCAGAATAAAAATCAGTACCTTCCGGCAGATGCCCTTGAAGCCTACTTCGCTGGAAAGGCTGTGATCGGAAATGGCGCACATCACTCCTGTGATATAATCCACAATCACAAACACAAGCAACGCATAGAGTAAACCGTCATAGTTGCCTAAAAACCAGCCAAGCCATCCCCCGATGCCTGCAAAGATAAATTGAATCGTGTTCCAGAATTCTTTCATGTAAAATTCCTCTCTTTCTTTTTTATATGGCCATGCGGAATATCCGCATGGCTGACGCAGCATTTGCAGATAGAAATACACGCATTTCTGCATGGCTCATTGCTTGCGCAAAAAAGCGACTGCTCAAAAGAACAGCCGCCTGTTTCCTAATGTATAATAGATACCATTTCCAGTACCTGTTTTTGTCGCATTTATTTCCGAAATCCCCTTGCTATTTTCCGGCTTTAGAGTGATAGATAACACTACCCAAAAACAACGCTGCAAAGCGTATTCAAACAGCAAGGAGGAATTGCCCATGAAAACAAAAAACATTAAAGTACAGTATTCCAGCCGCTATCAAAGCGGTTTTGCACCGAAGATCCAGATGGAAGGCCGTTGGCTTGAAAAACACGGATTTCCAATCGGCACATATCTTGTAGTCGAATATGAAGAAGGTTCCATCCGCATCCGTCCCTTCACAGCAAAGGAAACTGCCGTCAGAAAGGAACAGGAACTTCGGGCCGAACTTGCCCGCAAGCAGCGGGAATATGAATCCCTCGGCAAACGCCTGACAGAAGAATATCAAATGCTCTCAATGGTCGCAGAACCCCAGAATAACTATGACATAAATTCTGAAGCACATCCCTGGCGCAGGAAATAACTCTCTGCCAGATATCCCGGTCCTCCAACCCCCACTGAAAACAGGAGGCGATGCCCCCTGTTTTCTCTCGCTCAGCTTTCCTCCGGCTGCTCCGTCAGCGTGTAGGTAATCTTCATAGTCTTATCCACGGTCTTTACCACTGCTGACGAAAGATTGTTGATGGAGGCAAGGTAGGGTGTAAGCAGATATGTGGTGCGGAATTCACTTCCATAACTTCCGCCCCAGCCTACAAGGAAGTTCTTATACTGAAATAAAGGAGTGGCTGCATCATTGAGTCTTGCACTTCCCTGTGTGTGTATGACTTTATCCTCTACGGTGATCTGGAAATCCCCTCCTACAATCAAATCTCCAATCAGTGTCAAATACACTTCGCAGGTTCCTGTTTCACAAAGGGGCTTCCACTTGGATGTATAGCCGAACTCAATCAGCGTTACATCCGAGGAATTACTGACATTGATTTTATAAATTCCCTTTTTGTTATAAGCTGGCACATATAGGTAACCGCTTCGCATACAGCATTTTACCGTCCGTTCCGGGAAACTGTCATTCGCATCTCTCTCCCCTACATCCATCAGCTTAGCATTAGAGAGCGCCCACGTTCCTTCCGCAAAAGAATAATCCGCCTTTGAAATCTTAATCCACAGCATGGTGCTGTTTCCTGCAGAATTCTCTTCATTTGAAAACCCATACCAGTATCCGTCCTGCCCATCCATAAATTCCCCGTATTTTGTATAACTCCCAAGAAAACGGAATGTTTCTGTAGTGATGGTCTTATCCTCCAAGACCGTGTAGGTGGAATCTCCCAGCTTTTCATTCAGGCCAATGCTGAATATAGGCAGCCGTATTTTCCGGATACGGACGCTGGCATCTGCGAAGGTAATTGAGTACAGCAGGTTCTTCTCAAAATCCACCTGGACCGTTTCAAACAGCATCATCTGTTCGGCTTTCCCCATATCCCCGATATCTACATCTTTAATCTGCAAAAAGGTACTTGCATCCCCCACAAGACTTCCAAATCCGTTCTCACCTCCCTGGGCGCTGGTCAAAGCTACCGCTGAAATGGTTCCGTTCCCCTGGCTTGGGGTAAACTCCCATACAAACTTATAGCCGTTTTCCAGTGCCTTGCTTTCCACCAGATTTAAACTCCCTCTGGCAGTATTGGCAGTGGAATTTACATTATTCGAGGCATAGGCTATCGGAAGATTGTCCGATTTTACATAGATGTTGTCTGCATTTTCCTCCAGTGCCTTTGGGAAAAGAAGAATCCCTCCAATCATGTGCGGGCAAATGGGGAGCAGGCTGCCATTCCATGTAATCCCGCAGGATAAATTCTTCTCCGTATAAAAGGTTCCCATTGGGTTCAATCCCAAAATGTTGTTCACCGCATTGGTGATCATGTTTTCCTCTGTGACGGTTTCCGTTTCAGAAGTATTCACATCTGTCAGTTCCATCACCATCGTTCCTTTTAACTTCATAATCACAATCCCTCCTGTGTCGTTTCTATTGGACAGCAAAATGCTCCAATCCCTGTCCTTTTTGCCACTTTGTCTGTATAACTTCGCTGTACCAGCTCCATTGTTTCTGTATGAATTGTTTCTGTGAAGAAACATGCTGCAAAGCCTCCTCCAATTTTAAATATTGGAGCAGTCTCCTCCATTGTAATTTTCCCATCCCATGCCGGAGCAGCCGCCATTGATTGTCCGCTGATGGAGGCGATACATTCACCCGTTCCAATCGTTCCCGTTCCCTTTGTCATCCTCAGATAGACATTGAAGGTGTTGGTGTAATCTGCAATGATCTGCTCAATGGGATAATACAGCATCAGTGTGTGCTTTCCGCTGTGCCAGCTTTCCTGTGGATGGAAAGCCCGTATTTCCTCGTCATTTAATTCAAACGTAACATAAACCTCTGCCTTTCCATCTTCCTGCCATATGACTGGCAGTTCCACAGCTATCTCTGTATCCGCTGTCTCTGAACTTTCTGTATCTATCGCTCCTTCTAAGGCAACTGTCCCATTATCAGTTCCTGTTTGAGTGCTGCCTGGAATCGCAATTGTCCCCTTTGCTGCAGCGGTACGCTCTGTCTGCTCTGCTGATACGTCAATAACAACCTCTCCAAAGAACTGCACGTGGGTTTCTTCCGAGGCAGCAAACTCAATGCTGATAACCCTGAGATTGGTGTCTGCGACCGAAAAAGAAGAAGCATTGGTAAAAGTATGAATCCCAATCCTTCCTGCCTCGATCTGATTCAACAGACCCGAAATATTCTTGTCATTCTTCGATTTTGCCTGTGCCAGTCTTGGATTCTTACCCACACATTTTAAAGACTGTTTGCCGCCGATTTTATACTGTATGGCCGTGATACAGGTCTGCTTTGATTCATCCGCCTGCCCTCCCGAAAAGGTCAGGATATCGCCAACATCAAGAGCAGGATTACCTATGGTATCCGAATCAAAGGGAACATAGGAGACTGCTGACAAATCGTGAAGGATATTTTCGCATAACTGTTTTCTGGTTTCTTCCAATCCAAACTGCAAAAGAGGGTTCACTCCAAGGTTCATGGTCAGCCCATCATCCGTTTCCAGTGCATAATATTCTGCAATCTGTGTCCGCAGATTGGTGGAACTAACAGCAGTGTATCTGGTAATAAAATCAGAAAAGCTGCTTGAGAACCGATGCCTGCTGCTAATCTCCAGGATTGACTTAGAATCATATTTCCGAAGTTCCAGTTTTCCTTCCCGTGTGATACAGCAAAAACATCCAAGCACCTGTGCAGTATAGTAAAGCACATCACGGTATGTTTCGATGTCATTTTCGGAATAAATGGAAAGTGTAATATCCGCATTGGGGAACTCATCTATTTGTTCTTTTGTCTGTGCCAGTTCCACATCACAGGCTTTACTGCAAAGTATAAGAAAATCATAAGCTGTGCCAACAGTTTCAAAACCATTGAAGCTTTTCTCAAAGCGGAGCATATAATCATAGGCTTTCAATTCCAGTGTTTTAATGTGCCTGTTGGCTTCACTGACTTCAAAAATTCCCATCGGCACTTCTTCATAAGAGCCGTCTGCCAGCTGTAGATGGTAGAATAATTCCACTTTTGCACCTTCCAGTGTGTAGCGGTCAATCTGCGAAAACAAAGTAATCCCCATTTCAGCGGCGTAGACCGTTCCTAACTCAATTTCCGTAGTTCCGCAGCACTGTTTGGAAATATATCCGCTGCCCTTTACAATATCCTGATAGTCAAACTTGTGAACCACACCGCTTGCTGTCGCAATCTTTCCCGTCCAATAATACTTTCTTGTATTCTCCTGCACTGCCTGCAGGAAAGCATCCGATACAGGATACACAAAATCACCCCCTTAAAACTCATGCAGTGTAAAGGATACCGTCCACAACCCCTTGTAAGAGGTATCCTTATACAGTTTTGCTTTAAAACCGTCCACATACATTTCTGTTTTCTTCAGCTCCAGTGTTTCCGTATCGAAATACTCTACTGTCAGCTTATCCTGCTTGGAATAAGCCGTCAGTTTCTTCAGCCATACAGGCGATACAGAAAATGCGACAGAAATCGAAACAACACCCTGCCGGATAACATCCCTCTGCGTGGTGCCTGCCTCTGTTTCTCCCGTGGTATCCGCTTCGACCGCAGCCAAGTCACAATCATAAGACGTTGGCAGCGGAAGTGCCGCACCATTGAATTTAAGATACTGTATAAATGCCATGCTTATCTACCTCCGCTTCTTAGATTTGTTCTCTGCTGTGCTGCTACGATTACTTCATCAAGCATTGTACCACCAAGATATACCGGGATTACGATATCTCCGCCCTGGTTTGTCATACCGCTGACTGCCTCACGGATAGTATCAACGATACTTGTTCCAGTATCAGAAGAATATCTGTCTGCATTGTTTCCTCTGATGAAATCAGCCGTCCCCACTTTCGGGGTTAGCACCATATCCGATGCCACACCACTGACTGCTTTTTCTATCAGTCCACGGCTCTGCTCGATTCCCTTCGCCAGTCCTCCCATAAAGTCAGGCATCCAGGATTCATAATCCGTCAATGGCCCTTCATCCGGCACAGAGAAATGCAGAAAGGATCGGATGGTTTCTGCCACATCTCCTACTGCATCCTTGATTTTTCCTATACAGCTTTTGATACCGTTTACGATTCCATTGATGATATCAGCACCCCAGTTAAATGCCGAGGATGCCAGATTCTTGATGAAACTCACAGCGTTATCAAATCCCGTCTTAATGGTATTGTAAATTCCAGACACCGTTGTCTTGATGCCATTCCACATGGCACCAAATGCCGATGATACCGCCGACTTGATTCCATTGACCACCGATGTAATAGTGGATTTGATACTGTTCCATACACTGGTAATCGTGGACTTAATGCCATTGACCACTGTGGTAATTACACTCTTGATTGCATTCCATATGGTTGTAAACACCGTTTTAATGGCATTAAGGACTGTCGAAATCACATTTTTTATGGCATTCCATGCCGTGGTCAGGAAAGTCTGAATTGCTGTAACAATCGTTGTGATAAAAGTGGAAATTGCCGTCCATACCGTGGTGATCACTGTCTGGATTGCTGTAAGCACTGTGGTAATCACTGTCTTTATGGTATTCCACGCTGTGGTAAGGAAGGTCTGAATTGCCGTAATCACTGTCGTGACAATGGTGGAGATTGCCGTCCATACCGTTTGGAAGAACGTTTGAATTGCCGTAAACACTGTGGTAATCGTAGTTGTAATAGTTGTCCAGGCCGTCGAAAGGAACGTGCTGATTGCTGTTACCACTGTGGTAAATATCAGTTTGATTCCTTCCCATAATCCGGTAAAAAACGATATCAGTCCGTTCCAGATAGTCGCTGCCGTAGTCACGATAACCTGCCATGCCGCCGCAAAGAATTCCTTCAATGTCTCCCATACAGCAACTGCAACTTCCTTGATGTTGTTCCATAAATCAATCCAGAACTGCCGGAAGTCCTCATTAGTATTCCATAGATAAATGAATGCTGCGACCAGGGCTGCAATGGCTGCGATAATCAGCACGATTGGATTTGCAAGCATTGTAGCATTGAGAGCCGCAAAAGCACCTTTTACAGTATTGATAACTCCTGCAATCTTTGGAACGACTGTCATAATCGTGCCAACTGCCGAGATGACCTTGCCAACAACAATCAAAACGGGACCAAGGGCTGCCGCCAAAAGAGCTATCGTAACAACAACCTTCTTCGTCCCGTCATCCATACCCTTAAGCCAGTCCACAAATTTCTGAATCCAGCCCACGATCTGTTTGATGGCTGGCATCAGAAGCTCACCAAAGGAAATGGCAAGCCCCTCTAATGCAGATTTCAGAATAGTCAACTGGCCTTGTAGGTTATCCAGCTGTGTATCTGCCATCTGCTGTGCAGCTCCGCCACTGTTCGCGATGGACTGCTGCAGGTCATCCCATGTGTCTCCGGTGTTTGCAAGTAAAGCATTCACAGAGGACAGGTCTGTCTTATTGAAAATATTGCTGATGATGTTGGATTTTTCTTCGGAGGTCATGCCGTCCATGCTCTTATTCAAATCACCGAGGATGTCATTCATGCTCCGCATATTGCCCTCTGAATCGTAAACATCCACACCAAGAGATTTCATGCTTGCCGCCGCTTTATCCGTTGGATTCTGTAAGGACAAGATGATATTTCGAAGATGCGTACCACCCTCCGCACCCTTGATACCATTGTTCGCAAGAATACCAAGCGCCGTGTTCAATTCAACTGTACCACCCTTGACGGATTTTGCCGTTGCACCAATGGTAAGAATACCTTCGCCAAGCTGTGCCACGGAGGTATTGGTGGTAGATGCTGTCTTTGCCATCTGGTCTACCATTTTCCCGGCTTCATCCACCCCCATGCCGAGGGCGGACATGGCATCGGTAACCATATCCGATGCAGATGCCAGTTCGATACCACCGGCCGCCGCCAGATTTAAAACCGTGGGCAATGTATCGCACATTTCCTGTGTATCATATCCGGCAAGGGCCAGATAGTTCAGCGCCTCGGCACACTCGCTTGCAGAGAACGCTGTTTCAGCACCCATCTTCTTTGCCAGTTCGCCAAGGGTATCCATCGTATTCACAGACTCCCCATTTACCGTAGATATAGAGTCTTTGGTGATTCCCATTGTTGCCTGAACCTGAGACATGGAGGACTCAAAGTTTGCGGCAGTGGTAACCGCTGCAGTTCCAAGAGCAGTGACTCCGGCAGAGACTGGGAGCAGTTTCTGTCCGGCATTGGAAATGTTGTCACCAACCGTCTTCAACTTTTCACCACTGGCCGCAATCTTCTGCACAGCTGTTGCCGACTGATTAGCCTGTTCCTCCAACTTCTTAAGGTCGTTTTCTGTTTCTATGATTTCACGTTGGAGGGCATCATACTGTTCTTGGGATATATCCCCGTTGGCAAGTGCCGTATTTGCCTGTTCGGCTGCTGTTTTTAGTGTGGAAAGTTTTTCCTTTGTTTCAGATACCGCATCAGTAAGGAGTTTCTGTTTCTGTGCAAGCAGTTCTGTATTGCCAGGATCCAGTTTCAGAAGTTTCTCCACATCCTTCAATTGAGACTGGGTACTCTTGATTTCGGTATTCACACTTTTCAGTGCAGTCTGAAGTTTGGTGGTATCGCCACCAATTTCAATGGTAATACCCTTAATTCTGTTTGCCATCCAAAGCACCTCCTCCCGGCAAATGAACATAAAAACAGCCCGGAGTTCTCCGAGCCTTAAAATTTATCAAAATCTTCCTGTGTTGCGACCGTTGCATACTTGCAGTCATCATTCCGGCTCTCTGCGTACATATCATTTACCATTCCTATCGTGAGCAAATCTAAATCACGGATAGAAATACCAAGCTGTATACAGCGAAGCAGGAATAATGGGGTTGTCATTTCACGGTCTGTGCTGCGAACTTTTTTTTAGAGTCCACATCTGTTTGGGTATTCAATCCCCAAAGCTGAATCAGCTGTGGAAGTACCTGGTAGATAGAGAATGTATTGAACTCATCGAGCCAGTCCTCCGGATTATCCGGGATAGACGGGTCTGCGTGTTTTGCCATGATATAGGCGATATTCTCAAACATCTCCAGAGAGAACATATCCAGATTAGAACTCTCCTCGTTCCCGTCACCAATACTCTTCTCCAGGGATTTCAAATCCTTATAGATGTCACGGTGAAATTTCAAACGGTAGATACGGGGAATGGCGGCAGATGCCCGGAAGGGCACCTGCCTGCCGTCAATCTCAATATTCTGTTTCATGCTCATGATTTATCCCTCCTTTACAGATGCTGTTTTAGCAGACGTATTTGCTTTCGCAGCTGATGCCACAGGCTGTACTTCCGGCTCGCTGCCTTCCGGAGTCGGAACGTAAACTGCCTTATACCAGTCTGCGTAGACCTTGGCATTAGTGGTATTTCCAGTCTTTGCCTTGACCATGCCATTGCCAAGCGGAGTGGCCGTAATGGTAAGTGTTTCTGTCTGTACTTCCTTGCTGTCCTCATTGGTCTTCCCCTCGATTCCAGGACGGGATGCAGCACAGTTATAAAGGACATGACGGATATGCTTCTGGTCACCGTCAAACTCAAAGAGCAGGGCGAAAGAGCCAAGTTCCACATCGGAATTCTCCACCAGAACACCATTGCTGTCCAACTCTTCCTTCAGACAGTCCAAACGGAAGGATTCAGGAATCATTGCGAGTTCCAGATCACCGTCATAGCCCATGTTGTTATTGATTACATAATAGGCAACACCATCTGCATAGAAATTCTCCGGTTCGCCATTAGCATCCAGGGAGATGGAAACCGCACCCGGCATAGCTGTCGGTGTTCCGAAACTCACTGTGCCGTCCTCTGCAACTGTAAGCAACGCATAGTGGGCATTCTTCAGATTGTATTTCACTTTATTGTTCTTATCTGCCATTTTTCAGACCTCCTTCATAGTGGACATTCATAATCCACTTCGTTTCTTATTCATACAGGCTAAAAACTGCCTGTAAATTGGTAAAGGACCTCATACAGTTTTTCGCTGTCAATCCAGGTTTCGGACTTGTTATAAAAGATTTCATGTGCATCAAGCACATCTTCCAGTTTCTGTTCCACCGACAAGTCCTTGGAATCGGTGTACAGTTCTATCCGCACTTCATTTATCTTGAAATACACTCTCCCATCTGCAGAAAAGTTATCACTGCCTGGAAGAAGGTAACAGATAAAAGGCGGGTCAGGCGATTCCCCCTCTGCAAAATGGTCATACGCAAAGGGGATACCTGTTTCTTTGATGATAGTAAGCAGTTCTTCCATTCCTAACCTCCCAGTTTTCTTGTAATCTCCTGTTCCAGGTCGGACACTGCCTTTTCCTCTGCCGGAGCAATATGGCTTTTTCCGGCAACCCTGCCGCCGCCACGCTTTGCATGACCGAACTCCAAAAGATGTGCCAGCTGATAGCGGTTTCTCGAATACACCGTAACCTCCAGGGTATTGGAAGTTTCCTTTGTGTTCTTCACAGACCAGCTCTTTGCATAAGTTCCGGTATCACTCGGTGCATTTGCCTGTATTTCTTTCCTGGCAGTCGCTCCGGCTTTTTTCACAGCAGCCTTTAGATCATCGGTCGCAAGGTCTGCATAATCTGTCAGTCCTTCCATGATGGCTGCCGCCATTCCATCAATCCTTACTCTGTCACTGCTCATACTTACCGCCTCACTTTCTGGCACTTGAATTTCAAAGCATTCTTTTTATAGTTCAGATGGTCAATCGACAGAATATTGTAGATTTCTCCACCAAACAGTATCCGGTATTCCTCCGTGGTAATCACAGAAGTGGCTCTGCAATAGCGGACTGTAAAAGCCAGGTCTGCATTGTCCACCGTGACTCCGGCCGTCTGTGTTTCTGTACCACCTTCGCCGCTGACGGTCGCATAACAGGAATATTCATCTGTCCATTCATTCTTGTGATTGCCAATGGCATCCACGGTCACGGTATTCTTCTGAAAAGTGACCTTTACATTCAGTAAAGCTACTTCCATCAGAATCCCTCCTTCCGGATGCCGAACAATAAAGACCGCAGAGAAAGCACCAGTGCATGATGATCTACATCTTCCCGGTGTTCGTACTGATACGCCACCGCATACATCACTGCTATTCTGGCGTTTTTTTCTTCTGCGAATTTATCTTTATCGTCCATTCTGGCAATATCCATGCACAGATTTTCCCCGGCTTCTATCAAATGCTCCAAAAGGGCATCATCATCGTTAAAATCCACACGGAGATACTGTTTCATCTCCTCAAGGGATACAATCATATCTCACCACCTCACTCATAATAGTGGCGATGCCGTTTTGACAAAAAACGACACCGCCGGATGCTTACTCAGATTTCAGTTTCAAAATCTGCACTGCTTCTGGAAGGATCAGCTTGCCATCCACACGTTCTTTCGCAACATAGCCAATCATGCCGTTGCCTGCAAACAGCTCACGCAGTTCGGAGAAGGAACGGCTGCCACGGTCACCGATGTTGTAGTAACTGTAATCACCGAAGGCAATGGCATCTTTCGGTGCAAATGCAGAAGTATGCACTGCATAGCCAAGCACTCTGTCCGGTTCTCCTGCCTGATAAGAAGGCTGCCAGATATAGGCTCCGTTGTTGTCCTTCAGCTTTCTAAGAGATGCCAGTGTTGCATCGTTCATGATGAAAGATGCATTCTTTCGGTATGGACGCTTGAGGGCATACACCAAATCCAGAACATCATCGGATTTGATTGCTGCGGTAAGCGTCTGTGCAATGGTACCACCGCCAGTTGCTGCGAACAGGCCAAGCGGTTTACCAGTGCCATCGCCGTTAAGAAAAGCATCCTCTTCTGCATTTGCCAGCGCCTTACCGAACTGGGTAAGGATGTAATTCTCCAGATTGAACGCATTGTCATACAGAAGCTCCTCAGTCACCTTGATGGCAACATGGAGTTTGTGTGCATCCAAAAGAATCTGGCTGAAGGTCGCATCACCAAAAGTGAGCGCACCACCCTCTTCAATCCATGCAGCGGCCGGTTTGGTAGCTGCGATATTGATTTTGTGTTCACCACTGGTCGTAATGGTCGTTGCAAGAGAACGCATGATGTTCTCCTCAGACAGAGTATCAATCAGACGATGGTCATATTCCTCTGGTACGAGGTAACCGCCATCGGCATCCACACCTTCCTGAAGTATATCGCTCACACGTTTGAAGTTGGAACGGAATGCCTCGACCATTGCCTTGCGGTATTCGTCAGATGCACGTCCGGTCTTTTTCTCCGGCTCATTGCCGTTTGCAGAAGGCTTGGAAGTCAGCGGAGTATTCACAGGCTTATTCAGTTCTGCCTCCATCTGCTCCTGACGCTCCATGCGGGCGATCTCTTTTCCAAGGTCGTTGATGTCCTGCTCCATCTTGGTATAGGTAGCATCATCTTCTGCCGAAAGCGTACCTTTCTCGGTACGGTGGGAATCCAGGAATGCCTTCGCTGCATTCCATGCTTTGTTACGCTTTTCTCTCATTTCTAAAATAGTCATAATTTAATACCCCCATTAAATGTGTTGTTTGATAAGGTCGAGACGCTCCATGAGCGAATCAACGCTTCTTTCATTGGTTTCTGATTTCTCTGGCTTGGACTGGATACGACACTTTTTCGCAATCTTATCCATCAGTGAATTGGTCGCTGCCGCCTTGTCGAACATCATGGCAATCTGTGGCTGCGCCGTATCTTCTGTTTCGCCGGGGCGATACAGGATATCATCTGCAAAGCCAAGTTCCACTGCCTTGTTCGCATTCATCCAGCTCTCCGCATCCATAAGATGGGATAACTTGGCACGGCTCATTCCGGTCTTGATCTCATACGCATTGATGATGGATTCCTTGACTTCGGAAAGCATATCAATGGCTTTCTGCATCTCAGCCGAATCGCCCCAGGCCATCGTTGCCGGATTATGGATCATCATCATGGATACCGGACTCATCAGCACTTTCGTGCCCGCCATCGCAATGACCGATGCTGCCGAAGCTGCAATACCGTCAATCTTGATGGTGATGTTGCCTTTGTAATCCATCAGCATGTTGTAGATTTGTGCTGCCGCCACGCAGTCACCACCGGGACTGTTGATCCAGATTGTGACGTCACCACTTTCTGCAAACAGTTCATCCTTGAACAGCTGCGGAGTGACATCATCATCAAACCAACTGTCCTCTGCGATTGTGCCGTTTAGAAACAGTGTCCTCTCCGGCATCTGTTCCTGTGTCTCCTGATTCAGAACCATCTGGTTCTTCCACTTCCAAAACTTCTTCATTGGATTTTTCCTCCTTTCCGCTTGCTGCAAAGATACCCGCATCCGCAAGCTTGGTCATGTTTCCGTTGATAAGATATAAGTCACCGCCTTGCTCAGCAGGGATGCGGTCCATGTTTTCAAGTTCCCGGATGTCGTTTGCACTCATCCAGCCGTTCTGTCTTCCGATGGAATAGCCATTCATACGACTCTGATAATCTCCACGAAGAAGCCCGTCCACATTGAATTTGACAAAGTATTGTGTCTTTTCCTCCTGGGAAAGCAAGGAACGCATCATTGCCTGTTCCCATCTGGACACCCAGGGGTCCAGTGTGTATTTCACAAATTCCAGGGACTGCTGCTCAATATTAGAAAAGCTCGACTTCTCCAGATCACCGACCATATGTGGCGGGACTCGGAAAATTCGAGCGATTTCATTGATTTGGAACTTCCTTGTTTCCAAAAACTGTGCCTGTTCGGGGGATATGGAAATTGGTGTGTACTTCATCCCTTCTTCCAGGATGGCTACCTTATTGGCATTGGAACTGCCGCCGAAGCCCTTATTCCAGCTTTCACGGACACGCTCCGGATCTTTCACTGCTCCCGGATATTCCAGAATGCCTCCTGGAGTCGCACCGTTTGCAAAGAACTTGGCTCCATACTCCTCACAGGCAATTGCCATGCCGATGGCATTCTTTGCCATAGCGATTGGCGAATATCCCACAAGGCCGTCAAAGCCAAGACCGGGAACATGGAGGACATCGGTTGGTTTCAATCGAACCGTGCCACCCTTCGTGGTCTTGGCTTCATCGGAAGAAGTCTGATATTCATAATACAGATGTCCCTTGTCATCCCGGTCAACCGTCATGCGGTTTGGCATCAGTGGATATAAAGCCACCACCTCACCCTTGCCGTTTCGGATAATCTGTGCGTAGGCATTGCCCCACAACAGCAGATGGGTCATAAGGGTTTCCCGAAAGACAAAGGATGTCATTTCCGGATTCGGTTCATCATGCAAAAGAAAATACAGCGGATGATCGCTTGCCTTTTCCTTGCTGTCGTCCTCCGTGTATCGGTAGAACTGTAACGGCAGTCCTGCCACTGCCTCCGCTAAGATACGGACACAGGAATACACTGCCGTCATCTGCATAGAGGAACGCTCCGTTACCAGCTTGCCGGATGTGCTGCCACCGAATAAAAATCGGTAAGCACTGCCTGTGGTGCTGTCGATAGGCTTATCCCTTGACCGAAACAATCCACTTAAAATACTCATATATAAATCACACTCCTCTCCAATCAGATAAACAAAATGCCCCGGTCATCATAAACCGAAGCACCTGCATCGTTACCACAGCGAATGGCTCTGTCCAGACCCATGATCGTTGCGATTGCACCATCTATTTTTTCTGTTGATTTCTCTTTGTCTGCCTTGATGTTTCCGGCTGGATCAGTACGGATGAAGATGTTGTCCATCATCCACCGGAGAACCGGATGCCCGCCGTGTGCCAGTCTTTCTTCCAGCGTCAGCTTCATCAGTTCCTTTGTCGGAGGAGACATATCCTTAAATCCCTGTCCGAAGGGAACAACGGTAAATCCCATGCCCTCAAGGTTTTGCACCATCTGTACAGCACCCCATCGGTCAAATGCAATCTCACGGATGTTATACCGCTCGCCCAAGTTCTCGATGAACTTTTCAATGTAGCCGTAATGCACTACATTTCCTTCCGTGGTCTGCAAGAATCCCTGCCGCTCCCACACATCATAGGGGACATGATCTCGCTTGACTCGCAAATCGAGAGTATCCTCCGGCACCCAGAAAAATGGAAGGATGCTGTATTTGTCATCCTCATCCTCCGGCGGGAACACCAGGACGAATGCCGTGATATCCGTTGTGGATGAAAGGTCAAGACCGCCATAGCAGACACGCCCTTCTAAGTCCTCTGCACGGGCAGGAAACGCACATTTATCCCACTTATCCATTGGCATCCATCGGATAGCCTGCTTAACCCACTGATTGAGCCTTAACTGCCTAAAGGAGTTCTCCTCTCCGGGGTTCTGCTTTGCGGATTCACAGGCAGCCTTGACCTTATCGATGCCCACTGTAATATCCAGTGACGGATTTGCTTTCTTCCACACTTTTGGGTCAGTCCAATCGTCTGATTCATTCGCTCCATAAATCACAGGATAAAAGGTAGCGTCATGTTTCCGACCTTCCAGGATGTCTTTGGCTTTCTGGTGCGTCTCATAGCAGATGCTGTTGGTATCCGTCCCGGCTGTTGTGATAAGGAAATATAACGGCTGCATTCGTGCATCGCCGGAACCCTTGGTCATAACATCAAACAATTTCCGGTTCGGCTGGGTATGCAGCTCATCAAACACTACTCCGTGGATATTGAAACCATGCTTGGAATAAGCCTCCGCCGACAGCACTTGATAGAAGCTGTTGGTCGGCTGATAGATGATTCTCTTCTGTGAAGCCAGGATTTTGACTCTCTTATTTAGCGCCGGACACATACGCACCATATCGGCAGCCACATCAAACACAATGGTTGCCTGTTGGCGGTCAGCGGCACAGCCGTATACTTCGGCTCGTTCTTCTCCATCCCCACAGGTCAGAAGCAAGGCCACCGCAGCGGCAAGTTCTGATTTACCCTGTTTCTTTGGGATTTCGATATAAGCGGTATTGAACTGGCGGTATCCATTCGGCTTGATTGTTCCGAAGATGTCACGAATAATCTGCTCCTGCCAATCAATCAGTTCAAACGGCTTTCCTGCCCATGTACCTTTTGTGTGGCACAGAGCCTCAATAAAATCCACAGCGTAGTCCGCCATTTCTTCACTATAGACCGAGTCCTTCGCCTTGAATTTTGTCGGTTTGTATTTCTTCAGTTTCCTCATTCTCTGCCACCTCCGTTTCTGTATCTGTTTCTCCAAGCCACGAAGGATCAGGAACCATTGCATCATAGGGAAGACAATGTCTTTCTTTCAAACGCTCATCCATGTTCTCACCTCCAAATGGCATAAAATAGCCGCCTGTGATAGCGACTGTACGAGGAACAGCCCCTTCCGGGACCGTCCTTTGCGGTATTGTTTTCTTAGTTGTGACTTTTCAAAAGGATGGCAAGTGCAAGTTCGGCTGCCTCGCAGGTTGGTTCGATGTTCCACCCCCTGTCATAGTTGCAGATGACCTCGCCGCCTGCCTTAAGCATCAGCTTGGAAATCTTTCCTCCGTTGATGCCATACTCTTCACTCGGCTCTTCGTAATGCTTGACCCAGTAATGAACCGCCGTGTATTTCTTGTCCGTTGCCGGAATTCCAATCGTTCCTTCGCTCCACATAATCTTCGCCCTCCTTAAAAATCCTGATTGCAAATCATGTCTTCGATAAGTTCTGCGGTTACCAGAATGCCATCGCTTTCCATGTCTGTGACCTGGTCCTGAATGTCTATGGCATCCATGCCGTATTTCTTTGCCAGTTTCTTGATTGCTTTCTTTGTGATTTTCTTCATGTTCGTTTCCTCCGTTTTTGTTTTGATTTCCCTTTCGGTATGTACATATTCGCTCTAAAAGCACATAATAGCAACTCATTTCGGAGCATATACTGCACAATCATTTACGGAAAAACTGTGCATTTTATGACTGCATAGACCTATGGATAGTCTCAAGGATTTCTTCCTGCTCGGAGGGCTTTACGCCGATGCTCTCCAAGGCTTCTCTGGTGCCGCAATCCGGGCAGATAAGGCTTTTATTATCCGCTCTTGAAAGTGCAGGTGTATCGCTGTAGGCTTTGCCACAACGTGGGCAGATTCTGGTTTCAGCGGCTTCTCTTTTTTTCATGTGCAAATGCCTCCTCTGATTTTATCTGTGCTTCTGCAAGAAAATGTTCATCAAAGCCAAATCTGATGTATCCTTCCAGGCAGATGCTCACATAGGCGTATGACGGAATGCCAATGCTGCGCTCCTCGTGCATGATATACACGAAGCAGTCTCTGATTCTGGTCTTGCCGGACTTGATTCCCTTAATCGGCAGCTGCATCTCTTTCTTGTAGTAAAAGGTGGGGAATCCCTCGTAGCGGTCAAGTGCCGCCTCATCTTCTGCCGTCACCGACCAGACAGCCACCGGAACCTTTGCCCCAACCTTTGGTTCGATGGTAAGGTATGCTCCTGTCTGACTGCCTTTAAAAAGCAGTTCATAATCCTTAATTTCTGCTGTTCCGACAATTTGTGCCGATGGGCATCGCCTGCTCATCTGTGGAATGCTCAAGTTACTGCCATAGGCAATGTAATATCTTTTTTTCATAATGGTATCCATCCTTTCCGAAGGGGCTACCCTTCTACCACCTTAAGACCGCCAAAGCGGTCAGGGTAAGGTGGCAGGAGGCTAACTCCTGCGTTCCCTTCAAGCAATTCTGCCATTTCTAAAAGCGGTATCGCCTGCCAGCCTTTTTGTCAGGATTTCTCTTGCAGTCTTGAATTCCTCTCCAATGAAGCCAAGCCGGAGGAGCCAGGTTCTCATGGCGTATTTGGGATTCTCATTCTGCTGTGGCTTTGGGCTGGCACTCTTTACGGTTTTTGCCATCTGGCTCAGTGCCAGGCAAAGCTGAATGTAGCTTTTTAACTGTCCGGCGTGAAGTCCGTTGCGCTTTCCTTCTGCCGGAGCATCGAATTGGAAAAGCCGAAATTCGATGGTCCCTTTTGTAAAAGTCGCATGGTAGTTGAGCATATGGTAGCGGCTGTTGTTGTAGTGCTGGCTTCTGCCGCTGCTTGCACCGTTTGAGGTGTACCAGATGTCTGCAAGTGCCGCCATCGTCTTTGGCTTTTTCTTGTTGACCTGTTCTAAAAATCTTGGGTCAACCGTCCGGCAGTAGCGGTGCATTCTTCCTCTGTCGAGGTCAAGGGCATCGGCTATGAGGCTCTCGTGGCTCGCCATGATGTTGGCCAGGTTTCTCATGGTCTGTGGGGTATGCCCGTTTGCACCGATGTGGATGTGTACTCCGCATCCTCTGGTGGCATCGCTCTTGGCTCCTGCGTGGCGAAGCTGCCGGATAAGTTCCTGCAGTGTTTCAATGTCACTGTAGTGAAGAATCGGTGTGACCAATTCGCACTTTTCGCTGTCTGGCCCGGAAATACTGACATCCTTCTGGAATTTCCATTCTCTTCCGGCTGCATCCCATGCTGACCAGGTGCTGTAGCCATTCCGTCCGGCTGTATTTTCATATCTGCCTGTTCCAAAAAAGGTGGCGGCAAGCTTTGCTGCTCTTTCTCTTGCAATGCTGTTCATCTCTACTTCAACCCCGATGGTCTGCTTTTTCATTTTCTCTATCTGCTTTGTTATTTTCTCGTTCATCGAATTTTCCTCCGTTTGCGTTGTGTGTTTTCCCTTTCGGTAGTGACATATTCGCTCTATTCGGAGGATATAGCAATACGATTACTACACAATCATCTTCACGATATCTTGTGTATTTTATGGCTTATCCTTCTGTATCATTTTGCATCTGTCTTCTCCATAAACCACGTTCAGATGAGAACCGTTATCCCAACTGACCAGGATGCTTGCAGTATCATCCACACCAAGGACCGTCCCTTTGGTTCCGATAGGCGGTGCCTGTGCATCATCCATCTGCAGAAGCTCCACACGGGAGCCTGCCGGATATTTTTTGCGGACAGCGTCCACAATGTCTTTACTCGGAAACTTCATGTCTGGCACCTCCTTTGAATGCTGAAGAGCCCGTAAGGTTTCGAAGAAGCACCTTGCGCTCCATCTTGTATTCGCCACCGATAAATCCAAGGCGGAGCAGGAAGCATCGGAATGCATACTTCTCATTTTCTACTTCTTTTTCCTTGGCTACAATACGCTTCTGATTGTTCGCCATTTCACAAAGGGCAGAAATGAAATGTGTGTATGCGGTCGCATCCTCGGCTGTAACCTCCGAAAACCACGGGAAGGAAACTACTTCCTCCGTCACCTCAATCGGAAGGTTCTCCACCACCAATGCTTTGCAGATAAGTCCTGCCTTGGCTTCGACCAGTTTCTTCAAGTTCTCCAATGCAGTGTCCGTAAAGGATTCCCTTGGCATCTGTACCGTCAACTCCACACGTTCCTGCTGTGAAACACTGGCAGTTTCTTCTGAAACATTTTCTTGTGTCTCTGCCTCTTCTGTTGTTTCTGCATCTGCCGTCTCTGCATCAAATAATCCAAATGGATGTTCAAAAGTAAATCCTGCCTTTTCTAACCCTTCCAACAGCTGCTCTACCATTTCGCTGTCTGTGCAGCCATCAATGACCAACACTCCTGTTCTTGTGACTGTAAAGTTTCCAATCTCATAACTGCAGGTCGGAACCCCCAGGTACCTTGCCTCGGCTTCTGTGATTCTTGCAATTTCGGAAACCAGTCTTTTTCTCTCTGCTCCTGTTACGTTGTAATTTACTTCCATATGAAGTACCTCCTCTTCTTTCGGTACTACATATATCACTCTAAAGCCAATTTATAGCAAGTCATTTGATGTAGAATAGTAACCAATTTATTCTGTAGGAAACTGTGAGTAATACACAATACCGGACAGAACAAAATAAACGCATGGCAGTGCCACACCGTTGCCCCACATCTTATATTCAGCGGCATCCGAATGAGGATTCATCAGCCACTTTCGGATTTGCTTTTCTGTCTTCGGCTTGGTAGAATTGCCCACAATCTTTCTGTGGGTTTCAAAGACCTCGCTCCAAAAAGCGATGTCTTCTTCAGTTGGTTCTTCCACACAAAGGTCACTGCACCACCAATCCGGGAATCCCTGCAGCCTTGCACATTCCGTTGGCGTCAGCCTGCGGACAATGTACTCCGGCTCCTGATGTTCATTGACAATTGGTGGATCTTTATAATCGGTAGCCATTAAAGTATTCGCCAGTTCCTTTTTGGCAGACATGAAAAACGATGCTTTGCTGGAAGAATACGCCACCGCATGATGGTCTACTGTATTCAGCGTAAAGGAAACATCTTCATTGATGCCATCTCCCTGTGGGCCATTCTTATTGGCTCTGCCAATCATAGACCCCTGCAGTGCGACCACCGCAATACCGCCCTGGTTACAGGCAGGATTACCACCGTTTCCATCCAGGCATCTGGACGTATCCGCTTCATAGAATCCACTGTTCGGATTATCCGACTTCATGGAATTACTGTTTTTGGAGCAGATGCCATATGCTTTCGGCACGAAGAGCGTCTGGTCATTGTTGCAGGACAAGGTCGCAGATTTGTTATCCTGGATCAGTGCGCCTTTACCACCGCCCTCACATCCACTGCGGATTTTGAGGGTCTTTGGTGTTTCCAGTACGAACGGCTGATTGTTGCCGCCGGTCCCATAGGTTGAGGAAACCGTCTGTGCCACAGCAAGTGGTCCAGTATATCTGGCATCCTGTGAATGGTTTTCAAACACAAGCGGAGGATGATGGCTTTCTGCGCGAAGGGTGCAGGTCACATCTTCCGTCACATCCATGCGGTTGCCGCCCTGGTCATTCAGGCAGATTGTGCCTGTTTCTCCAGTGCCACCTTCAGCATGGCAGGCAGTTCCTTGCCACGAGCGGAAGCCCTCCGCAGAATACCCAGACAAGCCCTCTGACTCAAATAGTATTTTTCCGGCACTCCTGCCTGCAAAATCTGCGACAAGATAGATGCGTTTTCTGCGTTGGGGTACTCCCCAAAACTGTGCATCGAGCACTCGCCATGCAAGGGAGAATCCATCTGCCACGATTTCTCCTGCGTTTGTCCATTTTCCAGACTGAGGAACTGAAACGCTCTCGTCTTTGACCTTGCAAATTTCTTCGAGGACTGCCCGGAAGTCTTCGCCTTTGTTACTGGAGAATGCTCCGGGGACATTTTCCCATACGATGTATCTTGGATAGTTGTCATTAGTTACACACCTCATTTCTTTTATGATTCGGATTGCCTGGTAGAACAGAACGGACTGTCTGCCATCAAGGCCGGCTCTCTTTCCTGCCACCGACATATCGGTGCATGGAGAACCAAAGGTAATGATATCCACCGGAGCGATATCTGCACCGCTCACTTTAGATATGTCACCCAGGTGCTGTACCTGGGGAAAACGCTTTGTTGTAACACGGATAGGGTACGGCTCGATTTCCGATGCCCACAAAGGAGTAATGCCGGAAAGCAGTCCGCCCAATGGAAAACCCCCGGAACCATCAAAAAGGCTGCCGAGGGTAAGGTTCATTTCTTTATTCATTTTCTCCCTCCACCTCTTTTACAAGATCGGAGTACATAATCTTCTCTCCGTTTCGTTCCACATACACATCATCGGGATTACCGCCGTCCTCTACATATCTGCGGAGGATAACAGATGCATATTTTTCGTCCAGTTCCATCGTGCAGCAGATACGGTTGCTCTGCTCACACGCCATAAGGGTCGAACCACTCCCGCCGAATGTATCAATAACGATGGCATTCGCCTGGGTGGAATTGCTGATTGGATAAGCAAGAAGGTCAAGCGGCTTGGAAGTCGGATGATTCTTATTGCGTTTCGGCTTATCAAAATTCCAGATGGTTGTCTGCTTGCGGTCGGAGTACCACGGATGCTTGCCATTCTGCAAAAATCCATAAAGCACAGGTTCATGCTGCCACTGATAATCACTGCGGCCTAGCACCAGAGAATTCTTGACCCAGATACAGCATCCGGCAAGATGGAATCCGGCATCCACAAATGCCTTACGGAAATTCAGCCCTTCCGTATCCGCATGGAACACATAAGCCGCACCACCGTTTTCAAGAACCAAAGCCATATTCTGCATAGCAGATAACAGGAACTGATAGAACTCCTCGCCCTTGATGGAATCGTTCTGAATGGAAAGTCCGTCTGAACTTTGGAAGGATACACCATACGGAGGGTCCGTCAGAATCAGATTTGCTTTTCTGCCATCCATCAACTTTGATACGTCATCAGAGGCGGTCGCATCACCACACATAAGTCGGTGTCTTCCAACCGTCCACACATCTCCCTTTTCCACAAAAGCTGCTTTCTCCAAAGCTGCGGACAGATCATAATCATCGTCCTGGACTTCCTTATCATTTCCATCCTTGAACAGGTCTGCAATCTCATCTGCTTCAAATCCAGTAAGAGAAATGTCAAAGTCCTCTCCCTGAAGGGATTCGATTTCGATACGCAAAAGCTCCTCATCCCATCCGGCGTCCTGAGCGAATCGGTTGTCTGCAATGATGTAAGCCTTTTTCTGTGCTTCGGTAAGATAATCCACCAGGACACAGGGTACTTCATCAATGCCTTCCTCTTTCGCTGCAAGCACTCTGCCGTGTCCGGCAATGATGCCATAGTCCTTGTCTACGATGACCGGATTGACAAACCCGAACTCACGAAGGCTTGAGCGGAGTTTGTTGACCTGCTCTGCCGAATGAGTCCGGGCATTATTTACATACGGTATTAACTTATTCGTGGAAACCATCTCCATCTGCGTAGTCGTTCTCGCCATCAGCCGTTCCTCCTTTTCATGACCTTATGCAGGTCTTTTCTGGTATCAAGCAGTTTTCCCTTGGGAAAGACCTGCCTGTTATTCTTTTTCTGATTTGGATACTTTTTCTTCGCCATATTACATTCCTTTCCTTGCCCGGAGCAGACGCTCCATCACATCATCCTGCGGAATCCCATCCGAGTATTCTGTGCTGCAATTTTCCTTCACAATCTGGAATATCTCATTCCACAACCGAACCGCCTGGTTCATATAGTTGATTCCGATATTGATAAAGGGAGAAGGAATCGGCTTCTGCGTGGTCGGATGCTTGGAGAGAAATCCCAGCTTGCTGGTCATCTCCTCACACTGAATCCAACGAGCAGATGCCATCGCATACCGCTCAAGCAGCTGACTCGATACCTTGGAACTGCACCCTACCTTTTTCAGCCACTCCCATGTTTCCTTGTAGATATCAGCGGCCTGCAGCTCACTGCCGTCACGCTGTTCGGCTGACAGGAAGTCATGTGGCTTTGGCATATCCACACCTTCGATTTCTGGAATGTCCAGGACTTCTAATGGTCTGCCTCCTGGATTTCCGTTGTCAGCCTTCTCCTTTACGGCGGTTCTCTTTCGTCCGGCACCCGGTCTGGCACCTCCTCTGCCGCCTGTGTTATTCGATTTTGTAGGCATGATTTTATGACCCTCCTTTATTACCCTTTTGAATTCGCCCTTTTGCGCGTATGACCCCACGCCCGTTCCACGGGGACTTTACTGTAGAGAAGTGAACCGCCCCTACCGGGTGTCACGACTTCCACTCGCACAAAAAATATAAATAGTTTCTTCCATGACCGTCACGACTTCCACCATCAATGGTTGTGCCATCGGTCACCGCTCTTGGCATGAATCCTCGCATGACACTCCTTGCACAAAGCAATGAGGTTACTCCGGTCATGAGTTCCACCCTGGGACAAAGGTTTCTTGTGATGTACCTCTTCGGTCTCCACCAGGATTCCCTTGTCGTAGCACTGCTCACAGAACGGGTGCTGTGCTACATAGCTGTCACGGATTCTCTTCCATGCCCGTCCATACCTACGGCGTACAGCCGGATCACGGTCATACTTCTCGTAGCGTTTGTTCTCCTGTTTCTGATGCTCCTCACAGAACCGTCCGTCAGTTAGGTTTGGACAGCCGGGGAAGGAACACGGTCGTTTTGGTTTTCTTGGCACCACTGCACCTCCTTTGCGGCAAAAGGAAAGCCCCACAGGATTTCTCCCATGAGGCTGTGACCTTCATTTCATTTTCGCATCTTAACAATATCACATAGGACACCGTTGCATTTAGCTGCAAACCGATGCATCTTTTAAATCAATGGCATCTTCCGGCAGTTTGATTTTACTGATTGCTTTGTTGTGCCAGCGCTGCACGGTCCCACGGTCTGCATTCAGCATCTCGCCAATCATGGGCCATGTGTAATTGTGGATGTAGCGGTACTTCAATACCGACTGCTGCTCCGGCTTATCCACCTGTCTCACAACGTCCTGAATCTGTCCTTTCAGATTTACCAGTTGTGCCAGCTCCGTCATGACCTGCTCTTCCATGTCCCACAGCTTTTCCAAAGTGTGGATGTACGGTGCATCCGTATTCTTGCTTGCGTTGAAATGTTCCTCAAAGCCTGGACTTGATATGCTCTGAGCCATCTGCCGCAATTCCTCACACTCCAAGGTGTCTGACTTGATACGCTGGTCTAATAGATATGCCTGTCCTAAATATTCTTTAACTGTCATGTTCTACCTCCGCATCGAGTTTCCGGATAAGGAACTCCGGATCAACCTCGGTAAGGGCGGTAAACCACTTAGACCGAAAGAACCGCAGGCATTCATCTTTCATCTGCTGTGCCGCTGCATTCTTTCTGCCTCTTGCCAGTTTCTTGTTCGCATCCCTATAATCCTTGACAGCCTGCAGGATGATGCCATTGACCAGACTGTCATACGGATCTAAATAATTGTTCATATAGAGTTCCTCCGAAAAATGGTTTATAAGTTCCCGGATTTACTCTGATTTACTCTGATTGTCTCTGATTTACAGTTCTGCTCTGACCGCATCGATAAGTGCCGTCTGGGTGGAGTCTTTTTGCTCCAATGCCTTCATGACTCTTTCGTCAATGCTGTCTTTCGCAATAATGTGCTGTACCACAACGGTTCCTGACTTTTGTCCCTGTCTGAAAAGGCGGGCATTAGTCTGCTGGTATAATTCCAAAGACCAGGTAAGTCCGAACCAAACGAGATGATTGCCACCGGCCTGTAAATTCAAGCCGTGTCCTGCGGATGCCGGATGGATAAGACCCACGGCAAATTCTCCCTTATTCCACATCTCAATACTTCCGGGAGAAGAAATCCTTGCATATTCGACCTTCAGCTTTTCCAGCAGTTCCGTAATGCGATCCACATCATGTTTGTACCAGTAAGCCACAAGGATTGGTCTGCCATTTGCTGATTCTATGATATCTTCCAAGGCATCTAACTTTCTGTCATGGATATGCACCACGGATTCATCGTCTGCATACACCGCTCCGTTTGCCATCTGCGACAATTTGTTAGAAAGCGATGCGGCATTGGCAGCAGTGATGTCATGCTCCGGCAACGCTAGAATAAGGTCTTTTTTCATATCCTCGTACCTCTGCCGTTCCTTTTCATCAAGGGTGACTGCATATTCGGTACTAATCAGTTCCGGCATTTTCAGATGGTCGACTGCTTTCATGGAAATCGTGATATCACCGATGCGGTCATAGATTGCTTTCTCCGCACCGGGAAGTGCCTTATAGGAATACACGATATTTCCATTGCAACGGTCTGGCTTGAAAAATGTGGTGCGATACTGCCCGATGAACCGGAACAGTCGCTCTCCCATATCCAAACAGCGGAACTCATAGAATAAATCCATCAAGCCATTACTGCTTGGTGTTCCTGTAAGTCCTACCACTCTTTTCAGCCTGGGACGAAGTTTCATAAAAGCCTTTGTCCTCTGTGAATTGGCCTTAAACGATGACAGCTCATCCAGGACTGCCATATCAAAGTTCAGATATTTCCTGTCTTGGTTCATCAGCCACACCAGATTCTCACGATTGATGATATAAATGTCTGCATCTGCTTTCAAAGCCGACAGCCTTTCTGCTGGAGTGCCAATGACTACGGAATAACTGAGTGCTGACAGGTGATCCCACTTTTTTATCTCCTCCGGCCAAGTGGTTCTTGCCACACGAAGTGGTGCGATCACCAAGACTTTTCTGACTTCAAACCTATCATTTATCAATCTGCCGATTGCGGTAAGGGTCACTATGGTTTTGTCAACCCAAGCCCATATCCAACAACAGACATGAAATTGGATTACTTTCGATAAATTCTGCAGCGAATTTCTGATAGTCGTGTGGAATGAGCTTCATAGGGCATCACCTCCAATCTCATCAAGAATACCTCCAATCTGCTCTGTAGCATCCAGGACGAATACCGGATAGCCCAATGCTCTCAGCTGCTCGTGCCTGTGTACCTGCAAGGGTCTTGGTTCTTTGCCGGGAGCCTTTACTTCCACAAAGCCGAACTTTCCATCAGGCAATAAGATAATGCGGTCGGGCCACCCCGCTGTGCCGGAGTTCCACTTCTCACACAAACCGCCGCGGCTTTTCACTGCCCTCGTTAATTGCTGTTCAATGTATTTTTCTCTCATGCGAGTCCTCCATCATTTTTTAGGAAGTGCCGCTCATGTCATTCATTTCTTAAAACCCCTATATAAAGATTTTTATATATTTTTCTGTCGATAGGACTTTTATATATAGAGTGACATGAGTAGCACATTTACTATTTTTCATTCTGGAAAAGTTTCTGAAATGACAGTCATGACCTCCACTTTTCCTCATTTATTCATCTTGCTCATTGAAAACGAGTGTCACTTCCATCATTCCAGAAAGTCCTGACCATCCTTTAGTTTCAATCCCCAAACAAAGCTGCCTTTATTGGTTCGCCTGCGGACATACCCGGCTTTCTCTAATGCACCGTAAAAATCGGTAGTGCTACGGACATATTCTCCATTCTGCATACACAGGAAACGATACTGCTGATACAACTCTCCTGACTTCTCAGAATAGGAAGGATCAACATCGCAGCGTTCCTCAATAAACTGCCCCAACCAATCACTGGACTCACGGTATTTCTCAATGGCATCCTCCACCACCTTTGGAAGGTCGGTATGGAAATTAGCATCGATGGCTTTCTTCGCTCCATTGATGATCCATGCCATGATATAAGAGCCGGCCTTCTCAAACAGGTAATCCGCATAGTTCTTAATGTCGGATTTTCCCGTAATCTTGGCATTGAAGGGGATAACGACAAGACGTCTCCAGATACCATCATCATTGGCACCTACTTTCGGCAGGTGGTTGGTATACAGCACCAGTGTGTGGGACGGCACGAAATGGAACGGGTCCTTGTACTTCTTCTCCGCCTGGATTTCATCTGTGGAACAGAGCTGCTTTACCATTGCGGTATTTAGTCTCATGCCTTCCTCCATCTCGGATGCAATGATGAGACGCTTGCCTTTGAGTTCGGCAGCCTCCGGGCGGGTGTTGTGCTTGCAGTTCATGGTCAACGTATCCGCAGAAATCTTCCCGGCATAAGAGCCAAGGACTCTGAAGATGGTATTCCAGAAGGTGGACTTACCATTGGCACCCCCGCCATAGGCGATGATCATGTGTTCCTGGTAGACCTTTCCGATGGCTGCCATGCCGACCGTTTCCTGCACATAATCAATCAGTTTCTGATTTCCGCAGAAAAAGGTGTTAAGGGCATCCTCCCAGATATCCTTTCCGTCATCTCCCGGAGCAACATTCGTAATCTTCGTAATAAGGTCTGCCGGGTCATGTGGCTGTTCGCCTGCCAGCCCCTTGTCCAGATCATAAGTTGCAAACGGTGTATTCAGCAGTTTGGGGTCAAGATCGAGCATGGATACATCAAGAGCCACCATCGGTTTGACCGTATTCTGGACATTGATGATATTACGGTAATTCCGATACTTCATGACAAACTTCAGATAGGTATCCGCTCCCACCAGTTTGTAATACATACCCATCATGGAAGCACAGGCTTTTTCCAGATTCTTTCCCCGACCTTTGACCGTGGCTTCATCCAGTCCGGCAGACAACAGATTCTCCTCGGCTGCCTCCACTGCATCCTGGGCATCCTGCAGCTGAAGGTCCATAAAATCCAACGATGCTCCAAGTGCCATCTGTTTGTCCTCACGCCAGCATTCCCCGTCATAACGAAGAAGGTCAGTCGCACTGGTGTATTTCAGTTCATTGCCAAACTCCCTAGCGAGAACCTTTGCCTCTCCCAAATCGGAATAATCCTCCGGCTTGAGTCCTTCTCCATCAAAATCGGCATTGAACTGTTCCGGGGGAATGTAGCCTTCCTGGCTCTGTACCATTTTTACAAACTTCACGGCACTGTTCCATATTGTATTAAGTTCACTGGCATCAAGCGGCGGATCACACTGCTCTGCTCTTTGCAGGAATACCTGGTGGGCCTTATCGCACACACCATATTTCTTCAAGACTCTCCCGGCAAAACGGCTCATGGTATTGTTGCGGCTGCCCTCCAGGATGGGACCGCCGGAAGGATTCTGCTGTTCTTCCTTATCAACCTCTGTTTCCAGGTAATCCGACTCATCCAATGATTCATCAATAGAAAGAAAACCTTCGTGCCAGGTAATATCATCCAGCTCACAGGCCGCACCATAAAAGAAACGGGCGGCATCCAGGGCATTGTTATCGAAGAATTCATACTTCTTCTGGATTGCAGACTTCACTGCTGCATACATAGCCGCATCGGTGCAGGCTGGAATCGCAAATAAGATATGGTAACGGGGTCTTGCAGCCTTCCCATTCTTTTCGAGCATATGGTGTCGGCTTGGAATGATGATGTGGTCAACATCTGCAAAAATCTCTTCCAGAGCAGATGCACTGAGCCAGTCCTCCGGTTTCTCCGAATGGTCATTATCACAATCCATAGGAATGACATCGGATTCCAGAAAGTTGCTGATATTGCGGTAGCTGTTCTTGTATCTGGCAAAGACCTGGTCACGGGCTACCGCTTTTACCAGTTCCTGCTTATTACTGATTTCTGCCTTATGCGGATACACACAGTTGGTCGCATCTCCGGTGCAGTCGGCAGTGTATAAAGTTAGCTTCATCTCTTACTCCTCCGTGATTTCCTTGCAGTTTTCCGCAAAAAAGCGGATGGTCATGTTCTTCTTTTTTGCCTTTGCTATCTCTACAGCCATGCCGGATGTGATATCTTTTCCGAACACCCAGACTTCTTCGCACTTGCTCATCAGCACCATGTCCATAAATAAAGCAAGATCACATTCATTCTTCTCTGACATGAACTGGGGCAAAAGCAGATGTGCAGTTAGGGGGATTGCTCCCATATCGACTGCAAATCGACTGTAGCGTCTGGCTTTTTCTGTGTTTCCTACCACATCCCCAGAATACGGAGAACAGATATAAACAAGTGGTCTCCACTTCTTCTGTTCCTTTTCTACATTCCTCACGGCTTCGTGTGCGGTCGGATCAGCGTAGCCTTCACTGTTATACTTACTGATTCCCATAGGTCGCTCTCCTTTCGTTAGAAGGTAAAGGTTGGTATGCCTTTCCAAGGGTTATGTATTGAGAGAACATCAAACTCCCAATTTCGACCCCGGTGTTTCAAATTTCTTTTTTCTTCCTTATAAAAGCGAAAATCCCTCTCCTGGTCAGAAACACAATCTGCCGGGAGGGGGATTTTATTTTTTATGAAATTGGGAGTTTTGACTGCCGCCAGTACATAGCTGTTGTCAAGGGAACAGGCAAAAACAAAATTTCAAAAAGTTTTCTCGAAATTGGGATTTATGTCAGATTCCATTACATAGCTCTCAGGAAGGACAAAGAGCCTTTCGGAAAAGGAGGTACTGCAGATGCAGAAAGCGATGTATGTAAACACAAAACCCTTGGAGGATGAAGCCCTGGATGAGGAACTCATCGATACGCTGATTGCCATCAGTGTTGTGTCCAAGCGGATTGCAACGAAACTCAGAAAAATAAAAGACGAAGGAGACAAACAGAATGAACCACATGAATGAAATTACCCAGCTGCTCGACAACATCATTACCTGCGGAGAAAGCATGGCAAAGATTGGAAAACTCCTCAAAGAGTTTCTCCCGGAATTTGCCGATGCCATTCCTCAGAAGACCAAGGCAGAACAGATTGCCAAACCAGATGCCACTCCTGTTGCATTGCCGGAGAAAAAGGACAAACCCGCTGCTAAGACTTATGCTTTTGCAGATGTCAGAAAAGCATTCTCCGCAAAATCCCATGAAGGGTATACCGACCAGGTAAAGGCTCTCATCAGCAAATATGGTGCAGAAAAGTTATCCGAAGTAAAGGAATCTGACTATCCGGCACTGATGGCTGACCTGGAGGTGATTGGATGAGCAAACAGAAGGTGAATTGTGCCAAAGGCACAAGAGAAGCTGGCCTGGGCCACGCCTATCTCTCACCGTCAGCCTCGCACCGTTGGCTGAACTGTCCACCCAGTGCAAAACTGTGTGCGGAAGTCCCGGACCAGTCCAGTTCCTATGCACAGCAGGGGACAGATGCCCACAGCCTGTGTGCCTACCTTGTAGAAAAGGAACTCGGCCGTGACAGCACTGACCCAACAGAAAACCTGGAATATTACGATTCCGAAATGCAGTCCTGTGCTGAAGGCTACGCAGCCTTTGTCATGGAGGAATATGAAAAGGCAAAGCAGACCTGCCCGGACACCGATGTTCTGATTGAACAGAAGGTGGACTTTTCCAAATGGGTGGAAGGCGGTACTGGAACAGCAGACTGCATCCTTCTTTCAGATGGCACAGCAGAGGTCATTGACTACAAGCATGGTCTTGGAATCATGGTCAGTTCCGAATCAGAAGAATTTGGTGGCAATCCACAATTGATGTGCTATTGCCTGGGAGTTCTTGAAATGTTCGATGGCATTTACGACATTGACACCATCAAGATGGCAATCTTCCAACCCCGCCGTGAGAATGTCAGCATCTATACCATGAGCAAGGCTGACCTTATCAAATGGGCAGATGAAGTTCTTGCTCCCACTGCTCTTCTGGCTATGGAAGGCAAAGGCGATTTTAATGCCGGAAGCCACTGCCAGTTCTGCAAAGTGAAAGCCACCTGCAGGAAACGAGCCGAATACAATCTGGAACTTGCAAAGTATGATTTCGAGATGCCTGCCACTCTGGAGGAACACGAAATTGATGCCATTCTCATGAAAGTGGATCAGCTGACTTCCTGGGCATCCGATGTGAAGGAATACGCACTGAACCAGGCTCTGCAAGGCACTGACTACGATCACTTCAAAGTAGTCGAAGGCCGCAGCAACCGCAAATACACAAACGAGGACGATGTCGCAAAGACCGTCACCGAAGCCGGATACGATCCATATGAGAAATCCATTCTCGGTATCACGGCAATGTCCAAACTCCTCGGCAAGAAGAAGTTCGATGAGCTGCTTGGCAGCCTGACCTTCAAACCGCCGGGAAAACCAACACTTGTTTCAAAGTCGGACAAACGTCCGGTTATGAAAAATACAGCACAAGAAGATTTCAAAGAATAAGGAGAAAAATATCATGACAAAATTTACGAATCCAACAAAAGTTATCACAGGCCCTACCACTATTTTCAGCTACCTCAACTGCTGGGATGCCAAAGCAATCCAGGGAGGTACACCTAAGTTTTCTGTTTCCCTCATCATTCCAAAGTCTGATACCAAGACTATCGAGAAAATCAAAGCAGCCATCCAGGCAGCCTATGAAGAGGGTCAGTCCAAACTGAAAGGCAACGGCAAGTCCGTACCTGCTCTTTCTACCCTTAAGACTCCTCTGCGTGACGGCGATGTGGAACGTCCGGATGATGAGGCTTACAAGAACAGCTACTTCATCAATGCCAACTCCGGCACTGCGCCTGGTGTGGTCGATGCCGACCGTAACCCTATCATCGACCGTTCCGAAATGTACTCCGGTGTAAAAGGCCGTGCATCCATCAACCTTTACGCTTACAACGTGAATGGTAATCGCGGGATTGCATGTGGCTTGAACAACCTTCAGAAGATTTCTGATGGCACTCCTCTTGGCGGCAAGTCCCGTGCGGAGGATGACTTCGCAACCGAGGACGAAGAGGACTTCCTGGACTAAGCACATAAACCATATCGGGGCTGCGGCATAACACCGCTACCCCACATTTGAAAAGGAGACAAAACATGGAAACATTCTTTAATTATGAAACAATGAAACACACCCTGGTACTTACGGCATATATGCTTTTGATTATGTTTGACTGTTGGTGGATCAGTTATCTGGTATGCACCTTCGTAAAATGGGTGGTATCGAAAATTAAAAGATTGATTGCGAAGATTAGAAAGAAAGATGAAATCAAGGAGGACTCTACCAATGAGTAAAATTTACACTTCAGAACAAGTATCCCGTGGTCATGTAGATAAAATCTGTGACCAGATTGCGGATGCTATCGTGACCGACTGCCTGGCACACGATAAGAACAGCCGTGTTGCTGTCGAGTGCCTTATCAAGAACAGCACCGTTATCATTGCGGGAGAAATCACCAGTTCCTACGAACCGGATTATGCCACCTTGGTATATGAGGTGCTTGACCGCATCGGCATTGACAAACTCGGCTATGACTGCATCGATGTCAGAGGCATGATAACCTCACAGTCTGCTGACATTGCACTTGGTGTCGATAAGGGCGGTGCTGGAGATCAGGGCATCATGTTCGGCTATGCCACAAACGAGACACCGGAACTGCTGCCGATTCCATTTGCAGTGGCTACCCGTTTCATCAGACATCTCGAATCATTGAACTGCCCTATGCTCCTGGCAGATGCCAAAGCACAGGTGTCCTATGATTATGACAGCGGCCGTATCACCACATTCCTCTGTTCTGTACAGCACAGGGAAGAAACCTCCGTGGAAGAAATCCGCTCCATCATCGAACCTTTGATGGCTCTGACTGCTGCGGAATATGGTCTGAACACAGACTTTGAGAAACTCATCAATCCTACTGGCAGATTCGTCATCGGCGGATCAAAAGCCGACTGCGGTGTCGCCGGAAGAAAACTTGCCTGCGATACCTACGGTGGTATTGGCAGAATTGGCGGCGGTGCATTATCCGGTAAAGACCCATCCAAGGTTGACCGCTCTGCTGCTTACATGGCTCGAAAGATTGCCATCGACCTTGTGAAAGCCGGATACTCTGACAAATGCGAAGTGCAGCTTGGTTATGCCATCGGTAAGGCTGAGCCAGTATCCGTTGTGGTGGAAACCTTCGGAACAAGTGCTATATGCAACCCTGTTCTCCAGAAATACATTCACAACAACTATGACCTGACTCCCAAGGGCATCATCGAATATCTGCATCTTTTGGATGTAAATTACAATGATGTATCCGCAGGTGGTCACTTCGGAAAGAAATGGCTGCCGTGGGAAATGGACGATGAAATGGCAAATGACCTATATGGAAACAAAGAATAACTGATACTTCCGGGGTGTGGATGTTACTGTCCCGCCCTGGTTTTTGATTGGAGACAAACATGGTAAAAATGAAAGAACTCAGCATCGATTTGGAAACATACAGCGATGTTGATCTTAAGAAAAGCGGTGTCTACCGCTATACGGAATCACCGAATTTTGAAATCCTGCTGTTCGCATATTCGGTTGATAACGGTCCTGTCATCGTGATCGATATTGCACAGGGCGAGTGTGTACCGGATGATATCCTTGCGGCACTTTCCGATGACACAATAACCAAATGGGCATATAACGCCAGCTTCGAGAGGGTCTGCCTGTCCTATTGGCTAAAAAAGAATTATCCCGAACATTTCTATAGTTACAGCATCCCAGAGGATACAGTCGGCAATTATATTGACCCGGCATCCTGGAAATGCTCCCGTATCTGGGGTGCATACATGGGACTGCCACTCAGCCTGGAAGGTATCGGTGCTGTGCTGAAGCTGTCTGACCAGAAGATGAAGGAAGGCAAAGACCTCATCAAATATTTCTGTACTCCTTGTAAAGCTACGAAAGTGAATGGCGGCCGCACAAGAAACCTGCCGGAGCATGACCTGGAAAAATGGGCAACTTTCAAATCCTATAATAAAAGAGATGTCGAGGTGGAACTTGCAATCAAAGAACGACTGATCAAATACCCTGTGCCGGACTTCATCTGGGATGAATACCATCTCGACCAGGAAATCAATGACCGGGGAATCGGTGTTGATATGCAGCTCGTAGACAATGCCATTGAAATCGATGCAAAGACCAAACAGGCACTGCTCCACCAGATGCAGAAAAAAACAGGACTTGAGAATCCAAACAGTGTACAGCAGATGAAGACCTGGCTTTCCGAACGTGGCATTGAAACGGAGTCCCTCGACAAAAAAGCCGTGAAGAGTCTGCTCTCGGATGTTGATAAGGATGTAGCTGAAGTCCTCTCCTGCCGTCAGCAACTTGCAAAGTCATCCGTCAGCAAATACACTGCCATGTCCAACATGGTGTGTGCTGACAGCCGTGCCAGGGGATGCTTCATGTTCTATGGTGCCAACCGCTCCGGCAGATGGGCCGGCCGTGGCATTCAGTTGCAGAACCTTCCTCAGAACCACATAGACGATCTGGAAGAGGCCCGTAACCTGGTACGTGACGGAAACTTCGATGCCTTAGAACTTCTCTATGATAATGTGCCGGAAGTCCTGTCAGAACTGATCCGCACCGCATTCGTGCCAAAGCCTGGATACAAATACATTGTCAGTGACTTCTCTGCCATCGAAGCCAGAGTGCTTTCATTCCTTGCCGGAGAACAGTGGCGTATTGAAGTATTCAAAGAGGGGAAAGACATCTACTGCGCCAGTGCCAGTCAGATGTTCAAAGTCCCGGTTGAAAAGCATGGCATCAATGGGCATCTCCGCCAGAAAGGAAAGATTGCGGAGCTTGCCCTCGGATACGGCGGCTCGGTCGGTGCCTTAAAAGCAATGGGTGCTCTTGATATGGGACTCACAGAATCAGAGTTACAGCCACTTGTTGACGCATGGAGAACCTCCAACCAGTGCATCACCAGCTTTTGGTGGGCGATAGATGCCGCTGTGAAGCAAGCTGTAATCTACAAAACAAGCACTGAAACACATGGCTTTCATATCTACTATCAAGGCGGTATGCTCTTTATTGATCTCCCATCTGGCAGGAGGCTCTGCTATGTAAAACCACGTATGGGTGTTAATCAATTTGGTTCTGACAGCGTGACCTATGAAGGCATCAACACAGGGAAGTGGACTCGGATTGAAAGTTACGGTCCTAAATTCGTGGAGAACATCGTTCAAGCAGTCAGCCGAGACATCTTGGCATATGCCATGCGGACTCTCTCCCATTGCCAGATTGTCGGTCATGTCCATGATGAACTTATCATTGAGTGCAGCCCACAAGTATCTCTGGAAAAACTCTGCAAACAAATGGGGCAAACCCCGCCGTGGATTAACGGATTGCTCTTGCGGGCAGACGGATTTGAATGCAGTTTTTATAAGAAAGATTAAGAAATGGCACTGCCCGGATGCGTCCTTCCAGGCAGTGCCACTCATGTTATCTATACATTTTTATGATTTTGTCAAGCAACTTGTATGCCTCTGCTCGGTACTCTTCTTCATATTGATTTTTGTAGCCTTTGAGGTCACTTACGTTGACGTTGGCAAGTCCACCTCGAAGAATGCTTTGAGCCTGTTGCTGTACCAGATTTGCCGGATTGCGGGACAGTTTCATTTTGCTATAGAATTCCTCTCCCTTAACGCCAGTATGCATAAGCAATACCGCATACCCAAACTTCGCAGATTTCTCAATCAGTGTATGTATCAGTTCCACGAAGGTATTAAGTGTTTCCTTCATATCTTCATCCGCCATATATGTTTCTTCCGCAGATGGTGTGCTTCCAAGTTCCAATTCATACTCATCCTTCAATCCATCCATTGATACTGAATTAGGTACATCATAATGCCCCAGGGTCTCGTTCTGTACCAGGTTGAACGCTGACTTTGCCTCCTTCTCCCACGCCTGTGGGACTGCTTTGTAGATGACCTTGAAATTTCTGCCGCCCATCTTCACGGTCTTAATACATTCTGCGTTTGTGCAGTTCTCTGCATCCCCATTCGTGTACTCGAAAGGAACCATCACCTCATCCGGTCTGATTGCCTCTCCATTGTAATTTGCTGTAAATCCATTTACTCTCTTTTTCATTTCTTGTCCTTTCTGTCTGATTGGGACAGCAGGACACAAAAAGAGAGCCGATGGTTTCCGATTCCACCGACTCAAATGCTGAAATGGGCATGACGAGATACGGTGGGTGCATCGGATTTCCTCACAGCTTTCGCTGCTTTCGGATTTCCTATTGCATCCCGCCGTCTTAATGGCCATCTCAGACGATGAGATTATTTTATTTGAGTGTCTGGCACTCAGATGGGAACGCAGTAACTACGCTCTCATCTCAAAGCCGGACAATTTCTGTTAGCAGATATTTTCTTGTTATGACATTATTTTACTTGATTTCTGCTCAAAACACTCGGACATGGGATGTCCGAATTTTTGCAACAAGAAAGTGCCTTCGGCACCTCAACTCCCCTAGCCCCTC
>UMHT01016457.1_pt1 | contig 47337 bp, 39 predicted proteins | sample 1965601 | NCBI WGS metagenome assembly UMHT01 (sample SAMEA4836105, study PRJEB28245) | human gut metagenome | biome: gut microbiome; material: fecal sample | place: Denmark | collected 2008 | reverse complement strand
TTATTGTGCTATGCTATCCACACGCTTTTGCAAGTGACCCCATATAAGTCTTTAAATTACATTTCTTTGTTTATTTGCTGCAAAGATACGCCAAATAATCATACCAACAAAGGGTTTTTAGGAAAAAAACAGGGAGAAATCCCTATGATGTAATGGAATATCCCTAAACAATTTGGAAATTACAAGTTTTTTGTTTACCTTTGTCCAAGAAAAGCTGCACTCGGCAATTTGAAAGCAAGCTTTCATTGCGCTCGTTTGCATTTTCTTTGTCGAAAATATTAACTTAAGAATATGACCAGAAGAATCATACACATTATTATATTAGGACTATTATCAATATCCGGATATTGCGGAACACCCTATTGTGACATCAGAAAGTTCTCTATTCTGGATGGACTTGCTGCCAACAACATATCAGACTTATGTCAGGGAGCAGACAACATGATGTGGTTTGCTACCTATAACGGTCTGTCATATTATGACGGCTATACTTTCCACACCTTCCGCGACTTACCTGATAACCAAGATCTCCTCAGTACAAATCGTATTCGCAATATCTTCCCTTGCACCAACTATGACCTTTGGTGTATTACATACGACCGTCGCCTCTACATATATGATACCCATTTGTGCAACTTTGTAAACATAGAGGATCAAATCAACGAGAAGTTCAACATCCATCTTTATGCCGATAAAGTTTACACCCTAAGTCCAAAAGCAAGTTGGATAACTACAGTTGACCACAAATACGCAATCAGAATTTCAAAAAAAGAATTTACAGACGACAATCCAAAACTCATCATGGGAGGAACCCAAAGCCTGCCAAGTGGAAATATCTGGTATATAACCGCCGACAAGAAGGGGCGTGAATGGATTCTTACAGACAAGGGTACTCACATCTATGGTACCAAATTCACCACTCCAATTCCATTTAAATGGCTCCGACAGGTAGGCAACACCATTTACCTGGCTACAGCAGATGGCAGAGTTGCCGTCTTTGATGAAACCAGAAACCATATCTCCATGATTCCGATGCCGGAAGGAGTCACAAAAATCAATGAATTAAAAAATACAGGCTATCAACTCCTGATAGCCACAAATATCGGTGTAGTAGTCTATAATCCACGTACATTCAAATCTGAAGTTGTAAGTGTTCAGAACCCTAACCAGCCTGTAGCAGAAGTCAAGAAGATATACGTAGATAGCAAAGACCAGCTATGGGCATTTACTGACGGTATGGGTGTAACCATCATCAATCCGAATACATTGGAGAAGAAATGGTTGTTTGCAGACCAGGAAAATCCTGCTTTGCGTACTGTCAGCGAAAAATATTTCATCATGGAAGATGAACACAATACGCTATGGATGATACCTAACGGAGGTACATTCAGCTACTATGACAGAGCAAAAAAAGAATTAGTCCCTTATGTTTTGCAAAGCAACTCTCAAGGCAATGCAAGTATTCCAAAAATCACTAAATACGTAATTTCAGACCAAAAAATTCTTTGGGTAACGGGTATTCATGACCTTACACAAATCAACTTCAAATATCATGAATATACGCTGAGCCAAGTTGAAAATACAGAAAGCGAAGTACGCGCTATCACACTTGACCGTAATCGTAACTATTGGGATGGATTTATCTCTGGATATTTAAAGATTAGCAATGACCAGCATCAGAAGCTTGGCTACATCACCCCAAGTGGTCAATTATCACAAACACCAGTTCAGTTCTCCACCTGTGGCATCTATGCACTCTACGAAGACAGTCAGGGATACATGTGGATAGGAACAAAGGGAGACGGGCTCTATCTTTTGAAAGACGGAGAATTGCAGCATTTCACCCATAATCCGGCAGACCCATACTCTCTGCCTGATGATAGAATCTATGATATTGTAAGCGATAGACAAAACAGAATCTGGATTGCGACTTTTGGAGGATTGGCTATTGCAGAAAGAGTGAACGGCACCTATCGCTTCATTTCAAACAGAAATAAACTCAACTGGTTCAAGAATGGGCTCTACCAAAGATTACGCCGAATTACATGTACCAACAAAGGTACCATATTAGTAGCAACAACCGACGGACTTGTTACATTCTCCGACGAATTCAAGGATTATTCCAAGATTAAATTCTATCATTCTAATCATATTATAGGTGATACGGCTTCCCTCATGGCAAGCGATGTCAACTATACATTGGTTCGTTCTAACGGAGATACTTATATCTCTACATTAGGTGGTTGTCTGCAAATTACAACCAGTAAATCATTATTAGAAAATAATATAAGAGTCGAATTCGTCAAGAATATCAACCTGGACGAAGGTATCGTACAGAGTATGATAGAAGATAATGCAGGAAATATCTGGATTATCAGGGAATCCAGTGTCGATAAATTCAATCCAAGCACAGGAAAAATAGATGTTTTTGGGCCAAACGATTTTGATTTCCACATGACGTTTACAGAATGCCGCCCATTCCACGATCCTTCTACAGATCAAATCACATTAGGAACACCGATGGGAAGTATTACCTTCAATCCAAAGGTACTCAATAAGACTACCTATCAACCGAAAATACTGTTTACCTCTCTGCACTTCAACGGAGAGGCTCATACCATTCCTATCCTGCATAGGCCAAATCTGGTCATTCCTTCAGACAAGCGAAATCTGACCATTACCTTTGCAGCACTTGACTATACCAGAAAGTATCAGGCATACTATGCATATCGTCTGGATGGTCATACACCAGAAGGCGTATGGATTCCATTAGGAAGTCAAAATATGATTGGCTTCAACCGCATTTCTCATGGTAAATACATCCTCAAGGTAAAAGCCACCAATACACATGGAGTCTGGGGTAAATATATCGCAGAACTCCCGATAGAAATCGAACCCACTTTCTGGGAGAGCATATTGGGAAAAGTCATTCTTTTCATATTGTTCACCTTAGGTCTTGGATTAGTGTTCTATATGTATAACAACCGACAAATACAAAAACTCAGCCATGACATGAGTGTACTGAAGAACCATTTCTTCAGCAATGCTTCACACAAATTGAGAACCCCTCTCTCTCTGATAGGCGGTCCAATAACAGAAGTGCTGGAAAATGAAGAAGGACTCTCAGAAGAAGGCAAAAACCTCTTGACATTGGTTCAGAGGAATGCCAGAGAGATGTACCAGATGGTCAACCAAATGCTGAAGTTTGACAACAATAGCAATTTCTATGAAGATGGAGGTCTTGACAAAGATTCTCATGCAATCCACGAAAATGGAGAGATAGAAGACTCAAATGCCAAGAACTACATAGAAGATGTAGCTTTAGACTCAGCTGAGGAATTCGAAAAGGGAGAAAAAGAAATCACCATACTCGTGGTAGAAGACAACGCGGACCTACGCACCTTCCTGGATACTATTCTGAAAAAAGACTACAATGTGTTGCTTGCAGAAAATGGAAAGAGAGGTCTTGAAATGGCACGCAAATTTGTACCAGACTTCATCTTAACTGATGTTACCATGCCTGTCATGGACGGAATCACCATGGTACACTACATCAAGCAGGACAGCAATATCTCCCATATTCCAATCATCATACTCTCTGCCAAGGCCAGTCTGGAAGACCACCTCAAGGGATTTGAAGAAGGAATCGATGGTTATCTGACCAAACCATTCTCTGCCACTTACCTGAAAGGCAGAATTGAAGCGGCCATCAACTATCGCAAGAGTCTGCAACAAGAATTGCTCAGAAACATTCATGTTGGAGACGAAACGCAAACGAGTCATAACACGACTGTTCAAAACAAAACAGAGGAGCCTCAACGTATTACGATTGGCGAATCTACCATCAGCATACAGGATCATACCATCAAGAAAGTGCTGAAGTTTGTCTTGGAAAACATTTCTGATCCAGACATGAAGATCGACGATATTGCACAGGCCATGGGCATGAGTCGCAGTGTACTCTATGGAAAAATCAAAAATGCGGTAGGATTGACTCCTATTGATTTCGTCCGTCACATCAGAATTATGAAAGCCATCGAGATGTTACGGGATACAGATGAAACGCTGACCAGCATTGCTTTCGCTGTAGGCTTCAGTGATCCGAAATATTTTTCTAAGGTGTTTAAGAAAGAAATGGGTATAATTCCAAGTGAATATAGGGAAAAAAACAAATAAAAACAGTTTGATATACTCTAAAAAACAAAAAATACACCATAAAAAAAGAAATTTATTATACTTTTGCATCAGTTCTTAGAAAAGTTAAATGATAGATTTTTTGTGAACTTCTTAAGATACAAGTTGTTATCCATACAGAAGTTCAAAAAACCCAGGGTTTGTGAAAATCCTGGGGCTTTTTATTTTCTAAGTTATTACTTTTTTAGAAAAATTATCAGTCATAATTTACTCTTCTAAAAGAAAAATAGTATCTTTGCACTCTAAAAGAAGAAATAAGAATAAAAAATATAGATACAAACAAAAATGAGAACTGTTTACGAATTCTCTGTCAAGGACAGAAAGGGAAAGGATGTTTCCCTCAAAGAGTATGCTAATGAAGTATTACTCATCGTCAACACTGCCACAAAATGTGGTTTTACTCCACAGTATGAAGAACTGGAGAAATTATATGAGACCTATCACTCTCAGGGTTTTGAAGTCTTAGACTTCCCTTGCAACCAGTTTGGTCAACAAGCTCCAGGAACAGACGAAAACATCCACCAATTCTGTAAACTTACATACGGTACAGAATTTTCTCGTTTCAAAAAGATAAAGGTAAATGGCGATGACGCTGCTCCTCTTTACAAATTCTTGAAGGAAAGCAAAGGGTTTGCTGGTTGGGATGAATCTCATCCTCTCTATCCTGTGCTCGACAAAATGCTCAGCGAAGCTGATCCTAACTACAAAGAGAGTAATGACATCAAATGGAATTTTACTAAATTCCTGATTAACAAAAAAGGTCAGGTTGTAGCTCGTTTTGAGCCTACTGAGAAGTTTGTGAATATTGCCAAGCAAATAGAGGAACTTCTGAAGGCATAAGAATCAACGTATATGTGCGATATCGTTACCGTCTGATATCGCCATCATCGTTTGTAGGAATCTATCCCCCAAATAATAGAGAAAGCCAAATGTTTTACTTGCATAAAACATTTGGCTTTTCTTTTTCTATTTAGATATATATTTCCTACCATTGCAGATGACAAGACCATGATAGCTATCATCCACACGCTGTCCGTTCATATTGTATATCGCAGCTTTCGCGGGCTGCGGCTTTGACGTAACTACTGCACTGATGCCAGTGAGCACTTTCTGTGTGATATCTTCGAAACGGCCATTTTTCTTCTCCTTATGCTCACTCTTTGGAGCTTGATAGAAGCGATAATAGGTGTCGCGAGACACATTCAAGATATCCTCCGTCTGCGTTTCCTGATCACCATAGCTGAAGATGATATTGGTTCCATAAGGCAAAGAAATATGATAGAAGAGTTTGCCACCTATCATCCTGGTATCGGTCAGTTGATTGCCTGGCCATCCTCCGTTGTTTGCTTCACCCCAAGCAAAGAGGTAAGGCACACGATTCTCGTCGCAAGTCACATAGATGTTTATCTTGTCAGAAGGAGCCTCGCCACCACCCCATTGCTCAACAAGCCATGTGGCCTTTTGGCGCATATAGTTCTTAAAAACGGCAGCCTTGGCCAGTTCATCTTGGTTCTTGGCGACATTGCTGCTATTCTTCCAACATAGATAGTCGTTAGCTGCAGCATCGGAAATCTTTGCCGCCACACCATCAATATAAGCGTTCATCTCTGCATATTGATTGGCATAAAACTCCTGCCATACCTCCTTCACCTTGTCGCGGAAGTGCCTAAAATTCCAGGCACGATCAATGATAAACTGCTCAAACTTAGCTCCTTTGAAGATAAAATGACGGAAATTGGTGTTATTATAAGCATTACCAAAGTCCCATACAGGGCCAAAAGTCCACTTGGTATCTGCACCTTGTTCCTTGTAGAGATAGCAACTGCCATGAAATCCCTCCTCATCTTGCAACAGCTCACGCACGATATACACCTTTGCCAAAGACTCGATGTCTACATACTTTTCCCATTCCGTATCGTTTTCATTATTGCTACAGATAGCCTTGGCGATGGCATTCCACTGTGTCTGCAAATAGTTCTCTTGCTCTGCGGAGAGCGCCTCTGGGGTATGATAAGTAAGCACCATATTCTGGCTGCCCAACTTCACATTGATATGAGGATCTGTATCATAATTGTCTATCTCCACGAGCCATCCGCCCGTGATAGCCTCAGGATCAGTCGCCTTGTCAGCCTGCTCTACGATGTTAACTCGTTTTTTATCAACACGTATATTTTCGGTTATGAAATACAAGCCCTGATATTTTCCATTGAGCACCAATTCAACAGGTTGTGAATCTGTGGTATAAGGCAAGCCCACACGACGGCTCAATTCATAGCCTACCAGATTGCGGAGAAAGCCCAAATCATCATCGGCACCAGCCATGAGCAAGAAGTGCTTGCTCTTCACCATACCCACAGGGTTCACCTTACTATCAAACTTCAAGCGATAAGGTTTCTTGTCAAACCCTTCCCACGTCCAGTTACCACGTCCTTTAATTATCAAGGTTTCTGGTTTATCTGCAGAAGCCATATTCTCATACCCCTCCAATCCCAAGGCATCAATATAGGCCGTGGCTGACACATAAGTTTCTTTGGAAGTGATAGGCTGTGCATCCTGAGTGTTAACATACATGACGGGTAAAGTCCCCGATGGTTTCAAAGCTGATGTCATGGTTGGATCTGTTGCGGCATGGACAGCAGACAGACTGCCCAAGTTGCACATCACAACGAGCAGCAACAATAGTAATTTTTCTTTACTAAACATAAAATATAAGTCTAATGATTCAAAATTTCAAGTTATAACAAGTTATTAGAAGCAGAAAGAGAAGGCGCATCATTGCCTGATGAAGTTGCGCCTTCTCTCACATATATATATTGAAAAATCAGCATAAGCACACTTACGCCTTGGCCTACATCTCTACCTGTGGCACATCCTTGAGGAATTTTCCTATTTCTTCATCGCTGACAGAATAGTTTTGCAAGTCACCATTGATATAACTGTCGTATGAAGGCATATCAATAAGACCATGTCCTGAAAGACAGAAGAGAATAACCTTTTTCTCGCCTTTCTCCTTAGCCTTGAGCGCCTCGCGAATAGTAGCAGCAATCGCATGACAGCTCTCTGGCGCAGGAATGATACCCTCGGTACGAGCAAAGAGCATACCAGCCTTGAATGACTCCAACTGAGGAATATCCACACCATACATATATCCGTCCTTGATCAACTGAGAAATAATCATACCGGCACCATGATAACGCAAACCGCCAGCATGGATATTCGCAGGCTTGAAATCATGACCCAAGGTGTACATTGGAAGCAATGGTGTATAACCAGCCTCATCACCAAAGTCGTATTCAAACTTACCACGAGTCAACTTAGGGCAGCTTTCAGGTTCTGCTGCAATAAATTCAGTATTCTTTCCATCCTTAATCTTATGACGCATGAAAGGGAAGGCGATTCCACCAAAGTTACTACCACCACCAAAACAAGCTATCACAGTATCAGGATACTCACCAGCCATAGCCATCTGCTTTTCTGCCTCCAGACCAATGACTGTCTGATGAAGAGCCACGTGATTTAACACAGAACCCAAAGTATATTTACAACCAGGAGTTGTTGTAGCCAACTCTACTGCCTCACTGATGGCAGTACCTAATGAACCTGGATGATGAGGATCACGGGTAATGATGTTTTTACCAGCTCTTGTACTCATAGAAGGAGAACCCTCTACTGTAGCACCAAAGGTACGCATAATACTGGAACGATATGGTTTTTGCTGCATGGTAATCTTTACCTGATAAACAGCCGCTTCCAATCCATAGAGTTTGGCTGCATAAGACAAAGCAGCACCCCACTGACCAGCACCCGTTTCTGTTGTGACATTCGTATCACCCTCTTGCTTACAATAGTAGCACTGAGGAAGAGCAGAATTAATCTTATGTGAACCTAAAGGGTTGGTACTCTCATTTTTGAAATAGATATGAGCAGGAGTACCTAAAGCCTCTTCCAAAGCATAAGCACGAACCAGAGGAGTAGAACGATAGAAAGTATATTTTTCCAATACGTCTTCAGGAATATCTATCCACGCATGCTCCTGATCCAATTCCTGCTTGGAACATTCCTTATTAAATATATGTGAAAGATCATCAGCATTGAGAGGCTGGTGAGTCTGAGGATTCAATGGAGGCAATGGCTTATTAGGCATATCTGCCTGAATATTATACCACTGTGTTGGGAGTTCACTCTCCTGCAAAATAAATTTCTTCTGTCTCATGTGATATCATTTTTATATTAATTATTATGTCTTTTCTTACATTTTGTTAATAGATAAATCCATTTTTCGACAAAATTACAAAAAACATTTGAGATAAAAGAAAAAAAGGCAATAATTTTGCTTTTTATCTGAAAAATATCGTAAAACGGCAGGAAATCGGTTAAAACAAGAAGCGTTGTGAAACGCTATTTATCATCTTTTACTTATACAATAATATAATAGAGAAATTCATATAGAAGATTACGAGATTTCGTTACTCTTCTTTTTTTATTTAAGCATTAATGGATTTGTACTTTGATATACATCCCGTACCTCAAGGTACAAATCCAATAATATTAAATAAAACTTTTACTAAACATCTTAAATACTCAATAATTATCAAATCTTATATTGTCTTCATTATATTCCTTAATGTGATGATATTCTAACCCAACATGATATTCAAATCTATCCTTAGCATTTGAATTCGATTGCAAAATTAAGTTTTTAATAAATTCACCCTATGTATTTTTTGTTATTTTCATATACCTATTTTGTTAACTGCCGATAAATTCTATACGAATTCTGGATTTTTATCGACAAATTCCCTTCCAAATAGATACAAAAAACTACAAAATTCATACAAAAGATAAATTTATGCCCCATTTATTGCTCAATATCATTCAATATAGATACAGCTTGCTCTACACTCTTGATACCAGAAATACGCAAGTAGCGCTTGTTGCTTTTCTCTTTCAAGTTGCACATCCTCACATGTTTGGTTACATAATCCAACACCTTAGAGAACATGATACTCCTATAAAAAGGACTCTGCACATTGCTCACAAACTGTAATTGAAGAACATTTTGCTTCAGCATTATCTTCTCGCATCCCATACGCTTACCTAATCTACGCAGGGTGACCACATGCATCAGTTCTTCGCCCTCATGAGGCACAGGACCGAAACGGTCAATCAATCGCTTTTTATAAGCAGCCAGATCATCATCATTCTCTATACAATCCAACTCCCGATATAAAAGCATTCGTTCACTACTACCAGGAACATACGAATCAGGGAAATACATCTCCAAGTCGCTCTCCACAGAACAATCATCTACAAAGTCGTCACCCGTGAGCACCTTACCTTGATCCAAGTCTTCCTGATACAAATCATTGAATTCTTCATTCTTCAACTCGGTCACAGCCTGCGACAAGATCTTCTGATAGGTTTCATATCCCAAATCTTCCATGAAACCACTCTGTTCGGAACCCAACAAGTTACCTGCTCCACGAATATCTAAATCCTGCATGGCAAGATTAAATCCACTTCCCAAGTCACTGAAAGTTTCCAACGCCTCCAAACGTCTCCGAGCCTCAATTGTCAGTACGCTTTTTGGGGGTGCCAACAAATAGCAAAACGCCTTTTTGTTACTTCTGCCAACTCGTCCTCTCATCTGGTGCAGATCACTTAAGCCGAAATGATGCGCATCATTGATTATGATCGTATTGGCATTGGAAATATCGATACCATTTTCCACAATGGTTGTAGAAAGCAGCACATCATAGTCATAGTTGATAAAGCCCATGATAATCTTTTCCAACTCCTCAGGCTTCATCTGACCATGTCCGATGACAACTCGACAATCAGGTACATGTTTCTCTATCAGGAGTTTAATCTCCTGAAGTTTAGAAATCCGATCATTGACAAAATACACCTGTCCATTACGACTCATTTCAAAATTGATGGCATCAGCAATCACTTCTGAAGAAAAACAGGTCAGCTCCGTATGGATCGGATAACGGTTAGGTGGCGGTGTACGCATGATACTCATATCTCTTGCTCCCATCAGCGAGAACTGGAGGGTACGAGGAATAGGCGTAGCACTCATGGTCAGCGTATCCACGTTGACCTTCATCTGGCGCAGTTTCTCCTTTGTACTTACTCCAAACTTCTGTTCCTCATCAATAATGAGCAAACCTAAATCTTTCCATACAACCGATTTGGAAATCAATTTATGCGTACCTATCAAAATGTCTATTTTACCATCCTTTAAGTCAGCCAAAATCTGTCGGGTTTCCTTTGCAGATCGGGCACGGCTCAAATATTCTACCCTCACAGGCATTCCCTCAAGACGCGACTTGAATGTCTGATAATGCTGAAATGCCAAAACGGTAGTAGGAACCAGTACTGCCACCTGTTTACTGTCACAAGCAGCTTTAAAGGCCGCACGAATGGCTACCTCCGTTTTTCCGAAACCAACATCTCCACACACCAGTCTGTCCATAGGGCGGGAACTTTCCATATCAGCCTTCACCTCCATGGTAGCCTTATTCTGGTCAGGCGTATCTTCATAGAGGAAAGAAGCTTCCAACTCATGTTGCAAATATCCATCCAGACTAAAAGCATAGCCCTTTTCATGACGACGCTTAGCATACAACTTAATAAGGTCGCGCGCTATATCCTTGATACGCTTCTTTGCCTTTTCCTTCATCCTATCCCAGGCACCAGTACCTAAGGTAGAAAGACGAGGAGGTTCACCGGTATCGGCACTTCTATATTTGCTGATTTTATAGAGCGAATGGATAGAAACATCCACTTTATCGTTATTCTTATAGACGATGCGTATCATTTCCTGATAGCTTTCACCAGTAGGAACACGAACCAAGCCGCCAAACTTACCGATTCCAAAATCCACATGTACGATAAAGTCGCCCGGTTCCATTTCCTGCAACTCTTTCATCGTAAGCGCCATTTTACCAGCACGAGCAGAATCAGAACGCAAGTTGTATTTATGAAAACGGTCAAAAATCTGATGATCAGTAAAGAAACAGCATTTCTTGTCTGAATCCACAAACCCTTCGTGAATGGTTTTATCTACAGGAACAAAAGAAATCTGATAACGTTGCAAATCTTCACCATCAAAAATATCCTTCAATCTTTGCTGCTGTTTCTGGCTGTCAGCTAAAATATATAAAGTATATTTCTGAAGAAGATAATCCTCAAGAGTTTTAGCCAACAATTCAAAATTCTTATGGAATAAAGGTTGTGGCTGGATATTAAAATGAATGCAAGCAGAAGACTTACCTTCTTCCTCCAAAGCATTTGGATTTTTATCCACATGTCCCATTTCTATGCGCACTCTTTCCGCCAATCCCTCTTTCAACTGAGTCGTAGTACAGAGATTCAACTCTTTCTTCATCCGCTGTCTGATTTGCTCAGCCTCCATTTCTGTAGCCCCTTCCAGCTGTTCAGTCAAACTTTGAGCCGAGAAACCATCATGATAAATCTGTTCGATACGATCATGAAGAAAGACGAAATCCTTCATGACAACAATTGTATCCTCACCCAAAAAAGAAAATATCGGTTGTTTTTCACTTTCAAGAGAAGATAATTCAGGCACAATCTCTATACATTCCCTCTTGACTTTCGACAACTGACTTTCCACATCAAAGGTACGGATGGAATCGATCTCATCTCCGAAGAAATCTATACGAAAAGGAAATTCACAACTATAAGAATATACATCCAGGATACTACCACGTACAGCAAATTGTCCTGGTTCATAAACATAATCAGTCTCCTCAAAGCCAAAATCTCTCAGCGTATGCACAATATTGCTCAAGGCAATCTCTTGAGAAACAGAAAGTTTAAGTATGCGCTCATCCAGTTTCTTTTTGGTAACAACCAATTCTGCCAAGGCATCAGGATAAGAAACTATAAATAAATTTCTATTTTGCGATAAACGAGCCAAGACTTCCGTTCGAAGGATTTCATTGGCAGCATCTTTTTGCCCATACTTGATAGCACGACGATAGCTGGAAGGAAAGAAAAAAACATATTCCTGTCCCATCATTTGTGTCAGGTCGTGATAAAAATAGCCTGCCTCATCAGCATCATCCAAAACAAAAAGTACGGTTTGTCCTAATTGCTGATATACAGACGCAAAAAAGATTGGTGCAGAAGAACACACCAATCCCTTCAGGGAAATCATTTTGACCTGTTTTTTCCCCAATAAATCCAAAAGGGCCTTCACCTGTGACGAACGCCCGTAAATATTTTCAATCTCTTGTATGGTCACGCTTTTTAGTTTTTCTTAGGATACTTCTTAAACCAGCCATCCAAGCGAAGGCGCATTACACCAAAGAAAGCCTCTCCAAAGATACCTCCATTCATCTTGCTCACACCCTCACGACGGTTGACGAAGATAACAGGTACCTCTTTAATCTTAAATCCTATCTTATGAGAAGTGAACTTCATCTCGATTTGGAAAGCATATCCTTTGAAACGAATTTTATCCAATTCGATGGTTTCCAACACCTTGCGGCGATAGCAAACGAATCCTGCCGTTGTATCATGCACCTTGAATCCTGTAACCAAACGAACATATTTGGACGCAAAATAACTCATAAGTACACGACCAATAGGCCAATTAACCACATTGACGCCCGAAACATAGCGAGAACCTACTGCAACATCATACCCTTCATCATGAGTAGCAGCATAAAGACGTGGCAAATCATTAGGATCATGGCTAAAGTCAGCATCCATTTCAAAGATAAAATCATATCCCTGTTGCAGCGCCCACTTAAAACCTGTGATATAAGCAGTGCCTAAGCCTAATTTACCAGAACGCTCCAAGAGGTGAAGACGTCCATTAAACTCACCCGCCATCAGATTCTTGACAATAGCAGCCGTACCATCAGGGCTTCCATCGTCAATCACAAGAATATCAAATTGCTTTTCGAGCCCGAAGACAGCCCGAATGATCTTCTCTATGTTTTCCTTCTCATTATAAGTAGGAATGATTACTATGCTATCGCTCTTCATTATAGTTTTTATTAATCAAGTACCAATAATTCTTATAGTTAAATATGATATGCAAAGATACGACTTTTATCACAATTCCACTATATTTTTGATTATTTTTTCATTTATTGGTCAGGATTTTCTACAAAACCCTGATATTCCTTGTCTAAACCATTCATAATTGCCTCATAACTCTCCGTCATCTGATGCTTAATATTGTCAGCACCTCTGCCTATAGGAGCTATTGGCTTATGTATAGTCAACTTCAACGGATGCCAAAACACCCAAAAAATATCTTTCATACGCGGCTTCACCTGGAAACTGCCATTGATGGTAAGAGGACAAACAGGCAACTGCAGTTCGTCTGCCAACATAAAAGCACCTCGACGGAAAACACCCATATGACCGGTAAAAGTTCTGGCACCTTCAGGGAACACCACCAGCGACATTCCCTCCTTGAGTTCTTCACGAGCCTTGTCATAGGAAGCACGGATTTTGGAAGGTCCGCTCTTATCTACGAAGATATGATGAGCATACTCGCAAGCCACTCCTACCAAAGGAATTTTGCGAAGACCTTTCTTCATCATCCACTTGAAATTACGTCCCAAAAAACCATATATCAGGAAAATATCAAAGGCTCCCTGATGATTGGCTACAAAAACATAGCTCTGCTTTTTCTCCAAATTTTCACGTCCTTCTACCTTTACAGGCAACAGGAGAATACGTATCCACAGCTGTGACCAAATCTTACCAGGATAATATCCCCAGAAATGACCATTACCTAACATACACCCCACAACTGTGGTAATACTCGTAATAATACTTGCCAATACCAAAATAGGCAAGCACACCAATAATTGGTATAAACGATATAAATATTTCATAATCTCAATATTTTTTACGCTGATAATACTTTTATATGGTAATTCTTATTTTCTCTTTAATGTGACAACTACGATCTCGGCGGTAGCTCCTATACGGATAGGAATCACGCCACCCAATCCGGCAGTCGTAAAGAGCTGGCAACCTTCACGCTCATACAAACCATAGTCATAACTGGCAAACATGGTTGGTCGGATGCCCAAGACCTCAACTTGTCCTGCATGAGTATGACCGCTGAATGTCAATTGTGGTGCCACTAAAACCGTATCTTTAGATCCATACACCTCATTAATTTTAGAAGGAACCATATCTTTCCACTGCGTTGGTATATGCTGGAGCATCAAGATAAAATTTCCCGGTTTGATGGATGCAAGTGATTTCGCCACACTTGTCCGCTTCGGTTTATCATAATTTTCCGTTCCAGCTATATAGATGGAATCCTGTCCTCTATACACCACCCGATGTTCATTATTCAGCAGTTGCCATCCTAAACTTCGCTCAAAATCCTGTACCCTTTTCTCTATTTCAACCTGTTCATCAGGATCTGCATCAACATAATAACTATAATCGTGATTGCCCAAGATACTATAAACTCCATCCTTTGCTTTCAACGAACGAAGCATCTGATAATAAGGTACTAATTCTGAAGGATGTGCATTTTGCAAATCACCCGTAAAGCAAATCATGTCAGGATGCTGTGCCTGAATGCTGTCAATATCCCGCTGAGGAATATCCGATCTCCAACCATAATAGGAGCCGAGATGGAAATCACTAAACAGGACTATTCTATACCCATCGAAGTTCTTTGGTAAATCAGACAGATATATGGTAACTTGTTTCACTTCCAGCTTACGGAAGCCTAAAGTAAATCCATAGACAAACGTCACGAAAGCCACAATAGCCAAAACGAGTCCAACCGTTCGTCCCCAATTCTTCTCTAAATGAAAATATCTTTTGCAGCACCAGCCTAAGGAACTGCAGAAAGCAAAGACAAACTCCGGCACAGCACAGACCGCCATCAGAGCGAACCAGATATCAACCAGCAAGGGATTTTTCGGTACAAAGTTTGGCAGAAAAGCCAAATATACACTATATCCCAAAACTATCATAGCAGGAATCCACAACAGAAACCTTTTCCTACCAGTTACCTTCTGGAATTCAGTCTTGAATATCCATAAATAAGGCAACACAGTACCCAATATAATGGGTATAAGTATTCTATATATCATTTTTTCATCAAACTTGATTGCAAGAATCGCCGCATGAGTTCCACTGGAATACCACGTCTATTTGCATAATCTCTCAACTGATCCTCCCCTATCTTTCCCAGTTCAAAATAATGTGCCTTTGGATGAGAAAACATCAAGCCCGACACACTGGCATGGGGCGTCATCATACCACTTTCAGTAAGTCTGATACCAACCTCTTTCATCCCAAGAATTTCATCCAGGAGAAAATTGATACTGGTATCCGGCATGGAAGGATAGCCCACTGCAGGGCGAATACCCTGATAGTCCTCTCGAAGGAGCTGCTCCATCGTCAACTTTTCATCTGCAGCATATCCCCAGAAAGTAGTTCTAACTTCCTGATGCATACGCTCAGCTGTGGCTTCTGCCAACCGGTCACTAAGCGTTTGTGCCAACATCGACTGATAATCATCATGACGATACAACTCCACAATTTCCGCATCAACCGTAGCACAAAAGATACCCAAGAAATCCGTCTTTCCCATATAGATGGGGCGCAAGAAATCTGACAGACACAAATTAGGTTGCCCATCCGCAGAAACCTTTTGCTGACGGAGCATGGGAATACGAACCTCCGAGCGAATGGTCTGACCGTTGATTTTATCATTCAAATCATCGATTAAGACGATATCATCCCCATCACTACAGGCTTTCATCAATCGAAACAAAGCATGAGTATGATATTTACCATACCAAGACTTCAACATCAGAAGCGCCTCCTGTTTCATTTTTTCTTTTTCGCCTGCAGGCTTACCACTCAGTCCCCAAGCATGAAAAAAATAGAGCCAATTGATATACGGTACTATATCCGCAATATCGTACGTCAAAACCTTTCTCAAAATCTAAGAATTTATGATTTTCTAAAAGTTAGTTCTTCACCACGATAAGCCTCATCAAACTCTCCCTTATTATATATAAGGTGTCCATTACAGATCGTTTGCTCCACTTGCCATTGGTATTCATGTCCCTCCATAGGACTCCAGCCGCATTTACTTTGGATGATTTCTTTCTGAACAGTCCAAGCAGTATGAGGGCGAACAATGACAATATCTGCCTGATAGCCCGGGCGCAAAAAGCCACGTTTGTCCACATGAAAGAGTTTGGCAGGATGATGAGACATCACCTCTACCATTCTTTCAATAGAAAGAACACCTTTATCCACCAATTCCAACATACTTACCAATGAGAATTGCACCATCGGCATACCTGAAGCAGCCTTGGCACAACCGCCCTGCTTGTCTTTCCATTCATGAGGAGCATGATCAGTACCAACAACCGAAATTCGCCCATCAGCCAAAGCCTCACGTAATGCCTTTCTATCATTCACCGTCTTAATAGCAGGATTACATTTGATGAAAGCTTTCTTGTCTGCATAATCCTCATCCGAGAAATAAAGATGCGCAATGACAGCTTCACCAGTAATATTCTCATCTTTTCCGAAGAATTCCAGTTCACGAGCGGTAGTCACATGCGCAATATGCAGATGAGCCCCAGACTCCTTTGCCAATTTAACAGCCAGACTACTACTTTCGTAACAAGCCTCAACACTACGGATTTCCGGATGGAATTTTACATCCGGATCTTCACCATATTTTTCCTGATAGGCAGCCATATTGCGATTGATAATATCAGTATCCTCGCAATGAGTCATCACAGGCAGTCCCATTTTTTTGGCTTTAACAAATATCTGTTGCAAAGACTCATACTTATCCACCAGCATATTGCCTGTGCTGGAACCCATAAAGAGTTTAATACCCGGAATACGATGAACATCCAATCTATCAAATAAATCTACATTATCATTGGTTGCACCAAAAAAGAAACTATAGTTAACATGACTTTTCTGAGCACCTAATGCAAACTTATCCTCCAAAGCCTCCAAAGTCGTAGTTTGAGGATTGGTATTAGGCATTTCGAAGTAAGAAGTCACACCACCAAAGGCGGCAGCTCTACTCTCGCTCTCAATATCAGCCTTACGTGTCAAACCCGGTTCACGGAAATGCACATGATCATCTATCACACCAGGCAAAACAAAACACCCCGAGGCATCAATGACTTGATCATAGATTCCACGAGGTGCCTTACCTTCATATATTTCTTCAATTTGTTCACCATCGACAACAAGGTCGCCCAAGAAAGAGCGTCCTTCATTGACAATAGTTCCGTTTTTTATTAATGTTCTCATCATAATTCTACAGATTAATTACCGAAGCCATTACCTCCCGCAGTCTGATTCTCCGGAATAGTAGGTTTAGCCAGATCATTAGCAGTTGGAGCAGGAGCTGCATTCGGATCCACTTGAGGTGCTTGCATTGCAGAAGCATCCTGTCCTGCATCTCTTGTACCATTCATAATCTGCTCATTTTCCTGAGCCTTCTGATAATAATCCTTCACGTATGGATCATTCTTGAAATGCTCAGTAGCCTTACTCATGATATCCTCAATCCAAGGAGAAAGCATCGGGTATTGATTTCTCATGGTAACCATGAAGAAGACTCCAGGCCCCAAGACATTATCAAAATTCTCGGTCACGAAAGAAGTGACCAGTTTATCTTCCTGATCAGCCAACTGAATAGCTTCCTCATTTAGTTTTTTAGTAACCACTTCCATATCACTACCATTCATGATAGCCTGATCATGCTTATGCACCAACTCCATCTGCTGGTTCTGCAACTGCTGGTATTTCTTGAAGAACTTAAACAGTTTATCATTCAAAGGAGTGCCACTAACTATCTGTTGAGCATCATCTAATTTCACATTAATGTCACCGCTCTCCAGCACCAATGGGAGGACTGCCTCATCATCCATGAAGATATTTGCCATTCTCACAGAATCCAGATTTCCGTCAAAATGGAATTGGCCATGCACAACATCACAGGAATCAATATTTTTAAAATCATTGTTTTTCAGGATTTTCAGGTATAGCATCCTTCCATCCAATGTACTCACATTAGACGTACCTTGGATATTGTAGCTATTGGCACACGATGTCATTGCCAACAAGGTGATAAATGCATAAAGTATCTTATTCATAATCTGTCTGTATTTCGGGTAACAAAAGTACAATCTTAAATTGAAGTACGGAAATAAATTTATGCTATTTAATTGAATACCGTCTGTATTTAGTATTTTTTGGCATTATTCCTTCTCCAGTTCACGGGAAATACGATGTGTCGTATATAATTCCAATAAAGCAGCGATAAGCAGCAGAAGCACCCACTTATTATAAAAGTAGGTGATATACGTCTCATAGTTGGAAAACCAATTACGGGCAAAGGCATACACCGTATCAATCATAGAAATACCCGACAATACAAAACAGATATCCGCCATTGCCTGTATGCGCTTCAGACGATGAATGACAAACGATTTTCCTTCGTATAACTGCATGGCTTGAATCACACTAAAAAGCACCGTACCTACTAAGAACACCCAACAGGTATAAAGCAACATTTTAGGATAGATAAATCCAAACGCATAGCAGCCCGCACCGACAACCATCAGCACACCACCCAAGAGGAATATGGCACTCTGAATTTTACTCAACTGTTTCATTTTCTAAATCTTCTTCGTTATTATTAGTAGAATTAGGCAAATCGGTGCTCAAGACGAAGATATCCTCATCGTCTGCCTTCATGAAATAGTTTTCCCTGGCTATTTTCTGATAAGCCTTCGGATCTACGCGCATTTCCCTCAGCAGTTTGGTGTCTGCCTGATAACGCGCAGTATATTTTTTTATCTCAGAACGCAAATTATTGATCTGAATCTGGTATTTCACATGCTGGTAGATGCTATTGTCATCAATTGCACCTACTACCAAAACACCCACTACAATCACTATAAGATACTTATAATGAGAGAGATAGCCCCATATTACACCTAATTGTTTACTCATTTATTTCGATATTTGTTTGCAAAGATAATATTTTTTTGTTATCTTTGCATCATCATTTAAGAAAAAATAATGGAAGAATATATTGTTTCTGCAAGAAAGTACCGCCCGATGACCTTCGATACGGTGGTTGGACAGAGTGCTTTGACAACAACTTTAAAGAATGCGGTGAAGAGTGGAAAGCTCGCTCACGCATACCTTTTTTGCGGTCCTCGTGGTGTCGGAAAGACTACCTGTGCCCGTATTTTTGCCAAGGCTATCAATTGCGAGCATCCCCGTGAAGACGGAGAAGCCTGCAATGAGTGCGAAAGTTGCACTGCTTTCAATGAGCAGCGCTCATTCAACATCTTTGAGCTTGATGCCGCCAGCAATAATGGTGTAGAGCAAATCAAAGCTCTCATGGAGCAAACCCGCATTCCGCCACAGATTGGCAAGTACAAAGTGTTTATCATCGATGAGGTACACATGCTGAGTTCCGCAGCCTTCAATGCATTCCTCAAGACATTAGAGGAGCCACCATCGCATGTCATCTTTATCCTGGCGACCACGGAAAAGCACAAGATTCTGCCTACCATTCTCAGTAGATGTCAGATTTACGATTTCGAGCGAATGACCGTTCCTAACACGATCAAGCACCTGGCTATGGTAGCAGAAAAAGAAGGAATCAAATATGAGGAACAGGCTTTGGCTGTCATCGCTGAAAAAGCCGATGGCGGTATGCGCGATGCACTCTCTATCTTTGACCAGGCTGCCAGTTTCTGTCAGGGCGACATCACTTATAAAAAGGTCATCGAGGATCTGAATGTTCTGGATAGTGACAACTATTTCAACTTGGTTGACCTCGCTCTCTCCAACAAAGTGAGCGAAATGATGGTGCTGCTGAACAATATTCTCAACAAAGGTTTCGACGGAGGTATTCTTATCCAAGGTCTTGCCCAACATGTGCGTAACGTCATGATGGCAAAAGACCCACAGACTCTGCCACTTCTGGAAACCAGTGAAGAGCAAAAGGCCAAATTCCAGGCACAAGCTCAGAAAGCCCCTACACCTTTCTTATATAAGGCACTGAAAATCATGAACGACTGCGATGTTCAATACCGCCAGAGTTCAAACAAGCGCCTGCTGGTAGAACTGACCCTCATCCAAGTAGGTCAGATAACCCAACCAGAAGATCAAGATGTGCCAAGTGCGGGGCGTACGCCCCATAGATTAAAATCCCTGTTTCAGAAATTGATTGCTCCCCTTAAGCCTGCTTCTCAGGGTGCAGGTAAAGAGCAAGTTGACAGCAAGAAGGTTGAAGCCGTTCCTGCTGTCGGGCATTCTATTATCCAAAAATCCGATGCTGATGATGCTACCTCAGCGAAAGTTGCTTCTACAACAAGCAACAAACCTAAGGGAAGTATCAAACTTGGCAGTATCGGCATGACGTTCAAGAATCTCAAGAAACATAAAGAAGAAGACAAGAACAATTATTCTGCCATCAGCGACACAACAGAAACTGCGTCAATAGCCGAAGATAAAAAGCAGCCTTTCGACAACGAGCTTTTATACGGTCAATGGATGAGTATGTGTATGAGAATGCAAGGTATCAACGAACTGTATGGTTTGTCACAACGCCTGAAAATGCTGACTCCCCAAATCACAGATTATCCTTCGGTGGAAATCGTCATTGATAATCCGATACTTCTTGATCAAATCGGAAAAATCAAAAACCGCATCAGAAGTACACTTGTATTAGGATTGCACAATGACGACATCATTATCAATTACCGTGTAGCCAAGCAAGAAGAAATCGGAAAGATACGTAATAAACGGGAAATCTTCGATGATATGAAAAAGAAAAATCCTGCACTTGACAAATTGGTACAGGAATTCAAACTAGTCATGGCATAATTCAGCTATGGCAGATTTTTCAAAACAATAATCTAAAAAACGAGAAACTATTTTTTAAGATAAACTAAAAAAATCCTATGGATAAAGCATATCGAGCTACATCCATAGGATTTTTATTTTAAATCAGAGTCATACCGTTTTCCTCACATTCCTTGCGCATTTCATCAGGCCAGATACTTGCCTGAATTTCACCAATATGCGCCTTATGAAGCAAGACCATGCAGAGGCGACTTTGTCCTATACCACCACCGATACTCAAAGGCAACTTATCATTTAAGAGTTGCTGGTGGAAATAGAGTTTCTCGCGATCTTCCTTACCTTCTATCTTTAGCTGGCGAAGCAAGCTTTCCTTATCCACACGGATACCCATGGAACTCAATTCAAAACTACGCTCCAGAACCGGATACCAGATCAGAATATCACCATTAAGTCCCATCTTTCCATTCTCGGCTATGGTGCTCCAATCGTCATAGTCAGGAGCACGTCCATCATGCTTCTTACCATCGCTCAACTTACCACCAATACCTTCTACGAATACAGCGCCATATTTCTTGCAAATAGCATCCTCTCGCTCTTTAGGAGTCATATCAGGATACATGTCAAGCAAATCTTGCGCATGAACAAAATGAATCTGTTCTGGCAAGAAAGGCTTCAACTGTGGATAATGCTCACAGGTGAGATATTCAGTACGGCGGATAGCAGCATAAATGCGACACACCACGCCTTCCAAGAATGCCAAGTTGCGATCTTTCTTTTCAATCACAGCCTCCCAATCCCACTGGTCAACATACAGAGAGTGGAGATTATCGAGTTCTTCGTCAGCACGAATAGCATTCATATCAGTATAGATGCCATATCCAGGTTCTATTTTATATTCAGCCAATGTCAATCTCTTCCATTTTGCCAGAGAATGAACCACTTCTGCTTTAGCATCTCCCAAATCTTTGATAGGGAATGTTACAGGACGTTCCACTCCATTGAGATCATCATTAATACCCAAACCTTTCAATACGAAAAGAGGAGCAGTCACACGACGCAAACGAAGTTCTGTGGAAAGATTTGCCTGAAAGAACTCCTTAATCAGTTTGATTCCCATTTCGGTTTGGCGCATATCAAGAAGTGCCTTATAGCCTACTGGTTTTATTACATTACTCATAATATATATTTTTTTCTTTGTTTTTATGTATTTAGGGACAAATGAAATGCAGGTTAGTACGCCTGTTTTCTATTTGATGGTGCAAAGGTACTAAATTATTAGTAATCTGCAAGCGTTTTTCTGTTTTATTTTTCAAAATGATAGAAATTTTAATATTTCACTATCTATTTGTACTCATTTTGCATTATTTTCCCTGTATCATTTTGAATTCAAAGCCTCTCCGTCAACTCTAAATAAGTTTTTTACTCAAATATTTGGTTATTTCAAATAAAATCAGTAATTTTGCAAACGTATCTGCAATTGCATATATGGAAGATATCTTGCATATATATAATAAGGTATAAATATCTTGGTCTCGTAGCTTAGTTGAATAGAGCGTTTGATTCCGGTTCAAAAGGTCGTGGGTTTGAGTCCCACCGAGATCACACATTCTCTATCCAGGAAAGCCACTTCCCCTAAAATGGAATGCCATCCTGTATCAGAAGAATTATCACATTATTTAGTTAAAAACATGGACTTAGTAGAACGTTTTATAAACTACACAAAATTTGACACACAGTCGAGCGAAGATTCCGACAGTGTGCCTAGTACGGCGAAACAACTGGAGTTCGCCAAGTATCTAAAACACGAATTGGAAGAGGAGGGGCTTAGCGATGTAGAGATGGACGATATGGGTTACATCTACGCTACATTGAAAGGCAATACCAAGAAAAAGACACCTACCATCGGATTTATATCTCACATGGACACCAGTCCAGATGCAAGTGGCAAGGACATCAAGGCACGCGTCATCCGCAACTATGATGGCGAAGATATTGAATTGAGTCCAGGCATCTTCTCCAGAGTCGATAAATTCCCTGAATTGAAAGCCCATAAAGGCGAGGACATCATCGTAACTGATGGCACGACCCTTCTTGGTGCAGACGATAAAGCAGGAATTGCTGAAATCGTACAGGCTATGTGCTATCTCAGAGACCATGATGAAATCAAACATGGAGATATACGTGTCGGCTTCAACCCTGACGAAGAAATCGGAATGGGTGCTCACCACTTTGATGTTGAAAAATTTGCCTGCGACTGGGCTTATACCATCGACGGAGGCGACCTCGGCGATTTGGAATACGAAAACTTCAATGCCGCAGCTGCCAAGATCCGCATCAAGGGTGTGAGTGTACATACAGGTTATGCTAAAGGCAAGATGATCAACGCAAGCAGACTTGCGGTGGAATTCCAAAACATGATACCAGAGACCGACCTTCCTGAAGCCACAGAAGGTTATCAGGGTTTCTACCACTTGCTGGGCATTGAAAGCCACTGTGAGGAAGCTAAGTTGGCTTATATCATTCGTGACCACGACCGTGATAAATTTGAAGATCGCAAAGCATTCATTGCTGGCTGCGTGAAGAAAATCAACGAGAAATATGGCGAAGGAACATGTGAGGCTGAGATTTACGATCAGTATTACAACATGAAAGAGAAAATCGACCCTAACATGCATGTCATCGACATCGTCTTGAGAGCTATGCAGGAAAGCGGCGTTCCTCCACGCGTAGAACCTATCCGTGGCGGTACCGATGGAGCACAGTTGAGTTTCAAGGGACTTCCTTGTCCAAACATCTTTGCAGGCGGCGTCAATTTCCATGGCCCACATGAGTTTGTCAGCATCCAGGTAATGGAGAAAGTAGTACAGACCATCGTGAAGATTGCAGAAATCACAGCAGAATACAACGACTAAGTTTCGTATCAATCATAATAATCTATAATCCCAGAAAGCAAGAATGCTGATGGGACTATAGATTATTTTCATATTATGACCTGATACTCCAATAGACGATAAACTGTTTTCACTTACATATCAAACTTAATTTTCTTTCGAATGGCAGAAATTCCATTTTTAGTAAAAGATTTGGCACTCATACTGATGGTTGCAGGCATCGTAACCATCATTTTCAAGAAGCTCAAGCAACCCCTTGTGTTAGGATACATCGTTGCCGGTTTTCTTGTTTCACCTCACATGCCATATACCATGTCGGTCATTGATGAAACAGATATCAAGACTTGGGCAGATATCGGAGTTATCTTTACCCTATTTTCACTTGGTCTTGACTTCTCTTTCAAGAAAATCGTAAAAATGGGAGCCTCCCCTATCATTGCAACCGTAGTCATCGTGTTCTTCATGATGATGCTCGGCATCAGCATAGGTCATGGCTTTGGGTGGAGCAAGATGGACTGTATTTTCCTTGGCGGTATGCTTGCCATGAGTTCCACCACCATTATTTACAAGGCTTTTGATGATATGGGGCTGCGGCAACAGAAGTTTGCGGGCATGGTGATGAGCGTTCTGATACTGGAAGACATACTTGCCATTGTCATGATGGTGATGCTGTCGGCCATTGCTGGAGGCAACAACCCTGATGGAGAACAGATGATCGGTTCTGTGATAAAGATTGCCTTCTTCCTTGTCCTTTGGTTTATAGTAGGAATCTTTGCCATCCCACTTTTCCTCCGTTCTGTACGCAAACTTATCAACAATGAAACCCTTCTGATTGTAGCATTAGGACTCTGTTGCGGCATGGCAGTACTCTCCACCAAGGTAGGATTCTCCAGTGCTTTTGGCGCTTTCGTCATGGGCAGCATCTTAGCTGAAACCATCGAAGCAGAAAAGATTATCAAACTGGTGGAACCCGTAAAGAACCTGTTTGGAGCCATCTTCTTCGTATCTGTAGGTATGCTCGTTGACCCCAAGATTCTGATAGAATACGCCATTCCTATTCTGGCATTAGTAGGTAGCATACTCATAGGACAAGCCATATTCGGTACCTTCGGTTTCATGCTCGGTGGAGAATCTCTGAAATCAGCTATGCGCTGTGGATTTTCCATGGCACAGATTGGTGAGTTTTCTTTCATCATCGCTTCCTTAGGTCTGTCGTTAGGCGTTATCAGCAACTATCTCTATCCAGTAGTTGTTGCCGTATCTGTCATCACGACCTTCCTAACTCCTTATATGATTCGCCTTGCCACACCGACGTATCAAGTCATGGAGAAGCATCTGCCGAAACGACTCATCAACATACTGAATCATTTTGCAATGAGCCATCCCTCTACGACTCAGCAGAGCAAATGGAAGTCTCTTCTCAGACAAATGCTCATCAACACCGTAGCCTATTCCATCCTTACTGCAGCAGTCATCGCATTGATGTTTACCTTCGTACTTCCATTCACCCGAAGTCTTTTCCCTGGCTGGAAGTTGCATTGGTATGCTAACGCCATCACAGGCATATTGACCCTTGTACTGATAGCACCATTCCTGCGTGCCATCATCATGAAAAAGAACCATAGCAATGAGTGGAAACGCCTATGGGTAGAAAGCAGCATCAACAGGATTCCGCTTCTCTTCACCATCGTCGTGAGATTTGTTATTGCATTGGCTTTCATCTTCTATATCTGCAATTATCTGACACGTTTCACCAATGCGCTCATGATCATCATCGGCATTGCAGTCGTTTCCCTGATGATAGCATCAAGATGGACCAAGAAGCGAAGCATCAAGATGGAAAGACTCTTCATTCACAACCTGCGTTCAAGGGACATTATGGCACAGGTAAACGGCGAGAAGAAACCGCTCTACGAAGGACATTTATTGGACCGAGACATCCACATCAGCGATTTTGACGTGCCGGAAGATTCGTCATGGGGAGGGAAAACGCTCAAAGAACTGCATCTCCGTGAACGGTTTGGTGTAGATATGAGCAGTATCATGCGTGGTTCACAACGTCTGAATATTCCTAACGGAGATACGGTCATATTCCCAGGAGATAAATTACAAGTCATTGGTAATGACGACCAATTGCAGAAATTTGCAACCGCTCTCAGTACGGATCTCATACCAGAAGATCTGGAAATAGAGAAACGGGAGATGAAACTACGACAACTCATCATCAGCGGTAAAAGTGAATTCTGCGGGAAATCACTTCTTGAAAGTGGAATCCGCGATAAATACAACTGTATGGTTGTGGGATTGGAAGAAGGACAAGAGAACTTAACGAAAATAGCTCCTACCCGTACATTTGAAAAAGGAGATATCCTTTGGATAGTAGGAGAAGAAAGCGACTTACAAAAAATAATGGAGAGGGCTTAGCCTTCTCCATTATTTGGGGGTGTAATTTAAACTGTGTCAAGGCTTGTTCTTAACTTTTCACGTCGTGATGTCTGCACGAGGAGGAATCTTGGAATTCACCTTCACGGTCTGTAAACCCGATAAATGGGCAAAAGCATATTCAGCCAACTGTGGAGTTCCTTCGATGACGATATGTTTCAGTTTTTTACAACCCGAAAAGGCAGCAGCATCTACCTGCTTTAAACTCATCGGAAGATGAAGTTCCTGCAAGTTATCACAGGCAAAGAAAGCCTACGAACCAATCTGCTGCACTCTTTGAGGCAGCAAGATTTTTTGCAGATGATAGCGAGAATGAAAAGCATTCTTAGGGATGACAGGACAAGTCGCTTCACTCAAATCTACATTTCTGAGTTGCCAGCAAAGATCTCTCATTTGCCGGAAATCAGAATTACCTTGAGTGGTCAGGTTGCCCGTCAACTTCAGGGAAATCGCCGTTGTTTTCTCTTCTGCCTTCAGGCTATCCATGTTGGCAACAGTCTGTGCAAACAGAGTTGGCGAACACAGGAGCATGAAGGAAAGTGCTAACATTTTTCTCATACTTATGAATATCATTAGGTTATAGTTATTAATAATTCCAATGGGACAAAAATACCGATTTTATTAGAACTTTCCAAATCTTTTGGATTAAAACTTCTAAAAAACACATCTTACTTTATTTTAGAAGAAAATCATGAAGAAACGAAAAAAGAGGGGATGTCATGAACTCCATGACACACCCTCTTTTATTGATTGTATTTTTCTTAGATTTCAGAGACATTCTAATACCATTGCACTGCATTAGAATAGCCGCTGCGCTTATCATATTTCAAGGCATCCGTCAATGTAGAAGCATTACAACGGAAGGTGAAATTATAACTTGTATAAGGCGAAAGCACCACCGAACAACTCATATTGAAGCAGTGGAGATCACGCTGCAAGCTTGCAGTAGTCATACTCATTTTATGATTATCGAAATCATAACCGGATGAGAAACTGATATTCCAGCCATCACTCAGTCTTACGTTACCACTCATATTCAGCGTTTGGGTAAACTTGTATGGATAGCGCATAGACTCCTTGTTGAACTTTTCCTTGCGCGTATCCTCACGCATGGTAACACCATAACCGAAAGTCAGCGACCAAGGCATCTTGAAAGCCATATAACCATTCGAGTCGGTCTTAGCCTTACCACTCTTCTTCTTGGCAGCAGTCTTTCCCTTCTCCAAGGTATCATCCACATTACTTTCTATATCAGTATCCAGTTCATCCTCATCCTGGTCCTTACGCTTACTGTCCTTCTCATCATCATCACTCTTTCCACCAAACAGTTTTGCAAGTTTCTCAGGTGTCAGCGTGAAAGACAGGTTCTGCGACATACCCTGGAATCGGCCGAATCGACCTCTACCCCACTCTGTATGAGTACCGACGTATGGATTTCCCTGTTCGTCCAGTTCATAAGCATAGGTAGCAAAGACCGCATTCATATTGAACGTATAGTTCTTCCACCATTTCAGACGCAGGTTGATATTCATATCGCTCCAAGGTCTTACCTTAGCCGCCATATTGTAACTCATATTGATGTCAAACGCATCTATCAGACTGATTTTCTTGAAACCGGTAGAGTCCTTATCGCTCTTGACCTTCATCTCCAGGTTGTTGCCTAAAGTGAAAGAGAGGCTTCCGGTCTTTCCCTTGCCAGGCACACCATAAAGTGAATTCTGGTATGGAGAATAGCTGACGAGCGAAACATTACCATCGGCATCCGTCTTCTGATAAGTTTCCCAATAACCATAACGGGAAGCACCAAAGTCAGGCGCATAACTGAAACTTACGGTTGGCGTGATGACATGGCGAATGGCCTGTATCTTATCACCGAACAATTTGCGATTAGGCACCCAGAATCCATAGAGTTTGGTGGACATACCCACACTCATGTTCCAATTATAAACATTGTGGAAACCATAGGTTGTATCGCAAACCTCAGTCTGCTTCTGTTCATCCCATGACTTTGTCACCTTATTGGTGTACATACGGTCAGAGAAGTTGAAGCTTGGATTGATGTTGATGTACTTGAAGAGCGTGAACGAAGCACTCACCGGAATCTGATGCTGCCATGCATTTCTCCAGTCCTTGATGAGATTACTCTTCATGAACTGGTCTTCCTTCGTATTGATCGAATTGCTGATATGTCCAGTATAACTCATCGCAATCTTCTCATACCATTTCTCATCACCCACCATCTTCTTTCGGCGGAAAGGATAGAAACGGGCTATGGAAATATTGAGGTCAGGAAGTGTCACAGCCAAACTGGAGTCACGCATATTCTGCGAAAGGTTGGCAGTAGCGCTGAGCGTCATACCGATACTTGAGAATCCTGTACTCCAGCTCACAGAAGAGGTACGCGTACTCTGCGTCATCGTCTGCGGATTATAGAGCGAGTTGAGATTGTTGCGCTCATAGCTGGATGTGGCAAAGTTGACACTTGCCGACAACGAGCTGAAAGGATTGGCCTTTGAGTCCTGTCGATGACTCCACTGCACCTTGAAACTCTCCTGCTCGGCAAAGTCAGGCATTCCCTTGTCACCCGTCTTCGTATCCTGGTAACTGAAGAAGAAACTTCCCGAGTACTTATAGCGTTTGCGGTAATTACTTGCAGCAGAAATACCCCAGGAGCCCTTCGTGTAGATTTCACCCAGGAGTTTCAAGTCCCATTTGTCATTGACGGCAAAATAATATCCACCATCTCTGAGATAGAAGCCACGGTCGCTTTCATCACCATAGGTAGGCATGATGAAACCACTACTGTAGCTCTTGGTAAATGGGAAGAATCCGTAAGGGATTGCCAAAGGCATCGGCACATCGCACACCACGAGATAAGCCGGTCCGAAAACCACATCCTTACCCGGTCTCACTTTCGCTCTGGAAAGAGAAATATAGAAGTCGGGATGAGGATCATCACAGGTCGTATATCTACCATGTTGCAGATAGATAGCTCCTGTAGAATCACGTTTTGATCGGGCACCCGTCAGGAATCCATCCTGCTGCTCTGTATATACATTATTAATAAGTGCCTTCTTACTCTTGAAATTGAAGGCAATCGTATCCGTATCGTAGGTATCAGAGCCCATCTTGAAAACCGGTTTACCCTTGATGCCACCTTCAGCAGTAGAGTCGGCGGTACCCGTAGCCTTCACATTGCTCTTGTCGATGTCCATGGTAATCTTGTCACTCGAAAGATCCATGTTGGTATATTTCACATTGGAATTACCATAGAGATGTGCCACTTTATGAGGTGCATCATAGACGAGAGAATCCTCCGCCGTATATTGCACCGGCGCATCCACGCCACCGGATTTCTTGCGATTCAAGCTATCCAGTCGGATACTGTCATCGACCACTTTATTATGTTTCCATATAGCCTTCTGCAGCGAATCCATCTGCAGGGTATCATTAGCAGCGTCCACCTTGATTTCATTGCCTAAGGAATCCACCCATACAGAGTCTCCCACAGCCATAGCGGTAGAATCAGCCATAGCCTTCTTCTTTTTCTTAGAAGGCATACCCGGATTGGCCACCATCATGCAGACAGCAGCTAAGAGCAGTACAGCTATAGTTGATTGTTTTCTCATTCAATATCTTTTGAGAAGTTATATTTCAAACAATTTCTCCCATTCCAGGAAGCGTTTCACTCCTTCTTCGCCAAATTTAGCGAGACTTTTCTCTGCCTTTTCTATCGACTTTTCCCTGTCGAGATGGGTTTTGCTGAAAAACTTATCAGCATAGCAAATCACCTTTTCCTCCATCGTTTCGGGAAGGAAATCCTGATGAGGCAGCGGCAGATTCTGCTCTACGATTTGCTTACATGTAATGCCAGCCCCCGTATGGCGTTCGCATACCCGTGCATGGCGTTCATATCCTTCTTTACGCAGGATTTCAGCTCCCAGACGGCCATGACAGATGTATGGATGAGACCCAAAACACTGTATGCCAGGAGCATCCGTCAGGAAGATTCCCAAATCGTGGAGCATAGCAGCTTCCTCGACAAACTGGGCATCCAGCTGCAATTCAGGATGATACGAAACAATCTGTAGCGCTTTTCGCGCTACAGATTGACTATGTGTAATGAGGATATGACGAAGTTCATTATCCTCAGGATAATACTTATCTATAATTGCTTGATAATCCATCATTATTCTGCGTTGCGCTCAATGTAAGCGATCACATCACCCTTGCGGATTTTGCTGCCCTGCTTAGCATTGATTTCTACGAGTTTACCACCAAGAGCTGCAGGAACGGTCTCAAATTCACCCCAAGGAGCAAGAATGTAGCAGAAAGCATCACCTTCCTTATATTCCTTGCCGATGAATGGCTCTACTGCAGGCTGGCACTCACCCTCGCCCTGGAACTCCCAGAAGATCTGACCTGCTACTGGTGCTACGATCGCATCAGCCTTGGCGTGCTTGAATTCTGCGAGCTGAGCTGGAGTCAAGGTGCTGCCAAGCTTAGCATCCTTAGCCTTCTGGAGATCAGCCAGGAAGTTCTTCTTAGCCTGACCGCTCTTGAAGTTGCGATACTGCTCTGGGTGCATAGCAAGCTCGAAGAGTTCCTCGTCGTCCTGACCGTAATCCCAGCCGTTCTCGTCCATCTCCTTCTTGAAGTCATCGAGAGCGTTAGAAAGCAATGTATGAGCATCTACGTCTGTGAACTCACGGCCCTGCTTCTTGGCAAGTTCTACGAGTTCTGGATCGATAGTTCCAGGAATCTTACCACTCTTACCGAGAATCATACCCCACATTGAGTCGTCCATCATCACGAAGCGGCCCTTGCCCTGCTCCATGGTGAGGAGGTTCATCAAAGAGATGTTCTTCACATACTGGCTGAATGGAGTTACCAATGGAGGATAACCCACGCGTGGCCATACATACTCTACCTCGTCGAAGAGTTTGATTAGAAGGTCGTCCATAGACAATTCTTCCTCACCCTTCTTCTTACGGATATTGTTGATTGTCTGGCGCATACCGCCGAGGTCTGCCATCATACTACCCATCATACCGCCAGGAAGACCGCAACCGAGCAACAGAGAAGACATGATCTTATTGCCTGGGTTGATGAAGTAACCGAGCCACTCGTCGATGAATTCCTGAGTCATGGCACGAGCCTTCATGTAAGCGCTCATATTGATTTCAGGCACCTCAAAGCCCTCGTTCTTCAACATGCTGATGACAGAGATCACGTCTGGGTGAACCTTACCCCAAGACAATGGTTCGATAGCAGTATCGATGATGTCGGCACCATTGTTGCAGACCTCGAGGATAGAAGCCATAGAGAGACCAGGACCAGAGTGGCCGTGGTACTGGATGATAATCTCAGGATACTTGTCCTTGATCATCTTGGTCAACTTACCGAGGAAAGCAGGCTGACCGATACCAGCCATATCCTTCAAGCAGATTTCCTCTGCGCCGGCAGCGATGAGCTGGTCAGCGATGTTCATATAATAATCGAGTGTGTGAACAGGAGAATTAGTGATACAGAGCGCACACTGTGGAGTCATGCCACCTTCCTTAGCCCACTTGATAGAAGGAATGATGTTGCGCACATCGTTCAGACCATCGAAGATACGGGTGATATTAGTACCCTGCTTAGCCTTCACCTTGTACATCAAGGCACGTACATCGTCAGGCACAGGATACATACGAAGAGCGTTCAGACCACGGTCGAGCATGTGAGTCTTGATACCTACCTCATTGAAAGGCTTACAGAAAGCGCGAACTGCCTCGTTAGGATTTTCGCCTGCGAGGAGATTTACCTGTTCGAAGGCACCACCATTCGTCTCAACACGGCTAAAGCAGCCCATTTCGATAATAACTGGGGCAATCTTAGCCAACTGATCTTTACGTGGCTGGAACTTACCTGAACTCTGCCACATGTCTCGATAAACGAGACTGAACTGAATTTTCTTCTTCATTATTTATTAATGTATTATATTCTAATGATTGACAAATCTATTTTTTGCAAGTGATTTTCCATCAAGTAACGGCTGCCATCAAACAGACCCGAAAGCCCCTTCCTGGCAACGCATAATTTACCAAGGTGCAAAATTAGACAAAAAAATCCAATTATCAGCCTATTCAGCTATTTTTTTGCAAATATTGCATTATTTTATAAAGGTTCTACCGATTTTCACCGATAGGACCTTTGTCATTTCATTACGATTCTGAATGTTTCTCTTACAGAGTTCCCCCTATTCCGCATCACCCTTTTCCAGTTCCTCGGTAAACCCCTTATGGAAAGTGCTGAAGAGACGCAGGATTTCCTTACGTGCCTCTTCCTCCTCATCCCAGAGATTCAGTTCACCAGCGCGATGAGCCAATATCATCTTGGCGCAGCGACGTATCTTGCGCTTGTTGTTGCGTGCCTGCAACTGGTCACCCTGTATAGGTTTCTGATTGATATAGGAGAATGCCAACAGCTGCTTCATGAACATTTCAAACATAGGGTCATCATGACGCCAGTCTTCATCATTCAGCCAGAACCATTGGAAACCATATTTCTGTTCGAGAGATATGAGATGAGCACCCAACTCATCTATTTTGCCAGGATCCTTCTGGAACTGCTCGTAGGCATAATTGCCCAGAGCAGTAGGCTCCAGGACAAAATCCTCCTCGCTTCCTTCATCCATCGTACTGCCTCCCAAGGTAATACGCCAACGGTAGTTCTTGTTCTTGATCAATGCTTCATGGGCATTCATCATCAGTTCAGACAGTTTACCTTCGCTTGGCAGTTCATCCACCACAGACAGGCGATCACGCTGATCGCGCACAACCAACTTGCCCTCATGCTGGCGAAGCACACACATATAGATAAACCTATCATTGTCCAGATGCAGGGAGAAACGGTCGTTGCTATCATCGCCCACAAATTCATAGCGATAATCATCCACCTTCTCGTGTGGGATTTCCACATCACCGCGCATCTTGTTGCCACTCTTGTCATAAAGCGAGAATCCGAGATAAGGTATCTGTAGGCGCATGGTGACAGGAGCACCCTCCTTCTTCGGAGTCAAAGTGACCAGCAGACCTTCATCGCCGAAATCTTCCTTCTTGCAGACAAAACCGTCTCTTGTCTTTTCCGCCTTTTCCACCTTTACATCGCCATGACGCCAGAAAAGGTCGAAAGTAATGGTATTTTCATCCTCATCAGTTACCTCAATGAAATCTTCCAGATCCATACCCAGGAAAACTGCCTTGGCTGGTTCTATGACTTCATCGTCATCATCCAGCACTCCCACCAGGATTTCTCCCGGCATAGGGTCGTCTTCCCATTCAGCATCTTCAGGAGCATTGGCTGCCTTAAACACGAGATAGAGCATTCTCGCTTCCTTGCGGCTACCATCTTCCTTGCATTGAAACACCTTTGATTCCTTGGGTACATAGAATGGTGTTGATAGATACGGATTTTTGCATAATGCTGTATATTCGATTTCTGTCCACACCGGTTGTGTGTGAGTTGTGTTTACTGTCATCCTAATATTTTAAAGTTTTTATTATCTGTCTTTATACATGTTCTCGTAATATTTCTGATAGTCACCGCTGGTCACGTTGTCCATCCATTCCTGGTTGTCGAGATACCATTTCACGGTTTCCTCGATACCTTCCTCAAACTGCAGACTTGGTTCCCATCCCAACTCCTTCTGGAGCTTACGTGAATCTATCGCATAGCGCATATCATGTCCCTTGCGGTCGGTCACGTAGGTGATCAGGTCAAGGTCCTCACCTTCCTTGCGTCCGAGCAGACGATCTACGGTCTTGATCACCACCTTGATGATGTCAATATTCTTCCACTCATTGAAACCGCCGATATTGTAAGTCTCAGCCACTTTTCCCTTGTGGAAAATCATATCGATGGCACGGGCATGATCCACTACATACAACCAGTCTCTCACATTCTCACCCTTACCATATACTGGCAATGGCTTGCGATGACGGATATTGTTGATGAACAATGGAATCAGCTTCTCAGGGAACTGATATGGACCATAGTTGTTGGAACAGTTGGTCACGATGGTAGGCATTCCGTATGTATCGTGGAAGGCACGTACGAAATGGTCTGAGCCTGCCTTAGAAGCCGAGTATGGAGAATGAGGATTATACTTGGTAGTCTCCAGGAAGAATTCCTCGCCATAAGCCTCGTGGTTCTTTCCGCTGGAAGCCTTGGTTGTGAAAGGCGCTGCAACACCCTCCGGATGAGTCATCTGCAGGGCACCATACACCTCGTCGGTAGAGATATGATAGAAGCGCTTGCCCTCATAACCCTCTGGCAAACTCTCCCAATAGATCTTGGCAGCCTGGAGCAAAGATAGGGTACCCATCACATTGGTCTGAGCGAAAGTGAAAGGATCCTTGATACTGCGGTCCACATGACTCTCTGCAGCCAGATGGATAATACCGTCCACCTGATACTCCTTCATCAGTTTCAGCATCAGGTCAAAGTCACAAATGTCACCCTTCACGAAGGTATAGTTTGGCTTATCCTCAACATCCTTGAGGTTAGCTAAGTTGCCTGCGTATGTCAACTTGTCGAGGTTGATGATATGATACTCAGGATACTTGTTCACAAAAAGTCTTACGACATGTGAGCCGATGAAACCAGCACCGCCCGTTATGATGATATTCTTCATTTCTATTATTTTTTTAAGTATATAATTCAAGTTCTGAAGTTAAAGGAGTTAAGACAATAGTCTTTTTGGCGAAGTTTTTTAAGCAGCAAGACATACTTCTTAACTTCCTTAACTCCTTTAACTTCCTGATATACGAAAGTTCAGTAATCAGGTACTTCCTGTTCCGGATATTACTTGGCAGCCTCCAGATGAGCAATACATTTCTCAAGTGAATCCACCCAGTAAGGCACTTTCACGCCGAAGGTCTCCTTGATGGAACGCTTGTCGAGCACGGAGTAAGCCGGACGGGTTACCGGAGATGGATATTCTGAACTGTAACATGGTTGGATGTCGCAATCCGTATGTCCTGAGATTCTTGCTATCATCTGGGTGAAATCATACCAGGAGCAAACTCCCTCGTTGGAGAAATGATAGATTCCTACCAGTTTTTCCTGCTCCTCCGCCGTCTTCATCTTCTCTAAGATGGTCTCGATGGCATAAGCCAGATCCAGCGCATAAGTAGGAGTACCGCACTGGTCGAATACCACCTTCAACTGCGGTTTGGTGGCAGTCAGGTTGAGCATAGTCTTGCAGAAATTCTTGCCAAACTCAGAATAGAGCCATGCGGTGCGGATGATGACATACTTGCAGCCGCTGGCGATGATATTCTGTTCGCCGTGGAGCTTAGTAGCACCATAAACGCCCGTAGGAGTGCCCTTCTGTTCAGGATTGCAAGGCACATTATAAGGTTCCTTACCAAACACATAATCGGTAGAAATCTGAATGAGCAGACCATCTACTTCCTTCATAGCCTTGGCAAGATTTTCTGGCGCATCCGCATTCAGTTTCTCAGCCAGTGCAGCCAACTTTTCATCGGTTTCACAAGCATCCACATTGGTCCAGGCAGCACAGTTGACGATAGCCTGCACCTCATTGTCTTTCACCATCTTTCGGATGGCTTCCATATCCGTAATATCCAGATAAGTAGTCTCCAGACCCTCCACCTGATTGACATCCGTAAAGATATAATGATCAGTAGTATTCTTGCTAACGATACGCATCTCATTGCCGAGCTGACCGTTGGCACCCGTAACTAATATATTCATTTCTATTTACAATTTACAATTAGACCCAGCTTTATCAGCATTTCTCCAAAAGCCCTCTCAAGCCCTTTCCAAAGCCCTTTTTACCTTTTTACTTTTTACCTTTTAAAAAGGACTGTCAAAGTCTTTCAGCATATCATGCTTGGTATCCTTTTCAGAGAGAATAGCATGCTCTGTAGGAATCTTCCAGTCGATGCCCAAGCTCTCGTCGAGGATAGAGATTCCCCCGTCAGCCTCAGGATGATAGAACTCATCGCACTTATACTGGAACACGGCAGTTTCGCTGAGTACGGCAAAGCCATGGGCAAAACCACGTGGAATAAAGAACTGGCGATGATTATCCTCGGTCAGTTCCACAGCCACATGCTTGCCATAGGTAGGAGAACCCTTGCGAATATCCACAGCCACATCGAGCACGGCACCCTTCACGCAGCGCACCAGCTTAGACTGGGTGAATGGAGGGCGCTGGAAATGAAGTCCGCGCATCACGCCATAGGACGACATACTCTCGTTGTCCTGGCAGAAATGGATAGGATGGCCCAGTATCGGAGCCACCTTCTCGTCAAATTCACGCTGAGAGAAACTCTCGAAGAAATAGCCACGGGCATCCTTGAAGATGCGAGGCTCAATGATGAGCACGCCATCTATATCAGTTTTGATTACTTCCATTTTTTATGATTTAGCTAAAAGCAATTGTCTTAACTTCTTTAACTTCTTAACTTCTTTAACTCCTATTCTTTCAAGCTCTCCTGGTACCATTCATAAAGTTTCTCCACACCATCCTCGATTTCTACCTGATGGGTCCAACCGAGCGAGTGCAACTTGCTTACATCAATCAACTTTCTTGGAGTTCCGTCTGGCTTAGAAGCATCAAACTCCACCGTACCCTCGAAGCCCACCGTCTTCACGATCAGTTCAGAGAGTTCACGGATAGTAAGTTCCTTACCAGTACCCACATTGATGTGGCAGTTGCGGATTTCACCGAGCGAAGGAATGGCACCGCCACGACCCTCAGAATTGTTACGGTCAACGGCACCGTCCACCTTGGCACCATAGAAAACAGAACTGTATTTCTCGATACCGATGATGTCCTTGAAATCTACATTCAGGAGCACGTGAACGCTGGCATCCGCCATATCCTCGCTCCAGAGGAACTCACGCAGCGGAGTACCTGTACCCCAGAGCACCACCTTATTATTATATATACCATAGAACTCCAGGGCTTTCAGGATACGCTCATGGTCGTTATGACCATCCACGTTGCCCTCGCCGATGAGTTCGCGCAGTTTATCAGTAGGGTTGATCGGACGCTTGTTCATATCCACCTCAATACTGTGCCAGTCGCCCTCATGAATCAGTTTAGCCAGATAGATCTTGCGCATCATCGCAGGCATCACATGACTGTTTTCCAAGTGGAAATTATCATTCGGACCATAGAGGTTGGTAGGCATCACAGCGATATAGTTGGTGCCATATTGCAGATTGTAGCTCTCGCACATCTTCAGTCCGGCAATCTTGGCAATCGCATACTCCTCGTTGGTATATTCCAGAGGAGAAGTTAGGAGCACATCCTCCTTCATAGGCTGCGGTGCATCCTTCGGATAGATACAGGTAGAACCCAGGAAGAGCAGCTTCTTCACACCATGACTGTAAGCATTGCTGATGACATTACATTGCATCTTCATGTTCTGCATGATGAAGTCGGCGCGGTAGAGCGAATTGGCCATGATGCCGCCCACGAAAGCAGCAGCTAAGACCACAGCATCCGGACGCTCCTCATCGAAGAATTTCTGAACGGCATATTGGTCGGTCAGGTCCAGTTCCTTATGCGAACGGCCCACTAAGTTATTGTAACCACGTTTCTTCAAATTGTTCCAAATAGCGGAACCCACCAAGCCATGATGCCCAGCAATGTAAATCTTACTATCCTTACTCAACATTTTTACATCAAAAATTTAAGTTATTATTTTCTCCGTGCAAAATTACGATTTTTCTCTCAAAGAATAAAAAGTTTTAGGGATTTATTTTGTATTTATCGCAATTTGATGTATCTTTGCACTATAAACAATAGATTATTATGAAAATTAAGAGTATATTCATTCTCGGCATTGCCACCTTGGCCATGCTTTCCTGCCATCGTGGTCCCAAGCCACCGGTATCTCAGCAGAACTTGCCCATCAGCATGTCAAAACCAGCCAAGGGCGACAAAGCTATCTACGGACTTGCCTGCATGGGATGCACAGACTCCGTAGTAATCATGCTCCCCAATCAGGGTGGCGATCCTGTAAAATATAATATTCTCGAAGCCAACCGCAACCGCCAGGTATTTGGCAATATCGAAGTGGGCGACTGGATCTGCATCATCCCTGCCAAGGAAAAGAATAAGGCAAGCATGGTCATCGACCTCGACAAACTGAAAGCCACCTGGACCTATCAGGTGATGCCTCATCTCAGAGATGTCACCCATCTCTCCAAAAAGCAGCAGCAGCGCATTCTCGCCAATATGCCCGACAGCATCGTGGAAACCTACATGATTCCGCGCGAATACGGTTTTACGCTCAAGCGAATGGGAGAAGCACGCTCCGTGGGAATGGTGGCGACCAACAGTTCGGTAGAGGATGACAGTCCTGTGGAATATCCTAAAGTTCCCCTTTACACAGAGTGGCACGCCTACAACGGCAAGCTGATCTTAGTGAAAGGAAGATACGAGTTTAACAATGTCGTTTTCAACAAGAAAACCACCTACGACACGCTTTCTTTCGTCTATATGAAGGATGATTCGCTCGCTCTCCGTGATTCTCGGGGCAATATTCAGAGCTATCACCGCAAGGCCAATGCGCGGACTGCCAATGCCGCAGCCCAGAAAGCAGCCCAGAAAGCAGCAGAAAAAATCAAGGAAGAACTCAAATAAAGTTCATGCGTTCATCGCTTGAAATCCGAGAGAAATCCTTGAAACAAGACTAAACGACTGAACTTTTGCATATCAGGAAGTTAAAGGAGTTAAGACGTATGTCTTGCAGCTTAAGAACTACGCCAAAAAGACTATTGTCTTAACTCCTTTAACACCTTTAACTTCTGAACTTGCGAAACTTAAATAACGAGATGGAGAATTTCCGAAAAATGAGTAATACGACGGAGGCGTTCATGTTCGAACTCCTCCGTTTTTTCATGCGCCCATATCGTATGAAATGGGATATGAATGGCAGAAGCTCCTATCTTGAGGGCAGGCGCAATGTCGCTCTTGAAACTGTTGCCCACCATCACCAATTCCTCCGGCAGCACGCCCAACTCACGACAAAGTCGGCGATAAGCTTCCGGTTTCTTGTCGCTCACGATGCTCACCACATCAAAATATCGCTGCAGTCCCGATCGCCAGAGTTTATTCTCCTGATCCTGCAGTTCGCCCTTGGTAAAGACCGCCAACTTATATTCCGTCTTTCTGAGTTTTTCCAAAGTCTCCTCCACCTCTTCGAGCGGTTTGGCATCCAGTCTCAGCAGCGTCTTTCCCAATTCCACCGCTCTCCCTATCACGCGGGCAGGCACCTTTCCGTCGCTCACCTTGATGGCATTTTCCACTAATGAGATGGTGAACGCCTTGACGCCATATCCCAAGTCCTCCATGTTTCCCCCTTCCGTCTCAAAGAGCGCAGCAGAGATTTCCTCCCTACTTCCATAGTCAGAAAGCAAGTCACAGTACTCAGCCTCCACTTCCTCGAAGTAAGTCTGCAAGGCCCAGAGGGTGTCGTCGGCATCAAAAGCGATTGCCTTGATATGATCCAGTTTTTTCATATTTCTCATTTCTAATTTCTCATTATATAAGAACCCATCTGCAAAAATAATACTTTTCTCCGAACTGACAAAGAAAAACGCGCAACAATCTGCTAAAAGCGACTGCTGCACATCCGTCATTCATTCAATCTTAATAGAGAATTACTTTTCAAAACCAAAAGTTATTATTTAACTTTCGTATATCAGGAAGTTAAAGGAGTTAAGACGTATGTCTTGCTGCTTAAAAAACTACGCCAAAAAGACTGTTGTCTTAACTCCTTTAACTCCTTTAACTTCTGAGCTTGTGAAACTTGAATCTTTTAGAAACGAGTCATAAACTCTACTACAATCTTGTCCTTCTCAGAAGTCTTTGCCACACCGCCGTTGCGATAGAAATACTTCTCGTAGTTGATACGGATGTCAGAGATGAAAGGCTTGGCAAGACTGAGCGTCACACCACCAGTCACACGATGGCGCTTATAGTCGTTGATTTTCAATACGCCAGGGTCCTCATCCGTAGCCCCATATCGGGTGCCATCACTGTGGTCGCTCATGAAATCATATCTTGCCAATGGAGAAACCTTCCTGATCAGACATTTCTGGTTGACCACCGGAATATCATAGCATACAAACCCGTCAAAGGCGTGCACATCATGAAACGCATTCTTGGAATAATGCTTGAAGAGATACTCCACCTCAGCGATCAGACCGCCACGATGGAAGGTAACACCCGCATCATACATATTGACGGTGACATCAGAAGGCTTGATTTTCTGCGTACTCAGCACGAGATTCACATTCGGGAAGAGGAACTGCGCCTTGGCAGAATAGTTGATGCCCTTGGTCCAGTAATCCTTCTGGTTGGTAAGACCAGAGCCGTTGAACACACCCGCATTCACGATGATAGGGAACCCCACGTTCCAGGTATAACCCACCTCAGCACCGACATCACGCACATTACCCACCTGCTTGGCGATAAACGAGCGGTTGGCGAAATACTGCTGATGAGGCGAGCGGTGCGCATCGATGGTGAAAGGCACACGTTCCTGACCGATAGTAAACTGGAGCGTACTCCATGGTTTGATACGGGTATAAGCATCGAGCATCTTGATTTTGCCCTCATCGCAGAGGTCGATTTCCGCCTTGTAGCTCACCTCTTTGGTCACCTTACCTGTCACATTGATACGGGCAGTTCTCACTTCGAATCGTCCCTCCCCTTCCTCGGTCTGGTATTCGTACTTCGAGCGTATCGTACCGCCAATCTTCGGAGTACGGTCAACCTCCTTCTTTTCATCCTGAGCAAACACCGCTGCAGACATCATAGCGCAGAGCAGCAGGGCCATTGTCTTCTTCTTCATATTCACATTATTAATACATTAGCACACATCATGAGGCCATAGCCTTTATTCGGGTGCAAAGATACGAAGAATATATTTCTAACTTACGACACGGACGTTACAAAATGATGAAGAAAAAGAAATCAGCCATAAATGATAGCAGTTTTAAAAAACACAAAAACAACGAGATGATTTGCTTATTCCAAATATTTATACTAACTTTGCGACAAAATAAAAATATATAAGGAGAATCGCTCATGGATAGTAATATCACAAAGAAGAGAAATGCCAAGCGCGAATACATTTATCGCAAGCGCATCCCTTACGGAATCATGAACTTCGTTACCGTGAGAAGAGACGACTGCTATTATGTAGATAAGACAGATTTTATAGAAGAAATAGAAAGATCCAACATGTATTTCTTCTATATCCGCCCTCGTCGTTTCGGCAAGAGCCTTACCCTCTCCATGCTCAAACAGTATTACGACATCAATATGGCTGACAGGTTTGAGGAACTGTTTGGAGGATTGTATATCGGTGAGAATCCTACACCTGAGCATAATACCTATCTGATTATCTCGCTCAACTTTGCCGTGGTGGATGCCAATCTTGAGAATTACAAGAAGGGACTCGATGCACATTGCAACACAGAGTTTAACTACTTCTGCGATGTGTATGCACAATATCTGCCTGCCAACATCAAAGAAGAGATGAACAGGAAGGATGGCGCAGTAGAACAGTTGGACTATCTTTGCAAGGAATGTAAGAAGACAGGACAGAAAGTGTATCTCTTTATTGATGAGTACGACCATTTCACGAATACTATCCTGGCAGAACCAGACTGTCTCAACAATTATCAGGCAGAAACTCATGGCATGGGTTATCTCCGTAAGTTCTTCGACACCATCAAGTCGGCTACCGATTCCACCTTAGAGCGAGTTTTCGTAACGGGCGTCAGTCCTGTTACCATGGACGATCTGACCAGCGGTTTCAACATCGGCACCAACTATTCCCTTTCATACGAGTTCAACGAGATGACGGGCTTCACGGAAGAAGAGGTGCGCGAAATGCTCACTTACTATACCGAAACCCTCCATCTCCACAACTACACCGTGGATGAATTGATAGACCTGATGAAACCATGGTACGATAACTATTGTTTTGCAAAGGATTCATACGGTGAAACCACCATGTACAATTCCAACATGGTGCTCTATTTCATCGATAATTATATCAGAAACCGAGGAAGACTTCCTAAGAATATGATAGAGGAAAATATCCGACTGGATTACAACAAACTCCGCATGCTCATCCGCAAGGACAAGAGTTTGCCCACGATGCCTCTATCATCCAGCAACTGGTAGAAAACGGCTTTGTGGCTGGCGAGCTCAAGACCGGCTTTCCTGCCGAGCAGATAGGCGACCCGGATAATTTCGTGAGTCTGCTCTACTACTTCGGCATGGTTACCATCGCAGGAAATTATCAGGGAAAGACCAAGTTCGTGATACCAAATAAAGTAGCGCGAAAGCAGCTGTTCAATTTCCTCCTCGCAAACCACCACGCAGCTACACAAGATTATCATAGTGTATAAAAGCACGGAAATGGTGGTTTGCGAGGAAGTGAAATAATCACAAGGCGTACACTCCTCTGAATGAGGACGTACGCCTTGTTTATTTATTCCCCACTCCCAGCCCGTCCGAGAACGGCTGTTTGGAGTGTATCATAGAGGGCAGAACCGCTATCACGACTCCATCTAAGCCCCTCTAAGGGCATATCTTTTTCATCTTAAAATTTTAGTAGAAATTATTGAAGCTTATTAGCCTTGTATAATTTTTAATTTTATTGTCTATATCTACAATAGTAGAAATTATTGAAGCTTATTAGCCGTAGTTCAAGGCTATCCACGACAGCTGGTGATCTACAATAGTAGAAATAAAGTCTTTTGAAGTCTTCAAAATTCTTAGCCATATTATTTATTTTAAATTGTTATTGTTCATTTTCTCCAGCAAGTTCTTCCTTGCATGATCAGCAATTTCCTTCGCCTCCAAATAGCATCCATCTATTTCTTCATAGGTGAACACATTCCGAGCCTCAGCGATGCTTTCGGTTGCAACCTCTTCGAACATATCGAAGACAATTTGCTCATTATTTTTTTCTTCATATCTAACACTATTAAGAATTAGTATTTCCTTGTTCGAGTATCACCCAAACACCGGCATTATCCTTACCTTCGTGCCTTATGACACCCGCTTTTTGCATTACCGCCAAATCTCTTTCTATCGTTCTCGAAGTCACCGACAAAGTCTCCGACATTTGTTTCGCAGAAACTGTTGGATTAGACCTTATTATTGAAACAATAATTTGCTGTCTATCAGACAGTTTAATCTCCGACACGTCTCCGACATTTATCTCCGACATGTCTCCGACATCCCCGCCACGCTCTGCGATAACTTCATCTATCGTTTTGCGCTGAATAATCGCCATCACGCCACCTCCATTTTCTTCTATCGTTGGCAATGGCAAGCTGGCACGTTCTAACTCCTCGGCAATCTTCTTGAAACCACGCCCCCATGACTCTACAAAGCCTGCTTTGTAAAAAACATTAGCAATATTGTGATTACGAGGATAAGATGAATGCTTCTGCAATAAGGCTGCCGGAGTCAACTCTTTTGGCAACAAGCCATAATTCCATAACTCTATGCTGCGATCATAGATACGCATCTGGATGGCAGGACCGGTATAAGCCTTATGCGAAATGGCATTATATATCAACTCTCGTAATGCTTTATCAGGAATCTCCAGCTGCTCTATGCGCTGTAATCCCTCGTAGTGAATAGGCGAAAACAGATACTTGGTTCGGAGTATTTCCATCACTCGACTTGCCATCTGAATCAGGTTGCCTTCTATCACATCCTGAATAATCAAATCGCTCTCGTCTGTATGAAAACGTCCTATCTTGAATACCGCAGATGGGAAGAACTGACCAACATGCTTTCCGAAAAGCAAGATAGCAGCATTTTTCAATTCACCTTCCCTGGTGAACAAGCCAAGATTACGCAATACATCTTCGGTTGACGAATTGGCCTCTGATTCATCCATACGACCTGCCTTGATACTACATTGCAAAAAATAATCAATCGCATTGCGGTCTATGTCATCAAGAGTAGCACCATAAACAGGAATATCATCCCATGAATGACCCATCTTTTCCATAATGAATTGCTGCAAAGCAAGCCCTTTGAGTTCTTGCTTGGTAGAACCACTACGATAATGATACGTACCTTTATAGGCTATCGGCATATTACTTGGTGAGACCACAATCTCTATGTACTCTTTATCACCTTCCATAAGAAGATTTACATCTTCTACGATGCCCAGATAATTAACTATCTTGTTAGGAATATCTTCCAGCAACCGTTTGGCATCAGATAAACCGATTACTTCTTTCTGGTCGTTTACACCGATATAAATACGCCCACCTTGGGCATTGGCGAAACCACATATCCATTTCAGATATTCATCACGCCATGATTCCTTATATTCTATATTTTGACTTTCATTCTGCATATTCATTTTCTTCTTTCTATTTCATTAATCTTCATTTCCAGCCTCTTCTCTCTTCCGATAGTCTCAGGGAATTTATATTCCCCCCAACCTACTTCCTGCCTGTTCTTCTTTAATCTCTCATCAAACCACCAGTCGTAGTGTTCTCGGGAAATCATACGGATGTCCCAGGCTGCATGCACTTGGGCTGCAATCGATATTCCATAGACTTCCTTGAGATCTATCATCTCCTCAAGCAGAAGTTCATCGCGCTTCTCGCCGCCCATTTCTTCGATTAAAGCCTGCTTGGTAAAGAGGAAGAAGCCGGCAAATTTGTTACAACATTTCTCTACATCCAACTCTGGATTTGCAGGGAATGTCAAAAGAAGATGTGCTAACTCATGAGCTGCCGTGAAGCGGAGACGTTCTATCGTTGTTTTCGCCGGACGCATATCGAGAACGATCAGGGGATGATACTTATCTGCCCACGTACTCATTCCCCATACTCCATCAGGCAATTCTGTAGATAAGATTTTGATGCCCTTTCGCTCTATTAACCGAAGGATACTGGCTATCGGTCCATCCCCACTATGCCATTGTTCACGCAACAAGTCAGCGGCATGGATTGCATCCTCCAAGGTGGAAACCTTTGTGCCTCTGATAGGATTTCTAAAAATAACTCTTTCAAACCTTTTAGCTTCCTTATCTGGTTTAGAAACACTTTGTACCAGACGTTCCTTGTTAAGATACTGCTCTGCCCAAAACGAAAGACGGGCTTCAAGAGACAGCAATTCTTCCTCTGATAGTTTTCCGTCTGAAGTGGTGCGAAGCATTGGAATATCTATTTTGAGATTGGTTCCTTTAAAATATTCCTCGCTGATATTGAGGGCTTGAGCTATGGCTCGCAGAGCATCACGCTTGGGGCGCATGATGCCATTCTCATAACGGGATATACTCTGCTTGGTGATGGCTCCGTTGGTTCTCGCTACAAGTTTATCCATACTGAGCTTCATCATCAGGCGTGCTTCTCGCAATCTTATTGAAAATGAGTTATTAGTCATAATTATTAGTCTTTTATTTATTTACAAATATAACGATAAAAATACAGAATGTAACTAAGAAGTAACAGAATTTAACACAAAATTATATTTTTAGTATTAGAAAAAGAATAGAAAAGATGAAAATAGAGGATTACACATTATTATATAAAGAGAAAAGAGTAACAGAAAATATGAATTCTAAACAAGACTGAGATAAAAATAGCTTTCTATGAGTAATTTACAGAAACTTTGGCTTTCTTTCGGGATAAAAATAAAAAACTCCAACTTCACAGTTGGGGGGCTTACTGCTAAAAGCGTTTATGATGGAATTTCAGATATCTTGAAGATTTCCGTCATTCCTTATAAACTTTAAAATTATAAACTGAGCCCACTTTAAAAAGTAAGGCCTGTTTAAAATGTTTATATTTCACGATAATAATCTCTGATTTATACCGTTATCTGGAATATTTTTCGTATCTTTACATCAATAAAAAGGACAAGGATTTGTTGAAGCAAGGTTAATCGTCAATGCCGCCTAAATGACTATATGAGTTGCTTAAAAGTCCCTTTCAATAATTGGTTCAATTCCAGTAGATTGCCCTTTGATATGCTTGAATACCCACTCCAAACGTTCGGTGGTATAGCTTTTCTTGCATACAAGAGTAAATAAGCATGGCTACAAACGATGACTAAAGCCTCCTTGTAACCACGCTTTTATATTCTCTATATCAAACAAGAAACGTACCCTTGTTTTTTATTCCCCACTCCCTTTCTCAAAATATGGATCTAATTCCTTCTTCACATCGAAGCAAGGACAGGCTTTGGCGAATCTGTCCCTCGCCACCAATATTACTTGAAAGCGCACCATTCGCCAGCATCATGCATTTCTATATTCGTAAAGAGATCCACCACATCACCCAAGCGGCGCTTATCCAGCTCCTGACGGGCGAAATTCTTAGGTAGAAATCCCTTCCGTCTTTCGTTTTCACGCTCGATGGCAGTCAGCGCATCATCTATCACCATTTGCCATTTTCTATCTATTTATATTATAATAAGGTATATAGTATCTATTTGAGAGCTAAAAATTTCCTGTTGCCACGCTAAAAAAACGCATTAGAAAGCCATTTTTAGTGATTTTTTCTTCATTTCCCTGCATTTGCTCCACAGAAAATGAAGAAATCTGAAAACACGAAAAGAGCGAATACCAGCGCCTGAAACACGCTGATATTCGCCCTTCGATATACACACCCATACTGGAGACTAATTTTGATGGCTCAAAATTACCCCCCCCTAAAACACTGAGTGTCAAATAGTTATACATATATCTTATCGATTAATTTTCTATTTTAAGTCTTAGATTGCATGGGGATTTCCCCACTAAACATTTATAAGAAACAAAGGTATAAAAATATAAGGAAAACACCAAATTTAATTAGGGTCTGCTGAATTAATTTCGAGTCATAGACAGAG
>UMHT01014820.1_pt1 | contig 48521 bp, 39 predicted proteins | sample 1965601 | NCBI WGS metagenome assembly UMHT01 (sample SAMEA4836105, study PRJEB28245) | human gut metagenome | biome: gut microbiome; material: fecal sample | place: Denmark | collected 2008 | reverse complement strand
CAGAATACTATAAATTTGCACTTGCTGCTTGAATTCGCCCTTTCGCAGCAAAAAGGCAAAAGTTAAAAAACATTACTCGGCCATTTACGGGTCAAAAGTGGTGCATTTACGATGTAAAAGTGGGCTTTTTGTAATGCAAAAAGCCTAAACTTTAAAGGCAAAACCATGTTTTTTAGGACCCAAAAGAGGACTAAACGTAAATGAAAGTTAATAAAGCGACAGCTTTAAGCGGCGCAAATTAACATCCTTTACACATCGGTTTTCTATTTCAGAAAAAACTTTTGTCCTGATATTTTACCATGTCTTTAAATGCCATGAATATGCCATTTATTCTTTTATCCAATCATGTCATACTTTAAATTTTATTGATTACCTTTGTATGAATGTTTTAAATCAACAGCTGAAAATGAACAACGGCGAAGACCTTACACGGGGCAAAATAACACCTACTCTGCTGCGCTTCACACTGCCGATGATGGCAGGGGCGATGATGCAGCAGTGCTACAACATTGCCGATACGCTCATTGTGGGGCGCTTTATCGGTGCTGAGGCGCTGGCGGCCGTCGGCTCGGCATACACGCTTATGGTGTTTATCACGTCCGTGATGCTCGGCCTGTCGATGGGCAGCGGCACGGTGTTCTCGCTAAAGTTCGGCGAGGGCAACATGGCAGGTCTGAGGCAGAGCGTGGCGGCAAGCCTGCTGCTTACGGGCGGAATAACCGTTGTGCTGAATGCCGCGGCTTATATCTGGATCGACGGCACGCTGCACCTGCTGTGCGTTCCGGCTGATGTTTATCCGCTGATGCGCAGCTACCTTATGATAATATACGGCGGCATAGCTCTGTCGTTCGTCTACAACTTCTGCGCGTCGCTGCTGCGTTCTGTGGGCAACAGCCGCACTCCGCTGTGGGTGCTGGCAGCGTCGGTGGTGCTCAACGTGGTGCTCGACCTCGTTCTCGTGCTGCTTTTCGGGCTCGGCATTGAGGGCGCTGCGTGGGCAACGCTCATATCTCAGGCTGCGGCAGCAATAGGCATAACGGCATATATACTGAAGACGCGCCCAGAACTGATTCCGCGCCGCAAGGACATGGCCGTAAGCCGGGCAACGCTCGGCGAGATAGCCACATTCTCGTCGCTGACTTGCGTACAGCAGTCGGTTATGAACTTCGGCATACTGATGGTGCAGGGCCTCGTAAACAGCTTCGGCATGGCCGTGATGGCGGCATTTGCGGCTGCCGTAAAAATCGACTCGTTTGCGTATATGCCTGTGCAGGAGCTGGGCAACGCCTTCTCAACTTTCGTGGCGCAGAATTTCGGCGCATCCAAACGGGGACGCATACGCCGCGGAGTGAAGCAGGCTCTGCTGATGACGACAGTGTTCTCGCTGGTGGTTTCAGCGGCAGTCTTTGTGCTTGCCAAACCACTGATGATGATATTCGTGGACGGTTCGCAGCATGACATAATATCCATCGGCGTGAGATATCTGCGCATAGAGGGAGCCTTTTACGTTGGCATAGGCGTGCTGTTTCTGCTCTACGGCTACTATCGCGCCATTAGGATGCCGGGCATGTCTGTGGTGCTGACGGTGCTGTCGCTTGGTCTGCGCGTGGCGCTCGCCTATGCCCTGTCAGCCGTTCCGGGCATAGGAGTAGACGGCATATGGTGGTCGATACCTATAGGATGGGCAGTGGCAGATGCCGTAGGCATGCTCTACTACGGCAAGACGCTCAGGCGCATCTATGCCCGCAGGGGCAATGCCGCTCACGCCATGACTGTCAGGACTTAAAGCCTTCAGCCCTTAATGCCGGCCGAAACAGGGGTATGCCACTGCCGCAGACTGCGCAAGAACAGAGGAACGGACAAGAAAAAGTGTAATTTATGCACTTTTTACTTTGTTTTTTGCTACATATAAATATTTTTGACTACATTTGCAGCACTTTAAACTTAAACAATATAACATTATCTTTACAACATGAACTTAAGACTGATTGCGGGTGCTGCGGCACTTGCTGCGGCGCTGACCTCATCGTTTGCCCAGCCGCGCGTGATGGACGTCGACACGGGCAAAAACGGCGCCCCCATACAGAAGACAATGTATGGCATTTTCTTTGAGGACATCAACTATGGTGCCGACGGCGGCCTTTACGGCGAAATGCTGGTAAACCGCTCGTTCGAGTTCAAACAGAGCCTGACAGGATGGACAACCTTTGGCAACGTCAACGTGAAAGACGACGGCCCCTTTGAGCGCTGCCCTCACTACGTTGAGCTGGCATGGCCGGGACACGCAGACCGTCTGACCGGAATGCAGAACAGCGGCTACGGCGGAATAAGCCTAAAGCAGGGCGAAGACTACAGACTGACGCTGTGGGCAAAGGCAGCCGAGGGCGAAGGCGGCATAAAGGTGGAACTTATAGACCAGCTGACCGACAGCGAACCTCAGGCCTTCGTAACACAGGAACTGAAGATAACATCTGGAGAATGGAAAAAATATGAACTGATAATGAGGTCGCCCAAGAACGACACAGAAGCGAGCCTGCGCATCCTGCTCAACAGCAAGGCTCCGGTGTGTCTCGAGCACGTAAGCCTCTTCCCCGTAAAAACATTCAAAAACCGCAAGAACGGCATGAGGGCCGACCTGGCTCAGGCATTGGCCGACATGCACCCGGGCGTGTTCCGCTTCCCGGGCGGATGCATAGTTGAGGGTGCCGACCTGCAGACACGCTATCAGTGGAAGAACACGATAGGCCCCGTAGAGAACCGCCCCGTGAACGAAAACCGCTGGCAGTATGCCATGAAGAGCCGCATCAGTCCCGACTACTATCAGAGCTACGGACTGGGCTTCTTCGAATATTTCCAACTGTCGGAAGACATTGGTGCCGAGCCGCTGCCTGTGCTCAACGTGGGCATGGCATGCCAGTTTCAGAACAAGGACGACAGCGCCAACGTGCCTATGAGCGAGCTGCAGCCATACATACAGGACTGCCTCGACCTCATTGAGTTTGCCAACGGCGACGCCACCACTACATGGGGACGCAAGCGCGCCGAAATGGGGCATCCCGCACCCTTCAACCTTAAATATATAGCCGTGGGCAACGAGCAGTGGGAAGAGCCTTACTTCAAGCGTCTGCCGCCGTTCGTCAAGGCTATACGCGAGAAATATCCCGACATAAAGATTATAGGTACATGCGGACCGGCGCCCGAGGGCGAGATGTTTGAACACGGATGGAAGGCCATGAGAGAGATTGGTGTCGACCTCGTAGACGAACACTACTACAAATCTGAAGAGTGGTTCCGCAACAGCAGCATGAGATACGACAGCTACAGCCGCAAAGGCCCGAAGGTGTTTGCCGGCGAATATGCCTGCCACGGCGACGGAAAGAAATGGAACCATTATGAGACATCACTATATGAGGCAGCCTTCATGACAGGACTGGAGCGCAACGCCGACGTGGTGCTCATGGCCACCTACGCTCCGCTCTTTGCACGTGTTGACGCATGGCAGTGGCGCCCCGACCTGATTTGGTTCGACAACGCACGCATGTTCAAGTCGGTAAGCTACTACGTACAGCAGATGTATGCCTGCAACAAAGGCACCAACGTGCTAAAGCTGACCATGAACGGCAAGCCTGTGGCAGGACAGCAGGGACAGGCCGGACTGTATGCCAGCGCAGCAGCAGACAACGGTGACGGCTCGGTGATTGTGAAAGTTGTGAACACAGGCAAGACCACACAGCCCGTGAGCGTCAACCTTAAAGGCATGAAGGGCGAAAGGACGGCACAGACAACCACACTGACCTGCACCGACATGGATGCCGAAAACACTTTAGAGGAGCCCGAAAAGATTGTACCTAAGACGGGCACGCTTACATGTAAGGCAGGTAAAAAATGCACAGTGATTGAGGACGAGATTGCCCCGATGACCTTCAGAGTATACAGGATAAAGAAATGACAGAAGCGACGCCCGGCTCTGGCTCATGGCTAACAAAGGCCGCAGCCGGGCGCATGACAAGAACATAAAGCAGCAGGCTACGCAGGCAGGACAATGCACACAACAACATTCTACCTGACATGCAGGCTGCATAACGCCTGACTCCGGCAGACAATTGGCAGAGAGCATCACATGGCTCTGCCTCACCGCTGTCTGCCGGAATTTCGTTTACATCCATGATGCCATAAAGTAATGGCTACAAGACTACAAAGCACAAATATTTGACAGATTTCTGCCTCCGGCATTAAACCAACAGCCATGCTGCAACGTCTTATTATTAAGAAACAAAAACTTTTACCATGAGAAAGACAATAATAATCGCTACAATCGCACTGTTCATCGGCTTAGGCACGACATCGTGCGTAACAACACGCCCTCCGCACGGGCCGCATCCCAAGCACGTCAACCACAAGCCGCCGAAACCGCCAAAGAAGAAAAAGCATAAGCACCCGAAACCGCCTAAAAAGGACGAACCGCCACACGGATACTGGCACTGACAGCAGTCAAAGGCTCTACGGTAAGACCGTCGCTGCGCAGCAAGGCGCATTATGCAGCAAAGCATACGGCAACAAGCCACACCGCATACAACAAGCCCCTGACCTTGACATAGGCCGGGGACTTGATGCATATAGCCAATAAGCGCCTTCCGCAAACCGATGCGGAGAGCGCGAATGCAGAGAAAAGCACACATCAATAAAGGCATAAGGCACTAAACAACGATTTGCCGGCATTTAGCTGTCAAGACGAGAGATTTACGGCTTAAATACTCCATATTTTGTTTTATTAACACGTAGCACTTGTGTGTAACTAAATTTATTAGTTTCTTTGCAGAAAGAAAAAATAAACACCTGTTATGAAAACACTTTTGCTCCTTTTATTATCTCTCGTCGCAGCCATGCCGGCAGCAATGGGACAAGTTGCAGACCAAAAGTTCACGGTCAGCGGAACGGTGGTTGACTCGATAAGCCGCGAGGGCGAACCATACGCCACGATAAGCATAGCCAGAAAAGAAAAGCCCGGCAAGGCCGTAAAGATGGCCGTAACCGACAAAGACGGCCGCTTCAGCGAGACGATGAGCGGCAAGGGCAGCTTCGTCATAACCATAAGCTCCATAGGACGCAAAGCCATAACAAGAAACTTCAGCGTAACAGAAGGCAAAAAGACTATAGACCTCGGCACGCTCTACATCACTGACGCCAAGAACGAACTGGAGGGCGTTGAGATTGTGATGCAGAAGCCGCTTGTGAAGGCCGACATTGACAAAATTGAATACGACATAGAATCAGATCCCGACTCAAAGTCGAACTCGATAATAGAAATGCTGCGCAAGGTGCCGCTGGTGACAGTAGACGGCGAAGACAACGTAACCGTAAACGGCAGCAGCTCGTTCAAGGTATATGTGAACGGACGGCCCAACAACATGATGACCAAGAACCCGAAAGAGGTGCTGAAGAGCATGCCGGCCAACAGCATAAAGAAGATAGAGGTGATAACCGACCCGGGACCTAAATATGACGCCGAAGGCGTGGGCGGCATACTAAACATTGTAACCATAGGCGGAGGCATAGAGGGATACACGCTCACCCTGAACGGCAACGTGAGCAACCGTGGAGCCGGCGGAGGCCTGTTCGGCACGATAAAGTCGGGCAAGCTGACAGTGAGCGCACGCTATAACTACAACTACGACGGCAACAGGACGGGCTACAGCGAAAGCTCGCGCACGGTTACAGAAGATAACATAAGCGCCGACGCGTCGAACATGGCATCGAGCTCTGAAAACAAGAGCCACGGCAACTTTCAGTCGGGAAGCATCGAGGCAAGCTACGAAATAGACTCGCTTAGGCTTGTCACCATGTCACTGGGCCTATGGGGCGGAGGCAACAAGGGCAACAGTATGTCGGAAATGACTGGAACAAGTCCACTGGACGGCCACCCACTATACGGCTACTCATCCATGGGAAGGAGCAACTCTTCATGGAAATCAATAGACGGCGGCATCGACTATCAGAGACTCTTCAAGGTGAAAGACCGCATGCTGACGCTGTCATACAAAATAAACACCAACCCTGACGCGAGCGACTACTATACTGACTACGACGAAATAAGTGCCGACAACGGATGGGAAGACTATATCAGCAGACTCGAAAACCAATACAGCGACAACAGTGAGCGGTCGACCGAACACACGTTTCAGGTCGACTACACCACACCTATAGGCAAGATGCACACCGTGGAAGGCGGAATGAAATACATAATAAGAAACAACAGCTCGGAAAACGACCGCTACATAAAGCCTGCCGAAGACGGTGGCGAATATGTCTACGACACGGAGCAAAGCTCTCACTATAAGCATGAGAACGACATCATAGCAGCTTATCTGGGATACAAGATAAAGGTGAAGAAATGGTCGGGACGGCTCGGAGCAAGATATGAACACACCATACAGGACGTGAAATATCTGCTCGGACAGGGCGATGACTTCAGAAAGCACTTCAACGACCTTGTGCCTTCTGCCACGATAGGATACAGGCTTACAGATATGTCTAACCTGAAACTGGGCTACAGCATGCGCATCTACCGCCCCGGAATATGGTATCTGAACCCTTACCTGAACAACACCGACCCGTCAAACCTCAGCCAGGGCAACCCTAACCTGGAAAGTGAGAAGAGCCACTCGTTCAATATAGGCTACAGCAACTTTACGTCAAAGCTGAGCCTTAACCTCTCCATGCGCTACTCGTTCACCAACAACAGCATTGAAAGGCTGACGACAATGGTGAACGACAACAGCATAGCCGGACTGCAGAACCCAACAGGCAAGGACGTGCTCTACTCCACTTACGAGAACATCGGCAAGACACGGTCGGCGGCAATGAGTGCATACGTAAACTGGAACGCGACAAAGAGCACCAGGATATATGCCAACATGAACGGCCAGTGGCAATACTTCTCCGACGGCAAAGACCTCAGCAACAGAGGCTGGAACATGTATCTGTCAGGAGGCATACAGCAGTCGCTGCCAAAAGAATGGCGCATAAGCCTCAACGTGTTCACGATGACACCGGGCATCACGCTGCAGGGACGCGGCACGAGCTATACAAGCTACGGCATAAACATCAACAAGTCGTTCCTGAACAAGCGGCTCACGATATCTGCCTTTGCCAGCAACTTCCTGAAAAAATATATGGAGTATAAGAACACAACATCGAGCACAGACTTTATACAGAAGTCTGTTTCAAAATACGACAACCAGCGCTTCGGCATAAGTCTGAGCTACCGCATAGGCGAACTGAAGGCAAGCGTGAAGAAGGCTGCCCGCTCGATAAGCAACGACGACGTGAAAGGCGGAGGTGGAGGCAACGCTTCCGGCGGACAATAAATCCGCCACGGGATAAACGCAGACGTGATGTTGTGCAGGAAATGATATAATGCAAAAGCGTGAAAATATTTCGGGAACAACATGCCCGGCAAAGCCTTATGTCACGCACGGCTCTATATGACGAGCAAACATCATAGCCGGCTATTGACCACAACACATCCGGCACTCCGCTGTAATCGCAAATGCGTCATACGCCAACGGCATCAGACCCGACATAAACTGCATACATACAAAACAAATCTGCAAGATAAGGCATCACAACAGACGCCAGATCTTGCAGATTTATTTATTGGCACTGCCTGCATGACATAGCCCGGCAAACAGGCTCACTTACAGGCATTGCTCTTGTTGTCTAATTATTTTCCGGTCATTGTCATCTTGCCCTTAGAAGCCTTCATAGCCTTTGTAAGCTTCATCATAGGAACAGAGTTGCTGCCAGAAATAACGTTCTTGACCATCTTGCGCTTCATTACAGGAGCCGACTGCTTCTTCTGTGATGCAGGTGCCTCAGGAGTTGTAAACTCTTTCTTTGCAAGAGGTCCCCATTCTTCATTGATATTCTGGGCAATAGAGAAGGCAATGTAAGAAGTGTTCGGGTCAACAGTCCAATAAGCCTCGTCTACACCAAACTGATTCCAGTCAGGATCCATCGGATAGTCGGTCTTCAGAAGTTCGATAACCTTATCGTCATTCCACTCCTTATCATAAACTGCCTTATCCATTATAATATCACGGTGCATAGAGGTCTGATCGTTAGGAGTATATGTAACCACCTGATAATAACCAGACTGAGCGTCACCGCCAAAGTTACCGACAGTGATTTCCATCTGTGCCAAGCCTTCACCGCCAAGTTTCTTTGTTGTAACCGGTATTATTACCATATCAGCAAAAGTACCGTTTACGTCCCATGCCTGAACATAAACCTCATAGTCTGTTCCCGGATTATTTCTTTCCCATGTGTTAGTAGCCTCACCTGTGTTGTTAAAGCCAAATCCCTTAACATAGTCGCCTAAAGTTTCAAATCCGAACATCGGGCCCATCATCTCGAAGTTCTCCTCAGCAGTGCCTGCGGGGAACAATATTGCAGCATAACCGGCAACGCCTGATCCTGGCTTGAATGTTACTGTTATGTCGCTTGTGGTAACCTCGTCAATGGTATAATTGATAGAGCAGTCGCCAACAAGGTCTTTCTTCGGTGTGGTGAAGTTTGTTCTTGTTGCTCCGCAAGGAATCTGATACTGGTCGTATCCTACAGTGATGATAGCATACTCAGCATTTGGCTTGAAAGCAAAGTCGAATCCGTACAGTCTGCCGTCTACGAAGTCCTGGAACAAGATTTCACTGTCACTACCGTCAAGATAGTTTGCGATAGCTTCCTCTGTCGTAAGCCTGTCAGCACGAACCTTAGACAGACACGCAATCTTGAAACCTACACACTGGGGCGTGCGTGTAACAGACAAAGCAACGGTGTCGCCGGTGGCTCCGCTGTAAAAGCCCTTATACTCTACGTCGGCTGCAACGCGGCCCTCAAGCGAAACAAACGAAACGCTGTCGATACGCTCTACGAGATAACCTTTAGTGCTGCCTGTCTTGTCGGTCACTAACATACGGTTAGGATTAGTCTGGGCATAGCCCATTACAGCCACGATGGCCAATATGATTGTAGTAAAAAGTTTTTTCATCATTTCATGAATTTAATTGTTTTTTTATTTACGCTGAACAGATATACACCTTTTGTAAGGGCACTTGTGCTGATAGGAGTTCCGTCCCAGTTCTCCTTTGCTATGATAACCCTGCCGCTCAGATCGCATACTCTTACGCGGGCAGCCTGACCGCCCTGCAATCCGTCGGCACCGAGCATTCCTCCACGGTAATAAGGCACAAGAGAAGAATCTTCTGCGGCAGGCAGACCTTCAATGCCGGTGCCTTCAGAAGTGAATTTCAAGCTCATAATGTCGCTAAAGGAGATTGTCTCTTTCGTTCCTGACGTACCATTAATCTCCATGCCATGGTCGCCAAATGTTATCTTTGCGATATCCGTCAGCAAGTATGACTTGCTCTCAGAGGCCTGCGATGCGGGATTGACCACAAGACTGGTGGTCTGCGCATCTGCTGTGAGCCCTCCGTAGGCTAACGCAAGAAACATCGGAATAAACGTTTTTTTCATAGAAATGAATATTTAATTAATAAAAATGTAAGAACCTGTGGCGGCTCTTACAGAGCTTCCAAATACAAATGTATGAATTATTTCCTACGGACAATGCAAAAATTAAAGAAATTTCCCCAAATTTCAATGTTAAATTCATACATACTACATCTTTTGTAAATGTTTTTCAATGCACAGTTTATATAATCACACATATCCGGCATTACATTATATCACAAATACCAAAGTGCCTGCATTATTTTCTCTCTGATAAATACATCGGCAACAACTTTAGACACATTTTCAGCCATAAAGATTACTAAATGATTTAAGCACACTTTGGCCTTTACAGCAAAAACTGCTTAATATGTTTATTTTTGCTAAAAAACATACGGAACACATACTATTACTTTCAGAACACCAAAATAAGAGGCAAGCGAATCTGGCAAAAGAGCTGAAACATGATGTTTCATGTCATTACATTTTACATAAATATTCAGGTTTATGCAAAATCTTGCATAAAATAAAACTTGTATCCTTTCACCTTATAATATATGGTATATTGGAAAGCAAAACACGGCATATTGCAGGCCGAAAAGGCATGTTTTGCAAAGAGTGATAGAATAAAAAGTTATATCAAAAAACTCATCACTCGTCACATTCCAGCATAAAACCCTGACAGACAATTATTTATAGCGTGACGAGTTGGCGTTTCAACTCGTCACAGTCTGGCAGAAGATGCCATTTTAGCCGAACTTAACCAGTAAAACACTTGCTTGAAGTCTACCTAAATCAGGAAAAATAATATTTTGTCCTTAATTAAGCATGATGTGACGAGTTGCCGTGGCAACTCGTCACACCGTAACATACTGCAATACAGAAAGTTATACAGCGTTGTGACGAGTGACGAGTTTTTAAGAAAACTTTTTACGGTTTCATCTGACTTACGGCCTCTTCAAGCGGCTTGCTGAGCGGCGGAACATCAGCCGGAACAACAAGCTGCTCGGCAGTTTTGTCCTTCATGGCAGCCTTCCTTTCTGCCTTGGTGGCATATCTCACGCCTGTAACATAAAGTTCCTCATACATATCAATAGGTGTCATTGGATTTTTTCCCGGTGTTTTGCCCTTTGCATTCACACAACAATAACGCCTCAAAAGATTGCTGAGCTTGGGCTGACCATACTTTGTGCTGTACACCTCGCCTTCTTTAATGCCCATAAAGCGAATCTTATATCCAAAGATATTTATTGTAAGACTGTCCGCTCCGGCAAACGCACTGTCACAATATGCAGTAAACGTCTTATTCACTGTATCATTTTTCAGTCCTAAGACCATACCGTCCCTCCCGCGAGATACAATTTTGTCATATGCAGCATCTATAACAATATCTGATTTTGGCAAACGATCAAGCAGCATGTAATACCAGCTTAAAAGCGGCAATGAAGAATAGTAACTATCACCCTCTTTGCGTACATTTTTCTCCGAACGCGTCTTGCATCTCACCTTTCCTTTGCCGATAAGTCTCTCAAGGAGAGATGGCAGGCTCGGATGTTCCTCTAAACCGACACTGCCGATAGGCAAATAATAGTCATAAAGTCCCTCACGGAAAGCAGTGGGAACCGAATCGGTGAATCTATATCTTCTGCAATAAGCAGATATCACAAGGTAATCAGGCTCGCCAACCTTGGCCTCAACTTCAGGTATTGCGTATGCACGTGGCTTCAGCATCACGACGCCGCTGCTGACAGTATCTGCAAGAAACTCCTTTTCATAATAGTTGATATGATTAACCGTAACCTTGCCCTTATATCCCTTTGGCAGAGGCAAAAGGCCGTCGGCTCCGCTAACGCCCACGCAGCGGTTGCCCGAAATAAACACACTCGCGGCATGCACCGTACTGGAGTCGGTCATGTCGACAATCTTAATCTGCGCGCTGACACATAATGCTGACATCAGTAAAAAGAAACTGAATAAAGTTTTTTTCATAGTAAACGTCTAATTTAAAAAATTAAAAGTCAAGAATAAAGGAAACCTGCCCGTAATACAGAGAAGGACACGCTTTCCTTGATTCCTGACTCTTTATGTTGATATAGTAAAGCTTATTTACTGCTTGTTGGCACGCTTGCGGTCGTTGTGGTCAAGAATAATCTTGCGCATACGCATGCTCTTAGGCGTAACCTCTATAAACTCATCTTCCTTGATGTACTCCAAAGCTTCCTCAAGTGAAAGCACTGTGCGCGGGATGATGCGTGCCTTGTCGTCTGATCCGCTGGCACGTGTGTTGGTAAGTTGCTTTGCCTTCGTCACGTTTACCACAAGGTCGTTGTCGTGAACATGCTCGCCCACAACCTCGCCGGCATACACTTCCTCACCCGGATCGATGAAGAACTTGCCGCGGTCTTGCAGTTTGTCGATAGAATAAGCATAGGCAGTGCCTGTCTCCATGGCTATCATCGAACCGTTAATACGGCGTGAGATGTCGCCCTTATAAGGCTGATACTCCTTGAAGCGGTGTGCCATGATGGCCTCGCCCTGGCTTGCGGTGAGCACGTTGGTGCGCAGACCGATGATGCCTCTCGACGGTATGTCGAACTCAATGTTCACGCGGTCGGCCTGACTCTCCATTGATGTCATCTCGCCCTTGCGGCGTGTAACCATATCTATCATCTTGCTTGAGAATTCTTCAGGCACGTTGATAGTAAGTTCCTCGATAGGCTCACACTTAACGCCGTCGATTTCCTTATAAATTACCTGCGGCTGACCAACCTGGAGCTCATAGCCTTCACGGCGCATGGTCTCGATAAGCACTGACAGATGCAGCACACCACGTCCGCTTACAATCCACTTATCCGTTGAGTCCTCGAAAGGAGCTACACGCAGAGCAAGGTTCTTCTCGAGTTCCTTCTGCAGACGGTCGTTGATGTGGCGGCTGGTAACAAACTTGCCCTCCTTGCCGAAGAACGGCGAATCGTTGATGGTGAAGAGCATGCTCATTGTAGGCTCGTCGATGGCTATAGGCGGCAGCGGCTCCGGATTTTCAAAGTCGCATATTGTATCGCCGATTTCAAACTTCTCCAATCCTATGATGGCACAGATGTCACCGCTGCTCACCTTGTCGGTGCGCACGTGGCCCATACCCTCAAAGGTGTGAAGCTCCTTAATCTTGGTTTTCTCCTGAGAGCCGTCGCGATGAGCTATCGTCACGTTCATTCCCTCAGTGAGAGTTCCGCGGTGAACACGTCCCACGGCAATACGGCCTGTATAGCTTGAATAGTCGAGACTGGTTATCAGCAGCTGCGGCGTGCCCTCAAGAGCCTTAGGCGCAGGGATAACCTCTACGATTTTATCAAGAAGATATGTGATGTCTGTTGTAGGATTCTTATAGTCCTCACCCATCCAGCCGTTCTTCGCACTTCCGTAAACAACGGGGAAGTCGAGCTGGTCTTCGGTGGCGTTAAGAGAGAACATAAGGTCGAACACCATTTCATAAACCTCTTCAGGGCGGCAGTTGGGCTTGTCAACCTTGTTGACAACAACGATAGGCTTCAGTCCTATCTGAAGAGCCTTCTGCAGCACGAAGCGCGTCTGAGGCATAGGGCCTTCGAAAGCGTCAACGAGCAGCAGACATCCGTCTGCCATGTTGAGCACACGCTCCACCTCACCTCCGAAGTCAGAGTGTCCCGGAGTGTCTATAATGTTTATCTTGGTTCCTTTCCAGTTTATCGAAACGTTCTTAGAAAGAATGGTTATACCTCGCTCACGCTCCAAGTCGTTGCTGTCGAGCACCTGGCCGCTCAAGTCTTGTCCGTCACGGAACAAGTTACCGGCCAACATCATTTTGTCCACAAGTGTGGTCTTACCATGGTCTACGTGGGCAATAATAGCTATGTTTCTGATATCTTGCATACTAATACCTTAAAAGTCAGGTGCAAAGTTACACATTTTTTTCGTAACATATTTTATTAGCAATTGTTTTTTACATGAATGTAAAACATTAATATCCAAATAATATGCATAACATGGGCAAAACACACATTTATACAAAGAATATTAGACAGCTAAAATACAGCTGCAAGACAAATGACATGAAACGATCTTTATTTTTCTACTATTTTATTCAGCTTAATTTGAAAAACTAATGCCATAAAAGGCTCAAGTTTTCCACCACGATAAGCTCCATAAGCCAAATTATAAGGTATGTATACCTCCCAGACAGAACCTTCCGGCATATTGACAAGGGCCTGCCCCAAACCAATTATTACGCTGGAACATTTAAACTCGTGTACTCCTTCGTCATGTAGTATATCTTTAACCACATCCCACATTTTGTATTCAACGTTTACAGTAGAATTCATGGTTGGCTTGTCTCCATGCCCCACTTCTAACACTTTATACTGAACGCCGCAGGGCAAGACTATTACGTCTGAACTATATTTGTTGTTCTCCATAAAAGCATCACTATAGTCCTTATTCTTTCTATAAAGCGCTTCATAGTATAAGGTCTTTATCTTTTCAACCCATCCAAGATATTTATTACATGCTTTCTCAAATGGCACATTTCCTTTGTTTCCAGATATTACGCCGTCACAGAAACCCATTATATACGACTCTTCATCTATAATATTTTCCGGTATAAGAGGACTAAAAAAGTCAAACATATTTCTTGCCTGTTTCATCTTTTCCTTTATCATAGGTTTCAGACTACGCCCAATTTTATATGCGCGATTATCAACAAGATTATAATTGTCCTGTTCATCCTCAATACCCATCAAGACTATATCAATGTCTGCAATTGTATCTATTTTATAAGTATCAGCTATATATTTGGAGAATCCGTCAGCATTACACAATCCTAAATTATAGCTCATCAGGCTCTTTTGGCTGGCAAGTTCATCAATCGCTTTATTTTGAGCATTAGAGAGCAAGCTGAATGAGAACAATAAAACCATTATCAATATATCCTTAATCATAGCTTAAATTTTATATAAGAAATATCAATTAGCCGTCATAACAAACATATGCAAAGGTAAAAAATATTTATCATTTAGGCCAATATGCTGCATCTAAAATTATAAAAAACATCAAACCCGTGCATCTTTAACAAAAATAGCATTGAAAAAATTTTATATATAACTTTTTATTTGTAATTTTGCACCCGATTTCGGAGAATCCGATGCATTTGATGATGTTCACGCCCTCACAGCGGCGCGCTGCATCAGAAAGATGTAATCACAAAACATTTAAAACAAAAAAATTCAATGTATTTAGATCAAGCTAAAAAACAAGAGATCTTCGGCAAGTACGGAAAGTCTAACGCTGACACAGGTTCTGCAGAGAGCCAGATAGCTCTGTTCTCTTATCGTATTTCACACCTGACAGAGCACCTGAAGAAGAACCACAAGGATCACGCTACTGCAAGATCACTGACTATCTTGGTAGGTAAGCGCCGTGCATTGCTCGACTATCTGTACGACCGCGACATCAACCGCTACCGTGCAATAGTTAAAGCTCTTGGTCTGCGCCGCTAATTTAAGAAAGCGCAAACAAAGCTTAAAAGAAACACGAAGTCCCGAAACTGTTACTAAACGGTTTCGGGACTTAGCTTTTTATAACGTGCCAACCTCCCGTATACATACAGCCACGGCGTTGACATAACTGTTAATAGAATTTCTGTGCTATAAGGCTGCAAGTTACATGCCGGCGCCTATTCAGGCGCATACCTGTACATAAAAACACAGACAACCAAATTATGGCTGCCTGAATGCGGTTATTATAATAATGTGTGTTTGTATGATGACCCGGCTATGCCTGCTCATCCGAGAATCTCGCGCAGCGGCTTCATAACAAAGTCGCGCTCATGCATAAGCGGATGCGGTATTTTTAAATCAGGCTCATCCACCTTTATATCATCATACAACAGAATGTCGATGTCTATTATGCGGTCGTGATACTGGCCGTTTACCGACTTTACAGTGCGCCCCATGTCACGCTCTATAGCCTGCGTAGCTTCCAATACGGCACGCGGACTCAGCTGAGTAGACACGCATACAGCTGCATTGACAAACATATTGTCTGAAGAAAAGCCCCACGGCTCGGTTTCGTAAAGAGACGAAACACGCTCTACCCTACCAATGTGCTCACCGATAAGATCAACTGCACGCCTTACGTTATGTTTGCGGTCGCCTAAATTTGTGCCAAGAGAAAAATAAACCGTATGCAATTAGGAAGCAAGAATTAAGGATTAAGAAATAAAAAGTTTAGAATTGGAAAGTAAGAATTAAGAAACAAGAAAAGACGCCTTTGCGGCAACACCTCTTACTTCTTAATCCTTACTTCTTATTTATCAGTCGTTTACGATGAGCATTGCGTCACCGTAGCATCCGAACTTATATCCGTTCTTCACAGCCAGGTTGTAGGCCTCCATCACGACGTCATAACCGCCGAAAGCAGCAGTTGACATAAGCAGCGTTGACATCGGATGATAGAAGTTGGCTATCATAGAGTCGGCTACGCCAAACTCATAAGGCGGGAAGATAAACTTGTTAGTCCATCCTTCATATTCTTTCAGCATCTTGTCTGTACCCACAGCCGTCTCAGTGGCCTTAATCACGCTTGTGCCTACGGCGCAAACATGATGTCCTGCAAGCTTGGCATTGTTAACCGTCTTGCATGCCTCTGCACTAATAAACATCTGCTCTGAGTCCATCTTATGCTTGGTGAGGTCTTCAACCTCGATGTCGTGGAAGTTGCCCAAAGCGCAGTGGAGAGTGATAAATGCGAAGTCGATACCTTTAATCTCCATACGCTTCATCATCTCACGGCTGAAATGCAGGCCAGAGGCAGGAGCCGTAACAGCACCCTCGTTCTTGGCAAAGATACACTGGAAGTCGTCTATGTCTTCAGGTGTTGCCGGACGGCGGTCTACTATATAATGCGGCAGCGGAGCCTCTCCGAGTGCGTAGAGGTCGTGCTTGAACTCATCGTGAGGACAGTCGTAAAGGAAACGCAGCGTGCGTCCGCGGCTTGTAGTGTTGTCGATAACCTCGGCCACCATGCTTCCGCTCTCGTCAAAGAACAGTTTGTTGCCGATACGTATCTTGCGGGCCGGCTCAACCAGAACGTCCCACAAGCGCATCTCCTCGTTAAGTTCACGCAGAAGGAACACCTCTATCTTAGCATCGGTCTTCTCTTTTGTGCCGTACAGACGTGCGGGAAAAACTTTTGTATCGTTGAATATGAACGCGTCGCCCTCATCAAAATAGTCAAGAACATTGCGGAAGTCGAGATACTCGGGGTTGCCGTCCTTGTCTTTCAACGGCTCACCATTCTCGTCTTTCTTGTACATCTCTATTTTCTGAGACACCCGGTGCACCACCATAAGCCTGCACTCGTCACGGTGATATGGCGGATTAAGGGCTATCAGCTCTTCAGGGAGCTTAAACTTAAATTGTGACAGTTTCATATCTTAAATATTCTCGGTTAATTTATCTTCTATTGTTTGCTGTTCAAGCCACGTCGGAACGTCGTCGAGCTTTATGCAGTCTTCTATGCGTATGTCGCCCACACGCGTACGGCATAGTGCCGTAAGATAGGCTCCGCTATTAAGTGCCTCGCCTATGTCACGCGCCAGCGCCCTTATGTATGTGCCCTTGCCGCACACCACTCTGATGCTCATCTGCATCTTTTCGGGGTCGAACCAGAGCAGTTCTATCTCGTCGATGCGCAGAGTCTTCGGCTTAAGCTCCACGTCGCGGCCCTTGCGCATAAGCTTGTATGCGCGGTCGCCGTTGACCTTGCAGGCAGAATAAGCAGGCGGCACCTGCTGTATCTCGCCCACAAACTTGGGCAGCGTGGCCTCTATCAGCTCGCGCGTGATGTGCTCAGTGGGATAAGTTGCGTCCACGGGATGCTCCATGTCATAGCTTGCCGTGGTTGCACCCAGCTGCAGCGTGGCCGTATATTCCTTGGTATGGGCCTGCAATTCGTCAATGCGCTTGGTGGCACGGCCCGTGCAGAGTATCAGGACTCCTGTGGCCAGAGGGTCGAGCGTACCGGCATGACCGGTCTTTACGCGCTTTACTCCAAGACGCTGTGATATAAGATAACGAACCCTCGCAAGCGCGCCGAAGCTCGACATGCGATAGGGCTTGTTGATGCATACTATCTCTCCTTCGGTAAAATTCATACACTTCTCAGTCTGCCATCTTCATGTCAACGCCACAAAGCATGCAGATTAATATTATGATTCCTACTACTATACGATACCAGCCGAAAGCTGCGAAACCATATTTTGTTACATAATTAATAAAGAACTTTATCGCAAGAATGGCTACGATGAACGCCACCACAGAACCTACGATAAGCATCTCAAGATTATTTCCGGTTGCAAGGAGCGAACCATCGCCATGACTTATCAGCTTGTAGGTTTCGAGACATGTGGCTCCGAACATTGTCGGAACGGCGAGGAAGAACGAAAACTCAGCCGCAGCCTTGCGAGTCAGCTTCTGCGACATACCGCCGACTATGGTCGACATTGAACGCGACACGCCCGGAATCATTGATATGCACTGGATAAGGCCTATTATGAATGCACGGCGATATGTAAGTTTGGTGTCCTCTGAACCGTTACCGAAAAGCTTATCGCAGAACAGCATGAACACACCTCCAACTATAAGCATGACGGCTACGAGCGTAACGTTGCCAAGATTAGACTCTATGAAGTCGTTGAAAGCCAAGCCCAGCACCACTGCCGGCAGCACGCCGACAACAAGACGGGCATAAAAGTCATACATGGCCTTCCAGTAAGACGTTCCGGTCTGAACCGCCTCGGGATAGAAGAAGCGGCGCCAGTAAAGACATATCACAGACAAGATGGCTCCAAACTGTATGATAACAGTGAACGCCTTTACGAAAGGAGTGCTCTCCACTCCAAGAAGTCCCTGAGCGATAATCATGTGTCCGGTTGAAGACACAGGCAGAAACTCAGTGAGTCCCTCGACGATTGCAATAATTATAGTCTGTAAAAGATCCATTTATTATAGTTTTTGCTCTTCGTTGTCCAATTCAATCTCGTTTTCAGTTCCGTTATCCTTCGGCTTGCGCATTATGGCATATACCATCGACACAAAGCCTATGAAGCATATCACCGGGGCAACCTTGATGCGCATTGCGCTGAATATTTCCGGATTAAACGTGTTGTCGTCGGTACCGCCGCCGCTCATAAGGATAAAACCGATGATGACAACTACCATTCCCACAGCAAGGAGAATGAAGTTCATGCGGTCAAAAGCTAAATTCTTTCTGTCCATTTTATAGTTTTATATTTTTGTTGTGTAACAAACTTTCCGTCAACTGAAGCCACGTGAAGCAGCCTCTGAAAAACAGCATTCACTTTAGATTTTATATAGGTCGCCGGCCTTCATTCTGAGGAATTTGTTAACCGACACGAATGCGCACAGCAGCGTGATGACGATGCCGAACACGAACACCGAACCTCCCGTAACGGCCATCACCTGCCATGTGATAACAGTGAGCACTCCGGGCTCGTATGTATACAGGGCATATATGCCTCCGCCAAGCACGAGGTTGGCTATGACTGCTGCCAGAAGCCCTATGCCGATGGCATTACAGAGGAAAGGTCTGCGGATGAATCCCCATGAGGCTCCGACGAGCTTCATGGTATGAATAGTAAAGCGGCGCGCATATACGCCAAGCTTTACGGTGTTGTTGATAAGCGAGAACGACACGCACGTGAGCAGCACGGCCAGCACGAGCAACACCAGATTGATTTTCTGCAGGTTGGTGTTCACGCTGTCCATGAGATCCTGCGGATAAGTTATGTCTGTAACCTTAGAGTCGCGCTTCAGGTCTTTCGATATCCATTTGAGCGAGTCGCTGTTGGCATACTGCGCCTTGAGCTGCAGCTCTATCGAAGCGACAAACGGATTAGTGCCCAAGAACTCGCTCGGGTCCGTGCCCATGGCCTCGGTCTGTTCCTTCAGGGCCTGCTCCTTGCTTATATATGTCAGATGACTTATGTAAGGGCGTTTCTTCAAGTCGTTGCACAACTGCCGTGCCTCCGGATTAGTTATATCCTCGCCAAGCATCATCGTAACTGTGAGGTTTTCTTTCACATACGCTGAAAGATTGTGCGCCGTGAAAACGGAGAACACTACCATTCCTAACAAAATCAGCACCAACGCGGTGCTTATACATAAAGTTATGCCCTGCAGTCCGTGGCGGACGCGGGTCTTGTTTCTTTTTTTACCCATTATTTTGTGGCTATAACACACCTAATTAGGTGCAAAGTAACAAAAAAATATTCTCACTCACAACAGTTTAACGACTATTAACAGCATTAGGGCTATTATATAGCCGTATGCAGGGCTATACGACATGACATTTTGAGAAGCATTTGTCTCATTAGACTTTCTTTCTGATTTGCACAAAGGCTTCCATACTGCGGAATTCTAAAATTATTTATCATCGGGCGCAAATATCGCAGGCAGAAGTGTGCAAAGACTATAGCCTGACAATCAGCAGGTTAAGAGCATAATTTGGCAAAGTGTGCAGCGAACACGCTCTTGCAAAAGAAGGAACATACTACATTCGCAGCATAAAAGGCCGTATTTCGGCATGTAATCCTATGCATTTCGCATTGCAAAACAATGCTTTCTGAAATGCAAAAGGCCATGTTTTGCAATGTAAAAGACTTGATTTCAGACTTGAATATGCCTGTCTCTGCATGGCAGGAGGCTATTTGCCATTCTAGAACGAGCCGCAAAACGTACATTTCTGAAATATCATATTGACATATAAAACCGCAACAATGCTTTCAAAGAGACATATACAAGATTTATTTCTGCATACACAGCATACTGCTTCTGCAACGCGCAGCCCGCAACAACGGCTGCATGCCGGCAGACGCCCTGCACAAGAAGATAATATAACTATTTCTTCAGCAACGCGGCATAGCCACTTTAAGCAGCAACAGATGCCAAGAAAGGCACGGCAAATGCGGCTGGATATTGACAAAAGAAAAATAAAAGCTGACTTAACGGCTTTTTATTTTGTTATTACCAAAGGTTGCACTATCTTTGCATATATGAGCACAGTAATATATCCATCGCCGATATTCGGCCCGGTTCACAGCCGCCGTCTCGGCATTTCGCTAGGCATAAACCTTATGCCGGCAGACGGTAAGGTCTGCACATTTGACTGTATTTATTGTGAATGCGGCTTTAATGCCGACCATCGTCCTAAGCTGCGCCGCCCCACACGCAAGGAGGTTGCAGAGAAGCTTGAGGCAAAACTCAAAGAGATGAAGGCCGAAGGACAGCTGCCCGACGTGCTTACGTTTGCAGGCAACGGCGAGCCTACGGCGCATCCGCACTTCGCCGGAATAATAGACGACACCATAGAGCTGCGCGACAAATATTGCCCCAAGGCCAAAGTGTCGGTGCTGAGCAACACCACAATGGCAGACAGACCGGAAGTACACACTGCACTGCTGAAGGTGGACAACAACATCCTGAAGCTCGACACTGTTGACCCTGACTATATTAATAAGGTGGACCGTCCCGTCAGCAAGACCTATGACGTAAAGAAAATCATTGAGACCATGAAGTCGTTCAACGGTCACGTGATTGTTCAGACGATGTTCATGCGCGGCAAGACCGGCAGCGAAGACGTCGACAACACGGGAGAAAAATATGTTGGTCCGTGGCTCGAGGCATTGAAAGAAATCAAGCCGCAGCAGGTTATGATATACACCATCGACCGCGAGACACCAGACCACGACCTGCTGAAAGCATCTCACGAGACTCTCGACGCCATACGCGACAGGGTGATTGAGGCAGGAATAAGCTGCACGGCATCTTATTAACGAAGGGACAAGACACAGGCATACAACGCCTCGCATATAACACAAAAGGATATGATGCAGAAAAGCATGATAAGTTTATGGGCAAAAGTTTCTGATTATCTTGCATTTACGCAAAATATTCTTTACTTAGTAAACAAAGAAATGGCGTATGAGTCCAAAGTTTAAAGAGGAAAATGGATTTGTCTTCAAGATATATTCCAACGAGGAAGAACGGAAGCATGTCCATGTAATAAAAGCCGAAAACGAAGCTAAATTTTGGCTGGAACCCAACATAACGCTGGCAAACAACTATGGGTTCAGCGACAAAGAAATAAAAAATATCACTAAAATTGTATTGAAATATGGAAACGAATTTAAACGACAATTTGAAGAACACATCGGTAAGCGTCTTGATGATTAACTCTCAGGGGATGATGCTGTCCGTCTTAGGCAACGACTACTTTGTGTCGTACAATCGCGTTCCATGGCTTCGCAATGCACGAATAAGCAGCGCGCTCAACGTCAGAATGGCAGGAAAAAACGCAATAGAATGGCCGGAACTGGATGTCGACCTCGAAATAGACTGCCTGAAACATCCTGAACGCTATCCGCTCGTGATGAAAAGGTCTCCTCTCGACGTGCTTTAAATTATACGCCTAACTTGTTTTATCAAACAGCTATAAACTGTACGGCGTCTTATTAACGAACAGTCTACAACACCTATACCAGGCGACATTCCGCTGCTTTCATTCAGACAGGAATGTCGCCTGATTATTTAAAACGAATATATCTGAAACACCGTTAAGGCAAAGCCATACACTTGCCTTTTATCATGATGGCACAAGCCTTTTAACTACTTTAACCCGAAAAGTAATCGGCAGTTCCTTATTTTTGCATAATTTTGCACCTCGAAAAAAGGATAACAGAATTATGGCTAACATTAACGACATGACCGTGGGCTCGCCCACGCGCGATATCATACACTTTGCGGTGCCGCTGATTTGCGGCTACATACTGCAACAGATGTATCTAATAATCGACGCAGCCATCGTAGGCCAGTTTATAGGCGTAAACGCCCTGGCTGCCGTAGGTGCGTCTTCTTCAATAATGTTTCTGATAATGGGCTTCTGCAACGGCTCGTGCGCAGGCTTCGCCATACCAGTGGCGCAGGAGTTCGGAGCCAAAGACTACTCAAAGATGCGTGCCTACGTGAGCAATGCCCTGCGCATAGCGGCTGTGATAGCCGTTGTGATAACCGTGATAACATGCATATTCTGCGAGCGCATACTGAAGATAGTCAACACGCCGGCCGACATATTCCACGACGCATGGCTGTTCCTTATGCTCAACTTTCTGGCCATACCGTTCACCATTGCGTATAACATCCTGTCGGGATTCATCCGTGCCCTTGGCGACTCCAAGCAGCCATTCTACTTTCTGATAGCCTCTTCGGTGGTCAACATCCTACTCGACTTCCTGCTCATCATCGCCTTCGGCATGGGCGTTGAGGGCGCAGGCATCGCCACCATGCTGTCGCAAATATTTGCCTCGGCACTGTGCGCGCTATACATAAAGAAGCGCATGCGCATACTCATTCCGCAGGGACGCGAGCGCGCATACAACGACAAGATGGTGGGAAAGCTGCTCAACAACGGCATACCCATGGGGCTTCAGTTCTCCATCACAGCCATCGGCACCATAATGCTGCAAAGTGCCAATAATGCCCTTGGCACGGTCTACGTGGCTTCGTTTACGGCGGCAATGCGCGTGAAGTATCTGTTCACGTGCGTGTTTGAAAATATCGGAGTGGCCATGGCCACATATTGCGGACAGAACATAGGCGCACGCAAGCTGGAGAGAATAAAACTCGGAATGACTTCGGCTGTAAAGATCATGCTCGTTTATTTTGTGTTTACCCTCATTGTCATCGGGCTTTTTGCCGACGATATGATGCTGATGTTCGTAAAATCTACCGAAAGCGAAATTATATCAAACGCAGCAATGTACATGCGAATATCAAGCTATTTCTTCCCCGTTCTCGGCATTCTCACCATATTCCGCTACAGTCTGCAAGGCTTAGGCTTCTCTAATCTGTCAATGCTTTCGGGTGTAATGGAGATGATAGCCCGCTGCGGCGTGAGTCTGTGGCTGGTTCCGGCATTCTTGTTCCTTGGCGTATGCTACGGCGACCCTACGGCATGGATAGCCGCCGACTTGTTCCTTGTGCCGGCAGTGGTGATTGTGTATAAAAGGCTCAAAAAGCGAATGGCCAAGGCATGACGTCAGACAGCGAGGCAAAAGTGTAAATGAAGAAGAGCCAACGGCAAAAAAGCATGAAGGCAGAAAGCAGAAGGATGCAGCCAGATCAGCTCTTACGGAAAATCATATACAGCATAAAAATAGCATAAATGCCGCCAGACAGGCCCTTAATTCAAGCCTTGTCTGGCGGCATTTACAATTTAGCAATGCATCAATATTATATTATTTGCGGACAGACTACTCTTTCAGGATATTGTTAATGATTCCTGCTATTTTGTCAACAATGCCCTTCACGGTCCTTCGCTGTGGCGTATCAACACCGGGCTCTACACCTTTTAAGTCTCTTGCCGTTATCTGCTGTTCGTTGTCATTATGCTCTACGACCTGCTCTGCACAGCCAACATGCACCATTTCTTCAACCTGCTCAACAACAGGCTCAGCAGCAGGCTTTACGGCTTCTTCATCACATGGCTTTACTTCAAGCTGTATCGTGCCCGGCATATCCGTATTCTCGCTATCCGGCCCTGCTCCATTATCAGGCAGAATGGCATCTGACGGCGAATCAGCCTCAGCAACATCAGCAACCGGCACATGATACGGCCTGCGCATTTTGCTGTTCTTAGGCTTATACAGTTTCTTTATTAGCTCATGATAATGCTCATCGTCTGAATACTGGCGCTCTGTCTCCGTGCGGCAGAAATCACAGCTTTCGTCGTCCATACCCGTTGCAAGGATGGCTATCTTGGCATCTTCACCCAGCGAATTGTCGTCTGAAACACCCCATATGACATCAAGGTTATGCCAAAGCTTGTCCATAAATGCATCAATCTCCTCAAGCTCATTGACAAGCAGGGGATGCTCCTCGCTGGTGTATATATTCAGCAGTATGCGCTTGGCCTTGCTCACGTCGTTGCCGTAAAGCAGAGGTGAGTCGAGCGCATTGAATATGGCTTTCTCCACCCTGCGCTCGCCGCCGGCGCGCCCGATGGCCATGATGGCTTCGCCCCCGTTCTTCATTGTCGACTCAACATCGCAGAAGTCGAGGTTTATGTTGCCTTCAACGGTTATCAGTTCGGCTATGCTCTTAACGGCATTGCACAGCACGTTGTCGGCATACTTGAATGCCTCCTTCACCGGAATCTTCGAGTCGGCATAAACGTCGCACAGGCTTTCGTTGTTCACTATGAGCAGCGCATCAACATTCTTGCGCATCTCCTCAACGCCCTTAAGGGCCTTTATTATCTTTTTCTCTTTCTCAAAAAAGAAAGGAATGGTAACCACGCCTATCGTAAGAAGACCCATAGAGCGCGCCACGCCGGCCACCACCGGGGCTGCACCCGTGCCGGTGCCGCCGCCCATTCCGGCCGTTACGAACACCATCTCTGTCTCGTCTGCAAACAGGCTCTTTATCTGTTCAAGGCTCGACTCGGCCTCCTCGCGTCCCTTTTCGGGCACTCCGCCTACGCCGAGACCGCGCTTGCCGAGAAGCAGCTTAACGGGAACGGCCGACCTTGCAAGCGGCTGACTGTCGGTGTTGCACACGGCAAAGCTTATGCCGTCGATGCCTTCTTCATACATATTCTGAACGGCATTGCAGCCACCGCCGCCCACGCCGACAACCTTGATGATGTTCTGCGACAGGTCTACAGGTTCGCCAAAATCTATCGTACCTAACTTTCTTTCTTCCATATGCCTTGTGTTTTGCGACAGCAAAGATAATCATCTTTTATATAAGGCGCAGCAGAGCGCAAGGCTTGCAGAGATAAAAATGCCGAAAAAAATTATTACACAATAAAATATTAAAGTATTTTTGCAGTGTGAATGACATGGAAACAAACAACGACAAAGCGCAGGCTATTGCTAATGAGGTGAAGAAAATGGTAATGGAGCTGCAGCGCATGGGACGCACAGACCTGCTTCTGCGTGCCATATCGGTGCCTGTACTGGAAGAACTGCGCATAGAGGCAGCCAAAACGAGCCTGAGCCGGCTGAGAATTACAAGCGACTACCACTTCATACTGACAGACTACGGCAAAGAGGTTATAATGACGCCCGTGCACAAGGCTCTCTATCTGTTCTTCCTTAATCATCCCGAAGGTGTTGAGTTTAAAGACCTCGTCGACCACAGCGAGGAAATAACGCGCCTGTATAAGGCCACGACCAACGGCAGCCTGGACATAGAAAAGATAAACGAGACCGTGAGCAGGCTGGTGAATCCCACGGACAACGCCATAAACGAGAAATGCTCAAGGATAAAGGCTGCATTTGCCGAACACATGGACGAGTATGCGCTAAAATACTACATGATAAGCAGCCACGTAACGCGCTACTTCAACAATTCGGCAAGAGTGTGGTTCAAGCGTCTAAAGGTGATAACGCTGCCGAGGCATCTGGTTATAAAGGAATATGAATAAGGCAGATGCTCTGGCGGAAGCATGATATTGGCGGAAAAACAAGCAGACAAAGCATTTGTGTAAACCAACGATAAACACTGACATGGCTAAGCCGGACAAGTTTTGGCATGTAGCACAATTTTATTGATAATAATTTTTAAAATACTGACATTTTTGTTAACTTTGCTCACCATAAAAAACATTTAAATACGTTCCTGACCGCTGCAAAAGGCGGCAAAACAAGTTGAAAAAGAAAACGCCTTTATTATGAAAAAATTATTCACGCTAAGCCTTATCCTGATATTATTTGCAGGATGCAGCAACAAGAAATCTGCCGAAGAGCTGTTCAAGGAGACATCTTCGGGTGTGGTAGTGGTGTTAAACGAGTTTTACTATGAGGTGCAGCTTCCTAACGGCAATTCGCTTTACTTCAAGGGACTTGACGAAGACGGCGACATAACCGGACTGACGGCAGACGCTGAGGAAGCCAAGAAAGACCGCAACATGATAACGGGTACGGCATTCTTCATCGACAAGGAGGGCACGCTGATGACCAACCGCCACGTGGCACAGCCCGACATCGACGCCGTGACGGCACGCCGCAGCATGATAAGATTCATGAAGACGCTGAAGCAGTTTTTCACTGAGCAGATGGCGGAACTGTCGCAGCAGTATGACCAGCTGGAGAGCCAGAAGAGCAGCTGCTCTTACTTCGACTTCTACGGATTTATACACACCGACCAGGAAAGGCTGGCACAGATAAACGCGCAACAGGCTGAGCTGAGCGAGCAGTTTACGGCACTGAAGCAGTCGCGCGAAGGCATCGACGACAACATTGACCCGGAGGGCATTAAGATAAGGACTATATCGGAACTGGGCATTGCCTACAACAACACATACGTAACCAGCGAAAGCGACTTCATAATAAAGAATCCGTGCGTGGTGGTACGTACATCTGACAAAGAGAACATCGACCTCGCGCTGATACAGCTAAAGAACAAGAAGACGCCTGAAAATACATATATTTTTAAACTGAAAGGCGACAACTCTGAGCGTTCGTTCACCGACAAGCTGGCAACCCTCTTCTCAAGCAGCGACGACGACAAGCTGAAGATAGACCAGCAGCTGTATATGATAGGATATAACGCCGGACTTGTGCTTGCCAACACCAAGCAGGGCATAAAGGTGCAGATGACGAGCGGCAAGGTTACGCAGCTGTCTGACGGCCAGCGCCTGCTCTACAGCATACCTACGCTGCAGGGCTCAAGCGGCAGCCCCGTGATTGACGAATACGGCAATCTGGTGGCCGTAAACTTCGCCAAGCTGGGTACTACCGACAACTTCAACTTCGGTATTCCTGAGGAAAGTATAAAGGATTTTATGAGAAAATAATCTTTTGCACAAGAAACATAAAAAGCGCACTCCCTGTTGCCTGCCATAACAGCAACAGGGAGTGTGCTTTTATATACACCGCCTCATATTTCACTATCATAAGACTCAGACAAAGGCCTTACGGCATTACATAATACAGACTTTCGGCATCTGCCTGCTCGCCCTACGCATAGATCTAGATGCCCCGAACTTAACATCTGTGTCTGCCGATAACGGCTTGTTGCCATACAGGCAGAAAACAAGCAAGACAATAACTGCCATAAATCTAAACGGAGTAAACTTTAATCAGTGAAAGGTCTGTTTGAAGTCAACCGAAATCAGAAAGGGTAAAAGGAATTTGCTATATAAATATTTTCATAAAAAACTCATCACTCGTCACATACAGCCATAACACACTGATAGACAAGATGTTACGACGTGACGAGTTACAGTTTCAACTCATCACATCATGCTTAATAAAGGACAAAACATTATTTTTTCCCTATTTTGGGTTGACTTCAAGCAGGTATTTTCCTTGTTAAGTTCGGCTAAAATGGCATCTTCAGCCAGGATGTGACGAGTTGGAGCGGCAACTCGTCACGCTATAAGCATTTGTCTGTCAAGGACTTATGTGGCATTGTGACGAGTGATGAGTTTTTAAGAAAAACTTTTTATGTCATCATCCAGAATAAAAGCATACCTTTCATGGTGCGATAGGCCGTGTTTTAGTCTCCATTTTGCCGTCTTTCGCAATGCAATATGTGCCCTTTCGCCTATATGCCCAATATGTTGTCGCCACCGGCAGCAGGGCAAAGAAATCACCCATCTCGCATATATTCTGCTTAAACCCGAATCTGTCTTGAGGATTCGGGATAAAAAGAAAGTGGGACGAACCTCACGGTCAGTCCCACGAATGATAAACCTAAAATGATATAAACTTAGAAATCATTATAATTTACTGATTATACCCAATTTTGTTCCGTTAATGAACTCAATAATGTGGCGTATCTCTTCGCCATCAGGTACCTGTTCCTTAATCTGCAATACGGCATCAAACACACTGGTCTGACCATGGAACACCAAACGGTATGCATTGGCGATATGGCTCTGCACCTTCTCTGAAACGCCATGGTTGTTAAGGATAGTGGTATTGACGCCACCATACTTCACCGGATTATCGCTTGCCACGATATACGGAGGAACATCCTTGCTGAAGCGGCATCCGCTCTGCACCATAGACGCCTTGCCCACACGTGCTCCCGGATTGGCAATAACGCCAGAAGAGAATATCACAGCATCCTCTATGACGCAGTCGCCGGCAATCTTCGTACCATATCCGAACACGCAGCCGTTGCCAATCTTTGTGTCGTGAGACACGTGAACGCCTTCCATAAGGAAGTTGTTGTTGCCTATCACGGTCTTGCCGTCGCTGAACGTTGCACGGTTGATAACGACATTCTCGCGTATGATGTTGCCGTTTCCGATAATAAGATGAGAAGGGTCACCCTTATAGTTGAAGTCTTGAGGAACAGCTCCAAGCACAGTGTTCTGGAACACCTTGTTGCCGCGTCCCAGGCGGGTACCGTTCATTATGCTGACGTAAGGATAGATGACGCAGTCGTCACCGATCTCAACATCGCCTTCTATATAAGCAAACGGATAGATAGTAACATTCTTTCCGATTTTTGCTTTAGGATCTATTTCTGCTTTAGGACTAATCATATTATCAATTCTAATTTATGTTATAACCGTCATCATCCCGGCGCAATGTCATCGTGCTGTCAGCATCGGCACAGCGCCGGCAATGACTTAAGAAACTTAATCTCTGCCGCCGCCGAGTGCGTAATAAAGATTTACAACGGCCTGCATCTTATAGAAGTCGTCCTGTACCTTTGCCAGCTCTGCGTTAAGCAGTGACTGCTGGGCGCTGATAACCTCGAGGTATGTGCTGTTGCCCATAGCAAAGAGGTCTTTGGTGTATTCAACGTTCTTGGTAAGGCTCTCGATCTGCTTCTGCTCCAGCTTGCTCTTCTCATCTGAAGAATTATACAGCACCAGGGCGTTGCTTACCTCGCTGCCGGCAGACAGAACGGCATTCTGCCATGTGTTGTATGCCTGCTCCTGCTGAGCCTTGGCAACCTTCAGACCTGCCACGAGCTGACCGTTCATAAATATCGGCTGAACAAGACTGCCGACTGCGCTGAGCAGCCACTTGCCGGGATTGACGATGCCGGCACCTGAGCTGTTGGTGAATGCTCCTGAGGCGCTTATAGTTATGTTAGGATAAAACTTAGAGCGGGCTGTCTGCACGTCGTAGAAGCACTGTGCGAGAGTCATCTCGGCATAATGCACGTCAGGACGGTTGTTGAGCATCTGTATGCCTATGCCCGTGCTGAACTCAGAAGGAAGCGACTGGTTGTCGAGCTTGCCGCGACCGATGGTCTGCGCCTGCTGGCCTATCAGCAACGAGAGCGAGTTCTCGGTCTCGCGTATCTGGCGCTTCAGGTCGGCAGCCTGTGCAAGCACTGAATAGTAGTTGGCCTCAGCACTCTGCACGCTTGTCTCCTTAGTGTTGCCAAGCTCCTTCTGCAGTTTCATCATGTCCCATGTATCCTTTGTCAGGCCGGTCATGTTGTCGACAATCTCAAGCTGCTTGTCGAGCATCATCAGCGTGTAATACATGTTGGCTATGTTGGCTATGAGATTTGTCTTAACGACGAGCTGATAGTCTTTTGTAGCGAGCAGTGCCATCTGTGCGCTGCGCTTCTGGTTGAGCAGATTGCCGAACAGGTCGATGCTCCAGCTTGCGTTGATGGGCAGCGAGTAGGTCTTTGTGGCCTTGCTTCCGTCCCAAGAACTGATGGTTCCCTGCGGAGAGAATGTGAACGAAGGTACAAAAGCCAGCTTTGCAGCAGTGAGCTGAGCCTCAACCATCTTGACGTTCAACGCAGCGTTGAGCATGTCGGTGTTGTTGGCAAGACCTTTCTCTATGATAGACTGCAACTGCGGATCAGTGAACACGCTGCGCCAAGGCAGGTTGCCGAAGCTTGTGGTGTCTGTTACAGCCAGAGTGTCTGTGGCAGAAGCTACATCGCGTACAAGTCCCGTGGTTTTCACTTCCGGGCGCTCATACTTGTTGTAGATTCCGCAGCTGCTTAAAAGAGCAGCCGCAGAAATCATTATCAATATATTATTCTTTTTCATTTTTATCATCATTTTTCAGCATTTCAACAGGACGTGTGTACTGTAACAACTCTGTATCGACAGAAGTAACCTCGTCTTCAAACTCGAGCGGTCTGATCTTCTCCTGCAGATATTGGAAGATATAGAACAGAGCAGGCACAACCAGAAGCTGGCAGACCATACCGATAAGCATACCTCCGATAGCGGCTGCACCAAGGGTCATGTTTCCGTTGTATCCTACACCAATCGGGATGAGCAACGGAGCAAGACCGATAATCATAGCCAACGAGGTCATCAAGATAGGACGCAGACGGGCGCTTGCACCGAGAACTGATGCCCACGACAATGCCATACCGGTGCGGCGGCGCTCAAGGGCGAACTGCACGATAAGGATGGCGTTCTTGGCCAAAAGTCCGATAAGCATAATCAACGCAATCTGCATGTAGATGTCGTTGTTCTTTCCGAACAGGTCTGTGAAGACGAACGCTCCGGCAATACCGAACGGAATAGAAAGAATTACTGACAGCGGAACGAGATAGCTCTCATACTGTGCACTCAAGATAAGGTAAACGAATGTCAAACAGAGTGCGAAGATAATCATCGTAGAGCTGCTAGACTCCTGCTCTGAACGTGTCAGACCAGAGAACTCGTAACCAAATCCTGTAGGCAGTGTCTGCTTAGCCACTTCGTCGATGGCACGGATAGCGTCACCAGAAGAGTAGCCGTCTGCTGCCGTGGCGTTTATGTCAATAGATGTGAAGAGGTTGAAGCGGGCTATCAGCTGCGGTCCGTAAACCTTGGTCATTGTTACGAACTCGTTGATAGGAGCCATGCCTTTTGCAGTTCTTACATATACATTGTTCATACTCTTGATGTCCTCACGCATCTTCGGGTCTGCCTGGATCATTACACGATAAAGCTTACCGTAAGAGTTGAAGTTTGAAGAATACATACCTCCGTAGTATCCTTGCATTGCAGTAAGCACTGTGTTCGGGTCGATGCCGCTCTGCTTACATTTTGCAACATTAACATCAATCATATACTGCGGATACTGAGAGTTGTATGAAGTCATGGCAGTACCGATCTCAGGACGCTGATTAAGCTCTGCAAGGAACTTCTGAGTGATGTTAAAGAATGCGTTCACGTCACCACCGGTACGGTCGAGCATAGAGAATGTCAGACCGTTGGTTGCAGAGAATCCCTGCACCATAGGCGGCTGGAAGGCCAGAATCTGTGCACCCTTGATTGAAGCAGTCTGCTTGTAAATCATTCCGAGCACCATCTTAGAACCCATGCTGTGTACGTCGAAATACTTCATGAATCCTTCTTCCTTGTCACGGTCCTCAAACGACTTCAGCTTAATAACGAAAGTACCCTGGTTTGAACCCTGACCTGAAATAAAGTTATAACCTGTAATACGCAGACGGTTCTCAATAGCCGGGTTAGTTGCAAGCATCGAGTCAACCTGGTCCATAACGAGGTTGGTCTTCTCAAGACTGGTTCCAGGAGGCGTTGATATTGTACAGAATACTGTACCTGTATCCTCGTCAGGCACAAGACCTGTCTTGGTGTTCATAGCAGTAACTACCAGAGCAGCCACACCTACGAGCACAGCAATTATTGCGATAAACGGTTTTTCAACAATCTTGCGGACACACTTAGTATACTTGTCCTGCACCTTACCGTATGCGCCATTGAATGCAGTGTGGAAGCGGTCAATCATTGACATCTTGCGCACTGTGCCGTCTTCGTTCTTCGGTTTCAGCAATATCGCACACAATGCCGGTGAAAGCGTAAGAGCGTTGATAGCCGAAATAACGATTGAGATAGCCATCGTTATACCGAACTCCTTGTAGAACGTACCTGAAGTTCCGCCGATGAACGACACAGGAATAAACACAGCCGACATCACAAGCGTAATAGAAATAATGGCTCCAGAGATTTCGTTCATCGCGTCGATAGAGGCCTGGCGTGCCGACTTGTATCCAAGGTCGAGCTTAGCATGAACGGCCTCGACGACCACTATGGCGTCGTCGACCACAATCGCGATGGCAAGCACTAACGCAGACAGCGTAAGCAGGTTGAGAGAGAAGCCGAACACATACAGGAAGAAGAACGTACCGACCAGTGACACAGGCACCGCAATAAGCGGGATAAGTGTTGAGCGGAAGTCCTGCAAGAAGATGTAAACCACGATGAACACGAGCACGAATGCCTCAAACAGCGTATGAACAAGGTCGCCCATAGACGCGTAGAGGAACTCTGTAACGTCCTGCATATAGTCGATTTCAACGCCTGGAGGCAGCAGAGTTCTCTGCTCATCGATAACTTTCTTGATATCCTTAACAATCTGCGTAGCATTTGAACCCGCAGTCTGTGTAACCATCATCATGACGGCCGGCTGACCGTTAACCTTTGATGTAACACTGTAATAAAGTCCTCCGAGCTCAACTCGTGCAACATCCTTTACACGGATGGTATTACCGTTTTCATCGCTCGAGATTATCATATTTTCAAATTCAGTAGCAGTCTGCAGACGTCCCTTATAACGTATTGTGTATTCATACTGGTTGTCGCTCTGCTCACCAAACTTACCTGGTGCGGCCTCAATATTCTGCTCAGCCAACACATTCTGTATGTCAGACGGCATAAGACCGTAGTTCTTCATCTTGACGGGGTCGAGCCAAATACGCATTGAATAGGTCTTGGCACCCATAACTTCACATCCACCTACACCGCTTACACGCTTAATGGCAGGAATGATGTTGATGTCGGCATAGTTCTGCAAGAACTTCTCGTCGTATCTGCTAGCATCTCCCTTGATGGCCATAAGGAGCACGGTTGAGGTCTGTCGTTTTTCAACCGTCACACCAGCCTTTGTTACTTCGGCCGGCAGCAGGGCTGATGCCTGAGACACACGGTTCTGCACGTTTACCTGACACATGTCGGCGTTCATACCCTGATTGAAGAACACCGTAATGTTGGCCGAACCTTCGTTCGAAGCCGTTGATGTCATATATGTCATGCCTTCCACACCGTTGATCTGCTCTTCAAGCGGCACGATAACCGAGTTGAGCACGGTCTGGGCATTGGCACCCGTATAGTTTGCGCTCACACGCACCGTAGGCGGCGCAACGTCAGGGTATTGCTCTATAGGCAACGACACCAATCCGATAAGACCCAGGATGACTGTCAATATTGAGATAACCGTAGACAGCACCGGGCGTTTTATAAAGTTATCTAATCTCATGTTTTTTCTGTTTTACTTTTGTTTATGAGGTTGTAAGGCTGAGGGCAAGTGGCGTCATAAGCATTCACTCTGACACCTGCATACGCCGCAGAGCCCGGCGACCTGATTTACTTTGTAAGGTCTTCTTTCAGTTTGTTCAGGTCGTTCTGATGCGAGCCCATCTCGCTTGTCTTCTTCAGTTTCTCCTGATATTGAGCCTCTGTTATCGGTGTTATCTGCATACCGTCCTTCAAGGTGGTAACACCCTTAACAACGATCTTGTCGCCGGCCTTCAGACCACTTTCGATAATATAATTCTTACCGTCGTTGTTGGGGTTTACGGTAACGGCGCTATACTTAACCTTGTTGTCTTTTCCTACGATATAAACGAAGTATCTGTCCTGAACCTGTACAACAGCTTCCTGAGGAACAACGATGGCAGAAGAGCTTGCATGAGGCACGACGATGCTTCCTGAACCGCCGCTCTTGAGCAGGTGCTCAGGGTTGGGGAAGTCTGCACGAATAGACACAGAACCTGTGCTCTGGTCGATTACTCCGCTGACAGCAGCCACACGGCCGTCATGTCCGTATACTGTACCGTCGGCAAGCTGCAGCTTAACAGGAGGATAATCCTTTATTGCAGCGTGGAGTCCGCCGGCTGTCTTTGTCATGTCGAGGAGGTCTTTCTCAGTCATTGAGAAGTAAACCTGCATTGAGTTAATGTCAGACACTGTTGTAAGCGGCTCTGCATTAGAAGAGCTTACAAGCGCACCGACTTTATAAGGCAGGTCGCCTACTACACCGTTGGCCGGACTTGTAACATAGCAGAAGTCGAGATTCTGCTTTGCAGATACATAGTTGGCCTGAGCCTGTGCAAGAGCTGCCTTAGCAGACTCGTAGCTGTTCTTGGCAGACTGCAGTTCATAAGAACCGATTACGTTGTTCTTGAACAACTTCTGGCTATTCTCGTATGTAAGAGTTGCTGTGTTGAGCTGAGCCTTGGCTGAGTTAACGGCAGCCTTAGCCTGGCGCACTGCTGCGGCGTAAGTTACGTTATCAATCACGAACAGCAGCTGACCGCGCTTAACGATCTGTCCTTCTCTTACGCAAAGTTTTGTTATGAATCCTGAAATTTTCGGGCGGATCTCCACGTCCTGGACGCCCTTGATAGATGCAGGATAAGAAGACTGGAGATTCGCGGTCTGCGTCTCTATTGTCCTCACAGCGAACTCATTGTCGCCCATTTTTCCTCCCTGCTTGCCCCCGCACGATGTTAACATTGCGGCAACAGCAAATGCAAGCAATAAAAATTTGTTTCTTTTCATACCTATTTTCCTAAAATTTTTATACTATTATTTCTAATTTGCTTATATCATATTTTGAAAACTATTTTCACACCGGTAGTTTTCGAGATGCAAATGTACATATTATTATTGAATATTACATTAAGGTTAAATGATAATTATTGTGTTTTAACTCTAATTCACTGTAAGTAGCATTAACAAAAACATTTTGAACAGTGTGCGCGTCAAAATTTAAAGCTATGCACGCAATGCGGCTCACAAGGCCTGAAAACGAAAAATAATTACAAAACGAACCATACATGCAACGCAGCGCATGGCAACGCTTTCCACATAATTATCGCGCTATTCGGACAAAACACGCTACCGGTACGCGGCACAGAAAGCGGTAAAAAATCAGGACATTTGTTTTTGACGAAACAGAAAACAGACAACAAAAATATGTTAAAATACGCGACTCTGCAGGACCAACAATTTAAGATTAATTTACATCAAGCACGATTTCGTATATAAAATCAGCCTGTTTTGGAGACACAAACGGGTGAAATTAGAACGCAAAAGGCGACATTTTGACCTCTAAAAGGATAGGTTTTACACTGCAAGATGCCACATTTTGCATTTTTGGAAAAGAAAACTCATACTGCATAAAACATTAAAATGCTGCCCGTCAGACACTTAACCAAACCATCGTTTTTAGACCGTTTTCTGTCAGAAATACCTTTGCGTCGCGGGCGTTGGCGATGTAGAGGCGCCAAACGTCTGCGAAAAATAAAAAAGATTTACATTCAGCCGATACCTTCAGCACCGGCATTGCATGGCAAAGCGCAAGGCAGGTCTACCGGAAACGGCAGCGCCTTTGTCAAGCCTTATCCTGACAAAGTCCCATCTCATGTGCCTTCTCCATAAGCAGCTGCATCAGCGGCTCGCGCTCGTTGGGCACCTTGTTGTCAAGCACGGCATCCTTCAGCACCTTCTTCAGCTCGCCAACCTCGCGCGAAGGCTTAAGGTTGAACATCTCCATTATCTCTGTTCCGTCGATGCAGGGCTGCAGCAGGCGCTTATAGTCCTTCTCCTTCAGGTCGTGGAGCTTAGAGCGCACAATGCGGAAATTCTCGAGAAAATGGCGCTTGCGCACCTCGTTCTTGCTCGTTATGTCGGCCTCGCACAGCATCATCAGGTCGTCTATGTCGTCGCCGGCATCGTTAAGCAGTCGCCTTACGGCACTGTCCGTAACCACGTCGTCGGCAATAACTATTGGCCGCATGTGCAGGTTTACGAGCTTCTGCACATACTTCATCTTGCTGTCGAGCGGCAGTTTCAGTCGTCTGAATATCTCCGGCACCATCTTTGCGCCTATATAATTATGGTTATGGAAGGTCCATCCTATCTTCTGGTCCCATCGCTTGGTCTTCGGTTTGCCTATGTCGTGCATCAGCGCAGCCCATCTCAGCCACAGGTTATCAGAGTGCTTGCACACGTTGTCGAGCACCTCAAGCGTGTGATAAAAGTTGTTTTTGTGCGCCCTTCCCTGCCTTGTCTCCACCATATCCATGGCAGCCAACTCGGGCAGTATGCGCTGAAGCAGACCGCAGCGCTGCAGGTCAACAAAGCCCTTGCTCGGCGTCTTGGTCATCATTATCTTGTCGAGCTCCTCGGCAATGCGCTCTCCGCTGATTATGCTTATGCGGTCGGCGTTGCGCTCAAGGGCGTCGAACGTTTCCTCTTCGATAAAGAAGTTAAGCTGAGTGGCAAACCTTATGCAGCGCAACATGCGCAGCGGGTCGTCAGAGAAAGTTATATCGGGGTCGAGCGGCGTGCGTATTATGCCGTCTTCCATGTCGGCAATTCCGTCGAATGGGTCTACAAGCTCGCCGAAGCGCGGCCCGTTAAGACACACGGCAAGAGCGTTTATCGTAAAGTCGCGCCTGTTCTGGTCGTCCTCCAGCGTGCCGTCTTCAACCACCGGCTTGCGCGAGTCGTGCGTATAGCTTTCCTTTCTTGCGCCGACAAACTCCACCTCAAGGTCGCGGTATTTCACCTGTGCCGTTCCGAAATTGCGGAACACCGACAGCTTTGCCTTGCGCCCAAGTTCCTTTTTCAGTGCGTCGGCAAGCTGTATGCCGCTGCCCACCACAACCACGTCGATATCGTTCGACGGTCTTTCAAGAAACAGGTCGCGGACATATCCGCCGACAACATAACATTCGAGGTTAAGCGAATCGGCGGCAGAAGAAATCTTATGGAATATATCTTTATCAAGCAGGCTTGCCAATTCGGCGTTTGTCAGTAACTTCATAATCAAAAAATTTCTAAGCGGCTGCAAAATTACAAAAAAACAATGACACAACAGCCGTTTTCATGCTCTTTATTATTCATAACAGCAACGACCATACAACACAAGGACAACAAGGAACAATATAAAAGTGCACATCATCAACATGTAAAAAAGGTTACAACTGCCACAGAAAGACCTATACGAGAGTTTATCACAAAAAGAGGATTTTAGCTATTCACCTGACCGCATACAGCAACACGAAAGGTGCCTTTTTGCAACACGAAAGGTGGCATATCAGAACGCAAAAGGTGGCCTTTCACAGTCTGAAAGTACATATAAAAAGTGTTTGAGAGAAGAATGAGGAAAGTTTACTGGTTATCAGTTACTTTCCTCATTTTGGTTAAAAGTGACGAGGACAGACGAAGACGGGAATATGACAAGATGAGACAGAGGAACGTTACCTATTCGTAACCTATACCCCAAATGGAGAATGTTGAGGTTCGGAAGAATAAGGAAGGTTACGGATTGAATTTGAACGCTCTGATTTATAGTGAGTTACTAATGAGCAACGTAAGTTTTTTGGTTACGAACCAAATTTGCCGTGTTCTGCCGTGAAATGCGTAGCAAGAAAAGACTCTTCATGTATTAATTTTGAACGCAAAAAAGAATGACGTTATGAAGAGTACATTTTCAATTATCTTCTACCTCAAAAGACAGGTAGTAAAGAAAGACGGTACTGTTCCAGTTATGGGACGTATCACAGTGGACGGAACACAGGCACAGTTCAGTTGCAAGATGACTGTGAATCCCAATTTGTGGGACACCAAGGGCGGACGCATGACTGGAAAAAGTATGCAAGCCTTGGAGGTGAACCGCAAACTGGACAAAATGCGTGTGAGTATCAGCAAGCATTATCAGGAGATAATAGATCGAGACAACTTTGTCTCTGCCGACAAGGTTAAGAACGCCTTTCTTGGATTGGAGTATCGCTGCCATACCTTGATGAAAGTCTATGAGCAAAGCAGGGATGAAATGGAAAAACAATACAAGGCTGGCATGAAATCTTTGAGCACATTCACAAAATATAGAATCGGTTGTGCTTACGTGGGCGAGTTTTTGCAGTCGCATTACCGTGTAAAGGACATTGCCTTGAAAGAATTGTCCCTGCCGTTTATTACGAACTATGAGACATTCCTTAGAATAGACAAGCAACTGAAGATAAATTCCGCAATGGTGTTTGTCCGTAATCTCCGTGCCATGATTTTTCGGGCGATTGATAACGAGTGGCTCGTCAAAGACCCTTTCAGACGATACGAGTACAAGAACGAGGAAACAACAAGGGAGATTCTGACAAAAGAAGAAATTCACCTGTTGATGGAAACTCCTATCACCAGAAAGCATATGGGGTTGGTGCGTGACTTGTATCTATTCTGCTGTTTCACAGGTCTCGCATTCATTGACCTGTACAACTTGAAGGAAGAGAACATCAAGACATTTTTTGACGATGGCGAGTGGATTGTTATCCACCGACAGAAGACAGGAACGGAAGCCGACATCAAGTTGCTTGACTATCCCAAGCAGATAATGGAGAAATATCGTGGATTGTGCAAGGATGGCAGAGTCTTTCCTGTACCACCTTATAGAAGTTGTCTGCGTTCGCTCAAAAGATTGGGAAAGAAATGCGGTATCACCAAGCCACTTTCCTGGCATCAGAGGAGTCATAATTAAGTCTTTTATTGATTGAATATCAGTGAGTTAAATACTTTAAATAATGTAACTGCTAACGATTTAGAAACGAGCTATATTCTTTTTCTTTCTCAACTTTGCAATATAAAAAGAACGCTTTTAATTCAAGTACAAAGATAAATCTAAAATCTGAAAAACAATAGCTTTTGCTTTTATTTTACGAATTATTATGATTTAGTTATGAGTAGTATAATAGAATCGTAAAAATAATATCATAATGATGCACATAGCAATGAAAGATTACGTTCGACATATTGTTTACGCACACGTTTGTAACATGTGTTAAAATATCCGCAAAGACAAGATATTTTCAGCCTGTTAGTTGCTTTTTTGGCTGATTTGATGTAAATTTGATGGCGTGAACCCAAATAGTATTAACAAACAAATCCATTATTATGGGAAAGAAAAACTTACTCGTGATGGCTGCCAGTATATTTCTGGCAACAGCCAATGCGCCGACGGCAACGGCGCAAGAAGTAGGTGGAGTTGAAATCTCCACGACATCTATTCTCCCGATTTCCGGAGTAACAGCAGCTACAGATGGCAATTACAACTTCAAGAGCTTTGAGGTTGAAGCATCCGAAGCAGGGGCGTATTATACAGAATTCTGGCTTCTGCCCAGCAAGTATGCCGACAATAGCTATTCCACGTTCTTGATCTACTTGAACGACAGTTATGTCGGGAGCATCAACCCAACCGTTGGCAACTGGCAGTCTGCACGTGTTAATGATCACGAGACTTTCAATCTTAAAGAGGGTAAAAATGTGATCACTATCGCGACTTTGGCTCCCGAGTTTCCAGAGGTTGAAACCCTCAGAATAGCCAAGAATGACGAAGAGGCTACTTTCGCTTCAGAACCATACGAGGCATTCATTGAAAACGCTGCAGCCGGTGTCACTTACTATATCCCGGAAGATGATGGAATGTCAGCATATGCCAGTGATGCCACAGGTGTAGGACTGGAACATTTTCCAAATCTTCCTTTGAACTATACGTTCTATAAAACCTTCAGTTTCACGAAGGAGCAGGAAATCTTCATCACTACATCAAGTGCAGCCTCTCACAAGATTGATGTTGTATATTATGGTTCAGAGCCAAGGATTCTAATCAATCCCGGTATAAGCAATTCTACAAATTCCAATTCGTTGATAGTGAATCCGGGAATTACTCCACCAATTGCAAAATATAGGCTTCTATATACTCCTGCCACTTCTGAAGAAATGCAAGGGTTGAGTTGGGTGTTTCCTTCTGAAAAATCCATAAATTCATCAACACAACTTGCCACAGCCAGAATAAAAATTCCAAAATCCGGTAAATATCTTATACGGGTTCGCCACGCTTCAAACGGAGGTTCCGCAATAGCGGATGTCAATGTAAATGGGGCATATTATTACACAGACGTCCCTATAACACTTACATATAAGGACTGTGTTATTCCTGCCGATAACAATTATTACGCAACATTTACTTGCTGCAATAACTTCGGAACAGATGATCCATACCTGTTCATTCATGGAGCCGGTTGTGATAAAATCGTAGGATTCAATGACGATGCGCCAAGTGCTAAGGCTCAGCAGTATAATATTTCCACTTGGGATTCTTACATTTCCCAGAAATACTCAATGAGAACATCAGGTATAAGTGTCAGCAACTACAGTTCATCAAAACCAACATCGCGTTGCAATATATTGGCCCGTATATCTGAGGGAGCAGCACAATCAGTCGCTAAGGCGAGAGCAAAAGGAGGCAATACTGCAGGGGTGGCTGAACTTGCAATAACAGATGAATCTGTACAGATTGCGATTCCTGCGAATATAAACGGGGTGTTTGCCATCAATGCTCCTGAAAAGATTCAGAAGGTTGCTGTTTATATGATGGCAGGCAATTGTATTGGTTCTGTCAACTGTAAAGAATCATGTGCCAACATCCCGGCATCTTCTCTTAATATAACTCAGCCTGGTATTTATGTCATAAGCGTTGAGACCTCAAGTGGAATAACCTCAAAGAAGGTAGTCCTCAAATAAAAAGAAGCTTTATATAGAGGCATAAGGTAATACTTATGCCTCTATACAAACCACAAAATCACTGCATATGAAGTATTTTTTTACTCTTCTAATGTTCACTCTGGCGACAAATTGCTTCGCAGACTCGCTACTATCTTCAAACTCTGACGGAGCTGATGGAGTTATAGGTGGCCATGAGTATGTGGATCTCGGTCTTCCAAGTGGCACATTATGGGCAACCTATAATGTCGGTGCAACCTCTCCTTATGAAAAGGGTGATTACTTTGCATGGGGAGAAGTGGAGCCACGTGAAGATTTCTCATGGGAAAACTACAAGTTCTTTGAAAGGTATGAAGTAGATCCTAATAATGGCGAATGGGCTGTCCTTGAAAATATCGGCAACGACATCAGCGGCACGGAATATGACGCGGCACGCTACCAGTGGGGAAACGGCTGGAGGTTACCCAATGAACAGGAACGCTATGAACTGAGGATGCTGTGTTGGTGCAATGGCCCAACCATAGAAAATGGCGTTAAGGGTGTGAGAATACATGGCCCTAATGAGCACAGCATATTCTTGCCGGTCTGCGGTTTTGGCCTTTGGTATGGGCAAGAGACTATCTTCGACAAAACTGATGGCGCATATTGGACAGGCGTTGAAGAACCACAATGTGGTTACAACGGCAGGCCTATTGAACCAAGCATGATTGCCAGATCCTTATTAGTCGATACCAGTGGCTTTACCGGTGCTACCTCAATGAAGGCTTGGGGTCTAAACATACGTGCTGTTGTCAATCCGAAAGAATCCGGAATAGACAATGTCATCTCAGAAACTGAAAAAATAAGGTTGGACTATCGTAATGGATATATCCATATAATGGGCTGCCATTCTGAGGGTATTATATCGGCATTCGATCTTTCAGGACGAATAGTATACTCGGGTCCCGTCATCGACGGCATCTGCCAGTTGCCCGAATTAGTCAGCGGCATATATATTGTTTCATATACCGATAACAAGAATTCAACAACAACTCAAAAAATAACAATATAATAAACACATCATGAAGAAGTTCATCACTTTCATAGTAGCAGCATTCTGCCTTGCGTCATCCATGTCGGCACAGGGCAGCTACTATTACTATCACGGCGCAAAAATGCCGTTGAGCGAGGACGCGACAAAGATTGTGTCAATTGCTCCAAGAACAGAGAATATAACACTTTCCCCATCTAACGGGTTCACGCTTGTCAATACAATCTCGGACTCGCGCAGTCTTATCAAGGTGTATGAACTGTCTTCATCCACCACAGTAAAGCGTGTTATTGCGGCAAATTCATCTTCGCATGTTAATCTCCAACCTTGTTACAAGTCTGAAAGCGGAAATGCCCTTATACCCAACGGGTATATCAATGTCAAGTTGAAATCCGCCGCGGATTATTCAATTCTTCAGACTGTGGCACAGCAGAAAGGTTGTGAAGTCATAGAGCAGAATCCGTTTATGCCTCTATGGTACAATTTGCGGGTCAAGGATGCTCCCGGCCTTAATTCTGTTGAAATTGCCAATGCCCTATATGAGACTGGGAAATTTGCATCGGCATTTCCAAGCTTCACGTTTGATGCGATTGAATTCTCATACGACCCAAATGTATATGAACAATGGGGATTGTATAATTCCCAGTATGAAGACCTTGACATATCTCTAAGTCAGGCTTGGAGCTACTCAACTGGCAGAGGAATTAAGGTGGCTATTGTTGATCAGGGGATTGACCTTAACCATCAAGATTTGCGGGACAATATTTATCCTTTAAGTTACGATACGGAGACTAAAACATCCCCAAGCAAACTGTATGGTGATCATGGAACTCATTGTGCCGGTATTGTCGCAGCAGTCAGAAATAATGGAATACAAGTTGTAGGCGTTGCGCCCGATGCAAAATTAATGTCTGTCAGCAATAGTTTATCAACAGTGACGAACTTAGAAGCCAATCTCGCAAATGGAATAAATTGGTCATGGAAAAACGGTGCAGATGTTATTTCATGTTCATGGTGGTGTGAACCAAACGATTTGATTGCAGAGGCAATTGACAATGCTGTTTATAAAGGTCGAGAAGGAAAGGGTTGTGTATTTGTCAAATCAGCTGGCAACTATACTTTGGCACACCCTACCTATGATATATCCTATCCTGGAGACTACAGTGAAAATGTATTGGCAGTATCCAATATGACTATAGATGGGACATTATCTTCGAAATCCTGCTATGGACCAAATTTATTTGTGACGGCACCGGGTACAGACATCCTGTCAACAATACGTAACAATCGGATTAAAAAAATGAGCGGCACATCAATGGCTTGTCCTCATGTTGCAGGTTTAGCTGCATTGATTTTGGAAAGGAATCCATCATTGACAGCAAAGAAAGTTCGTGAGATTATTGCTAAGAATACAAAAAAAATTGGCAATATTCCTTATAGCACAAATAAGATTTACGGAACATGGAATATCAAATATGGCTATGGTCTCATTGATGCCTATAAAGCAGTCATAAATACTCCTCGCAACTAAACTTAATCGGGCTATGCCATAATAACTAAAATTATGGCAAGCCCATAACACATAGAAATCATGAAAAAAAGAAAACTAATAGGTCTGGTTTCAATACTGGCCACTGCAACGGCATTAAACGTATCTGCCTCCGGTCTTATACCTGAGCAATGTACTATTGGAGACCGTCCGGTTTGTTATCCTATTGTTGATATCGGATTTACATTCGATGGATCCATCTCAATCACCGAAAACTCAACTGCAACTGTGTTTTCTGACGGGCATCCTGTGGCAACAGGCGTGTTGTCCTGCTCCAACTATGTAGGAAAAAAAAGGATACAGGGAACTGCGGTGATCACATTTGAATCGCCCCTGCTGCTTCCGAAAGGCAAGACATACCACCTTGTCGTACCGGAAGGTGTTATCTACAGGGAGGGTAAACCAGACATCACCAACGAGAAACTTGAAGTGGAATTCAGTGTGCCATTGACCCTCGGTCAGGCAACGCCCACTGTTGAAGAAGGATCTGTTGTTGAAAGAAAAGACCGGATAGGATTCTTTTTCGGATTCGAAACTGCACCCGTCGATGGCGCGAAGGCGATACTCCTTCGTGAAGGGGTTCCTGTTAGAGAATATTACTGCGATGTAAGCTGGGATTGGAATCTCGGTTATGCAGGAATTGATTTTGGCGAAAACATAAATTTCGAGAATGGAGTGAGATACTCGATTCAATTGCCTGCGGGTAGTACAAGTGCCCTATACCGTACGGATATTGTAAATGAAGAAGCAATCGTCAACTTCATAGGCGGTTACACAGAGCCGGTGAAGCCAATCCAGTACACTTGGTGCAGTCTCTTTGACAACCATACCACGGATGTGCTTGGGGAAGTAAAATTCTATTATGACCGTCCGATTGCCCTTTCCGCAAATCCGATTATCAAGCTTAACATCGAGAATGAAAATCTCACAGTCAAGGAAGTCGTACCGACAATTTCGGAAGAAAATGGGGACTGGGTGTTGGCTGCGGATTTCGAGAACATTCCGCTTATCTCGGAAAAGGGATATACTATAATTATACCCGAAGGAACAATCGTTTCCAAAGAAGGAGATGTTGTTGTCAATCAACGCAATGTAATGGAGATTGGGAGCAGCAGTGGCATTGTTGAGATTGAGAACCGTGAAGTATCGATAAACTCAGCAAATGGTGTCATATCAATAGGAAAAATTTTTAAGGGATGTAATATAAAACTGTTCTCCCTTGATGGGACAATGATATACAACACAAAAACATCGGAAGGAAACGTCTCTATTTCTGTACCGACATTTGGAGTTTATCTTCTGTCCATAAATGGTAAAACGTATAAGATCGCAGTTAAGTAACCACCAATACAAAAAAAACAATGAAAGCACTTTTTTTCATCTTATTGCTGGCTGCAGGATGTATGTACTCGGCAGCGGCTACTCCCTATTACTACAGTCAGGGAGAGAAAATAACTCTGACGGAGGTAAGTGACAGGATGAGCGTTGCTGTCAACACATCGACACCCATATTGATGTCTTCCGGATATTCAGTAGTCAGGGAGATAAAAGACAACACATTTCGAGTTCTCGTGTGTGAGGACAATCCTCAGAACGGATCCCGTTCCAGTGCCACAACCTTTAAGGCAAGACTTAAAGGAGTCTCAACTACTGCAATGGTTTCTCCCTGTTATAAAAGTGAAAACGGGGATCATATCGTCATTACTCCTTACTTGAATGTAAAACTGAAAACCGCAACAGACTACACATTGTTGGAAAATGCGGCCAGACAAAACAATCTAACCATCGTATCGCAAGATGAGTTCTTGCCGTTATGGTATATACTCTCCGTGACACCCGCAACAAACGGCTCATCTCTGGATATTGCAAATAAACTGTATGAAACTGGATTGTTTGCAGAAGCCATTGCTGATTTCTCTTCAGAGAACGACGCTTTATGCTCCTACGACCCTTTTGTAACACAGCAGTGGGGACTCTACAATGCCAACTATGACGACATTGACATCTCAATCTGTGGTGCATGGTCGTATGCAACCGGTCGCGGAATAAAAATCGGCATCCTTGATCAGGGTGTTGATGTCAACCACATAGATCTCGCTCAAAACATCTATCCCTTAAGTTTCGATACAGAATCCGGGACTTCTCCCGCCAAGCTGTTCGGAGACCATGGCACACATTGTGCAGGGATTGCAGCAGCTGTTCGGAACAATGGAATACAAGTGGCAGGGGTAGCACCTGATGCCAAAATCGTTTCAATCAGCAACTCATTATACAGTACACCCAACAGTCAACTTAAAAGAGCTGATGGGTTTATATGGGCCTACAAGAATGGAGTTGATGTTATATCCAATTCTTGGAAATCCGGAACAGTTCACCCTGCCATTAATGAAGCAATTGCCGATGCTTTCAAATATGGCCGTGAGGGTAAAGGCTGCGTGATTGTGTTTGCTGCTGGAAATGGTGGACATATTGATGTCTCCTATCCTGCGAACTGTAATGACAAAATAATTACTGTTGGCGCACTTTGTTCAAATGGAAATATTTCTTATTTTTCTCAAACCGGAGATAAGCTAGATGTGGTTGCTCCTGGTGTTGATGTGTTGTCTACACTGCCTAATAACGAAACCGGCCTTAAGGATGGTACATCAATGGCCTGTCCACATGTAGCAGGTTTGGCGGCTCTCATTCTTGAACGAAATCCCCGACTTACCGTAACACAAGTTAATGACATCATAGAAAACAATACAAAGAAAGTTGGGCCAAATAAATATAATGAGACACGTAAAAACGGTACTTGGAATAGTTATTATGGTTATGGTCTCATCAATGCAGAACAAGCACTAATCAATACCCCAAGATAAACAATGCGAAGAATTAACAGCGATTTATGAATGTGTTCAGAACATATATAAATAAATATAAATCCATTGTGTTACTCGTTCTCATATTGCTAACGAGTAACACAATGGATGCTCAGACAATATATGATAAGAATGGTGCGATGTTTACTTTCACAAAAGATTCATACAAAGCTAATATATCATATTAATACATTTACCAGAAGGATTAGACAGGATTCCTAATGGCTTTGCTGATGCTTGTTTTAAACTACAAGAGGTAAATATAACATCCTCTGTAAAAAGTATTAGCATAGCAGCTTTTCAACAATGCCACTCATTAAAAAAGATAGAGTTACCAAATGGACTTGAAACGATAGAGAAAGATGCCTTCTGGCACTGTGACTCTTTGGAACAGATAGTCTTTCCTGCAACATTGAAAATGTTGGGACAAGAAAGTTGTTCCTACATGTCAGAATTAAAACGTATATATTGTATGGCCTCCGAACCTCCTGTATGCGAGGAAAGCACCCTTAATCCGGGGAATACCCCATTTGGCGATTACGAGCCAGTTCCTAATCTAAGTACTCCCAATGACATTCCGGTTTATGTTCCTGTCGGTACTGCTGAAAAATACCGAAAGGCTTGGGGATGGGATTATTTTACTAATTTTATAGAAACAGATGATTTCCCGACAGCAATACACAATGTCACCATCGAACACTCTAATTCCAGCAATCGAATTTATGATTTAAATGGCAGAGAAGTGATAAATCCGCAAAAAGGACAGGTGTACATTAAAAATGGGAAGAAAATATTATTTGCTTATTGAAATAGTTGAGGAGGAGAAGTAAGATGTTCTCCTCCTCATTTACTATCCAAGCATAATAACTATTGTTCCTTCATTACTATTCATTTAGTTTTTCTTTTATTCTTTTCGCTTCATTGCTTAGTTGTTTGGATAGACTATCCTTGTACGCTGCCATTTGTTTCATTTCATAGTGATGACGAATAGAATCCTCGTAAGCAACAACACATTTTCTTACGTTGTCTATAAAATTTTCATCTCGTTGCACATTGAAATGCTTTTCGATATAACGAATATTCGGGTCGTCAGATGGTAGTACCATTCGCAATGCTCGATACTTCAAGTCTGCCTCCTCCCAATCTTGGTGCTCTTGCCATTGGGTAAGGTTGCCCCAAATGGAGATGACAAGAGATAGAACCAAGCCTCCAATGAAAAGAAGAACATACTTTGAAGTTGGCTCGAAGCGATGAGTCACTACTTTCTTCAGAGGTGAATTGTTCATCACTTCAAGTTTGTCTTGCAATGCCTTCGAGGAAACATCGTTCTCTTGTCTCATCTGCTTGACAGCATCAACCAAGGACTTGCTTCGCTGCTCGTTTTGGGCAAGTTCAACCTTGATAAGGTCAACAAAAACAACAATGGCATCTCTTAATTTGGATATTTTACCTCTGACTTCCTCTTCCTTGCCAAACATAGCAATGATTGATTTCTCCAACTTGGTTGTGTCATTACTTGCAGGAACGGTTTCCGCTCCTGCGTACTTTGGTGAAGCAGAAAGTTCATCGACTTTCTGCTCCAATCTCTCAACTGTGCCGTAGATGGCTTCCAATAGTTCTTCTTTCATATTTCTTTTGTTGTTTGAATGGTTTGTAACTTGCATCAAAGGCTAAAGCCCTTTCTGCGTTTCTTCTTTTCCTTCTTGGCTGATTCATCCTCTGGGAAAGACTCAAAGGTCTGAGCGTTGGCAGGAGCAAAAAGTCCTATGGAAGAAATACCGTCCCAAGGGTCTTGACTGCTCTCCGATATGGATGGCTCCTGGTTGTTCTTTTGATTGCCTTGCTCGTATTGCTGAGCAAATTTGGCTCTTGCTGATAAAAGGTTCTCCGTCCCCTCTAATCTCGCATTCAGTTTGCCAAAGCTATAGTCTCGGCTAATCTGCGT
>UMHT01023578.1_pt1 | contig 49378 bp, 38 predicted proteins | sample 1965601 | NCBI WGS metagenome assembly UMHT01 (sample SAMEA4836105, study PRJEB28245) | human gut metagenome | biome: gut microbiome; material: fecal sample | place: Denmark | collected 2008 | reverse complement strand
TGATTTTTTGAGCATGGCATGTCATGCTCAAAAGGAATACTAAGGCAATTATCAGACTATTTCTCATATTATTCTATTTATTCTATCACCCATTCCAGGGTGCTTATTTTTTCCTTAATTGTATAGTTGATGCCTACTTTCACTACAGGTTTGTTTTGCAGGGCGAAGGCATCGGCATACTGCTTGTCGTTGATTTGCTGAAGAGCTTCTTCGGCCGTCTTATTGAACTTCAGTTCCATGATGTAGATGGTGTCGTGCGTCTCCATCGTAATGTCTGTTCTTCCCTTGGCAGTATGTTGCTCTACGAGAATGCGGAAATTGGTGAGCAAGGCAAACATGATGTACATCATCTGTTGATAATGCCCCTCGTAGTTGGTATTATCGCAGTAAGGCACCGTCTCAAGGAAAGTCTTGAATAACTGTAGTGCTTCGTCCAATTGTCCCAGGTTGATCAGCTTGGACATCTTGGCGATGGTCGTGTTGCCCATAACCGTCTTGGAAGCCAGGTAGTGAGGGAGAAGACTTCTGTATAGGCCGACTCTGATTTCCTTGTTAGGAAGGGCGAGGGTGTATAGTTCGGTGTCCTCATCGTAATCCTTGATGGTGAAGTATCCACTCTGGTAGAGCAAAGGCATGATGGTGGTCATCGTCTCTGTAGCAGCATCAAAGTCATCCTTTCCTGCTTCCATCTTTTCGCCAAGGTCGATAGGGGTGAAAGCATACTTGCGCATCATATTGATGAGGTAAGTTGGTGTGCCTGAACCGAACCAATAGGAATCCATCTTTTGCTTGGAAAAGCAGTTCAGTAAACTGAATGGATTGAATATATCTGGTGAAGGCCATGCAAAATGATAGCCGTCGTAGTGCTGTTTGAGTCTTTCAAGGGTTTCGTCATGAGACAGGCTTAATTTTTCTGATAGCCTGTCAATATCATCACTCATTTGTGTCATCAACTCTTCCTTGGTTATACCACAGATTCCAGCGTATGGTGTATCCATGCTTATATTTGTGATATTGTTGAGCTCGCTGAAGATACTTAACTGGGAGAATTTGGTGATACCTGTCAGAAAAACAAAACGGAGCATCTTCTCGCAGTCTTTGAGCGGGCTATAGAAGTTTCTCATCACATTTCGCAGAATGTCTAAGGAGGTTCCTTCATGTACAACATCGAGTAATGGCGCATCATATTCGTCGATTAATACCACAGGTTGTTTGCCTGTTTTTTCATATACGGTTTGTATGAGATTGAGCATACGTATGTTAGGGTCTGGAGAGTCACATGTTATGCCAAACTTTTCTTCATTGGTCTTTAGTATGAAGAGAAGATAGTGCTCCAACTGCTCTTTTCCCATGTGCTTGCCTCCAGCCAAACTGAAGTGGAGCACAGGATATTCATTCCATTCTTTCTCCAAGTTTTCGATGGCAAGACCATTGAATAGTTCCTTTTTACCTTCAAAATAGCTTTCGAAGGTAGATACAAGGAGTGACTTGCCGAAACGGCGTGGTCGGCTCAAGAAGAAATATGTACCATCAGTATGGGTCATACGATAGATGTATTCCGTCTTGTCAACATAGAACCAATCTTCTTTTCGGATTCGTTCGAAAGTCTGTATGCCTATAGGATATCGTTTTCTTGCCATAGTCTTTTGTTCTTGATTTCGAAGGCAAAGTTAAGCAAAATAATCGAAAGTACCAAGTTTGCTATTGTGATTTTTTCTGTGTTTTCCTCCTTATGGGTTCTTAACTAACCAGTCTTAGTCCTCAGAATAGAAATGAAATGGCTTGCCAAAATCGTCATGTACTTAAATTAAAAACGGGGCATTAAGAATATTAAAAGCCAATGGTAAACTTTCTCCTATCTTAGTTGATTGTTCTTGTTCCTATAAGATAATGTTTTGAAGCCTGATGAATTCTTCGTTCAGCGTCTTTGAATGTCCGTTCAACGACGTTGAACCGCCGTTCAAAGACGTTGAACGGACATTTAACGTCGTTGAACGGAACTTTCTTCTAAGGGCATATACTTTTTATTCGGTTTAATGGTTTTAGTTGTGTGGTTTAACGGTTTTAGTTGACCACTCTCTGCATTATTTTTAATATGAGTTGACTCGATTGTTACTTAGTTATAATTTACGTTGACTTACTATTTCTTGTCTGGATGGATTTATCGTGTCCACTTTGGGGAGCTGCTACAACTGAAAGTGTTAAATCTTGGAAAAACGGACAAAAATACAGGAATTTCCTTGGAAAAACGGACAAAATATAGTATTTTTGCCTTGGAAAAACGGACAAAATGCCTCCGTTTTATATTAGATAAACGGACAAAGATATGATTAAACGTAAGATAGACAGATATTTAGCAGATTTCTTTGATACTGATAAGAAGGCGTTGATGTTGACTGGAGCAAGACAGATAGGAAAAACATATTCTATCCGTCGTTTCGGTCATGAACATTTTGAAAGATTCGTTGAAATCAACTTCATCGAAAATCCTGGCTTGGTAAAGGTCTTCAGCAAGGCGAAGAATAGTCAGGATATCTTGTTGCGTCTCTCTACTGTGACCCATCAGGATTTAATCACGGGGAATACCCTTGTGTTCTTTGATGAAGTGCAGGAATGTCCTGAAATCGTAACCGCCATTAAATTCCTGGTAGAGGAGGGGAGTTATCGCTATATTTTAAGTGGTAGCTTATTGGGCGTGGAAATCAAGAATCTCCGTTCTGCACCTGTGGGATATATGGATGTAAAAGATATGTATCCGCTTGATTTGGAGGAGTTTGCTACCGCATTGGGAATCAACGATAAAATCATAGAGACTTTGAGGAATCATTTTGCAGAAGGTACGGCTGTGGATGAATTCATCCATGAAAAGATGATGGAGATATTTCGGCTTTATCTTATAGTAGGTGGAATGCCTGCGGCTGTTGAGAAATACCTGACTACCAATAATCTGCAAGAGGTAATGGCAGAACAACAGGCTATTATACGCCTGTATAAGCAGGACATAGCCAAATATGATCCTGACCATAAATTGTATATTCAGGAAATCTTTGACAGAATTCCTGCTGAACTTGATGCCAAGAACAAACGTTTCATATTGAAGAATCTGAATGAAAATATCAAGTTTTCACGTTATCAGAACAGTTTCTTGTGGTTGAAGGATGCTGGTGTGGCTTTACCTGTATATAATGTTGAGGAGCCTACTGTGCCTTTGATCTTGTCGAGCAGCCGAAACTTATTCAAACTGTTTATGGCGGATATCGGTCTTTTGGCAAGTCTTTATGCGGATGGCATTCAACTGAAGATTTTGGATAACGAACCATCTATCAACTTTGGTTCGGTATATGAGAATGCTGTAGCACAAGAGCTCTGGGCACATGGTTTCCAGTTGTATTATTATAACAACAAGCGACAGGGGGAACTGGATTTTATCATAGAGCAAAATGGTGTAGTGTTGCCGTTAGAGGTTAAATCGGGCAAGGATTATGAGCGTCATAAAGCACTTTCGAATGTGGTAAACTCTCATACTTACCAGATTTCACAGGCCTATGTATTGTGTAATGATAATGTGAAGAAGGTGGGTAAAATCACTTATCTCCCTATTTATATGCTGATGTTTATCAAAAAGGAACAGAAACTGCCTACCAAATACGCCATTGATTTAAGCGGTTTGGTTTAAAGAGCTATTTTACCTCAACCGCAATCTATAGCGTTTAATGTGATTTTGCTTGCAAAACGACAAAATAAGCGGCATTCCTCGGATGTGAATGCCGCTTATCATATTTCGATATTTGTCCGAGTTATCTCAGAAAAGAAGTTTTTTCAGTCTTCTCTTATTTCAGATATTCCCCGAAGTCAGTCAGTCTCATATCTCCCTTCTTCAGGAAAGTATCGTGCATGGCGAGGGCTGCCCGCATGCTCTGTGGCTCATGGCCCTTCTCGGCAAACTTCAGATATTCGCGGAGCATAGGGCGATAGTCTGGATGAGCACAGTTTTCGATGATTTCCTTGGCACGGCGCAAAGGACCCTTGCCACGAAGATCGGCAACGCCCTGCTCGGTAACAATGACATCCACATCATGCTCCGTACTATCCACGTGGCTACACATCGGAACGATGGCTGAAATGCAACCGTTCTTGGTGGTACTCTGAGTGGTGAAGATAGAAATGTAACCATTACGCTCGTAGTCGCAAGAACCGCCGATGCCATTCATCAACTTGCTGCCGCAGATATGGCTGGAGTTCTCGTTGCCATAGATGTCGCACTCGATGGCGGTATTCATGGCGATGACACCCAGTCGGCGGATGACCTCAGGAGAATTGGAAATCTCACTCTGACGGATGGTGAGATGCTGCTTGAAATAGTCGATGTCATCATATACTTCCTTCAAAGTATCATTGGTGACGGTGAGGGATGAGCAGGAAGCATCCTTGATTCTACCTTCACGCATGTATTTTACGACAGCATCCTGTACAACCTCGGTATAAACGCTGAATACCGGTACGTTAGGATTCTGACCCAATGCCTCGAGTACGGCATTGGAAGTAACGCCTACACCGCTCTGGAGTGGCAGGAACTGTGGAGGAATATGTCCCTTCTTCAGGTCGCTGACCAGGAAGTCGGCCACATTATGACCCATCTGTTCTGTGATAGGGTCGAGCGGCTTGAAGGCACGAGCCTCTTCTGGGATATTGCATTCTATCACGCCGACAATCTTATGGGCATCTATCTCTACATACTCTTTGCCGATACGGTCGCCCACGTTCATGATAGGGATAGGTGTACGGAACGGGCATTCTGCTATTTCATAGACATCATGGAGATAGCGGGATGCTGGACTGTGGAAGGTATTCTTCTCGATGAGCACCTTCTTGGCAAGGCGTACGATGGTAGGCACGATACCGCCGGCAGAGGTAAGGAATGCCTTGCAGGTGGTTTCGCCTTCTTCCAGATCGCTCACCTCGATGATGGCAAGGTCTATCTCGCCATAGAAGCCACGGCGCAGACGCTCAGCCATGTGACCGAGGTGCATATCCTCGTAGTCGATTTCGCCCAGATTGGTATGGGTGCGGAAATCCTTGTTGGTAGAAAATGGCGCACGGAACTTGATGGCATGGGCTGCTGCCATGTCACCCTCGATACTTTGCGAGGTAGAAGCTCCTGTCAGGATGCCCACCTGGAATGGTCTGCCTGCTTCATGTTCTGCCACGGCTCTCTTGGAGAGTTCGCGGAAGGTAGCCTTAGGCACGCCGTTAGGTGTGAAACCACTTAGTGCTATCGTGTCCTGATCCTTGATCATAGCTGCGGCTTCGGCAGCTGAAAGTCTAATATATGCCATTTCCGTACTTTATTTATTATCATGTAATATTATCGGGCAATTTGTTGCTGCCCTTACATTTCATAACTTTTTGTGGCTGCAAAGTTACACATTATTTTTAATATATGGCAATCTTTTGACGAATTTATGCAAATAAAAGGCATTTTACTTATCTTTTGTGCATGAATATGCAGGAATAACTTGCTTTATGCATTTTTTGTTAGTAGTGAATAGGGATTGAAGATTTGCGGATGAATGGTATAGTGGGTTGCGAGAACAGACTCTGTGGATGATTTTTCTAAGATAAAAATGGTATTTTCAGACTATTTTATAACATTTTGTGGCTGAATTGACTGAAATCTCAGAAAAATGAGTTAACTTTGCAAACAAATATAAATAATAAAAAGAAAGGTTCATAATAAGATGGAACAGAAATTATTGATCTACAACACTCTCACTCGTACGAAAGAGAGATTTACTCCGCTCCACGCTCCTAATGTGGGCATGTATGTTTGTGGCCCTACCGTATATGGCGATCCGCATCTCGGTCATGCAAGACCAGCCATCACATTCGATATACTCTTCCGCTATCTCAAGCACCTGGGCTATAAGGTTCGCTACGTTAGAAACATTACTGACGTAGGCCACTTGGAGCACGATGCTGATGAGGGCGATGACAAGATAGAGAAGAAGGCTCGCCTGGAACAGTTGGAGCCAATGGAGATAGCGCAGTACTACACCAATCGCTATCACGATGCCATGGAGGCACTCAATGTGCTCCCTCCAAGTATCGAGCCTCATGCTACCGGTCATATCATCGAACAGGAGAAGTTAGTGCAGGAAATCCTCGACAATGGTTATGCTTACGAGAGCAATGGTTCTATCTATTTTGATATCGAGAAATACAACAAGGATCATAAGTATGGTATTCTTTCTGGCCGTAACCTGGAGAACATCATCAATGAAAGCCGTGAACTTGCTGGTATCGGCGAGAAGAAAAATCAGGCTGATTTCGCTCTCTGGAAGAAAGCTTCACCAGAGCACATCATGCGCTGGCCAAGTCCTTGGAGCGATGGTTTCCCTGGCTGGCATTGCGAGTGTACTGCGATGGGCAGAAAGTACTTAGGCAACCACTTCGATATTCACGGAGGCGGTATGGACTTGATTTTCCCTCATCACGAGTGCGAGATTGCTCAGGCTGTGGCTTCTCAGGGCGATCAGATGGTTCACTACTGGATGCATAATAACATGATTACCATCAACGGCCAGAAGATGGGTAAGAGCTTGGGCAACTTCATCACTCTGGAGCAGTTCTTCACAGGCAATCATGACAGTCTGGAGCAGGCTTATTCGCCAATGACCATCCGTTTCTTCATCCTCTCGGCTCACTATCGCAGCACAGTAGATTTCTCTAATGATGCCTTGAAGGCCAGTCAGAAGGGATTGGAGCGCTTGATGAATGGTTTGAACGACCTGGAGCGTGTGCCTGTGGCTAAGCAGAGTGACGAGCAGATGAAGAAGTTCGTAGCAGAGCTGCGCCAGCGTTGCTATGATGCGATGAACGATGACTTCCAGACACAGCTTGTCATCAGTTTCCTTTTCGAGGCTTGCCATGTTATCAATACAGCTCTTGATCATAAGGCGAATATTTCAGCCGATGACTTGAAGGAACTCACCGAAACGATGCAGCTCTTCACCTTCGATCTTCTCGGTTTGAAGAGTGAGAAGGGTGCCAACAATGATGCACGTGAGGAGGCTTACGGCAAGGTGGTGGATATGGTACTCGACCTTCGTGCTAAGGCTAAAGCAGCTAAGGATTGGGCTACCAGCGACCAGATTCGTGATGCTCTTGCTGATGCTGGATTTGAAGTTAAGGACACCAAGGATGGTGTAACTTGGAAACTGAATAAATAGAAAATGGAAGCTATAAGAAATAGTGTCAATTGAAAACAGATGCTATAAAAAAGTATAATAGCCTTCACGCTTTGTGGAGGCTATTATACTTTTTTCTCTTTAAACGAGTTGTTTGATGGTATTTCTCACTTTCTCTGCTGATGTGACAAGCGAATAGGATTCATCAGCCCCTTTGGCTCCCATATAAACCTCGTGGTTATAATGTTTCATCTTGCTCACTACATTTACTCTTGCAGAAAAATGGTATTCGTGAATGCCTGTAGCATCGAATATCTGTCGGATGTTTTCCTCGTTGACGCCACTACCTGCCAGAAGCTGGATAGGAGGCAGGGGATATTCTTTCAGTTTCTTTTCCAGCTGGGCAAGCAGGCTGATACCATCTATTGCCTTGGGTTGCTGACCGGAAGTCAGGATTCGGTTGCATCCCAAAGAAATAATATCTTCAAGGGCTTTCATGGGATCTGCAGTACGGTCGAAAGCACGGTGGAAGGTTACTGACATTGGGCGTGCCAGCTCCACCAGTCTGCGGTTGGCTTCCCTATCAATTTCTCCCTCTTCTGTGAGGCATCCGAAAACGACTCCATCCACTCCCAATTCGCGACAGATGCGGATATCTTCTTCCATGCGTTCCAGTTCCAATGGGGTATAGAGAAAATCCCCACCACGAGGTCGGATGATGACGTGGAGTTTAGTCTTTGTGAGTAATTTGCGTGCCAGTTTTATCTCGCCATACGATGGGGTAGTGCCTCCCTCGGGTATTCCTGCGCACAGTTCTACCCGATCGGCCCCTCCCTCTTGTGCTGCCAGACAGCTTTCTACACTATTGGCACATATTTCAAATTTAAATTCTTCTCTGTTCATATCTTCTTTTTCTATTTATTGATCCATATTGAGTTTTTGGCTATATATCCTTCATGTTGGATGGGATAATCGTAGCAAAGTTACTACTTTTTCACAAAATTCCAAGGTATTTATGGTGTTTTTATCACATTTTCCCTAAAATGATATGACGGATAGTAGCAGTTCCTCAAGATAGGCATGAAAAATCGGTTTATCGGTAGGGTAGTGACTGATATAAAAGAATGCTAAAGGTTTATAAGTTTGAGGACTACAAACTTGTGAACTTCATTTTTATTGCTTATCTTTGCGGTTGGAAAAAATAATCTTAATAAATATGAGAAAAAGTATAGTATCTTTAGCCATCCTCTTCTTGGTTTCTTGGCAGGCGGTGATGGCCAACTGTTTGTCGGTGGATGTACATGACAAACCCCATTTTATCTCAGACGGGGCTTATCGCTCTAAGGTGGAAAACGCTTTCGAGAGTAAGATGAAACTCGTGGGCAGGCAGTTCTATCAGGTGAAAGGGATGAACGTCTATGGTACAGTCCTGAAGAAAAAGGGGGCTAAGGAGACGATGGAGGTCACTAAGCAGAAACTGACGACTGAGGAGCAGGAGTCCCTGCAATTCCTCTATGCCTATATGCCAGTAGCTGACGTGACAGACTATCCTACAAGTTTCTTCCTGGAAAATGTCCGTACGAGCTTTGAGGCAAGGAAGGAAATGGCTTGGGGCAAGGATATACCGGAGTTGCTGTTCCGTCACTTTGTGCTTCCTATCCGTGTGAACAATGAAAATCTGGATGATTCCCGAATGATATTCTTTAAGGAACTGAAAGAGCGTGTGAAGGGGATGGGCATGAAAGATGCTATTCTGGAAGTCAACCATTGGTGCCATGAGCGGGTAACCTATCAGCCTTCCGACGGTCGTACTTCTGCTCCTCTTGCCACGATCCGTTCTGCATACGGAAGATGCGGCGAGGAGAGTACTTTCACCGTGGCAGCATTGAGAGCGATAGGCATTCCTGCCAGACAGGTTTATACGCCTCGCTGGGCGCATACTGACGACAATCATGCCTGGGTAGAAGCATGGGCTGATGGTAAATGGTACTTCTTAGGTGCTTGCGAACCTGAGGCTGTGCTTAATCTGGCGTGGTTTAATGCTCCCGCATCGAGAGCCATGCTGATGCATACGAAGGCGTTTGGCGACTATAACGGACCGGAAGAGGTAATGCTCCGCACATCCAACTATACAGAAATCAATCTGATAGACAATTATGGCTCCTCTGCCCGTATCGACTTCTCTGTAGTTGATGCTGAAGGCAAGCCTGTAGAGGGTGCAAGAGTGGATTTTAAAATCTATAATTATGCAGAGTTTTGTTCTGTCGTGACGAAATATACGGCTCAGGATGGCAAGACCTTTCTTTCGGCTGGTAAGGGCGATATGATGGTTTGGGCTTCGAAGGATGGTAAGTATGGCTTTGTTAAGGCTTCTTTCGGTAAGGCAAATCTGCCTGGTGAGGAAGGCGAGAAGGCGAGAAAAATGACCATCCGTCTTGACCGGAAGGTTTCAGCTTCGGATATGAACCGTTCTCTTGATTTTTCTTCCGTTAGTTTCCGTGATTCTTTTGATATCGTACCTCCGCCAGAGAAAGCAAATATTCCTGAGGTTTCGGCAGAGGCGAGAGCGAAGAACCTGGAGCGATTCGCTTATGAGGATTCTATCCGCCATGCTTATCTGACTACTTTCTATAATAAGGAGACGGCTCTGGAGGCATTGCAGAAAAATGGATTGCTTGAGGAGAAGTATTTGACGAGAAACGGGGTTCCTACTTGGATGGTAAAGGGAGAAAAAGTGGACTATCAAAATGCTCAAAAGCTTTCTGATAAGGCCCAGAAATTAGTGGATTTCCTTGTTGGTTCTTGGGGTAATCACGAGGTTATCCTCAAGTTTCTGATGCTTCATCAGGACAATCTGAGTCGGGCTATAGAATTGCTCAGCACGCTGAGTGCCAAGGATTTAAGGGATATGCAGATGGATATCTTAGAGGATCATTTCAATGCCCATAGCAACCAGTTGTCTCCTCGTGTGGAGGACGAGATGATAATTCATCCTTTCAAACAGTTCTTTGAGGAGCAATTTGAAAAGATGAAGACCTCTGTTGCTGATGATCGTGATGTGTCTTCCAAGTCTGTAAAAGCAAATAATGCAGCTAAAGCAAAGCAATCTTTGGCTCAAGTTTTCAGACAAGATCCAGCTCGTCTGGTGGAATGGGTGAAGGAGAATATTCGTCTGAACCCTGACAAGAAGGCATTGCAAATAGCCCAGACTCCTATGGGTGTTTGGACATCACGTCTTACGGATGAGCGCTCTCGGAAGATTTTCTTCGTGGATGTGGCAAGAAGTCTTGGAATTGAGGCGAGAGTGGATGCTGTGACCAAGAAATTGCAATATAAACAAGGTGGAGTGAAGGAGGGTTTGCAGAATGACGTCTGGATAGACGTCGATTTTGACGCGAAAGCATCTTCTGCTGCATCTGATATGGAAAAGACAAAGGTACAGTCTTCTCCTAAGGGCTTGTTAAAGCTTGATTATCAGCCTAATGGAGTGGTGGATGATCCTAAGTATTATAGTCATTTCTCTCTTACTCGCATCAATCCTGACGGCTCTACTTCGCTGCTGGAATATCCTGAAGAGGGATGTACTTGGAGTAATACATTCAAGAATGGAGTGGAATTGGATGAGGGGGATTATGCTCTTGTAACGGGTACTCGTCTTGCCAATGGCGGGGTGTTGTCAGAAATGCAATTGTTTCATGTGAAACAAGCTGAAACCAATGTAGTTAAGATGTATTTACGTACTTCTGATACCGAGATTACGGTTAAGGGAAACTTTGATTCGGAGTCTAAATTCATCTTGGATGGTAAGGAAGTCAGTCTTTTGAGCCAGACGGGTCGTGGTTATTTCATTACCGGTTTGTTGGGTGTAGGCCAAGAGCCTACTAATCATGCCTTGAAGGATATCGCTAAGGTTGCGCAAGTATTCGAAAAGTGGAATCGTCCTATGGTGCTCCTCTTCGAGGATGAAACTTCAGCTAAAAAGTTCCGCATTGCCGAGTTCCCGGGTCTGCCTAAGAATCTGATATTCGGTATAGACAAGGAGGGTTCTATTCGGAAGCAAATCGTTGAGAATATGAAACTTACGAATGCCAACCTCCTTCCGATATTTATGATTTCTGATACTTTCAATCGTGTGGTTTATTTCTCACAGGGTTACACTATCGGATTGGGTGAGCAGTTGGAAACCGTAATCAGGAAATTGTAAATACGCAGTGCTGATGATTTGAAACTATTCTTGTTTGCTGGTTCTGAAATTTGCTTGTTGGCAAGGACGCCTGCTTACACAAATTTCTGAAATATAAAAAGGAACTTTGGAGTTATCTTATTCCAAAGTTCCTCTGTTTTTATAGGTATCTTTTACCAAAAGTTCTTTTTTCATTCATGTTTAGAACTTATAATCTAAGTTCGCTTATTTTAGTGTCATTCTGAGTTGGCATTAATGTGCTTCCAGCCAGTTCTTTCCCCAGCCTGCATCGGCTACTAATGGTACGCTCAGATGATAGGCATTCTGCATTTCCTCTACCACGATTTGTTCTACTTTTTCTTTCTCTTCCGGATAGACGGAGAAATTGAGCTCATCGTGTACCTGGATGATCATTTTGCTCTTGATGCCTTCAGCTTTGAACCGGTTGAAGATGCGAACCATCGCAACCTTGATGATGTCGGCCTCAGAACCTTGGATAGGGGCATTGATGGCATTGCGCTCGGCAAAACCTCGTACTGTACCATTGCGGCTATTGATGTCTGGTAAGTAGCGGCGGCGGTGGAAAATAGTCTCAGCATAGCCTTTCTCGCGGGCAATTTCCTTTGATTTCTCCATATAGGCCTTTACGCCAGGGAAGGTGCGGAAATAATCCTCAATGATTTGCTTGGCTTCTTTATTTTCTATATTCATGCGCTGCGCCAGACCGAATGTAGTGATACCATAGATGATACCAAAGTTGGCAGTTTTTGCCTTTTTACGCTGAGTATCAGTAACTTGCGAAATTTCTTCATGCCATATTTTGGCAGCTGTTGCGGCATGGATATCGGAACCTTCACGGAAGGCTTCTACCATATTCTTGTCTTCGCTCAAGTGTGCCATAATGCGCAACTCTATCTGGGAGTAGTCTGCTGAAAAAAACAGACAGCCTGGCTCTGGAATAAAGCAGCGGCGTATTTCTTTTCCATCATCATCACGTACAGGAATATTCTGTAGGTTTGGATCACTTGATGAAAGGCGACCTGTGGCAGTAATGGCCTGATTGAATGAGGCATGTATATGTCCGGTACGTGGATTGATGAGCTTAGGAAGAGCATCCACGTATGTGCTCAGAAGTTTCTTTAAACCCCTGTAGTTCAGAATCTCATCGATGATCGGACTCTTGCTTCTCAACTGTTGCAGAACTTCTTCACTCGTCACATATTGTCCCGTCTTTGTCTTTTTCGGTTTCTCCACAATCTTCATTTTTCCGAAGAGGATTTCACCTACCTGACGTGGAGAGGCTATGTTGAACGATTCACCTGCCAGTTCGTAGATGTGATGCTCTATGTCCGCCAATCTGTTGGTCAAATTATTAGATGTTTCTTTCAGCGTATCGGTATCGATGCATACTCCGTTCATCTCCATGTGGGCCAAAACGGATACAAGTGGCATTTCGACATTCCAAAACAGATCCTCACAATGGATCTCCTTGAGTTTTGGCTCAAGTACATTTTTCAATCGCAATGTGATGTCTGCATCTTCTGCTGCATATTCATAAACATCGGATGGAGCAAGATCTCGCATCGATTTCTGGTTTCTGCCTTTCGGACCGATCAACTCCTCAATATGGATGGTCTGGTAATTGAGCAAGACTTCAGCCAGATAATCCATGTTGTGGTATAACTCTGGTTGGATGAGATAGTGAGCAATCATCGTATCAAACATCTTGCCTTTTATCTCCACTCCGTAATTCATCAAAACCTCGTAGTCGTATTTGATATTTTGGCCGACTTTCAGAATTTGAGGGTTTTCATAGAGCGGTTTAAAGATGTTTACGAATTTTAAAGCTTCTTCACGATTTGCAGAAATGGCGACATAGTAAGCCTCTTTTTCTTTGACGGCAAAGCTCAAACCTACCAATTCTGCATCAATTGCAGTAGTAGAAGTGGTCTCTGTGTCTAAACTGAGAATATCGAATGTCATCAAATAATCACAAAGTTTCTTTGCATCTTCCTCATTTTCAATTAGTTGATACTTATGAGGAGTGCTTTTAAGGGTCTCAAAACTCGCGTTTTTTTGAACTTCCTGCCCATCGTTTTGCTGTGCGCCAAATAAATCGAGCTCTCCTGTAGGCTTTATTTTCTTTTGTTGAGGTTTTTTAAGAATCCTGTTTGCAAAGCTTTTGAACTCGAGTTCGGAGAAGATTTCGTCCAACTTTTCTTTATCAGGTTCAACCAACTTTAAATCATCCATTTTAATTTCCACAGGAACATCAGTCCGGATAGTTGCCAGGAACTTTGAGATTTTAATATCCTCAATGGCACCTTCAACCTTTTCGCGAAGTTTGCCTTTCACCTTAGAAGAATTTTCAATCAAGTTCTCTACGTTTCCAAATTCATTGATCAGTTTGGCAGCCGTTTTCTCTCCGACACCAGGACATCCTGGGAAGTTATCTGCCGAGTCACCCATGAGAGCCAAAAGGTCAATAACCTGGAGTGGGGAAGCGATTCCGTATTTTTCCTCAATTTCCTTTTCACCCAAGGTTTCATATCCGCCCCCATGTCGAGGACGGAACATATATACATTCTCCCTTACCAGCTGACCATAATCTTTATCCGGTGTGAGCATGTAGGTCTCTATACCCTTCTCTCCAGCTTGAATCGCCACAGTACCAATGATATCATCAGCCTCAAAACCATCTACTTGGAGGATAGGAATGTTGTAGGCTTCGAGTATGTTTTTGATGATTGGTACAGAGAGTTTGATGTCTTCCGGTGTCTCTTCTCGCTGGGCTTTATAGGCAGGAAAAGCCTCATGGCGGAAGGTCTTGCCATGGTCGAAAGCCACTGCGATATGAGTTGGTTTCTCCTTGGTAAGTATCTCGTTGAGGGTATTGCAGAACCCCATGATACACGAAGTGTTAAGCCCCTTGGAATTGATTCTTGGAGCTTTGATAAAGGCGTAATACGAGCGATAAATGAGCGCATACGCGTCTAAAAGGAATAATTTATCCATAATATTCATATTTATGGTGTAAAATTACTAAAAAATTGCCACATTTCACGAATAATTGATTAATTTTGTATCAAATTTCAGAAATTAAGTAGTTTTACTATCACATAATGGATTATTTATCACTTATCAGACAGCCTATTGAGGCAGAGTTGACAGATTTTATTGATTTGTTTAATAAGTCTTTGATGCATAGCGACGGACTTCTTTCGCAGGCTCTCGACCATATTCGACAGCGTGCGGGTAAGCGTATGCGCCCTATGCTTATCCTGCTGATGGCGAAGAATTTCGGCAAAGTTACTGAGGTTACTCAGCATTCAGCAGTCGGTTTGGAACTGCTTCATACGGCTTCTTTAGTTCATGATGATGTTGTAGATGAAAGTGGGGAGCGCCGTGGTCAGGCAAGTGTCAATGCTACTTATAATAATAAGGTTGCAGTACTGGTAGGTGACTTCATTCTCTCTACTGCCTTGCTCCATGTTTCCTATTCTCATTCTGAGGAAATAGTGAGATATCTTGCTGAATTAGGACGTGTTTTGTCCAATGGTGAGATCTTGCAATTGAATAGTATCAGTAATCAGGAAATATCGGAAGACATTTATTATCAGGTAATTAAGCAGAAAACGGCAGCTCTTTTTGAGGCTTGTGCCGGTATTGGTGCTTTGTCGGCTAATGCTTCACAGATTGCTATAGAGGAAGCCAAGCGATTTGGCCAGAATTTAGGTATTATCTTCCAGATTCGTGATGATATTTTTGATTACTACGATTCTCAGGAGATAGGTAAGCCTACTGGTAATGATATGGCTGAAGGTAAGTTGACTTTGCCGGTTATCTATGCGCTGAAATTTACTGGTGACGAGGAGATGATGAAGCTGGCACGTAAGGTGAAATCTCATCAAGTAACTCCTGATGAAATTGCTCGTTTGGTGGAATTTACGAAAGCCAATGGAGGTATAGAATATGCAGATAAGCGTATGTGGGATTTTCATGCTGAAGCCATGAATTTCTTGGACACTTATGTGGAAGATAAGGCCATCTATAACGCTTTGAAAGCTTATCTTGATTTCGTTATTGAACGTAAGGTTTAAGCTCGTACGTTTATTAAGTTTATAGTCGTACGTCATTAGAGTCTATAGTCGTACGTTCATAGGGGTTATAGTCGTACGTTTATAGAGTGAGTAGTCGTACGACTATAAGTCTCTAAAAATAAAGGTCTTTCAACTGGCTATATTTGCCGTTGAAAGGCCTTGTTTTATCTACGAATCAGTTTTCTCTTTTTAGAAATACTTGATTTCCTTGCCAAGGATTTCGCTCAAGAGGAGGTTGGTAAGTCGAGATGTTCCCAAGCGGAACCATTGGTTGGTTAACCACTTTTCACCAAGAACTTCTTTTACAATTGTGTAGTAAACGATTGCATCGTGAACGGTGTTGATGCCGCCAGCTGGCTTGAAACCAATCTGGATACCAGTCTTCTCGTAGTAAGCCTTGATGGCCTGACACATCACGTAAGCAGCCTCTGGAGTAGCAGAAACTTTCTCCTTGCCAGTAGATGTCTTGATGTAGTCAGAACCTGAGTACATAGCAAGAATAGAAGCCTTCATGATATTGCTGCAGTTCTTCAGGCAACCAGTCTCCAAGATACATTTCATCTTGTGCTCGCCGCATGTTTCCTTCAGTTCCTGGATGTCAGAACAAAGGCCTTCGTAATCCTCACTGAAGAACTTGCCAACAGGCATTACGATGTCAACCTCTGTGGCGCCATCTTTAATAGCCAATGCAGTTTCAGCTACCTTTACCTCGATGAAAGTCTGAGAAGAAGGGAAATTGCCGCTTACGACAGCGATTTCTACGCCATCAACTTCCAGACTTTGGCTGATAAGACCAGCAAAGTTAGGGTAGGTGCATACTGTTGCTACATGAGGAAGGTCAGGATAATCCTTGGAGAATTTATTGACTTTCTCTATCATCTTCAGGATACTTTCCTCTGTATCTTCTGTATGGAGAGATGTTAATTCAACGCTTCCAAAGAGGAATTTCTTCACCTCCATGGTCTCGTTTTCTGCAACTTTCTCGTCAAGGAGTTTCTTTACTTCTGCTGCAATTTCCTCATCGTTAAGGTTGCAATTATACTGTTTGAGAACTGACAAATACTTGTCGTCTGCTTCACTGTATTGTCCTTGTTGCTGTGCAAGAACCTGTTCTTTAATACTGCTCATACTTAATGTTACTTTTTTTATTATTAAAGTTAAGTTTATCTATATGATTCCTTCTATTTCAGGTGTTTTATTTCCTTCAATTTCGGGTATTATATCCCTTTAATTTCAGGTATTATTTCCCTTCAATTTCGGGTTGTTCTTATGCCTTTCAGAATCCCTTTGGGTCTTCTTATCAAAGCTCTTTTTGAGTTCTTCAGTAAGGTCGATTCCCGTTTGGTTAGCCAGACAAATGAGAACCCAGAGAACGTCTGCCATTTCCTCTCCGAGGTTAGGTTTTTCGCCCTTCTTGAAGCTCTGGTCGCCGTATGTTCGGGCGATGACACGAGCCAGTTCTCCTACTTCTTCCATAAGACAAGCCATATTGGTAAGTTCGCTGAAATAGCGAACGCCATATTCCTTAATCCACTTATCTACTGCTTCCTGTGCTTCTTTTATTGTCATTTTATTCCTTATTATGGGTGTCCATCATGATGGTAACAGGACCATCATTCAGTAATTCTACCTTCATGTCGGCTCCGAATTCGCCTGTTCCTACAGGCTTTCCAAGTGCTTCAGAGAGCTTTTTGCAGAACTCCTCATAGAGAGGAACGCTGATTTTGTGTTTGGCAGCTCTCAGCCAACTTGGTCGATTTCCCTTCTTATAGCTGGCGAAAAGGGTAAATTGGCTGATAACTAGGATTTCCCCGTTTATGTCCATGATAGAACGATTCATGACATGGTTTTCATCATCAAAAACACGCAGTCCTATCACCTTTCTTACTAGCCAATCAATATCCTCTGTAGTGTCGCTTTCTTCTATACCCAAGAGGACGAGATAGCCTTGCTTGATAGCAGATTTTACTTCGCCTTCAATGGTAACAGAGGCATGTGCGACACGTTGTATCACGATTCTCATGTTATCTTATTCTTTTATATTTATATATCAATTCTTTCTGTTTCTATAATGATTTCAGATGCAAATATACGATATTTATTTGATATTCTTGTCTTTTTCTGTGAAATATTTCACAAGTATTTCCGCTTTATGTGGTCCGAGTACTTCTGTCAGGGTTTCTATACTTGCTTCCTTGACCTTTTTTACGCTTTTAAACTTGCTCAGAAGTGCTTCTTTAGCCTTTGGACCAATGCCTTTGATGTCGTCCAATTCTGAGTGTAAAGCGTGCTTAGAACGCTTATCTCTATGGAAGGAAATGGCATATCTATGTACTTCGTCCTGTATCTGAGTCAAAACCTTGAAAAGCTCACTTTCAGGTGGAAGAGCTATGGTTTTGGGCGGGAAATCGTAGAGCAATTCATTGGTGCGGTGGCGGTCGTCTTTGGCAAGACCTGCAATAGGGATGTCCAAGTGTAATTCGTCTGCTATAACTGCATGAACTACGTCCATCTGACCTTTACCTCCATCCGTAATAATGAGGTCGGGTAAGGGTGTTCCTTCGTCCATCATGCGGCTATATCGACGTCTCACGACCTCTTGCATGGAGGCATAATCGTCGGGTCCTACAACCGTTTTTATATTGTATTTCCTGTAGTCTTTTCTGGAAGGTTTCATGCCTTTATATACGATGCAGCCTGCCACCGCATCTGTGCCGGAAATGTTGGAGTTATCAAAGCATTCTATCTGATATGGCAACTTCGGAAGCTTTAATTTCGCCTGTAACTCCTTCATCAAACGGGTTTGTTTCTGCTCGGGATTCAGCTTTTCTGCCTGCTTTAGACGGTCGAACTTATACTGCTTGCAGTTCATCTCAGAGAGTTCCAGAAGGTGCTTCTTGTCGCCTCTCTGTGGTACGAAAAATGAGGCATCTTTTAGCTTCCATTCCATCTCGAAAGGAACGATAATCTCTTTTGCGGTGGAATGAAAACGCTCCCTGATTTCTGGAATAGCTGTAATCAAGAGTTCCTCGTCGCTTTCTTCCAGTTTGCGTTTATATTCATAGGTAAAGCTCTGGTTGATAGTTCCATTCTTTACATGAATATAGTTGATAAAGGCATTCTTGTTGGAGTCATCATTCACGATGGTGAAAACATCTACGTCTGTAATTGTGTGGCTTACGACCTCGCTTTTGGCCTCAAATTCATCCAAGAGTTGATACTTTTTCTTGTATTCTTCAGCTATTTCAAACTTCAGAAGTTCTGCGTTTTTCATCATCATATCATATAGATATTTGCTCACTTCTCTTGTATTTCCTTTAAGAATTTCGCGAGCTTGGCGCATATTCTCCTGGTATTCTTCGTAGCTTTGTTTGTTGATACATGGCGCACCGCAATTGTGAATATGGTACTCCAGACATGGCTTATATTTACCGACAGCTACGCCTTCTTTTGTGATAGGAAAGCGGCAAGTTCTTGGCTTGTAAAGCTTCTTGATGACCTCCAGAACGGCGTACATGCTGCCAATATGGGGGTATGGACCAAAGAAAGTCCCCACCTTTTTATTGATATGGCGAGTCTTGAAAATGCGAGGAAAATACTCGTTTGTCACACATATAGAAGGATATGTTTTGCCGTCTTTCAGCAAAACATTATATCTGGGATTATACTTTTTTATAAGGCTATTTTCAAGCAAAAGTGCATCTTCTTCCGTATTGACAACCGTGTAGGAAATATCGAAAATCTTAGAAACGAGTACTTTTGTTTTGTATCTATCTACTTCTTTGTGGAAGTATGAAGATACGCGTCTTTTCAGATTCTTGGCCTTTCCTACGTATATAATCGTATGGTTTTCATCATAATATTGATAGCTGCCAGGCTTCTCAGGCATGCTCAATACAATATTCTTAAGTCTTGTGAGTCTTTCCTCATTTTCCTGCTTGGTCATATTCCAATACCTTTATTTATTAGGAGTTTAATTGAGTCTTGTTTCACGTGAAACGAATGAGCGTTGTCAAACGTACAGTGAAGTGTTCTATGAAACATACTATTAAATATGATGCCAAACCTATATAATGAAGCTCTGATAAAGGGCGTTTTTTGTGTTTCAAAACTGTATTTATGCGTACAGAAACATTAAAAAAGCATTCTTCACTTCTTTATATAGGCTTGGCATAAGGAGGCTATAATTGAAGAAGAGTCGAAACTTCAACGTCTTCATCAAATATCTTGCGGCCGATGAAATTCTCGCTTACCAACTCGATAATGAAGTTTGCGTAAACCTTTTTAGGATGGAATTTCTTAACCAGATCGCATGCAGCTTTCATGGTTCCGCCAGTGGCAAGTAAGTCGTCATGGAGTAGGACAACATCGTTTTCATTGATCGCATCTTCATGGATTTCGATGGTGTCAATACCATATTCTTTAGCATAGCTTTCCTGTACGGTTTTGCAAGGGAGTTTTCCAGGTTTGCGGCAAAGAACAACACCTGCGCCAAGTCTGATAGCTAATGCGGAAGACATAACGAATCCACGTGATTCTATGCCTACAATCTTGGTTATACCTTTATCTTTATACAGTTCATACATCTCATCGCTAATTTCTTTTAGCGAAGCAGGGTTCTTGAAAAGGGTAGTAACATCACGGAAATTAACACCCTTAATTGGCCAATCTGGTATGCAACGCAGATTGTCTAATAATAGCTGATTGTTCATAGTTCTGTACTTCTTGATTATATGTTTTATTCTTTTTGATAATATGTTTTTTACGTACTTATTTTAATGCTTTTTCCTTTCGGATCATATCCTCATTTTTAATGCTCTTTTGCTCTCTTTGCTTGAAGGCGAACTTGAGATATTCTCGAAAAAATATAGCGTTTTATGCCTCTTTTTCGGTGTATCTTTAAGTAGTGTTTCACGTGAGATTAAAGTTTTTCTTTAACCACAAAACACTTGATGAAAGCAATCTTAATTGACTGAAAATCAAAAGCTTTACTCTGCTTGTGTTCCACGTGAAACATTTTAAAAATATAGAGAGCGTAGAGTTGCGTGAAACTATCTTCCTAGTAAAACGAGCAGGACGTTGATGTCGCTTGGGGATACTCCTGGAATTCTACTTGCCTGAGCAAGAGTTTCTGGATTGATATGCTCCAATTTCTGTCGGCCCTCTGTGGAGATTTCGTTAAGCTCTGCATAGTTGAATCGGCCTTTGATTTTGATATTCTCCAGTCGGTGCATTTTGTCTGCAATGAGACGTTCTCTTTCGATGTAGCCCTTGTACTTCATTTTGATTTCTGCAGCCTCCGAAATTTCTTTCTGTCGGTTGGCTGGAGATTCCATTACTTCTTTTAATTCAGGAATAATCTCTGAAAGGTTTTGAAGATTGAGATGTGGACGTGCCACGAGATCGATCAGTTTGCATCCTGCGCGAAGTGGAGTGGTTCCCAGTGCTTCCAGTTTTGGATTGATCTTGTCCTTTTTGATTGGGTAGCTCTCACAGAAGTTGATGATTCTTTCGATATTCTCTTTCTTCTCCTGCCACCAGTCATAACGGTCTCGTTTTGCAATTCCCAGTTCGTAAGCTTTCTCTGTCAGTCGGGCGTCTGCATCATCCTGTCGGAGTAGAATTCTGTATTCAGCTCTGGAGGTGAACATTCTGTATGGCTCGTCCACGCCTTTTGTCGTGAGGTCATCGATAAGAACGCCGATATAGCTTTCGTCTCTTTGCATTTCAAAAGTTTTGTCTCCCACACTATGGAGTGCAGCATTGATTCCTGCAACAGTACCTTGACCACCGGCTTCTTCGTATCCTGTCGTTCCATTTACCTGGCCTGCGAAGAAAAGACCTTTTATGATTTTTGATTCCAACGAATGCTTGAGTTGTGTTGGATCGAAGTAATCGTACTCAATAGCATAACCCGGTCTGTAAATCTTGGCATCTCTTAAAGCTGGAATTTCATGAAGGGCTTTCAACTGTATATCCATTGGCATACTGGATGAAAAGCCATTCAGGTACATTTCGTTGGTGTCTTCACCCTCCGGTTCCAAAAATAGCGGATGCTGTTCCTTGTCAGGGAATGTGACGAGCTTTGTTTCAATGCTCGGACAGTATCTTGGACCAGTACTTTGAATCTGACCATTATATAAAGGAGAATCAGAAAGTCCGCTTTTCAGGATTTCATGCACGTTCTTGTTGGTGTAGCAGGTCCAGCACGGTAGCTGTTTAAGAACCCGATGTTCGCCCATATACGAAAACTGGTGGAAATCATTATCACCAGGTTGTTCTTCCATATCCTCGAAGTGTACGCTTCTCTTATCGATACGGACAGGAGTTCCTGTCTTCATTCTTGCGGCTGTGATTCCCCATCGGGTGATGCTTTCCGTAAAATGGTGTACTGCAGGTTCTGCACATCTGCCACCTTCTACCATTTTTCTTCCTATATGCATCAGGCCGTTCAGGAAAGTGCCTGCAGTAATGATGATGCTCTTGGCATGGAATTCAGCACCCCAGATGGTACGTACACCTATTGCTTCTCCGTTTTCGACTAAGAGTTCGTCAGCCTGATCTTGCCAAATCTCAAGATTGTCGGTGCGGTCGAGGATGCTTCTCCATTCCCAGATGAACTTTCCTCGGTCGCATTGAGCACGGGGACTCCATACGGCAGGTCCTTTACCTATATTTAACATACGGAACTGGATGGCGGTCTTATCGGTTACGATTCCCATTTGTCCACCTAAGGCATCAATCTCCCTTACAATCTGTCCTTTTGCAATACCACCGATGGCAGGGTTGCAACTCATCTGTCCAATCTTGTTCATGTCCATTGTTATCAGGCAGGTCTTAGCCCCCATGTTGGCAGAGGCTGCAGCAGCCTCACATCCGGCATGTCCACCGCCGATAACAAGTACGTCATAATTGAATGTCATAATCTATACTTTTTCTAATTTTCGGCAAAAGTAAGAATTTAAATTGAAATTTTAGCAAAAATACTTTGATAAATCACGAATTTATAGTAATTTTGCAGCAAATTTATGCAATTATACTTAGAAATGAGGATTGTGATTCCCCATGATCTATGTTTTGCAGGTGATAGATATAGAATAATAATTTAGTTTCAAACAGTTAAATATTTTAAAATCAATCATTTATGTGGTTAATCAATTCATCTATTGGTAGAAAGGTAGTGATGTCAGTAACTGGTATTGCACTTATTCTATTCTTGACATTCCATGGTTGCATGAATGTGGTTGCGCTTTTCTCAGGAAAGGCTTATGACATGATTTGTGGAGCTTTGGGTGCAAATTGGTACGCCGTAGTTGCAACCTTAGGTTTGGCAGCTTTGGCAGTTTGTCACATCGTTTACGCTTTCATCCTGACAGCACAGAACCGTCGTGCTCGCGGTAACCAGCGCTACGAGGTAACAGCAAAGCCAGAGAAGGTAGAGTGGGCAAGTCAGAACATGTTGGTACTCGGTATCATCATCGTTCTCGGTCTTTTGCTTCACCTTTTCAACTTCTGGTACAACATGATGTTTGCAGAACTCTTGGGTACAAGCTTCGGTGGTCACGAACCAGCAGAAGGTTTCGCTTTCATTCAGGACACCTTCGCTAATCCAGTATTCGTAGTTCTCTACATCATCTGGTTGGTAGCTTTGTGGTTCCACCTCACTCACGGTTTCTGGAGTGCCATTCAGACACTCGGTTGGAGCGGTAAGACATGGTTCTGCCGTTGGAAGATGATTGGTATGATTTACTCTACCATCTTGCTTCTCCTCTTCATCGTAGTTGTATTGGCATTCGCTTTCGGTTGCGCTCCATCTTTGTGCTGTGCAGCTTAATTCATGTAATCATTTAAGTATATAAAAAGATTATGGCTAAGACATTAAATTCAAGAATACCAGAAGGACCAGTAGCTGAGAAATGGACCAACTATAAGGCTCATCAGCGTTTGGTTAACCCAAAGAATAAGTTAAAGCTCGACATTATCGTTGTAGGTACAGGTTTGGCAGGTGCTTCTGCAGCTGCTTCTCTCGGCGAGATGGGCTTCAATATTTTGAACTTCTGCATCCAGGACTCTCCACGTCGTGCTCACTCTATTGCAGCACAGGGTGGTATCAATGCAGCTAAGAATTATCAGAATGATGGTGACTCAGTTTACCGTTTGTTCTACGATACAGTAAAGGGTGGTGACTACCGTGCTCGTGAGGCTAACGTTTACCGTTTGGCTGAGGTGAGCAACGACATCATCGACCAGTGTGTAGCTCAGGGTGTTCCTTTCGCTCGTGAGTATGGTGGTATGTTGGCTAACCGTTCTTTCGGTGGTGCTCAGGTATCTCGTACATTCTATGCTAAGGGTCAGACTGGTCAGCAGCTCCTCCTCGGTGCTTACTCTTCTTTGAGCCGCATGGTTGAGGCAGGTAAGGTAAAGCTCTTCACTCGTTACGAGATGGAGGATGTAGTTATCGTTGACGGTCACGCTCGTGGTATCATCGCCAAGAATTTGATTACAGGTGAGTTGGAGCGTTTCTCTGCCAACGCCGTAGTTATCGCTACTGGTGGTTATGGTAACGCTTACTTCCTCTCTACAAACGCTATGGGTTGTAACTGTACAGCAGCTATCCAGTGCTACCGCAAGGGTGCTGACTTCGCTAACCCATCTTACGTTCAGATTCACCCAACATGTATCCCTGTTCACGGTACAAACCAGAGTAAGTTGACTTTGATGTCAGAGTCACTCCGTAACGATGGTCGTATCTGGGTTCCTAAGAAGATTGAGGATGCTAAGGCATTGCAGGCAGGTACAAAGAAGGGTTCTGATATTCCTGAGGAAGACCGCGACTACTACTTGGAGCGCCGTTACCCAGCATTCGGTAACCTGGTTCCTCGTGACGTGGCTTCTCGTGCAGCTAAGGAGCGTTGCGACAAGGGCTTCGGTGTAAACAACACAGGTCTTGCCGTATTCCTCGACTTCTCTGAGTCTATCAACCGTCTTGGTATCGACGTTATCCTGCAGCGTTATGGTAACCTCTTCGATATGTATGAGGAGATTACCGATGTTAACCCAGGTGAGTTGGCTAACGAAATCAACGGCGTGAAGTACTACAACCCAATGATGATCTTCCCTGCTATCCACTATACAATGGGTGGAATCTGGGTTGACTACGAGTTGATGACCACTATCCCAGGTCTCTTCGCTATTGGTGAGTGTAACTTCTCTGACCACGGTGCTAACCGTCTTGGTGCTTCTGCTTTGATGCAGGGTTTGGCTGATGGTTACTTCGTATTGCCATACACTATCCAGAATTACTTGGCAGACCAGGCATTGTGGCCAAAGCTCTCTACCGATCTCCCAGAGTTCGCAGAGGCAGAGGCAGGTGTTAAGAAGGAAATCGACCGCCTGATGGGTATTCAGGGCAAGCGCTCTGTAGATTCTATCCACAAGGAGTTGGGTCACATCCTTTGGGAGCACGTAGGTATGGGTCGTACCAAGGAAGGTCTTGAGGAAGGCTTGAAGAAGATGAAGGCTCTCCGTGAGGAATTCAACAAGAACCTCTTCATTCCAGGTAAGAAGGAAGGCTTGAACGTAGAGTTGGATAAGGCTATCCACTTGCGTGACTTCATCTTGATGGGCGAGTTGATCGCTTACGACGCATTGCACCGTAACGAGAGCTGTGGTGGTCACTTCCGTGAGGAGTACCAGACAGAGGAAGGCGAGGCTAAGCGTGATGATGCGAACTTCTTCTACGTAGGTTGCTGGGAGTATCAGGGCAACGATACAACTGCTCCAGTGCTCAACAAGGAACCTCTCGAGTATGAGGCAATTAAGGTACAGACAAGAAATTACAAGAATTAAAAAGCGAACAAGACAATGGCAAGAAATATAAGTTTCACAGTTAAGTATTGGAAGCAGGACGGTCCTAATGCACAGGGTCACTTCGATACACATGAGATGAAGAACATCCCAGATGACACCTCATTCCTTGAGATGCTCGACATCTTGAACGAGGAGCTCATCGAGTCAGGTCAGGAGCCTTTCGTCTTCGACCACGACTGCCGCGAGGGTATCTGCGGTATGTGCTCTCTTTATATTAATGGTACACCACATGGTAAGACAGAGCGTGGTGCTACAACATGTCAGCTCTACATGCGTCGTTTCAACGATGGTGACGTAATCACCGTTGAGCCTTGGCGTTCTGCAGGTTTCCCTATCATCAAGGACTGTATGGTTGACCGTTCAGCATTCGACAAGATCATCCAGGCAGGTGGTTACACCAGCATTCGTACAGGTCAGGCTCAGGATGCCAATGCTATCCTGATTCCTAAGGAGAATGCAGACGAGGCAATGGATTGCGCTACATGTATCGGTTGCGGTGCTTGTGTTGCTGCATGTAAGAATGGTTCTGCTATGCTCTTCGTCAGCTCAAAGGTTAGCCAGTTGGCACTTCTCCCACAGGGTCGTGTAGAGGCTGCTGCCCGTGCTAAGAAGATGATTGCACGTATGGACGAGCTCGGATTCGGTAACTGTACAAACACTCGTGCTTGCGAGGCAGTTTGTCCTAAGAACGAGTCTATCGCTAACATCGCCCGCTTGAACCGTGAGTTCTTGAAGGCAAAGTTGGCTGACTAATATCTTTTGAGATATAGTTGGACTCTTATCCGATGTTTTATCGGATAGGAAGAATATATAAGATTAGACCTCACACCGCACGCTTTTGGCGTAAAGTGCTGAGGTCTAATTGTTTATAGAGTGCTATGTGGGATTGCCTCCGCACGGAGACCGCATGGATGGAGGAGAACCTGTCAACCCAAATAAGGAAATGACCAGTGCGGTGTGAGTGCAGTCTAAAAGTGGTACACAGCACAGACTTAACTTGTTGTATGATAGATTGTTATGGCTATTTTGTGCGGTGTGTGGTCTTTTTGTTGGTGCAAAGATTGTTATATTAGAGGTGCCAATTTGGAACATCAAACAAAATTCTTATATAAATCCTTGGTGTTTTCGAAAGAAAGTCGTATATTTGTGGACACAACTAATAATACAAAAGAATGATGGCAGAAAATAATCCAAGTAAAGCGAAGACTACTTTTTCCTTAACTTCAGAAGTGAATGAGCCAGTCGTAAATAACGACCAGTTGAATGTGGGTTCTCTGATACGAGATATCAGAGGGCAGCAAGTGATGCTCGACCGTGATTTGGCGGAGTTGTATGGAGTGGAAACAAGAAGATTGAATGAACAGGTAAAACGCAATATAGAACGTTTTCCTGAAGATTTTATGTTTCAATTGACTAAAGAGGAGTGTTCAAAGTCGCAATTTGCGACTTTGAACGAAGGACGAGGACATAATATAAAAAAGCTTCCTTATGCTTTTACTGAGAATGGGGTTGCGATGCTAAGTAGTGTCCTTCGGTCAAAAACTGCAATTGAGGTGAATATCCGTATCATGCGAGCTTTCAATTCTATGCGCCATTTTATTGAGGATAATATGGCAATTTATAAAAGGTTAGAAACGATAGAGTATCATCAGTTGGAAATGCAAAAACAGCAAAGTCTGGCAAGCGAGCAAATTGACGAGGTGTTCAGACGCTTGGACGAGGGTGTGTACAAACCGAAGCAAGGAATCTTCTTTGATAACCAAATCTATGATGCTTATTCCTTTGTCTCTGAACTCATAAAAAGTGCCAAGCAGCGTATCATCCTCATAGATAATTATGTGGATGAATCTGTATTGACCTTGTTGGATAAGCGAGGTGAGAATGTTTCAGCTTGCATCTATACCCAGCAGATAAACCGACAGCTTCGTCTTGATATAGAACGTCATAACAGCCAATATCCACCTATAGAGGTTACCTTGTTCCGTCGCTCCCACGACCGTTTCCTTTGCATTGATGATATAGTTTATCATGTAGGTGCATCCATCAAAGACCTTGGTAAGAAGTGGTTTGCTTTTTCTAAGATGGAAGATTTCAATCCAGAGGAACTTGTGGCGAGAATCAATAATGCTATTTGATGTCAAAATTTGTGACTTTAAATGATTATCAAGCTTCAATCGTGAGTAAAAGTGCAACATGGCGTTGCACTTTTGGCTTGCTTTTTAGTGTACCTTAACGTATGATATTTTATTCAACCATGAAAATAATCCACGAAAAACATACAACTTATCATTATTTTCACTATCTTTGCATCCGATATCACTCTCGCTCACGCCGTATCGAGGCATTTGGAGGTGTTTGTAAAGCATTTCTTTTGCCGAGATGGGAAATATAAAGGTAAGTGGGATAGGGTATCACGACATAATATAAAGGCGTTTACTTGACGCTTTGTTCTTGACGAATCGAAACTTCGCAACTTTCAGTACAGTCTTGAGCATTGCAACGGTAGATGCCCTCGGGATGTGTTGATTTCACATCCCTTTATGGGTATGGCTTATTGCGCTTGGCGATGAGTCTTATATCTGTATAGGGAGAAGTATAAACATATCGGCGTGGGCTTCGACGTTGCTCGTTCAACTGTACTGGGCAATGCGAAGGCCTCGATTCGTGGGACGGGTAACAGGTAGAATCCCACGTTTTTTATTTTTGCCGTAATCTGATTGTTTTACCGCTATTTGGGGATTCGTGGCAAGAATATTTTGCAATATGCACAAACAAATTCGTCTTTGTTGGTTATATTGTGCTATAATAAGTTTTTTTAGTACAGTGATAGGAGGTATTGTACTACTTCTTGTACACAAATTCTTTTGCTCAAATTGTAAGTTAGAATATGTAACAAACGTTGGTGTTGTTACTTCAGTCTTGACAACTATTGCAGCTATCGTTAGTGCTATTTTTGTGTGTTGTACATTTGAGCATCAGCGAAAAACATACAATGAAGTGCAGTTCAAATCTGCATTTTATTCTATGCAGAACTATCATAGAAAACTTACTGATAATTTAAAGGTAAAAACTACCATTCTAAATGGGCGATTGGGCTTGAAATCCAAAATGTACATAGCAAGGCAAAGTTATCTGTATGCTTATAAAGAGGTCGCAAAAATTATCGATGTGTTATCGCAAGAAAAGTACCTTGGAAAATTGAATGGTAATGATAAGCAAGGGATTTTGTATTGGGAGATGGAAGAAGAAAAGTATCTTGACGAGACTAATGAGAGAATAAAATGTGATGCTAATGCAGAACAAGCAATCTTGGAATACAAACGAAAGTATTATATAGGACTTTATAAAATTTCGGAAGAACGTTATAATGAAAGTAGGGGATTATCTGATAAAACAATATTTGCTTTTCAAATATTTTGGGGCATTTGGCAGATTTGTTATGAGCATTATTTACGAAATTTGAGGCAACTTCTAATGTATGTTTATCAAGAAACACCGACAGGTCTTTCTAGGGATTTCTATCTAAAATCTATAGTGGCTCAAATGGCAAAGGAGGAACTTTGGTTTATAAAGCAATATTCGTATATAGATAGTTCTTTCCATAAATGCTATACTGATAGTGGTATGGATAAAGTTGTAGAGGAACAATTGACTAAATAACATAAACAGATTGTGATATGAAACAGATTTACATTTTCTTAGTGTGCTTATTTGCATCCATCGGTATGAATGCACAAGACAAGGTGATGACGGTAGACAATCAAACTCCTGGTTGGCTATCGAGTAAGATGACTTATGCTCAGCAGGTCGCAGTGGAGGATTTAACAGTTACTGGATATATTAATCCTACTGACATGGAGTTTATCAATGGTTTGATAAGCAAAAGAAATCTAAAAGTACTTGATCTTTATAATGTGGTGACGATTAATGCAAATAATGATGATTATTATTTGTGGCCAAAATTCTTAGATTATAATTCATCAAAAACTATCCAAAAAGTAATATTACCAAAGATAATCAAAGGAGGGTATTATACTCCTATTACAGGAAGAGGAACAGGATATGCAATCGCAGCTGAAAATATAGATACTTTGGGTATTGAATGTCATGGTGAGCCAAATCTGGAGAGATCGTTTCCCCTCAAGCATATTCTTTTATTGGAAGGAACTGATACGATTCCATCGTCTTTTGGTGATTTTAGTTATAGCTCTGTGATTTGTAGTTTGCCGAATTCATTGAGAGTGATAGAAGATGGCGCTTTTAGTTGTGAACTTCCGAAACCATTAAGACTTCCAAAAGGTATCACAAAAATAGGAGTAACGAGAGAGAAAAAGTCATTGGATGCCACTTTTTATGGGCTTGGTTTGCCTTCTATTTCTCAAGACAGATTTGATTTCCCTGATAGTTTGGTAGTTTACTATAGTAAAAAGCATATAGCTGGTTTTGAAAATTGTGCTTATAACACATTTTCTTCAGACACTATAACTGTCGGTGAAAAGTGTGATTCGTTGTTTGCTAAATTAAATACTAAAGTGGCATGCTTTTATGCAAAGAATCCTCCCAAGCATTTTGATGGGGATTACAATATAGAAACTTTGTATGTTCCTAATGGATGTGTGGATATATATAAAGAAGCATATAAATCAGATAATATAAATGTTATTACTGAGATAAAAAAAGTTGCAGAAGTAACGATACTTAATTCTGCTCCAATAATGTTAAAACAGAATGAGCATATAAATCTACTATTTGAAATCCAGCCATCCGATGCATTTGACAAACGCTTAAAGTGGAGTAGCGACAATGAAGAGGTGGCTACTGTAGATGAGAATGGAGAAGTTTACGCTCATAAAAGTGGTACTGCAACTATTACTGTAACAACATACGATGGTAGTGTATCGAACTCATGCGAAATTATAGTAGCGAAGCCTGTGGCTGGAGTTTCTATTGAACCTGCGGAGGTAGAACTGACGGAATTAGGCAAAACCGCACAACTGACAGCAAAGATACAGCCCGAGGATGCAACCAACAAAAATGTGACATGGAAGAGTAGTAATGAAAGAGTCTGCATAATATCAAATAAAGGTGAATTGCTAACTACAGGTTATGGTAAAACCGTAGTTCTGGCAACAACAGAAGATGGTAATTATGTAGGAACATGCATTGTAACCGTATCCGAAGAGACAGGTATTGATAATACTATGTTGTCATCAGAAGTTAAAGAAGTATCTCGCTTTTCATCACAAGGACAGCGATTGGCAGCACCAACTAAGGGTGTGAACATCGTGAAGTATTGCAACGGCAGCGTGAGAAAAGAAATCGTGAAATAAAAAATACAAAGGAGGCAAGTCTTATTTTATGAGATTTGTCTTCTTTTTGTTTCTTTCCAATTTTGCAAACATTGGAAAGAATTGCCTCGGTCCGGAATAAGGATTAGTGCCCTTGCTTTCCCTTTCTGTATAATTGCTTCAGGAAGGGCACAAATGTGCTCCTCGCAGGGCACTTTTGTGCCATAAATAGGCACTTTGCCAGTATCTGTTTTATAAAAAATGGAATACGCAAACCCCTTCACCCTTCATCTGTTCGCGCGGAATGCCGATAAACACAGGGGTTCTGAGGCTGAAATGCAAATTTTAACCCTTCATCACCCTTCATCTTTTTGCTATTTTCTGATTTCGACTGATAGACAGAGTTTGGTCCATGCTTCTATTTAAGGCCATTATTTGCCTTCTATTGAGACCAGTCTGGGCATCTATTATGCCCAAGTATTCGTCTTCTGTTAAGACATCCTGTTAAGGCTTCTATGATGCTTGCTTTGAGGCTCAAATCTCTTTTGGACAAGCCTTCTTCAACTTCTATGACTTCTGAACTTGCTAGAGTTCAATCCCTTTAAAACTGCTCCGGATTGAATAATGCAAGTTATAAACGCAGAGCCGCTTACCCAATGAGAATGAAGGGTGATGAAGGGAGATGAAGGATAGGATCCTATCCTTCACCCTCTGAACCCCCGATAAACACAAGGGATTCCAAGCGATAGATGAAGGGTGACGGGTTTTGTGCTAATTCTATTTCAAAAAAGCAAAATGTCGATAGCAGGATACTTCTCGCTTTGCGCCTCCAAAATCAACATGATCCCGAACCGCGGTTGTATATTCAACTCAACTTTCTCGAGTTCTATTAAGTTACTTTTCTTATTAAATATTTTGGAGGAAAAGAAAATTTTTCATACTTTTGTAGCTGCAAGTACAATTTAGTAAGAAATCTTTGGTTTACAATCTTTGAATAAAGCAGGAGTTACTATGACAATCAATCAGGCAACAATCGATTTTATTCGCCAGCATCAGGATGAGGATGTCCGCCAGTTGGCTTTCCTTGGAAGCAAGTATCCGGAAGTAAATATGCCTTTCGCGCTCGACCAGATTCGTGGGCGAAAGATGGCGCATGTCAAGTTGCCACGTTGGGCAAGTATTGATGGCATTATCTATCCTCCTCATATCTCGATGGAGCAATGTTCGTCAGAGCAGACTGCTCTTTATAAGGCAGAATTGGCGGCAAGATTGCTCGGTTTGTCAGTTTCTTCTTCTGAAAACGAAAAAGAGTGCGAAAAAGCCTCTAATTCTCATTTTTCCAAAATTTGCGAATTTGCGAGCGAAGGGGCAGTTGATTCAGAATTCGCCAAAAATGAAGATACTTGCAAAAAGCAACAGATATTAACAGAATACAATAAATGTGTTAATAAGAGCGAAGGAGAACCGAATGAGGAAGATTTTTCTGAAGAAATTGAGTTTGTTGACTTGACTGGTGGTTTCGGAGTGGATTTCTCATATATAGCTTCCCGGTTGGGCGTAAAGTCGATGTATGTAGAGCGTCAGGATCATCTCTGTGAAGCAGCGAAGGAAAACTTTGAGCGGTTGGGTTTGAAGAACGCCATCGTGAAGAATGGAGACGGAATAGAGGTTCTGCATTCTTTTGCTTCAAAGAAAGAGGCTGCTGCATCAGATTCTTTAGGCATAACTGAAGAGCAGTCTCAGTCATTACTTAAGACCAACTTTGGTCTTAAGCTGATCTTCATCGATCCTGCCCGTAGAGACGATGCTGGCAATAAGGTTGTATCTTTGAAAGACTGCACGCCTGATGTTACCGTTTTGCAGGAAGAGATGCTTTCGAAGGCAGATTACGTCATCATCAAACTCTCTCCGATGCTTGACTGGCATCGTGCGGTAAGCGAATTGAGCCACGTAAGAGAGGTTCATATTGTTTCTGTGAACAATGAGTGCAAGGAGTTGCTTTTGGTGCTTTCTGCGCGAAATATGGGCATGAATATGGTTTCAGAAACAGATTTAGGGGCAAAACATGACGAAAATCTCCGAATCTTTTGCATCAATGACTCCCAATCCTTTGTTTGTGATGAGACAGAAATGGCTTCTTCTGCCGTGAAAATAGCTTCTCCTGATAAAATAGTCTCTTCTGATAGAATAACCTCTCCAGCCCTTGATGAGATGCCGTATCTCTACGAACCGAATGCCTCGTTGATGAAAGCCGGCTGTTTCGGCGTTCTTTCCGGGCGCTATGATGCAAGGATGCTTTCCAAGAACAGTCATCTTTTCGTGAGCCGTGAGCCTATCGCCGCCTTCCCCGGCAGAAGTTTCCGCATCATCGCCGTTTCCTCCTTTAATAAAAAGGAATTGAAACGCCAACTCTCCGGCATTACGAAAGCGAACATCGCCACCCGCAATTTCCCCCTTTCCGTGGGAGAATTGCGCAAGCGCCTGAAACTGAAAGATGGTGGAGGAACCTATATCTTTGCCACCACTTTGAGCGATGAGAGCCATGTGCTGGTGATTACGAATAAAAAAATAGCAGAATGTGATAAATTAAACAAACTATAAAGTTATGAACAAATTAAAAACTATCTATCTATCGCTTCTGTTCTTCTTGGCGATGAACATGATGGGCGGAGTGAATGCGATGGCGGAGAACTATCCCTATCGCAGTGATTATCTTTGGCTTACCGTGCCCGATCATGCCGACTGGCTCTATCGCACTGGGGAGCAGGCTAAGGTGGAAGTAAGCTTCTACAAGTATGGAATACCTCGTGACGGCGAGGTGAAGTATGAAATAGGCGATGACCAGCTCAAGGCTGATAAGCAGGGAAGCTTCAGACTGAAGAATGGGCGCGCCATCGTGAACATCGGAACCCGAAAGGCTCCGGGATTCAGAGACCTGAGATTATCTTATCAGCTTGATGGCAAAACCTATCAGCATCATGTGAAAGTGGGATTCTCGGTGGATAAGATTCAGCCTTATACCCAGGAACCTAAGGATTTCGACTGTTTCTGGCAGGAGGCGAAGGATGAACTGAAGAACGTTCCCTTGAGCTACACCAAAGAACTCGCCAAGGAATACTGTACCGATAAGATAGATTGCTATCTCGTAAAACTTCAGATAGATAAGATGGGACATGTGATGTATGGCTATCTTTTCTATCCCAAGAATGCCAGCCAGGGCAACCATCCCGTGGTGCTCACCCCTCCGGGAGCCGGCATTAAGACCATCAAGGAACCTCTGCGCAACAAGTATTATGCAGAGAACGGATTCATTCGCTTCGAGATAGAAATCCATGGCCTCGACCCACGTCTTCCTGCCGAAACCTTCCTGGAGATAAGTAAGGGATTCAACGATGCAAACGGGGGATATCTTGCCAATGGCTTGGAAGATAAGAACCGCTACTACATGCGCCATGTGTATCAGGGATTGGTGCGCTGCATCGACTTCCTTACCTCGCTCCCCGAATGGGACGGAAAGAATGTGGCTGTGCAGGGCGGCAGTCAGGGCGGCGCCTTGGCAATTATCGCAGCAGGCTTGGATAGCAGAGTAACCCAGTGCGTGGCTAACCATCCGGCACTCAGCGATATGGCTGCTTACGCTGAGAAGGGAAGAACGGGCGGTTATCCTCACTTCAATAAATATCATGAGATATTGAAGAACAAGGATTGTCTCAACACCCTGGCTTATTATGATGTGGTGAACTTTGCCCGCAAGGTAAAGGTGCCTACTTATCTTACATGGGGATATAATGATAATACCTGTCCGCCAACCACCAGCTACGCCGTGTGGAATACCCTGAAATGCGAGAAGGAATCGCTGCTTACTCCTATCAACGAGCATTGGACAACCACCGATACCAATCGCAACCAGATGGAGTGGATTAAGAAGCATCTCATCAAGTAAAGACGCATCCTATCGGAAATCTTCTCATCAAACAATGATTCTGCCAAAACCACCATTGATCGGGTGATATAGGTTAGTTTGGGGCTCGCAATCAACCTGGAACCCCTAAAAAACTGCAAAAATAATAGCAATATTTGGTCGTTTGGCGAAATATTGCTATTTTTGCATGTTTAAAATAACAAACTAGTTTGAATTATCATGTCATTAATAGAAATTAAGAGGGTCGAGAGTAAGAAGGACTTGAAGACGTTCATCGACTTCCATTACGACCTATACGAGGGCAATCCGTATGATGCGCCCAATCTTTTCAGCGACGACATGAACACACTTAGCAAAGATCGCAATGCCGCTTTCGAGTTTTGCGAAGCAGAGTATTTCCTTGCTTATAAAGAAGGCAAGGTAGTGGGACGTGTCGCTGCTATTATCAACCATAAGGCCAATAAGCGTTGGGACCGTAAGTCCGTGCGCTTCGGGTGGATTGATTTCATCGACGACCGTGAGGTTTCCAAGGCTCTCTTCGATGCTGTAGAGAAATATGGCAAGGAGAAGGGAATGGAAGATATTGTAGGTCCGCTTGGTTTTACGGATATGGATCCAGAAGGTATGCTTACCTGGGGCTTTGACCAGCTCGGCACCATGCCTACCATCTACAATTATTCATATTATCCGGAGCACGTAGAGGCTTTGGAGGGTTTTACCGTAGATAATAAGTACGTAGAGTATAAGCTGATAGTGCCAGATACCATCCCGGAGAAATATTCCAAGATAGCGGCGATGATAGAGAAAAGATACAATCTCCATGTCCGCAAACTTACCCGTAAGGATATTTATCAGGGCGGATACGGGCAGAAGATTTTCGACCTCATCAATGATACTTACAAGCATCTCTATGGCTATTCTGAACTCTCGCAGAAGCAGATAGACCAGTACATCAAGATGTATTTAGCTTTGCTCGATCTGAACTTTGTGACTGCCATCGAGGATTGGACTACAGAGGATCATAAGATGATAGGAATCGGTATTACGATGCCTTCTCTTACCAGAGCCTTGCAGAAATGCCATAGGGGCAGACTGTTTCCTTTCGGTTGGTGGCATCTGCTGCGTGCCATCAAGTTCCATAAGACCAAGATCGTTGACCTCCTGCTCATCGGTATCCAGCCGGAATACCGTGCCAAGGGTGCCAATGCGCTGCTTTTTGCCGACCTGATTCCTATCTATCAGAAGTATGGAATCGAGTGGGGAGAAACACAGGTGGAAATGGAAGACAATGTTGCTGTGCAGGGACAATGGGGCGTCTTAGACCCAATCCTTCACAAGCGCCGCAACTGCTATATTAAGAAAATCAAGTAAATAGCAACTGTTCGTATAAAATAAAATCAGAACTACAAGGAGGAATTTATGCCTGAAGATAAAAACTTGAATGAAAAGGGTGCTGCCGAAGAACTGGCAAATACCCCTCAGGAGCAACCTGTAGAATATACAGATGACAATATCCGCCACTTGAGCGATATGGAGCATGTGCGTACCCGTCCGGGTATGTACATCGGTCGTCTGGGCGATGGTAACTTGCCTGAGGATGGTATTTATGTGCTCTTGAAGGAGGTGGTCGATAACTCCATCGATGAGTTTAAGATGGGGGCTGGAGCACGTCTGGAAATCGATATAGAGGACAATCTGCGTGTCAGCGTCCGCGACTATGGCCGTGGTATTCCGCAGGGAAAGCTCGTTGAGGCTGTCAGCGTGCTGAATACCGGTGGTAAGTACGATAGCAAGGCGTTCAAGAAGAGTGTCGGTCTGAACGGTGTCGGTGTGAAAGCGGTCAATGCCCTCAGTTCCCATTTCGAGGTGAAGTCATTCCGCGACGGCAAGGTGCGCCATCTTATTTTCGAACGTGGTAATCTCCTGAAAGACAATACTTCCAAGACGGAGGATGAGAATGGTACTTTCATCTTTTTTGAACCAGACAATACGCTCTTCAAGAACTACAGTTTCCATGATGACATCGTGGAGACGATGCTCCGCAACTATACTTATCTGAATACAGGTCTCACCATCATGCACAATGGTCGCCGTATCCTCAGCCGTCATGGTCTGCAGGACCTTTTGAGCGACAATATGACCAATGAGGGTCTCTATGATATTGTCCACATGAAGGGTGAGGATATTGAGATAGCCTTTACCCATACCAATCAGTATGGCGAGGAATACTATTCCTTCGTCAATGGTCAGCATACTACCCAGGGAGGTACTCATCAGAGTGCTTTCAAGGAGCATATTGCCAAGACCATCAAGGAGTTTTACGGCAAGTATGAGTATGGCGACATCCGCAACGGACTGGTGGCGGCTATTGCCATCAATGTAGAGGAACCTGTCTTTGAAAGTCAGACGAAAATCAAGCTCGGAAGTACGACGATGACTCCGAATGGTGGGGAAACCATCAATAAATATGTGGGCGATTTCCTGAAGAAGGAAGTGGACAACTATCTTCATATCCATAAGGATGTGGCTGAAATCCTGGAAAACAAGATCAAGGAGAGCGAGCGTGAGCGCAAGGCGATGGCTGGTGTGACCAAGTTGGCACGTGAGCGCGCCAAGAAGGCCAACCTTCACAACCGCAAGCTCCGTGACTGCCGCATCCACTTCAGCGATGCGAAGAACGACCGTAAGGAGGAGAGTTCCATCTTCATTACTGAGGGAGATTCTGCGAGCGGAAGCATCACCAAGAGTCGTGATGTAAATACCCAGGCGGTTTTCTCTCTGCGTGGTAAGCCGCTGAATTGCTTCGGATTGACCAAGAAAGTGGTGTATGAGAATGAGGAATTCAACCTCCTGCAGGCTGCGCTTGATATAGAGGATGGTTTGGATTCATTGCGCTACAACAAGGTGATTGTGGCCACGGATGCCGATGTCGATGGAATGCACATCCGCCTGCTCATCATCACGTTTTTCCTACAGTTTTTCCCAGACCTCATCAAGAAGGGCCATGTTTATGTATTGCAGACCCCATTGTTCCGTGTGCGCAACAAGCGTACCAAGATCAAGAACAAGCAGGCTGTGGCTGATGCCGATGCCAAGTTGGGACCCAAGGAGAAGAAGGGCGATTTCATTACCCACTATTGTTATAGTGACGAAGAGCGCCAGCAGGCTATCCGTGAACTCGGACCAGACCCGGAAATCACCCGATTCAAGGGTCTCGGCGAGATTTCTCCTGAGGAGTTTGCTCATTTCATAGGTCCTGATATGCGTTTGGAGCAGGTTACGCTGCATAAGAACGACCAGGTTCAGAAGCTTCTGGAATACTATATGGGAAAGAATACCATGGAGCGCCAGAACTTCATCATCGACAATCTGGTGATTGAGGAGGATATTCCAGAGGAAGATTCTGAACCGATGGATTGAGTTAAGTGAAGAGTGAATGAAGTGAAGAGTGAAGAACGAAGAGTGAAGAATTCAAGTGCTTTCGTGGGGAAACTATTGAAATAGGAAACTATTGAAAACGGGAACCATTGAAACGGGAAACCATAGAAAATAGAACTGTTAACTGTTGACTGTTGACTCTTGAAGGATTTCTCTCTTTCATAAAGCTTAAGATTTAGAAATGAAGAAATATCTGTTTATTGCATTAGCGGCATTCTTGGCAGTAACTTCTGTCAGTGCCCAGTTGCGCGTAAAAATGGGCAAGAACAGCCCGATAGAGAAGTTGGGAAGGGCTGAAATTGCCATTGCCAATCTCTATGTGGATAGTGTGGATGAGAATAAACTGGTAGAGGATGCCATTCGGGGAATGCTCGAAAAGCTGGACCCTCATTCTTCCTATACCACTGCCAAGGAAACCCAGTCGATGCACGAGTCTCTGAATGGCTCTTTTGATGGCATCGGCGTGCAGTTTAATATGGTAGATGATACGCTCCTGGTCATCCAGCCGGTTACCAATGGTCCTTCCGAGAAGGTGGGTATTATCGCCGGCGACCGTATTGTAGCGGTAAATGATACTGCCATTGCGGGCGTCAAGATGAGCAAGGAGGAAATCATGAAACGGCTCCGTGGTCCTAAGGGTACGATTGTAAACCTTACCATTGTGCGCCGCGGCATCAAGGATAAGCTTACCTTCAAGGTGAAACGTGATAAGATTCCTGTTACTACGATGGATGCAGCCTATATGATTCGTCCGGGTATCGGTTATATTCGTCTGGGAAGTTTTGGAATGACGAGTCACAAGGAGGTTTCCGAGGCGATGGATTCCCTGAAGAAAAAGGGTATGAAAGACCTTATCTTCGACCTGGAGGATAATGGTGGAGGTTATCTGCAGACTGCGGCAAAGATAGCTAATGAGTTCCTGGAGAAGGGCGATCTGATTGTCTATACCAATGGTCGTAGGGCTCCCCGTCAGGAGTTCCGTGCTGAGGCCAATGGTCGCTGGCGCAAGGGCAAGATTGTTGTCCTCACCAATGAGTTTACGGCTTCTGCGGCAGAAATCGTTTCCGGTGCTATACAGGATCAGGACCGAGGTGTAGTGGTGGGTCGCCGAACCTTTGGCAAGGGACTGGTGCAGCGTCCGCTTACCTTCGAAGATGGCAGTGAAATCCGTCTCACCATTGCCCATTACTATACGCCAAGCGGCAGATGCATTCAGAAACCTTATAAGAAGGGCGACCGCGAGGATTATGCGATGGATCTTGACAAGCGATACAAGCATGGTGAGTTTACCAATCAGGACAGCATTCACCTGTCCGACTCTCTGAAATATTATACCCTGCGCAAGCATCGTGTGGTTTATGGCGGCGGTGGCATTATGCCTGATTATTTCGTGCCGCTCGACACGACCAAATACACCAAATTGCATCGTCAGTTGTCGGCTAAGAGCATTGTCATCAATCACAGTCTGAAGTTCATCGATGCTCATCGCAAGGAGTTGAAAGCCCAGTTCAAGGACTTTAGTAAGTTCATGAAGACCTATCAGGTTCCTCAGTCGCTTGTGGATGAGATCATCGAGGATGGCAAGAAAGAGAAAATAGAGGCGAAGGACGAGGCTGAATTGGCTCAGACGAAGAAATACTTAGCTATTCAGTTGAAAGCCCTTGTAGCGCGCGATATTTGGGATATGAGTCAATATTTCCAGGTATGGAATGAGACGAACGAGATTGTTCTGCGTGCAGTTCAGCTGCTGCAAACCGGAAAATAAATCAAATCAGCTCATGTGAAATTGTTTTAGTTTCACATGAGCTGTTCTTGTTTAAACTCAAGAAAGAAGTATTATGAGCGTTATAAAGAGTGTTTTTATATTTCTTGTTTATGACTTCATGTCATCAGTAGGAAATGTCTCAATTGTCAAAAGTGGACGAACTTTTGAATAAAGGACAGTTTGAACATGCTGACATGTTACTTAGGAAAGCAGAGAAAGAGTCCCTAAATTCAGAAGCTCTGAGAGCATATTTTTCTTTTTTGTTTTATTTAGTTTTCTGGAATGATTTAATCTCTGAAGAAGCCTCCAGCAAAGAATGATCTGATCTTTATGGAAAACTCCAGTAAAGATTCAGGAGAAGCCTCCAGTAAAGGATGAATTAATCTTTATGGAAGCCTCCAGTAAGGAATCTCTGGAAGAAAGCTCCAGCAGAGGATAATGAATCTCTATGAGAATGGAGTGGGAAAGGAATTAGTCCTTCCCATGCATGTGGTCCCATTTCAGATAGATTCCTGCGAGAATCGTGCCGGAAATACTATGCCAGGCACAACTGATGGCGCAAGGCAATACGGCCAAAGGCTGGGCGGCAAAGAAATTGCCGGCAAGCACCGTGGCAAGACCAGCGTTCTGCATTCCCACCTCAATACTGATGGTGCGCTTCTTGGCTGTATTGAATCCGGCACATTTGCCTGCCAGCCAACCCAGAAGATAACCCAAGGTATTGTGGCAGAAAACCACCGCAAAAGTCCAGAGGAAAAGCATCAAGCCACGGGCTACGAGATCATCGTGAACCGTAGAAATCACACCGCCTACGATAATGGCCAGACAGGTTACACTGATACCCGGCATGAGGCTCTGGATGGTAGGGAAGTATTCTTTCTTGCCATATACGTAATTGAGGGCGCAGCCGATGGCTACAGGAATAATCGTGACGATGAGGATGTTGATGAACATTCCCACTGCATCTACATGGATAATCTCGCCAGCCGTAATCTTCATCAGCAGCGGAGTCATTACTGGAGCCAGAATGGTAGAGGCGCAGGTCATTCCTACGGAGAAGGCCACGTCGCCATGACAGAGATAACTCATGATGTTGCTCGATACGCCGCCCGGACAACAACCTACCAGCAGAATGCCGAGCGCCAGCGCAGGGTCAAGATGCCATACATGAACCAGCGTGTAGGCCACACCAGGCATGATGATAAACTGGGCACAGGCACCGATGAAAACATCGAGCGGACGCTGAGCCAGAATCTTGAAATCATTGGTGGTCAGGGTGAGACCCATCGTGAGCATGATAATGCCGAGAATGACGGTTTGGGTTGTTCCGCGCACCCAGTCGAAGGTATGTGGGAAGAAGAATGTAAACACAGCTACACCTATTACAAAAATAGATGTATAATTGGCCAGCCAGCGGCTGAGTCCTTGAAATAACTTAAGCATAATTCTATTTCTTTTAAAATCCTATATTTCTCTCTCGTTTATGATCTCTCATTGCTTCCTCTCTTTCAAATTCGGGTGCAAAATTACAGATTTCTTCTAATATGACAAAATATTATTGGAAATAATTGCGATTTATAAGCATTTAATGTGTCTATCCTTTCGTTTTCGCACAAAAGGCTTGCAAGTGAGCAATGAAAAAAGTATTCCTCCTATTCTCACTTTTTGGTTTATTTATTTTGTCTTTCCCCTAAATACTTGTATCTTTGCACCATAATTATCGATAATTATAAAGAATGAACGAAGATTTTGACATAAGAAATGAGTCGGTTACGCCCGCCGAGAAGGAATTCGAGAAGGCACTGCGACCACTGAAGTTCTCTGACTTCAGCGGACAGAGCGGTGTGGTGGACAATCTCGAAATCTTTGTTGAGGCTGCCAAATACCGTGGCGAACCGCTCGATCATACGCTCCTGCACGGTCCTCCAGGACTGGGTAAGACTACTTTGAGCAACATCATCGCCAATGAACTGGGTGTGGGATTCAAGATTACCTCAGGTCCTGTGCTCGACAAGCCGGGCGATTTGGCCGGCATCCTGACTTCCCTGGAACCGAATGATGTGCTTTTCATCGATGAAATCCATCGTCTCTCGCCAGTTGTAGAGGAGTATCTCTATTCGGCGATGGAGGATTACCGTATCGACATCATGATAGACAAGGGACCTTCGGCAAGAAGCATCCAGATAGATCTGAACCCTTTCACGCTGGTGGGCGCTACAACCAGAAGCGGACTGCTCACAGCCCCTCTCCGTGCCCGTTTCGGCATCAATCTCCATCTGGAGTATTATGATCCGGAGACGCTGCAGAAGATTATCCGGAGAAGTGCAATGCTCCTGAAAGTGCCTATCGAGGATGCGGCTGCGGTGGAAATCTCCCGCCGTTCGCGCGGAACGCCTCGTATTGCCAATTCGCTCTTGCGCCGCGTGAGAGATTTCGCCCAGGTGAAGGGTAACGGAACCATCACTTATGATATTGCGCAGATGGCGCTCAAGGCGCTGAACATCGACCAGTACGGTCTGGACGAGATAGACAACAAGATTCTCACCACCATCATTGACAAGTTCCGTGGCGGACCAGTGGGCGTGGGCACCATAGCCACAGCCATCGGCGAGGATGCGGGCACGGTAGAGGAAGTGTATGAGCCTTTCCTCATCATGGAGGGTTTTATCAAGCGCACTTCGCGTGGTAGAATGGCTACGAAACTTGCCTACGACCATCTGGGCAGAAACCCTTATGCAGGGAATGTGATGCAGGGAGACCTGTTTGAGTGAAGAACGAAGAGTGAAGAGTGAAGAATTCAATAGTTTGAAGCTTCAATCTTCGTTTCACATTATAATTTAGATTCTAATAAAGAAGGACAAGAGAATTCTTCACTCTTCGTTCTTCACTCTTCACTTTAAAATATGAAGATAGGAATATTTACGGGTACATTCGACCCATTTACGATAGGACATCAGAACATTGCGGAGCGTGCTCTGCCGATGTTTGACAAGCTTGTGATTGCCGTGGCAATGAGCAAGCTGAAGCATGCTAACGAGGAGATAGAGAAGCGTGTGGAGGACATCAAGGCTGTTTTCCCGAAGGAATGTGCAGAACTGGTGGATGCAGGAGATGCTTCTAAGGGATTCCGCCTGGAGGTGGTTTCCTACGATGACCTTACCATCGATCTGGCGCATCGTCTGGGAGCCAAGTTCTTAGTGAGAGGCGTAAGAAGCGCCAAGGATTTCGAGTATGAGCGTGAGCAGGCTGACATCAACAAGCAGTTGGGCGGTGTGGAGACCATTCTTCTTTTTTCCGATCCTCGCTACAGCAGCATCAGTTCTACGCTCGTCAGGGAGTTGAGATTCTTCGGAAGAGATGTGGATGAATTCCTGCCTAAGAAGTGAAGAGTGAAGAATTCAAGAGCTTAAAAAAAAGATAATAAAAATATTATAGTATATAAATGGAGAATAGGAACGAAAAGGTGTTGTCTTAACTCCTTTAACTCCTTTAACTCCTTAACTCCATAAGAAGTATGATAACATACAATGTAGATGGCGTGAAAATGCCAAAGATCAAGAAGCGCGACACCAGTGCCTGGATTCGCAAGGTAGCTGCATCTCATGGCCGCAAGGTAGGAGAGATAGGCTATATGTTTGTAGATGACGAGAAGATTCTCGAAGTGAATAATGAGTATCTGGGGCATGATTACTATACCGATGTCATCACCTTCGATTACGATGAGGATGATGTCATCAATGGCGACATCGTGATTTCGCTGGATACCGTCCGTACCAATGCCGAGCAGTTTGGCAAAACCTATGATGATGAGCTTCACCGTGTCATTATCCACGGCATTCTGCACCTCTGTGGCATTAATGACAAGGGCCCGGGAGAGCGCGAAATCATGGAGGAGAACGAGAACAAGGCGCTCGCCCTGCTCGAAGGTGCTTCGATATTGAAGAAGTAAGATAAAGAAAAACGAACTGTTAACTGTTAACTGTTAACGTTATAAAGATAGGAGACATAATTATGGCAACAGCAATTAAGGCGATTCCTACATTGGAAGGCAAGGAGGCAGAAGTCTTTCTTCGCCATGCAGAAGAAGCCGAGCGCAACTTTAAGGGATTTCAAAACATTGATAATCACCCTTATTGTGTGATGGCTCATAGTATCTTGGAGAAAGCAGGAATGAGATAAGATAAGGAGGCTGCAATGTTTCTAGAATCTCAATGCTTTTTCAGTGAGTTAACTGATGAGTTGTTATCAACTTGTCAGTCATTCTCGTGTGGCAATGAAGATCTGGATGATTTCTTCAAGAATGATGCCACACGCTATGCTTATTATTTGATGGGGAAATCATATTGTTTTCGAAAGAATGATGACCCCACCAAAATCGTTTGTGCCTTTACGGTTTCTAATGATAGCATTCGTATTTATGATTTGCCAAGAAGCCGTAAGGATTATATGAAAAGTCTTACGCATCATGAAAAGCCTCTGCGTAGATACCCTGGTATTCTTATCGGTCGTTTGGGCGTAAACAAGGATTTTTGTGGAAAGGGAATTGGCAGTGAAGTCATTGATTTCATCAAGGGTTGGTTTATGTCTCATGACAACAAGTCTGGCTGTCGCTTTGTGATAGTAGATGCAATCAATGCTCCCGAAGTAATCTCTTTCTATCAAAAAAACGGTTTTCAACCTCTGTTTACCTCTGAAGAGCAGGAGTTCTTGTATACAGGAGGAAAGAAGGGGCAACAAATCAAAATGGCAACCAGATTGATGTACTTTGACTTGCTGTGGATGAGACAATAGTAAATTGATAATTATTTTTGATTATATTTTGATTTCGAAGTGATGGGACTGGCATATACTTTCTTTTATGGTAGCACATTAGGGCAAAAATGTTTTAAGATATGGGCACACTAATAGTGTAAGTTCTGATTATGGTAGGTTGTTTAAGGCAACTATAGATGATATGATCAAATATTTTTTAACAATGAGGAATAAAGAGTGGATTGCTTTTGCAAATGAGAAAAAATGTAATCACGCAAAGAGCTTGATAAAGAGTGGATTTATTAGTTGGGTAAATACAGCTAATTTTGAAGTAGGAGATATAGTATATTTGTTTATGTCAAATACTAGAAACGTTAGATTTAAAACTCAAGTTGTTGCCGATAATTGTAAGCGTGAGGATTCAGAATATTGGCTCGAGCAAGCTCCTGCGGATATTACTTTTAGATTAAAGTTGGTTGCAGAATATTCTGGAGACCAATTGAATGAAAGTGTTTTGATTAAGCATGGTTTTAAGGGTGGTAGATCACTTCAAACTCCAAGCTATAAGAATGAAAATTTGATGGATTATATAAAGTCAATCTTTTAAAAGTAAAAGGGAGAAACTAACAGGTGTCTGTTGGATTCTCCTTTTTGTTTCTTATTGTATTGCCTTGATTCTTTCCCGGCATTCCTTCAGGATTTCCTTCAGTTCATCCTCCTTGTTGGCCCTAAGCATGGCGATACGGGTCTGCTTGAAGTCAGGGATTCCCTTGAAGATAGGGGAGGCGGCGAGATGGCGACGGGTGTGGAGAATGCCTCGGTACTCGTCGATGCGCTCGATATTGATGCGGAGCTGCTCTTCCAGAAGGTCGATTTTTTCATCCACGGTCAGTGGGGCGGCACCGGTATTGTCGAGATAATCACGGATTTCCTTGAAAATCCAAGGCCTTCCGAAGGTGGCGCGACCAATCATCACAGCATCTACACCATAGCGGTCGAAGGCAAGTTTGGCTTCTTCCGGGGTCGTAATATCGCCGTTGCCGATGATTGGGATATGAATGCGGGGATTGTTCTTCACCTCTCCGATGAGGCTCCAGTCTGCTTCGCCCGTGTACATCTGGCTACGGGTTCTGCCGTGGATGGTGAGAGCCTGGATTCCGCAGTCCTGCAGCTGCTCAGCCAGGTCGGTAATGATGAGGTTGTCATTATCCCAACCCAGTCGGGTTTTCACGGTTACAGGCACATTGACTGCTTTCACCACTTCTCTTGTAATATCCAGCATCAGAGGAATATTGCGGAGCATTCCTGCTCCAGCGCCCTTTCCAGCCACTTTCTTGACTGGGCAGCCGAAGTTGATGTCAATCACGTCTGGATGAGCCTGTTCTACAATTTTTGCAGCTTCCACCATATCCTCGGTGGTGCGGCCGTAAATCTGAATGCCCACAGGGCGCTCCTCATCGCTTATCGTAAGCTTGCTGACGGTGCTCTTGATGCTTCTCACCAAGGCTTCTGCCGATACGAACTCAGTATAAACCATGGCAGCTCCGAATCGCTTGCAGAGCATGCGAAAACCAATATCCGTAACGTCTTCCATCGGAGCGAGGAAGAGGGGCTGCGAGCCAAATTCTATATTTCCTATTTTCATGAGTTAAGTGAAGAGTGAAGAACGAAGAGTGAAGAATCCAATAGCTTTTGTGGATATATTGTACTCTGTGTCCTTTTTGTTATCATTTTTGCGGCTGCAAAATTACATCAAATTTTTGAAATAAAAGAAGAAAGAGTAGAATAAGCGCAATTTCACACTTGAATTCTTCACTCTTCACTCTTCACTCTTCACTTCAAAAGATGATACATTCCCCCAGCCAATGTCCTGATGAGTCCTTTCATTTCCAATGTGAAGAGGAGGGCGGTGAGTCTTCCGATGTCTATGCCCGACTGCACGGAAATCATGTTGATCTGCAGGTCGTTGTTTCTTGACAAAACATCCACGATGGCTTGTTCTTCTGTAGAAAGGTCGGGGAAGAGACTGCGCTCAATGCCCTGCTGCTTGGCGCGCATCAGCTTGGCGTCATCCTGCCAACCCATATCCTTCACGAAGTCGGCGGCAGAGGTAAGGAGCGTGGCTCCATTGTCGCGTATCAGATTGTTGCAGCCCTCGCTGGTTGCATCGCCTATGCGCCCCGGAAAGGCGAATACGTCGCGGTTGTAGGACTGGGAAATCTGGCAGGTGATGAGTCCTCCTCCGTGGGCCATGCTTTCGATGAGGATGCAGGCATCCGACATTCCTGCCACGATGCGGTTGCGGCGCACGAAGTTGATCTTGTCGGCATTCGTCTGGGTCAGAAATTCCGTGAGCAGTCCGCCCTGTTCTATCATCCTCAGCGCCGTTTCCTTGTGGCGGTTGGGGTAGAGGTCGTCCAGTCCGTGAGCCAGTACGCCTACCGTCTCATACCCCTTGTCGAGCGCCTGTCGGTGGGCATTGATGTCCACTCCGTAGGCGAGTCCGCTCACGATGAGAACCTGTGGACAGAGCTGCTTCAGTTCGGTGACGAAGCGGCGGATGAGATCCTCGCCGTAAGGAGTGCAATGGCGGGTTCCCACGATATTGATGACGCGCTGCTGGTTCAGGTTGGCGTTGCCCTTGTAGAAGAGCATGAGCGGCGCATCGTCGCATTCCTTGAGTCGGCTGGGGTAGCGTTCGTCGTTCATCGTGAGGGGTTCTATGCCGTAGCGCATGTCGTATTCCAGTTCCACTTCAGCCCTTTTTCTTGCCTCATCGCTATTCTGGATGGCGTTCACGAGTTTATCCGAGGCATCGGGCAGGATGTCACGGAGATTGTTCTTATGCTCCATGATGAGCGTGGCGGAGCCTACCTTTCTATATAGTTCCAGCATTCCCGCAAGACTGAAGTAGTTGAGCCTTGTGAGGAGAATCGTATTTAAAATTTCTTGTTGATCCACGTTGTTGTTTTTGATTTATTGTTTGTAATTTAATAGTTAGGTTTGCACCTTTGAGAGCTAAGGTTTTTTCCCTACATGCTGTAGAATTCTTCACTCTTCGTTCTTCACTCTTCACTCTTCACTTTCTTTTCAGGTACTCATATCCTATCCTGCATCTCAGACATTCTTTCTTGTCGCAATATTCCTTTTTCAACTGGATGAGGGCTTGCGAGTCTCCGGCGTTTTCCACTTCCAGTCCGCATTGCTGCCACATTCTTACGATATGGTTGTTTTCAGCCTTCAGTTCCTCCAGGAATTCGAAAGCCCGGTCGCAGTACTTTTCCTCGCCTCTGTGCCGTCCGTAGGCAAAGAGGATGGGAATGACGGTGTTGATGATGAGCAGATTGAGCGAGAAAGGAGATATGTGCTTCTCGTTGCGTATGCTCTCGCTTCCGAAGGTGTAATGCGTCTCCCAGTAGGGCGTAACCGATGTTTTCAACACTCCGATGACCTCCTTCACGGTGGTGGCTTCGAGCAGATGGCTGAGACTTGCCTGGCGTCGGAAATAGAGGTTGGCCAGTTGGGAGATGCGGATGTGGGGGAAGTTCTGTGGGCGCAGTCTCAGAAAGCGCCAGAGCTTGTAGTCTATGGGCGTGAGCGAGAATTTATGTTGCAGATAGAGGTATTCATTCCTGAGTTTGGAGAAATATCCGTCGTTCAGTGCGTCTTTCTGATAGCGTTCGGGGATGGTTGACAGTTCGAGCAGTCCAGCCTGTCCTAAGAAAATGGCTTCTATCTGGAAGAGGTCGTCGCGGTGATGATCTACCGAGTGCAGGGGAATGGAGAGAGCCCATTGCTCGAAGGCTTCCCCGTTGATGCCGAATCCGTAGTTGCGAGCCAGGGTCACGAAGTATGCGTTTTCCCAGTCTCCGTTGCATTTCTTCACTCTCTCGGCAATAGCTTCTGTTTTCTGTGAGAGTCGCTCGGTTTGCAGGGCGCTCATCCAGGAGTGTACGGAGAGTCGGGTGAGGGCAGGGATAATCTGATAGCAGGGTGGATACTGGTCGATGGAGAGCAGTTCCTGATAGTGTCGGAGCACGTTTTCGGGTATGCTGAGCTGCATCTGCGTGAGGGGGTCTCCCTTGGAGTTGCGGGCTTCCTGGTCGATGATTCCGCATACGTGGAGCACCACGTTGTCGTATCGCTCGTCCTTCTCGTGTCCGTGCAGATACCAGTCGCTCGCCTTATCGTGTATTTCGATATTGCCCACCCAGAGCATTCCGTCTATCTTGATTTTAGCATTGAAGAAATCGGGCCCCGCATTGCGGTTGTGCAGTCCTGGGTCGATGACTTCCACCTGCCGATGGTCGGTAGTATGGAGAGGAGAAAGTGGAAACAGCTTGTGTTTCCATACATAGTGAAGTAATTGCTCCATGATAGTTTTCTTTATTTGGTTTCAAAAGATTTGGTTTCAAAAGATTTGTTTTTTAAAGCCAGCGCTCGAAAGCCTTGTCGTAGTCTTCGCTATTACCCAATCTGCCATTGATGAGGCACACCAGTTCTACGGTAGCCTTGAGGCAGAGTTTCTCATCGTTAGCACGGAAAATGTCCTGATGGAAGATATATCTTACGCCCTGCTTTTCCAGCCACAGGCGGGAGAGGAATTCATCGTCGCACTGCAGCGGCACCTTGTATTGCAGGTTCATGCGAGCCACTACTGCGTCCACGCCCTTATTGTGCATTTCTGCAAAGCTGAGTCCGCATTCCTTCAGGAAGAGATGGCGCGTATGTTCCATGTAGTGCAGATAGTTGGCATTGTTTACGATTCCCTCTATGTCGCACTCATAGTCGCGCACCTCCATCTTTGTTTCAAATATATATTTGCTCATAATCTCTTATTTTTTTATTCTTTCAGCATATCTTTTATTTTCTT